>JABAOD010000873.1_pt3 | contig 19756 bp, 24 predicted proteins | sample 7062151 | NCBI WGS metagenome assembly JABAOD01 (sample SAMN14538626, study PRJNA623070) | marine sediment metagenome | biome: marine biome [ENVO:00000428]; feature: marine pelagic biome [ENVO:01000023]; material: deep marine sediment [ENVO:00002113] | place: India: Gulf of Khambhat ... | reverse complement strand
GTGTCGATCCAGGCCCAGGTGCTGAACCTCCTCGACGACCTCCAGGAAGAGTTCAACCTCACATATCTGTTCATCGCCCACGATCTCTCGGTCGTGCGGCACATCTCGGATCGTGTGGCGGTGATGTATCTCGGCAAGATCGTCGAGCTCGCCGACCGCGACGCCCTCTACGAGCGGCCGATGCACCCGTACACGCACGCGCTGCTGTCGGCCGTGCCCATCCCCGATCCCGATCTCGAGGCATCGCGGCGTCGCATCATTCTCGAGGGCGACATCCCGTCACCTGCGGACCCGCCACCGGGCTGCCGGTTCAACACACGGTGCCCTCGCGCGGTCGAGGGGCATTGCGACGTCGACGAGCCTCCGCTGCGTGAGCTGGAGCCCGATCACTTCGTCGCCTGCCACTACCCCGAAGCCATCGAGTTGCTCTCCGTCCCCGGGGATTAGGCGAGGGGCCGCAGCGGTATACTCGACGGCCGCGCCACGTCGGAGTGGCGGAATTGGTAGACGCGCTAGGTTGAGGGCCTAGTGGGACATTATCCCGTGGAGGTTCGAGTCCTCTCTCCGACACCAGACTCAACTACACGCGGCCGGGATTCGACGACGACCCGGCCTCTGTCCATCAGCAACCTGGCCCCGTCGATCGTCCGGCCGCGGTGGGCCGCAACCTCCCCGGAGTTCTGGAAACGTTGGCCAGTCGCCGACACCGACCGGGCCGTAGCTCTCGCCAGGCGGCTCTCCAAGCCGTTCGACGCCTTGTTGGCTTGACGGGGAGGGTCTCGGCGTAGGAGACACCTCGGTCGATCCAGGCGTCGAGGTCCGCGTCCGTGGAGAATCCCTTGGGTGCGACGACGACCCAGCCTCGCTTTGGTCGCGCCGACAGATCGAAGATGTGCGCACCGGCTCTGGTATCCGCCTGGTCGTGGGCCTCCTTGCCAACTCTGACCGCCGCCTTCAGAAGAAACTGGTAACAGATGGCTTCTCTGCGGAGTTGTATTGGTGGAGATCGAGGGGCTTGCGTGATGCGCACGTGAGGGCACCTCGTCTCTGGACACCGGGAGCCGCCGGCTCGCGCGACAGCGTGCAGGCCGCAGGGGTCGCCATGTTCGGAAAACGATGCCGACGCCGGCGGCGACCCCGAGGGCAGCGTGGTCGGGCCGCGTGGTCTTCCTCGAGGAGGACTGACATGTCTCGACGCACCAGCCGCACGGCGAATGTGAGAGCCACGATCCAGATCCTGTTCGTGTGCGCTTCCGTGCTGGCGGCATGTGGGCGGGCAGGCGACAGCGGGCCGACGACGACCGTCGTGTCCACCGAGTCGTCAACCACGATGGTGACGACCAGCTCTCCGGAGACCGGTCCGGTACCGACGTCCGTCGACCCGACAACCACGACCGCCGCGGTCACGACGATGGCCCCACCGAGCTCTTCGACGGTGCCGCCTTCGCCACCGCCCGATGAGGCTGAGATGAGCGCACTGGCGTGGGGTCTGTTCTGCAGAGACCTCGCCACAGCCGGGAGGAGCTACGTCGACGCCGTGGCGTATTGGCATGCGGAGGGACGTCCCGCCCGCATGGATGCCGACCGCAACGGCATCCCATGTCAAACGGTCTATGACGCGGCGGAGGTGACCGCCTACTGGGGCGAACCGCTCCCGACCGGCCTCACCCCCGGGCCCGGAAGCGGTTGGCGTCCCTCCAGTCGCGAGGCCCCGGTCACGCCGGCCTGCTGTGCCGACAACCACAGCGGGCCCGAGTCGCCGCCGCTGCCCCCACAGGACGGGGCGTTTCCCGACGACGGCGCCTTCGCCGTGCATGTGCTCCGACCGGAGGGCCGCACGGATGCTTTGGAGCTCGAGATACGCCGATGGCTCCCTTGCTCCGGGCGACCGGATCAGTGCTCCCCGGACCCCGAGCAGGGCGACGTCTATGCGGATCCAGACAACTCGGTGACCCGCATCGCCGCGCTCGGCGACGACTTGATCGTCGTCATCCGCCCGATCGGACGGTTGATCGACGACATGTGGGTCGAAGACACACTCGAGGGGAGCGGCGAGGCTCTCGGTGCCTTGCTGGGCCGGATGGACGCTGCGGTGGCAACGTTCGCCGAACCGGCCCATGGAGCGGGGAACGACATCGAGAGGGAATTCCTGCGGATCGGCGCCGCCGATGCAACGTTCCCGTACGGGCCTTCTCCAGGCAACGAATGGCTGGTCTCATACCGGGGTCCCGAGGACACGGACCTGACCCCGGGCTTCTATTCGGTCTTCGAGCTGGATGAGCCGTACTCGGTTTACGGCTGGTGGTGGACCCTCGAGATCGTCGACGGCACTCCAGTGCTCTTCATCTGGGCCGGGCAGATCGCCGGCTGAGACCGATTCGACACCGACCGGAGGTGCTGCGCTCGACGCGACGGCGTCGATCAGGGCATGGCGCGCCACAGCCGTCATGGCGTGAGAGTGGTGATTGCGATCTCTCCCGGGGTGGCTCCGGAGCGGGCGAGAATCGTGCCATCGGCGGCCCAGATGCACGAATGACCGGCCGCTCGAGGATAGGTCGGCCCCGCCGAGCCGGCCGCGCTGGCGAACGCAACCGGTACCTGGCCTCGCTCGACGATCCGTGCAGCACGCTCGTCCTGTTGCGGCAACTCATGGTCGTGGTGAACCAACCCGGCGACGTAGAGGTCGATGCCGAGGGCGAGCGTGCCGTCGATGTGGTCAGGGCTACGGGTGTCCTTGCAGATCCCCAAGCCGATCCACCACCCGTCGACGTTCAGACGTCGTGGCCCGTCACCGGCGGTGAAGGCTCGCGCCTCGTCGTCGCTCAAAGAGGTCTTGCGATAGGCAACTGTCACTCTCTCACCGGTGACCGCAAGTGTCGCAATGAAGTCGCCACCCGGGACGTGCACCGCCGCTCCGACCAGAGCAAGCATTCGTCGCTCAGCGCAGGCATCCATGATCGGCGTGAAGACGTCGTCTGCCAGATCGACAGGGGGCGCGCTCAGGTCGTATCCGGACAGGGAGAGCTCTGGAAACACCACGAGGTGGGCGTCGATCGAGCGCAAGGTGTCGACATGATGGGAAGCGTTCGTCGCGAGATCGCCGGGAGCGCAGTGGGGCTGGGCGGCAGCGATGGAGAGTCGATTCCTCACGGGCCGGACTTTCGCACTCGACACTCGCCAAGGCGAGTTCCGACCAGGTCCTCCGATGTCGTGCGCATGTGGAACGGGACGACCCGGGAGGGAGCGTGTCGTCGAGGTGCGTGCTGCTCGGCCACGCGACAATCGTGCGGCAACGTCATGACCGCCCGCCCGATCACGAGTCCGATAGGTCGCTCTGCGACTCCATGATCGCCTTGAGGCGCTCGAAGTCGGCGAGGTTCTGCTTGATCACCGAGTACTCGAACGCAGGCCGCAGCAGCTTGATGATCCAGTTGTTCGAGTCGGGCTCACCGCCGATGAAGAAGCGGCAGCCGTCCCCGTCGGGGAGCCACTCCATGAACGACTTCACCGTCACCGGGCCTTGCTTCCCCTCGTAGGCGATGTAGCGAGGTGGATCCCACTCGGTGATCGTCACCTCGAAGTGGAAGGTGTAGGCGAGGGATTTGACGTCGACTCGGAAGATGCTTCCGACGCTCGGTGGGCCCGGCGTCATCCAGGCGACGGCGGACATGCGCGGCCGCCACTCGGGGGTTCGGCCGATGTCCATCACGTATGCGAACACGTCTCGCGGTGCTCGGTCGATGTAGATCCCCATGTGGGCAATGGGTGGCGGCAATGCCTCGACGCTCCTCGATCGAGGATACGTGGAGGATACGTGACGGTGCGGCCGTTGTGCGGCCCCGGTTCAGGCGGTTGCGGTGGCCGTGCGTCGCTTCATGAGTTGATCGTCGTACGGCTCGATCATGATGCACTCGCCAGGGCACTCCTCGGCCGATTCGACGACGATGTCGATCTGTGCGTCGGGAACGCGGACCACGCCGCGAGCACCGTCCGGTCCGTGACCGTCGCCGGTCTCTCCGTCGAACACGATGGTCGTCCCGAAGTGGCTCGCTTCCTCCTTGACGACCCAGAGACCGTCGTCGCGACCGACGAACACATCGGGAGCGATCTCCTCGCAGATCCCGTCTCCTGTGCAGAGGTCCTGGTCGATCCAGACCATGAGCTGTGTGGTCTCCATGTCACTCTCCCTTCGGCGTCGAGTCGTCTGTGTCCTGCCGGCTCCGCTGAGCGGCCGAGCGTCGTGCGTCGTCGGCGGCGCTCTTCAGCAACTCCAGACCGCGCCGGTACCCGCGAGCGCTGCGCTCGCCGACGACGCGGGCGAGACCTTCCACCTGCTTGATGAACCGAGGGGTCTTGACGAACTTCGCGGCGATCACGTCATGGGGGAGGCCGGCCTGTCGCATCTCGAGGACACGGCGACGGAGCGCAGCCGGATAGCGGCGGCGCGAGGGGCCCCGATCGAGGGCGCTCCATCGGATGATGCGACGTACATGTCCCGTACTCCTGTCGAGTGTCGACGCGATCTCCTCGATCGACCTTCCGTCGGCGAGCATGTCTCGCACCCGTCGTTCGACAGGGAAGAGCCCGCTGTCGTCCAGCTCGTTGCGCTGTGTCGGAGCGCCGACCGCACCCGTCCACGCCGGCGGATCGCTGGCAGGGAATGATGCTTCGCTCGCTTCGAGAACCGGATCGTCGGACATGTCTCGAGGTTCGTTCGCGACCATGGTCGCGGCATACCCGACCTGCGGCCAGGTCAAACTTCGAACACCACGGCAGTGAGGCCGCCGGCGTCAGGATCGAAAGCCGTGGACTCCCCGCCCGAGGGCTTCCATGAGCGACTCGACCCGCTTCTCGATGATCTCCTGGAGGGTGTCGAGAGGCACCTTGGTGCCGTCGTCGAGGGTGATCAGGGGATTGAGGTCGTCGCCGGTGGCATCGGCCAGCTTCTCCCGGGCCTCACGAGCCTTGCCGGTGGCGAAGAGCATCTTCTGCAGCCATCGAGCCTCACTCTCTCGATGTCGATCGATCTGACGCTGCTGACGTGCCTCGTTGGTCACTGCTCCACCCCTGGTCGAGTCCGGTGATCGAGACGATACAGCGATCCGCCGACCGACCACGAAGCGACCCGGCGATCCCGGCTCGTGTCTGGCGTGGCGTCGTGTTGCCGTGCGACGCTCGAGCGGTATGGTGAGCAACGGCCGGTGAAACCCGCCGAATGAAGCGCCGGGCACGGATGCGTGGACCACGGTGCCCTCTTCACGGCCCGGGCGCCCCGGACGACCGTCGAATATCGAATCGAGTTGAAGTCCCGTGACCAGTCAGCAGATGCGACCATCCCGACTTCTCATGCTCTCGCTCCACGGGTACGTGGCAGCGGAGCCGGAGCTGGGTCGACCCGACACCGGCGGCCAGGTGGTGTTCGTTCTCGAACTCGCCAAACAGCTGCGCGAGCTCGGCTACGACGTGGACATCGTCACGCGACGTTTCGAGGATCAGCCGGAGTTCGACGACATGGGAGAGGGGCTCAGGGTCTGGCGGATTCCCTTCGGTGGTGACGAGTTCATCCGCAAGGAGGACATGCACGATCACGTGGACGACTTCACCGTCCGCTTCCTCGAGGAGGTCGAGACGCGGCAGATCCGGTACGACTCGATCGACTCGCACTACTGGGACGCGGGGTACGCCGGTCAACGGATCTCCGAGGAGCTCGGCATCTCGCATGTGCACACCCCGCACTCGCTCGGCACGTGGAAGCGTGACGACATGGCCGGCGACCCGCAGCAGATCGAGTCGGACTACCGATTCGAGGAGCGGATCCGCAAGGAGTTCCTCACGTTCCGGCGCTGCGACCTCGTGATCGCCACCACGAATCAGCAGGTCGAGGTGCTGACGGCGGACTACGACGTGCCCGCGGACCACATCGTGATGATTCCTCCGGGGATCGACGAGGGGCGTTACACCCCGGTTGCGTCGGCCGAGATCCGGGCGGTCCGTGATCGACTGGGCTTCGCCGACAACGACATCTACACGGTGGGCAGGGCAGCTGCGAACAAGGGGTACGACCTGCTGATCCAGGCGCTGCCGGAGCTGCGTGAGCTCGTCCCGGACGCCCGGCTCCAGCTCGCCGTCGGCGCCAATTCCGAAGCCGACAGACAGCGCGTCGAAACGTGGCGGGCGCTCGCCGGTGAGCTGGGCGTGGCGGAGCACGTCAAGTGGCTCGGCTACGTCGCAGAGGACGACATGCCCACGTACTACCGGGCGGCACCCGTGTTCGCCCTGCCCTCGCGGTATGAGCCGTTCGGCATGACCGCCGTCGAGGCGATGGCGTGTGGCACGCCCTGCGTGGTCACGGTGCACGGAGGGCTCGAAGAGATGTTCGACTTCGGGTCACAGGCCCTCTTCGCCGACCCGAAGCGGCCCCGCGAGTTCGCGGTCATGCTGTCGATGCCGCTCCGCTATCCCCAGTTGCGCCAGCGGCTCTCCATCGCCGGGGCGCGCTTCGCCAGGCGGATCTTCGGATGGAGAGGCATCGCTCGTCGCACGATCGATGCAATCGAGACTGCACGTAGCCGTCACGACCGGATGATGCTCGACGCCTGACGATCACTCCCAGGCGTTCGTCGGATCGAGAGCGGGGAACACGCGGTGCTCGGTCTCGCCGCGGAGCGCCATGTACGCATGGACGTAGGACGCGGCGCTCCAAGCCTGATGCGCCTTGCCCATGGGCCGACCGGTCCGGCCGTGCAGCCACTCGTTGAACTCCCACTCGCCGTACAGGCCGACGCGACATGCCTCTGCGAGGCTCGCCAGCTCGCGATGCGCCAGTTCGACGCGTCCGATCTCGGCGAGGAACCGCACCCACAGCCCGCCGATGAACGGCCAGATGCCTCCGTTGTGGTAGTGGTCGGGGATGTTGAGGAAGTTGACGAGGAAGTAGTCCTTCCAGTCGTCGGCACCGGACGAGATCGGTGGGTACAGACATGTGACCGGGAAGGGGCTGTTCACACCGACACCCCACAAGAACGTGAACAGCCGCTCGAGCTTGCTCTCGTCGAGCAGGCCACCCAGTGCGGCGAGCAGGTTGGCGTAGACGTCACACCGCCACCCGTAGTCGAAGGGGGTGATCTGGCTGAGCAGGTAGTGGGCCTCACCCGGCGAGAAACGGCCGCTCTGCGATCCGGCGATCTCCATGAGCTGTTCACCGCTGGGCCAGAACTGATCGAGGATCACACGTCCGATCCGTTCGGCGTGTGTCCGCCAAGGCGAGCCGTCCCGACCGAGGGCGTCATGCAAAGCCGCGGTGTCCAGACATGCCTGCCACCACAGCACCTCGTCATAGAGCACGTTGTACGACCTGGGGAAGATGTCCATCCAGTCGGACGACTCCGGGATCTCGAGCAGTGCATCGTTGTTTGCGTCGTGTGCGGCGAGCCAGGCCATCGAGCGATCCACCGAGTCGATGATCTCCTCGGCGAACGCGCGATCACGCGTGTGGAAAGCGAGACGCGCCGCACCGATGACGAACCAGATCACCGAGTCCACGCTGGCGATGCCGCCGAGGCCCGAGTAGTCGGGCTGCCGGTTCTCGAGTCGCACGTTCGAGGGGATCTGTCCGGATGGCGACTGGTGCTCCGCAAGCAGACGGAGCGTGCGACGAAAGGCATCGATGAGCTCGTCGTCGCCGACGCCCAGCGTCCACAGACCGGTGATGACTCCATCCCGAGCCCAGACGGACGCGTAGTTGGCATCGTGGGCGCTGAGCGGGTTGTCGGCGATGGAGGCGGCGGTGAACCCGATGTCGGTCACGTTCCGACGCAGCGTCTCGAGAGCGGCTTCGTAGGCGAGATCGGTGATGTCGGTCGCCGTGGCTTGGCCGGCACCGAACAGCGCCAGATCTTCGAGCGCCAGGATGAGCGCGTCCTCGTCCGGGCTCGGAAGCCACAGCTCAGGCTCGTCACCGGGCTCTCCGCCGATCATCACCAGCCGCTCGGGGCGCTCGTCGACTTCGACGTCGGCTCCGAAGACGCAGAACACCTGGGATGGCGATATGAGCAGACCGGACGCGAGGTGGTTCACGGCGGGTCCGACTCCGACTTCGTCATCAGGGCCCGGCCATTCGGCGACCGTGTCACCCCCGGGTTGGCGGATGATTCGCGTTCCCCCCGGATCGATCACGTAGTCCGGCTCGGGGAAGTCGGCGCCGGCGGCGTCGCCGAGGACCACGAGGACCGTGTCGTGGCGAATGGCTGCGATCCGATCGGAAAGTCGGGTCGAGACGATGCCGTCTGGGCCCGCCAGCGCAGCGCTGTCGAGCACGAGCAATCTGTGAGGAGTGGCGCGTTCAGGGCTTGCTGTCATGGTTGCTCTCGCATCCGTTCAGCTTGCCGGGCTCGGCAGCGGATGCCAAATGTCGTGATCCGGCACGTACGATGGCTCGTCCGCAACTCGGAGGCTCGGTGACCACCAGTCGCATGCTTGCAACCGATCTCGATGGCACGTTCATCGGCGACCGGCACACGATGGAGGCCCTCTGGGCAGAGCTCGAGGCCTCAGGGGTCGTGGTTGCCTTCTCGACCGGTCGTCACCTCGATTCGGTCCAGAGCTTCTACGCCGAGACCGGCACCGACCGGCGTGCCCGGGTTCTGGTCTGCATGGTTGGAACCGAGATCTGGTGGTACGAGAGCGGCCGCCATCGGCTCGACGATGCGTGGGCCGAGCTGATCAGCGACGGGTGGGACGCCGCCGCCGTCGTCGCTGCGCTCGAGGGCGTGGACGAGCTCGTGCGTCAACCCGAGCAGTGGCAGTCAGACCTGAAGGTGAGTTACTTCCTCGACCGAGCACCCGAAGCCGGCGTGACGGACATCGTCGACAGACTCCGTGCATCGGGTCGATCGGCTCGAGTCGTCTACTCGGCAGGCAGATACCTCGACGTGGTCCCCGAGCGGTCCGGCAAGGGTGCTGCCGTGGCTTGGGTCGCCGGCCGCCTGGGCGTCGAGCATCAGAACGTCGTCGTGGCGGGAGACACCGGCAACGACCTCGACATGATGCGTCCCGAGCTCGGGTTCCGTGCGGTGGCCGTCGGCAACGCCTCCGCAGAGCTCAAGGTCCACCATGCTCCTCGGCTCTATCACGCGGAGGCCCACCACGCCGCCGGGATCAGAGAAGGGCTCGTCCACCACGGATGGCTCGATGCGTGAACGCATCAGAGGTCGTGGCTGCGCCTGAAGCCGGGGGACCGGTCGACGACCGGCACGGCGCTCTCGACGTGTCACTCCCGCCGATGCAGGATGTGCGGCGGGGGAGAACGCTCCACGAGTGCCCGCAGCCTCGCCGGTAGGCTCTCGACGTGCGTCTCCGCAGCCTTCTCTTGTGCATTGCGCTGGTCGTGGCCGGCTGTTCCGGCGACTCGGATGCCGGTGTGCCGACCGGTGATGCGACCGCCACCGAGACGACGGTTCCCTCGCCTCCGACCGAAGCCGTTCCGACCACTCCGATGCCCGACCCCCCGGTGACCACCCCGGCGACTGCGCCACCGACTACGACCACGACGACGACCACGACGACGACCACGACGACGCTCGCCCCGACCACCACGACCACATCCACGCTCCCGCCGACGCCGGACCTGCGTCTGGCGGAGACCCTCCGCATCACCGGTGAGATCTCACCGAAGTCGATCGTCGCCTCCGGCGACGGGTACTTCATCGCTCAGAACATGATGTATCGCCACACGATGACGGTGTACGACGGCGCAGGAGAGCTGGTTGCAACGATCCCCGACGAGGTCGATCTCGCCGCGTTCGGCCACGAGGGGTTCGGTGACGGCACCCATCGCGGAGCCCCGGTGGAGGCCGCCTTCACGACGGATGGGAGCCACGTCTACGTCTCGAACTACCAGATGTACGGCGAGGGCTTCTCACGACCGGGCGGTGACGGCTGCGGCCTCGGTTCCTGGGACGAGAGCTTCCTGTACCGCATCGACATGGCCACGTGGCGGATCGATCAAGTGATCGGGGTGGGGGCGGTTCCCAAGTTCGTGGCCGTGACGCCTGACGATCGACTGGTGCTCGTCACCAACTGGTGCTCTTTCGATCTGTCCGTCGTGGAGGTCGCCTCCGCGAAGGAGATCGCCCGCATCCCCCTCGGTAGGCACCCCAGGGGCATCGCGGTGACCCCCGATGGCACCACCGCCTATGTCGCCATCATGGGGAGTCGCAACGTGGCGATGGTGGATCTCGACGAGTTCACCGTCGAGATGATCGAAGGGGTGGGTGCGAATCCCCGTCACCTCGTTCTGTCGCCGGACGGCGGCACTCTGTACGTCTCTCTCAACGGAGAGGGAAGGATTGCTGCCGTCGACGTCGCCACCTTCGAGGTGATCGGAAAGGTCGCCACCGGGCGGGCGCCGCGTTCCATGACGATCTCGACCGACGGAGCATCCTTGTACGTCGTGAACTACCGGTCCGACACCGTCTCGAAGGTCCGCACGGACACCCTGGAGGAGGTCCAGGAGCTGGGCGTCGGTCATCTGCCCATCGGCATCACGTATGACCCGCTGACCGGCGACGTGTGGGTCTCCAGCTACTCCGGCAGCATCACGGTGTTCGAAGAGCGCTGATCGCAGAGCCAGGCGAAGTCCGTGTTGCCGCCGCTCACGATGACACCGACCCGGCGTCCGGCGACCAGATCGGGACGACGCCGCAGCACTGCCAGCGCCACGGCTGCCGACGGCTCGACGACGGTCTTCATGTAGTCGAGGTGCAGTCGGGCGGCCGCGACGATCTCGTCCTCGGTCACGGTGACGACCTCCGTGCCGGCCGCCGTCATGATGTCGAAGGCACGAGACCCGATGCCCGTGCGCAGCCCGTCTGCGATGGTGTTCGCCGGCACGACCCCCGGTTGCCGTACTCCCGTGACCATCGACCGGTGGGCATCGTCGACCGCCTCGGGCTCACCGGCCACGACACGACAGTCTGGAGCCAGGCCGGCCGCGGCGACGATCGAGCCGCCGATGAGCCCTCCACCGCCGATCGGTGCCACGAGGAGCTCGAGAGCCGGATGATCCTCCAGGAGCTCGAGTGCGGCGGTTCCCTGTCCGGCGATGACATCGGGGTGCTCGAAGGGGTGGATGACGACGGCGCCGGTTTCTCCTGCGAGCTGTGCGGTGCGCGCTTCGCGTTCCTCGTGGGCGCAGAAGACGACGATCGCGCCATACCCACGCACTGCCGAGACCTTCACGTCTGGTGCGGTCTCGGGCATGACCACCGTGCACGGGATGTCGCGGATGGCGGAGGCATAGGCGAGGGCGGCTCCGTGGTTGCCGGACGAATGCGTGAGCGTGCCGCGAGCTGCGTCCTGGTCGGAGAGCGACAGCACGGCATTGGTCGCACCGCGGGCCTTGAAGGCCCCCACCTTCTGGAATGACTCGTACTTGAAGAGAACCGATCCATCGAGCATGCCGTCGATGGTCGAAGATCGCAGAACGGGTGTGCGGTGCACGTGCGGCGCGATGCGCGCTGCGGCGCTCTCGATGTCACGCAACGTAACGTGGGGCAGCATCGAACGCAGTGTACGGAGTTGCGATGGCCGCAGAGCTCAGCGCCGGGATCCTGGCGTACCGATGGAGAGCCGAGACGCTTGAGGTGCTCATCGCCCATCCCGGCGGGCCGTTCTGGGCGGGGAAGGACGATGGGGCGTGGAGCATTCCCAAAGGGCTCGTCGACGCCGGGGAGGATCTCAAGGACGCCGCCATTCGCGAGTTCGCCGAAGAGACCGGGTGTGTGGTGGACGACGAGTCGGTGTGGCCTCTGGGTGAGGTGACGCTCCGGTCCGGCAAGAGAGTGGTCGGCTTCGCGGTCGAGAATGACTGTGATCCCGATCTCTCCGTCTCGAACAGCTTCGAGTTGGAGTGGCCACCCCGGTCGGGTGTCGTCCGCTCCTTCCCGGAGATCGATCGGATCGAGTGGGTGACGCCCGACGTGGCGCAGCTGAAGCTCAATCCGGCCCAGGTGTGGTTCGTCGAGGCATGCGTAGCCACAGTCGGTGGTGGTTGACCGCGCAGAGTGGTCACGATAGACTCGACCACGTGTGACGGGTCGGTGTGGGAAGGCTCGAGCCTCCTGTCGAGGAGTGCACATGGAACCGTTGTCCGATCGGGTGGCGAGACGGACGTTCACACAGGCCAAGCGCGGCTATGACATCCGCGAGGTCGAGGCGTTCTTGGCCCAGACGGTCGACAGGATCAGGTCGCTGGAAGCCGAACTGGCCGCGTCACATGGCAAGCTGAACGCCTTCGAGCGTTCGGCAGGTGCCTCCAAGGACGCGGGCCTGGTCGTCCAGGACGCCTTTCGCGTCGCCACACTGCGTCGCGACGAGATCATCGAGCAGGCCAAAGAACGAGCCGCAACGATCATCGCCGACGCCGAGGCCCGGGTCGCACGGCGGTCCCGCACGGATCCCGCCGTGGCCAGCGCCGAGGCAGACGTGATCGTCGGCAACGCCCGGGAAGAAGCAGGACGTCTCGTGGCTGCTGCCGAGCGGCGTGCCCGCGAGATCATCCGCGTCGCCAAGGCGCAGGCCGATCAGGAGGCGGCGACGGCGATGGTCGACGCCAGGGAGAAGTCCCGTGAGGCACAGATCGAGTACCGGCGCGTCGCCCAGCAGCTCAGGGACCTCAGATCGGCTGTGAGCCAGATGCTCCAGGAAGGAGCAGCCGGCCACGAGGAGATTCGCGTCGTGCTCGCTTCGGAAGGCGCAACCGCGACGTCGTGATATCTTCAAGCGGGTCGACACAGCTGCCGAAACGTGGTTCATGGCGCGAAAGAACAAGTTGCGGCTGAGCGCTCTGGGGGACAAGCCACCATCGCGTGGTGGAACCTCCCGGCCAGGCCACGCACCCCCCGGTGTGCGGGGCCGCGGCGCGAAACCGCCCGGGTCGAGCCCGTATGACAACACCGACGACGACCGGCTCGAAACCGCCGGCTTTCTATTCGGCTCCTTTCTCGTGGTGGTGCTGATCATCGGCCTGGCCGTCGTGTTCGCCGGCCGAAAGATCGAGTCCGACCTCGAGTCGAACGTGCACGCCTTCCTGCTCGCCAACGACATTCGCTCCGTGGAGGTCGAGGCATCCGGGCTCGACCTCGAGCTGACCGGGATCGTCGATCGCGAATCGCTGCTGACCGCCATCCCGGACGCGGTTCGGAGCAACTACCCGGTTCGAGACCTGAGCGTCGATCTGCGAGTCGTGCTTCCGCCGGAGGCGAACGAGATCGAGGTCGCGCCCGACTCGCTCGTGTTCGACTGGTCCGGCGATGCCGTCACGGTCACGGGGACCATGTCCAAGCAGTCGACGGTCGACGCCATCGTCAACTCGCTGGCGTCGATCTATCCGAACGTCGCAGCCGACGGCCTCGTCGTGCGAGAAGGAGTCCCGGACGAGTCGGACTGGCTCACGGCCGTGCTGCTCCTCATGTCCGAGGTCGGCACGGACGTGACCGAAGGGCTGATCACGGTCAATCCCAACGGTGAGGTGATCCAGTTCGCCGCGGAGTTCGACACCCGGCAGGAGCGAGCCGACGTCCGCAGCGCTGCAGAGGACATCCTCGCTGCCACGACGTTCGAGTTCAGTTCCGGCCTCACGCTCGTGACCGTTGCCCCGACGACCACCGCACCACCGGAGGTCATCGAAGAGGTGCAGAAGCAGTTCGACGACACCATCACCGGCAAGTCGGTCGAGTTCGAGTCGGGCAGCGCCGTCCTGACCAACGCAGGGCGCGAACTGCTCGACGAGCTGCTGGTGACGATGCTCGAGTTTCCCGAGGTCCCCATCGAGGTGGCGGGCCACACGGACAGCGTGGGGAGCGAGGAGACCAACCTCGCGTTGAGCCGTCGCCGTGCCGAGGCCGTCGTCGAGTATCTCGTCGACAACGGGGCCGATCCGGCGCGATTCGTCGTGATCGGGTACGGCGAGGCCCAACCGATCGCCGACAACGACACGCCAGAAGGTCGCGCCATGAACCGTCGCATCGTCTTCACAGCACTCGCCGAGTGACCGCCAGGAGGAAACAGTGGACAGCTACATCGCACAACAGATCGTCGTCTGGATGCTGGCGGCCACGTTCGTCGGGTTCGGCATAGGCTGGATCGCCCGCGGAAGGCGGCAGCCGAAGGTCAAGAACCCGATGCGTCGGCTCCGCTGAGCCGGGTACGCTGCCCCGACCGAGCGGAGGGGCACATGGAACTCAACAGCGCACGATCGAGGAAATGGGACGACGCTCCCGCCGAGCACTTCACCGGACGAGTGTGGTTCGGTCCACTCGCGCCGCGTCCCCGACCCGATTCACTCAATGCCCTCGGGGTCCATTTCGAAGCGGGAGCACGGACCGACTGGCACACCCATCCCGACGGTCAGGTGCTCTACGTGGCCGATGGGGCGGGTCTGGTGCAGAACGACAATGGTGAAACGGTCCGAGTCGGCCCAGGTGATGTCGTGTACGCACCGGCCGGAGAGGTCCACTGGCATGGCGCCACCCCCGACAGCCACATGACCCATCTGTCGCTGACGTCGCACGGCGACACGGAGTGGCTGGGTCGCAAGGTCACGCCGGACGAGTACCGGTCGGCCACTCAGGAAGGCTGAGTCAACGGCGTCGGTTCGGGGCCGCGTCCCAGGGCGGTGACGGTGAGGACGAGGGCAAGGGCGATGGCGCCGAGCGAGCCAAACGTGTACACCGGTCCGAGACCGACCGTGTCGACGAGCAAGCCGCCCGTTGCCGCACCGATCGGGATGAAGAGATAGGCGAGTGTGCGCCCCGCCGCCGACACCCGACCCAGCATCTCCTCCGCCGTGAGCTGCTGACGCATGGTGAACACGGAGACGTTCACGAGACCGACACCGGCGATGGCCGCACCTGCGGGGAGCACCGCCCATGGCGTCTGCATGGCGACCACGAGACCGAACCCGGCCCCCATGGTCGCCACGCCGATGAGGAACGATCGCCCCAGACCGATGGCGCGGACGATGCGAGGCGCGATCGCGACACCGAGTGCGCCCAGCAGCGCCTGGGTGGCGTAGAAGAGACCGACCGTCGTCGCGACCGCGAGCGGCGCCTCCATGAATGGGAGCCGGGGCGGGTCGATCCGCTCGGTGATGAACAACGCCAAGAGCGCCTCGAGCGGGGCGAACAAGAGGTTGGTGAACGTCACGCCGACCGTCGACCAGCGCAGATAGGCGTCGCGACGTATGTGGACGAGACCTGTGGCGAGATCGCGCCAGAAGTGAGTGGGGCTCTCCTCCCGGGGTGGCGGATCGAACTGCACTCGCAGGACGAAGACGGCGGATGCGGCGAACGTGAAGGCGTTGACGAGGAAGGCCAGGGCGAATCCGGTCTGGGACGTCGCCAACAACCCGCCGATGGCCGGACCGGCGGCGAACGCGATGGTGCGCACGAAGGAGAGGCGAGTGTTCATCGCCACGAGCTGCTCCCGATCGACTGCGGCGACGACCAGCGCCTGGAACGCCGCTTCGAAGAACGTCGTCATCACCCCGCCCGCAAAGGCGACCGCCAGCACGAGGGCCACGTTCGCGGCACCGGCGAGCACGGCGAGACCGAGGACCGCAAAGGCGATCACCCGCACGAGGTCGGCGCCGATCAGGAGCACCCTGATCGGCGCTCGATCGACGATCACGCCTGCCATGAATCCGAAGAGGAGCAGCGGGATCGTCTCGGCCGCAGCCGTCAGTCCGAGTTCCAGCCCGCGGCCGGTGAGACTGAGGACGAAGAGCGGCAACGTCACGAAGGCGATGGCATCGCCGAGGAAGGTGACGCCCTGACCGGCGACGAGTGGTCGTATGTTGCGGCGATGCCGGTTCAGCGCCCGCAAGCGGTCGATGTCGTGACTGGTCAGTTGCCGCACGGGCCGAGCGTAGTTGCCCGCGGCCGGCTTCCCGGCAGGGTGGCGCATCGGGTACTCTCACGAGCCCACCACCGACAAGAGGAAGCAATGGCAGGAGCGACGGAGCTACCGGATCTCGTCAGAGAGTTCACCGACATGTCGAAGGAGTACCTGCTCCAGGAGACCGTGGAGCCGGCCAAGCGACTCGGGCGCTATGCGGGGTTCTCGATCGCAGCAGGGCTCGCCTTCGCCATCGCTGCGCTCTTCCTGGCCATCGCAACCCTCCGCGGCATCCTGACACTGCTGCCCGATGGGCCGAACTGGCAGGCGCTCGGTTATGCACTCACCGGCATCGCTCTGGTGGCCGTCGCCGGTGTCATCGTGGGGCTCACATCTCGCAGCACGTCAACGGAGCGCTGACATGGCAATCGAACGACAGGACCTCGAAGCCAAACTGAGAGAGATCGAGTCGATCGTCGACGAGACCCGGGACAAGGCGAAGACCACCGGCACCGCCATCGCGGTCGGTGCTGTGATCGTCGTCATCCTGGTGTTCCTCATCGGTCGGCGTCGTGGCAAGAAAGCGGGCGGAGCCCGTGTCGAGGTCTACAGGCTGAAGTGATGAATCTGGATCGCATCATCGGTCTGGGCCTGCGCCAGCTGTTCGGCGGCTCGCGCCGTGGCCAGCCTGCGGTGGCGGCCATGGGCGCGGCCGTCGCGTTGATCGGGTGGCTGCGCCGGCGGAGCCAGGACGAACGCCTGCTGTTCAAGGAGGACCTGGCCGAGGGCGAGACCCTGCAGATCACCTTCCTCCGGAACGACACCATCGTCGATCGCACGGCCATCGAGGGGTAGGTCTCATGTTCAGAAACCGAGATCGGTTCGTCCGCATCGTCATCTGGGTCGTCGTCTTCACGATGGTGCTCAGCGTCCTCGCCGTGCTGGCCTCGGTGCTCTGAGCCACGATGGCATTCGCCTCCGGCGACCCCTGTCTGCTGTTCGACAACAAGGGTCGTCGCTACCTCCTCACGCTGCGTTCCGGCAGCGAGTTCCAGTATCACCACGGCATGCTCGCTCACGACGAGATCATCGGGCGTGACTCGGGTGCCCGCTTCCAGTCGTCGAAGGGATCGCCACTCGTGGCGTTGGCGCCCCGTCTCGCCGATTACGTGCTGACCATGAAACGGGGCGCCACGGTCGTGTATCCGAAGGACGCCGCCGCGATGACCATGTGGGGCGACGTGGGCCCGGGTATGCGCGTGGTGGAGGCGGGCACGGGCTCAGGAGCGCTGACGATGGCGCTGCTGCGTGCCGTCGGCGAGAGCGGTCACGTCACGTCGGTCGACACCAGACAGGACCACTCGGAGCGTGCCGCGCGGCTCATCGCGAGGTTCTTCGGAGGCATCCCCGAGCAACTGACGCTGGTCGTCGGGGACGTGGAGGAGGAGCTGGCGATACGTACTCCCGATCGGGTGTTGCTGGATCTGCCCGAGCCCTGGCACTCGGTGCCCGTCGCAGCCCGACAGATGGTGCCGGGAGGCGTCTTCACGTGCTACCTGCCGACCGTGCCACAAGTGCAGGAAGTGAGGAACGCGATGGCGGAGACGGGCCGTTATCACGACGTCGAGACCTTTGAGGTGCTGCACCGCACGTGGGAGATCGACGGGCGCTCCGTCCGTCCTTCCCACCGCATGCAGGGTCACACGGGATTCGTGACGGTGGGTCGAGTCATCGCATCGGCCGGGTCGTGAGGTCTTCCGCCGCGGCGGGTGGTCAGGCCTCGATGAAGATGCACTCGCCCGGGCACTCCTCGGCGGACTCGACGACGAGGTCGAGCTGGCCGTCCGGGATGGCGGCGAGACCCTCGGCGCCCTCCGGGTTGCCCTCGGACTCCGCGAAGATCTTGTCGCCCTCGCGCACGTAGGCGAGGCCGTCGTCGAGCAGCACGAACACGTCGGGTGCGATCTCCTCGCACAGGCCGTCGCCCGTGCACAGATCCTGATCGATCCAAACCTTCATCGTGTGATCTTCCCTCTTCCGATTTGCGCGGGATGGTAGTTGTGGCCCCTCCCTACCCGATTGCGGACCCGCCGATGCTCGGGCATCCGATGACGAACAAGGCGCAGGTCTGACCCGGAACCCGGCCTACACTGACAAGGCGGACTCTCGAGTTCGAACGCGAACCTCTTCGGTTCGGGGCCGAGCCCTTGAGTTCGCACGGCTTCGAGCCGACAGAACACAGAAGTGCGACAAGGAGGCGTGAGTGGCCTACGGCGACGCAGATGCGCATGAGCTCCGAGCAACCGTGAGAATGCTCGAGGAGGAACTCGCCGTCCTGCGGCGCCGCCTCCAGGATGCGCCCCGCCGTGTTCGTGTCCTCGAGGAGCGGCTCCTCGAGACGAAGAACAAGCTCGCCCAGGCCGCTTCGCAGAACCAGAAGCTCTCGACCGCGCTCGAGGAGACGCGGGAGCAGCTCGCCCTGCTGCGCGAGGAGGTCGAGAAGCTCACGGCGCCACCGAATCCCTTCGGCATCATCCTCGGGGTGAACGCCGACGGCACCGCCGACGTCTTCACCTCCGGTCGCAAGATGCGGGTCAACGTCGAGCCCACCCTCGAGATCAAGGCACTCGAGGTCGGCCAGGAGGTCCTGCTCAACGAGTCGTACAACGTCATCGACGTGCGCGCCTTCGACATCCAGGGTGAGGTCGTGACGATCAAGGAGCTCCTCGACGACGAGCGCATCATCGTCAGCGGCAGAGCCGACGAGGAGCGGGTCGTGACGCTGGCTTCACCCTTGGTGGGCCAATTCATGCGGATCGGCGACCACCTGCGCATCGATCCGCGGACGGGTTTGGCGTTCGAGCGGCTGATCCGGCCCGAGGTCGAGGAGCTCATTCTCGAAGAGGTGCCGGATGTCACCTACCACGACATCGGCGGACTCGCGGAGCAGATCGAGGCGATCCAGGACGCCGTCGAGCTCCCGTACCTCTACAAGGAGCGCTTCGCCGACTACCAACTGGCTCCGCCGAAGGGCGTGCTGCTCTACGGCCCGCCCGGCTGCGGCAAGACGCTCATCGCCAAGGCGGTGGCCAACAGCCTGGCCAAGGCGGTGGCCGCCAAGGAGGGCAGCGAGGACACCCGCTCCTACTTCCTCAACATCAAGGGCCCGGAGCTGCTCAACAAGTACGTCGGCGAGACCGAGCGCCAGATCCGGCTCATCTTCCAGCGGGCCAAGGAGAAGTCGGACGAGGGCGTGCCCGTCATCGTGTTCTTCGACGAGATGGACTCGCTGTTCCGCACCCGCGGCACCGGGGTCTCCTCCGACGTCGAGTCGACGATCGTGCCGCAGCTGCTGTCCGAGCTCGACGGCGTCGAGACGCTGAAGAACGTCATCGTGATCGGCGCCTCCAACCGCGAGGACCTCATCGACCCGGCCATCCTCCGCCCGGGCCGTCTCGACGTGAAGGTCAAGATCGAGCGCCCGACCGAGACGGCGGCGCGTCAGATCTTCAGGATCTACCTGAAGAGCGAGCTCCCGTTCGCCGAGACGGCGCTGCAGGAGTTCGGCGGCGACCGCAGCGAGCTCGCAGACGCCTGGATCGAGGACGTCGTGGCCCACATGTACGACACGTCCGAAGAGAATCGTTTCCTCGAGGTCACCTATGCGAACGGCGACAGGGAAGTGCTCTACTTCAAGGACTTCTCGTCGGGCGCGATGATCGAGAACGTGGTGCGACGCGCCAAGAAGGAAGCGATCAAGCGGGAGATCGAGACCGGCGTGAACGGTCTCGTCAAGGACGATCTCATCCGCTCGATCACACAGGAGTTCCGTGAGCACGAGGACCTGCCCAACACCACCAAC
>JABAOD010010137.1_pt1 | contig 19760 bp, 25 predicted proteins | sample 7062151 | NCBI WGS metagenome assembly JABAOD01 (sample SAMN14538626, study PRJNA623070) | marine sediment metagenome | biome: marine biome [ENVO:00000428]; feature: marine pelagic biome [ENVO:01000023]; material: deep marine sediment [ENVO:00002113] | place: India: Gulf of Khambhat ... | reverse complement strand
ATTGAACCGGGACAGCGGAGCCCCGACCGTCATGGGCACCAATATGGCGGTACGGGCCGAAACGCTGCGCGCGGTTGGCGGGTTTGATCCGCTTTATCGCTACTATCTTGACGAGACCGACTTAACCACACGTATCGCGCAGGCCGGACACAATTGTGTCCATGCCCCTTGGGCGCAAGTGCATCACCTTGGAGCGCCGAATCCACATCGGGGTAAGAAACGGATGCCGAAGTCGTTGAGGCAGATCGGCAGAAGCGAAGCCATCTTCTTGCGCCGCCATTCTCGGCAAGAACAGCGCGAGGAAGCAATGGCGCGTTTGCGGGCAGAGTGTGTAATGAGGTTGTCCCCCCTAGTGGATTCCAAAAAGCTGAAGGGTCGCGTCGCCGGCCGGTTGCTGGATGATTATGACAATGGGGTAGAAGAGGGCAGCCACCGCGATTTGCACGAACTGTCGCCTTTACCGGGCCCGACAAGTGCCTTCAAACCTTTCGTTGACGGCCCAACCCCCGCACCTGTTTTCCTCTCTGGCCGTATCTGGCAGCGACGGCGGAAGTTTGCTCTGGCGCGCCAGAGGGCCACGCAGGGCCATCCCGTTACCCTGTTCCTGTTCAGTCCGACGGCCCTGTTTCATACCCGCCGCTTTACGAAGGACGGTTTTTGGCTGCAGACTGGCGGCCTGTTCGGGCGGTCTGACCGGACAGGAGACCTGTTCCAATTCCACCGGTTCCAAGATCGCGTTAACCAAGAAATTACCCGAGTCGCTCAATGCTTTTGCCACAGTTTGCGGGGCGATGCTGCATATGCAGAAAGAAGTTCTCGCACGGATTTGAAAAGCTGACTATGGTATCCCGGTAAAGGTGAGTAACCCGCCCGGCACGCCGTATAAAAAGCCAGATCGGGTGAGGTTAAAGTGAACAGACGAATGGCCAAAGTGCAAAGGTTGAAACCGATGACACGCAAAGTACGCAAGGCAATCTTTCCCGTAGCGGGGCTGGGAACACGGTTTTTGCCGGCCACCAAGTCGGTCCCGAAAGAGATCATGACATTGGTCGATCGGCCGTTGATCCAATACGCGATTGACGAATGTCGCGCCGCCGGGATCGAAGAATTCATCTTTGTCACCTCTCGCGGGAAAAGCGCGTTAGAGGATTATTTTGACAACGCCCCGGTGCTGGAAGCCGAGCTTCGCAGCAAGGGGAAAACCAAGCTGTTGGAGATTCTTGAATCGACCAACATGCCCTCGGGGGCCATTGCCTATATCCGCCAACAGCGCGCGCTTGGTTTGGGTCACGCAGTCTGGTGTGCGCGTCGCCTGATCGGCAACGAACCCTTTGCTGTTGTTCTGCCTGATGACGTGATCGCAGGAGAGACTCCCTGCCTGAAGCAAATGGTCGATGCCTATCAGGAAACCGGCGGTAACATGGTTGCCGCGATGGAAGTGCCAAATGACAACGTCTCTTCCTATGGAATTTTGGATTTCAGCCGGGAGGACGGGAATAGGGTTAGCGTCACCGGAATGGTCGAGAAGCCGAAAGCCGAAGAGGCACCGTCGAACCTCGCGGTGATTGGCCGGTACATCCTGACGCCCCGCATCATGTACAATCTTTCGAAGATGAAAGAAGGCGCTGGAGGAGAGATCCAGCTGACCGACGCTATCGCGGATGAGATTATGGGCGAGGGCGTCTATGGGTTGAAATTCGACGGCACCCGTTTTGACTGCGGTTCCAAGGCAGGCTTTCTGCAGGCGACTGTGGCCTTTGGTCTTGCCCGCAAGGAGCTGCGCGATGAGTTGGCCGACTTCCTGCAAGAGCTGAAAATCGCCGACATCGCGGCGCAGTAATCACGCCATGGAGACGATCTTAGTCACTGGTGGTGCAGGCTATATCGGTTCACACGCTTGCAAAGTTCTGGCGGCAGCGGGCTATCAGGCGGTGACTTTCGACAACCTGTCGACTGGTTGGCAAGAGGCCGTGAAATTCGGTCCATTCGAAAAAGGGGATCTTCTGGATCGCGCCCGGTTGGACGAGGTCTTTGCCAAATGGCAGCCCTCCGCCGTCATGCATTTTGCGGCACTCAGCCAAGTGGGCGAGGCAATGCGAGAGCCTGGGCTTTATTGGCGCAACAATGTCACCGGGTCGCTGAACTTGATCGAGGCTGCGATCGCCGCGGGGTGTAAGCGTTTCGTGTTTTCCTCAACCTGCGCGACATATGGTGATCAGGACGGTGTGGTACTTGACGAGAACAGCGCGCAGATGCCGCTGAATGCTTATGGCGCGTCCAAACGAGCGATTGAGGATATTCTGAAGGATTTTGAATCCAGCCACGGGCTCGAGTCGGTCGTCTTTCGCTATTTCAATGTCGCCGGTGCGGATCCCGAGAGTGAAGTCGGAGAATTTCATCGGCCCGAGACCCACCTGATCCCCCTGATTTTGGATGCGATCGAAGGCAAGCGGGGTGAGTTGACCGTCTTTGGGACAGATTATGATACCCCCGACGGGACCTGTATCCGCGACTATGTTCACGTGATGGACTTGGTTGATGGGCATCTCAAAGGGCTGGAGTGGCTGTCGGCAGGTAAGGGCAGCCGGGTGTTCAATCTTGGCACAGGCAAGGGATTTTCGGTCCGTGAGGTTCTCAGCCACAGTCAGGTTATCACCAACAGGACCGTTCCTCATGTCGTAGGACCCCGCCGGCCGGGGGACGCGCAATGTCTTGTTTCCGGTAGTTCGCGGGCCGAGGCAGAGCTGGGATGGCGACCCGAACGCTCAACACTGGAGACGATGATTCAAGATGCCTGGCGCTGGCACCAAAACGGACATTACGACCGCTGATCCGCCCGCGCGGCTATTGGACCTGACCCGCCTGGTCAGCCGGGTAGGGCGCGGGCCGGTGACAGGTGTCGACCGTGTAGAGCTGGCCTACCTGCGATATTTGGCGGCCGAACCGATTCCGCTGTTCCTGCTAGTTCGGACGCCGCTTGGGTTTCTCTTGCTGCCAGATGCTGCCGCCACCAAGGTCCTTGAGAGGTTGGAGGGGCGGAAAGAATGGGGTGCTCCTGATCTGATCAGCCAACTGTACCGGCAACAACCGAGACTGCAGAGGTGCGCCCTTTCTTACCTTCGCAAGTTGGCCATTGCCCGCTGCCGCCCTATTGGACTTGCCAAGCTGCTTCAGCGGTACCTGCCAGAGGGAGCCTCCTGCCTGAATGTGGGGCACAGTAATTTGACCGATAACACTCTGGCCGCGCTGCGATCGGTAAAGGGTGGGCGGATTTCGGTCCTGCTGCACGACACGATCCCTTTGGATCACCCTCAATTTGCTGCTGAAGGAACCCCAGAAGTGTTCCTGAAAAAACTCGCGGCGACATCGCGCCACGCCAATCACGTTATCTTCACGTCGCAGGCAACGCGGGCGGCAGCTGCCCGGCACCTGATCGGCGATCTGGAACAGATCGTTGCTCCGCTCGGTGTCGAGCGCCTTGTTCCCGGCCCCCTGCCAACCTCGCTTAAGCTGGATCGACCGTTTTTCGTTGCGGTCGGCACNNTCCCGGTCCCCTGCCATCCTCGCTTAAACCGGACCGACCGTATTTCGTTGCGATCGGCACAATTGAGCCGCGCAAGAACCTTCAGATTCTGCTGGACGTCTGGGCCGAGATGGGGCCCGGGCCAGATACGCCGGCGCTCTTCATTCTTGGTCGTCGAGGGTGGCGCAGCACGAATCTGTTGGCCCGGCTCGATCAAATGGTGGCCGAGGGATTTCCGATTGTCGAAAGCAACGATCTCGACGACGGTGCCATCGCAACCCTTTTGCAAGGCGCACAGGGGCTGCTGTTTCCAAGCTTCGCAGAAGGGTTCGGGCTCCCGCCCCTTGAAGCCGCTGCATTAGGGGTGCCGGTCATCGCCTCTGACCTGCCTGTCCTGCGGGAAACTCTCGGGCAATTCCCCGTTTACCTGTCGCCCCTCGATCCCTATTCTTGGCAGGCAGAAATTGAGGCATGGGCCAAGCAGCGCCCCGCGCTCCGTTCGTACCCGGCAATTCCCGATTGGGACAGCCATTTCAGGACGGTTTTGGCGCGGATCTAGGCGCGGCGATCAAGGCCGAACCCGTATCGAGGAGGGACCGTGGCCGGCTGGTCAACATACAGGCTGAGACTGCGCCGAAAGCGCTGGCGCCTGCGGGCATTCCGTAAGCGGCGAGAGCTTTCAGAGGTCGCAAAGCGCGTTGGCCGGATCCAACCTGACGACCTGCTTCTTTTTTGTACCATTCGCAATGAACGCAGCCGGCTGCCCTATTTCCTGCAGTATTACCGTACACTCGGGATCGGGCATTTTCTGTTTGTGGACAATGGCTCGGACGATGGCAGCCGCGAATATCTGCAACACCAGCCCGATGTCTCTCTGTGGACGACAGGGTCCAGCTACGCCGAGTCCCGGTTCGGCATGGATTGGCTGAACTGGCTATTGATGCGATATGCCCATGGTCACTGGTCCTTGGTGGTCGATGCTGACGAGTTCCTTGTTTATCCGTTTTGCGACACGCGCCCGTTGCGGGCATTGACGGATTGGATGGACGGGTTGGGTATGCGGAGCCTCGGCACCATGCTACTGGACATGTATCCCAAAGAACCGCTGGACGATATCGACCTCGACGAGGGAGAGAACCCTTTCGAAAAGTCTTGCTGGTTCGATTCGGGAAACTACACCTTGTCTTTGAACCAGAAGTACCAAAACCTTTGGATACAGGGTGGCCCCCGCGCCCGGACATTCTTTGCAGACAACGCAGATGCCGCGCCAGCCCTGAATAAGATTCCTCTCGTCCGATGGCACCGAAATTACGTCTATGCCAGTTCGACCCATGCCCTGCTGCCGCGCGACCTGAACCAAGTCTATGACACACAAGGGGGTGAACGCATTTCAGGCGTGTTGATGCATGCCAAGTTTGCCGGTGATTTCCCGGCGCGGGCCGCAGAGGAGGTTCTGCGCAACCAGCATTATCAGGACAGCCGCGAATACCATGCCTATCAGACCAGAATGCCTGATGGGGGAAGCCTTTGGACCGAATGGTCCGAGCGCTATGTCAACTGGCACCAGCTTGAAATTCTGGGCCTCATGTCGAAGGGAAGCTGGATATGACCCTCGGCGTGATCATGCTGGTGCATACGGCGCTGGACCGGGCCTCTACCGTGGCGCGCCACTTTGCGCAGAACGGTTGTCCGGTGATGATCCACGCGGACAATTCGACGCCGATTGAGGACTACGAGAATTTTGTCGACGGCCTCGCAGATGTTCCTTTGGTGTCTTTCGTGGATCGGGTTCGGGTGGATTGGGGAACATGGACGCTTGTGTCAGCTACAATCCGTTCAACAGAGGCGCTTTTGCACCAACACCCGGAGGTTCAGCATGTTTTGCTGGCGTCGGGATCTTGCCTGCCACTGCGACCGGTTTCCGAACTGCGCGACTATTTGGCTGAACACCCCCAAACTGACTTTATTGAATCGGTGACGACACGCGATGTTCGCTGGACCGTCGGCGGTCTGGATGAAGAGCGGTTTCACCTGCGCTTTCCCTTTTCGTGGAAACGGCGTCGTTACCTCTTCGATCGTTACGTCCAGCTTCAGCGCCGAATAGGTTTCCGCCGGAAAATTCCTAATGGATTGGTCCCACATCTTGGATCGCAGTGGTGGTGCCTGACCCGCAGCACGCTGAATTCAATTCTGGAAGGTCCGCGAAGGGTCGAGTTTGATCGCTATTTCAAGCGCGTTTGGATTCCGGACGAAAGCTATTTCCAAACACTGGTGCGATATTACAGCCGCAACGTGGAAAGCCGGTCGCTGACACTGTCGAAATTCGATTTCCACGGTAAGCCGCATGTTTTCTATGACGATCACCTGCCGCTTCTGCGCAAATCTGACTGCTTCATGGTGCGCAAGGTTTGGCCGCGGGCGGATCGTTTGTATCGGGAGTTCTTGAGCCCGGGTATCGCGTCAGCTGCCGATCCTGAAACTGACCCGGGTAAGGTCGATAGGTTGTTGTCGAAATCCTGGCTACGGCGTCATCAAGGTCGACGCGGTCTGTATATGACCAGCCGCTACCCCGACCAGGCATTCAGCAACCGCCTGACCGCGGCTCCCTACACCGTGTTCCAAGGCTTTTCCGACATTTTCGAGGAATTCGAGGGCTGGCTGGAAAAAGTCGCGGGCGGTCAGGCTCATGGCCACCTCTTTGCCCCCGAAGGGGCAGAGTTCAGCGGTGGCGCCGGATCGGTCAAGGGTGGTTTGACGGCCGACGCTGGGCTGCGTGACCACAACCCCCAGTCCTTTCTGACCAACCTTCTTTGGAACACACGCGGAACCCGGCAGTGTTTCCAGTTCAGCCCACGGGACAATCAGGGAATCCTGCGTTTCATTGCTAACGATCCGAACGCACAATTTGAAATGATCACTGGGGCTTGGGCGGTACCGTTGTATCTGGAAGGGTTGTCGTTGGATCAGGCACGCCGAAAGGCCGCAGCGCTGCAAAGGGCCGAGGCCGATCAGCTTGATCTGCTGCAATCGCCGAACTGCCATGCGCGAGTTCGGATCTGGTCACTTTCTGATGTCCTTTACAGCCCAGATGAGCATCTAAGAACGGTTGTGGATGACCTTGGATTGCGCAGTCAGTCGCGGCTGGCAGACGCTCCGTTAATGCGCGATCTGACGGGGTTCTCGGAATTCCTCATAGAGCTTCGCAATGCTGGAATGCAGATTCAGCTGCTGGGGTCGTTCCCGCAGGATTTGGCCAAGCTCAACCGTCGCCGGCAGGCTGCACCACGTCTTGTGGTGAAGTAACATGTCCCGGACATTCGAATATTTTACCATCCTCGCCGAGATGCGCACCGGTTCGAACTTTCTTGAGGCGAACCTGAATGCGGTGCCGGGTGTGCAGTGCCTAGGCGAAGTGTTCAACCCGCATTTCATGGGGAAGAAGGGGAGAGCGGAGCTGTTGGGGTTGACCATGAGCGAGCGGAATGAAGACCCGTTTCAGCTTTTGGATCAAATCAAGGCGCAGGATGGTTTCGCAGGTTTCCGGCTGTTTTCCGATCATGACCCGCGCGTTCTGGACCATGTTCTTGCCGACCCGGCCTGCGCCAAGATCATCCTGAAGCGCGCCCCGGTTCAAAGCTATGTTTCGCTGCAAATAGCGCGGTCGACGGGCCAGTGGCGCTTGTCGAATGTGCAGAAACGCAAGTCGGCCAAGATTGACTTCGACCCGCAAGAGTTCTCTACCTATTGCGAGGAACTCGCGTCCTATTATGCGCGGCTTGAGGACGGTCTTCAAAAGAGCGGGCAGACGGCGTTTCGCCTCGCGTTCGAGGATGTGGGGTCCCTGGCCGCATTGAACGGTTTGTTGCGGTTCTTGGATGTCCCTGAGCGGCTGGAACGGCTTTCCCGCGCGACCAAGCGACAAAACCCCGGAGTGCTGCGCGACAAGCTGACAAACCCTGACGTGTTGGACAATCTGGACCTCGGAGAGCTTGGCGGTGCGATTGAACCCGTCGTGACGCCCGCTCGTGGGGGGCAGGTCAGGTCCTACGTCGCCGCGCGAGACAGTGGCATTCTGTTTCAACCAGTAACGGGTCGCACCGATCCCGTGGTCGAGAACTGGTTGGCAGCTCTGGACAACGCTTCTCCCAACGAACTTCGGCGGGGATTCAACCAGAAATCCCTGCGCCAGTGGAAGCGTCGTCATCCCCGGCATCGCAGCTTCACGCTTGTTCGGCACCCGGTCGAACATGCCCATCGCGCTTTCTGTCGCCACATCCTGATGCCCGGTGAAAACTGCCTCGCCGAGATCCGAGATACGCTGCGCTCACAGTTTGGCGTGCCGTTACCAGAAGGCGCGCCCGGGCCGGATTACGACGCCGCTGCCCACCGACGAGCCTTTCTTGGGTTCCTGGGTTTCGTGACCAATAACCTCGCTGGCCAGACAGCACTTCGCATTCCGGCGGAATGGGACCAGCAGCATGAGGGGTTGCGCGCGATCAGCGCCGTTGCGCCGCCGGACATGGTTGCGCGGGCTCCTTCTGCTTCGGTCGAGTTGGAGCACCTCGCTCGATTGGCGGGGGTACAGGCTGTCGGTTTTCTGGAAAAGGAGGCTAGTGACCCCGTAGCGCTTTCAGAGATCTATGACCAAGAAATAGAGGCCGCGACGCGCGCGGCCTATCAACGAGATTACATGTCGTTTGGCTTCGGTGCCTGGTCAGAGGCCTAGGCGGCCTGCGAGGTCGGAAGTTCCGTCAGAACCGCGTAAAGGGTCGCGGGGTCATCATTGGCCCGCAGCTTCGCGCAAAGCTGAGGTTCACGCAGGCTGCGCGATACCAGCGCGAGCGCCTTCAGATGATCCACACCGGATTCCTGTGGTGCGAACAGCGCGAAAACCAGATCAACCGGTTGCCGGTCAACAGCGCCAAAATCGAAGGGTTTTTCCAATCGGATAAATGCACCACGGACCGAGTCCAGACCCGGCAGACGGGCATGCGGCAGGGCAACGCCGTGTCCTACACCGGTCGGGCCAAGCGCCTCGCGGTCCTGCAGGGCATCGACGACTTCTGCCGCCTTCAGATCAGTGATCGACGAGGCAATATCGCCCAGCTCCTGAAACAGGCGTTTCTTGCTGGACATAGTACCAAAAACCTTGACCGCATCGGGCCGAAGAATGCTCGAAAGTTCCATAGACCTATCTTGGTTGGCGCGCCTTCCGACGCGCCCTGCTCGTTATCGCGGGTCAATCCACCCGATGTTACCGTCGTCACGGCGATGAACCACATTCACGCTGCCGCTCTTCTCGTTCCGGAAGACCAACAGTGAATCACCGTTCAATTCCATTTGCATGACCGCTTCGCCAACTGACAAAGAGGCAATCCTAGTTTCCATCTCGGCGACGATGATGGGCTGGAGCGAATCCGGCTCCGAATCCCCGTGATCGTCGCTGCCGGCGAGGATATACGAGGAACCTTCCAAAAGTTCAACCGGCTGGGCTCGGTCGCGGTGATGGTCCTTCAGGCGGCGCTTATACCGGCGCAGCTGTTTTTCCATCTTGTCGAGACAGCCTTCGAAAGCCGCGTAGATTTCGGTGGCGTGGGCCTTGGCCTGCGCGGTTAGTCCAGTGGAGAGGTGAACGATGGTTTCACAAACATATTCGTGGGCGTTACGTGAAAACACGACAGAGGCATTGGTCGGGCGTTCGGCGTATTTGTCGACGATACCGCCGAGTTCTTGCTCGACATGGGTCTGGAGGGCCGCGCCGATGTCCAACTGCTTTCCACTGATCTGATATTGCATGTTTCCTCCAATTATTATTCGTGGCCGCTCATTTCAGGACGCAACGTCACTTCTGCCCGGTAATAAATACCTGACTTCAGATTAAGAGAATCTGTTTCGCCGAAGGGCAGATCGGCGCATGCGTTCGTGGGATGACGGAATGCTCATGCATCCTCTGTATTTGGCGACAGTTCTGCGGGCAATGTCAACGCCTTCGCTATGCAGCAGCGCAGCAATTTTGGCATCGCTGAGCGGAGCTTCGCCGGTCTCCGACGCTATCAGGTGGCGAATTCGTCTTTGAACTGCAAAGGCAGAGTGGGACGTCCCGACCGCTGCGGTCAGGAAGGCCGACAGGGGGTAGACCTGGCCTCTGAAACTCAATGCCTTGTCCGCGACACAGCGCCCGATCGTTGACGGATGCAGGTCCAGCACATCGGCCAGACTTTTGCGGGTCAGGGGGCGCATTTGCGCCTCACCCCCTGAAAAGAAAGGGTTTTGATGGGCGACGATGGTCGCGGCAACACGTGTCAGAGTGTGGTTCCGAAAGGTCAGAGCGCGGGCCATGGCTTCAGCAGCAGCGCGCAGTGGCCCCATCTGCGGGTGGGAGCGATCGACCGTTTTCATCAGGTCTTGATCCAGTGTCAGAGAGGGAAGTTCATCGCCTTGAAGCTCTACCCGGAAGCCACCCTGCCCATCGGAATAGACTCGCAACTCGGGCGCGGGGACGGTGTCGATTTGACCCACGTAGGCAGCCGGATTGGGCGACAAATTGCGAATCAGTTCAGCCAGTGCCTGAAGCTGTTGGTCGTCCATGTTCAGCCGGTGCCGCAGCTTGGTCCAGCGGCCTTCGACCAGCCGTTCGAGGTTGGCTGAGACTGTCCGCGCAAATTCTGGATCGGTGCCGCGGGCGATCAGTTGAAGCGACAGGCATTCTTCCAGATTGCGAGCGCCAATTCCGGTCGGTTCGCAAGATTGAAGCGTGTCGATGGCCCGTCGAATGTCTGGCAAAGAGGTGTCGAGCGCCGAGGCGAGCTCGGCGTCGCTGCTGGTCAGGTAGCCATCTTCGTTGAGGTCGCCTGCCAGTGCTTCGGTCAATTGTCGAATGTGGCTGGGTAACCCCATCAGAACAAGTTGTTCCCGAAGATGGTCGGCAATCGTTGGACTGGCGGCAATGGCCGCTTGATTGACACCGCCGAAGCCAGCGGCGGGAGGATGGTAGATTAGGAACGGGTTTGTTTCGGCCGCATCACGCAATTGTTGATCAAGTTGGGCCAGAGGCGCGCGTAAAACCTGTAGGCCAAGTTGCACGCCCGGTAACAGGGCCTGCTGTTGCCCCAGACGCCCCTGAAGTTTCGGACCCAGACCCATACCGCGCCTTTCCATCCGGTTGATCAGGAGATGCGGAAGCTTTGCCCCAGATAAACCCGGCGTACGTTTTCGTCCTGAACGACCTCGTCAGTGGTGCCGCTCATCAGGACCATACCGTCGTGAAGGATATAGGCGCGATCAACGATTTCCAGCGTTTCGCGGACGTTGTGGTCGGTAATCAGCACGCCGATTCCGCGTTTCTTCAAATCCGCCACAAGATGGCGAATTTCGCCCACCGCAATCGGATCAACGCCGGCAAAGGGTTCGTCCAATAAAAGATACTTCGGATTGGCGGCGAGGCAGCGCGCGATCTCGACCCGGCGTCGCTCGCCACCGGACAAGGCCAGTGCCTGTGCGCGACGCAGATGGCTGATCGAAAATTCCGACAAAAGCTCTTCTAACCGCTCGCGACGACGGTGAGAGTCCGGCTCGTTGATTTCCAGAATGGCCAGAATGTTGTCCTCGACCGTGAGGCCCCGGAAGATGCTGACCTCCTGTGGAAGATAGCCAACACCAAGTCGCGCCCGGCGATACATCGGGTAGTTGGTGACGTCCCGACCGTCGATCTCGACTGTGCCGCCCTCTGCCCGGATCAGTCCAGCGATTGCATAGAAGCAGGTGGTCTTGCCCGATCCGTTCGGGCCAAGCAGCGCGACAACCTCGCCGCGTCCAAGCTCTAGGCTGACGTCTCGGATAATCAGGCGTTTGCGATAGCTTTTACGCAGGTGGCTGACTTTCAGCCCGACCTGCCCATCGGCCACGGTAAGTGTCGGAGTTTCGCTCATTTGTCGGCTGCAGGCTGAAGGATTGTGCGAACCCGGCCTTCCATAACACCTGTGCTGTCCCCAAGGTTCACCACCAGTTTCTCGCCGGAAAGCGCGCTGCTCCCTTGGCTCAGCAACACGTCGCCTGTCATGACGATAATATCGTCCCGCACGGCGTAGACCGCTTTCGCACCTTTTGCGGTCTCGTCGCCATTCACCAGCAGGACATTTCCAGAGGCAGTCATCGTGTCGATGTCGCCGGTGGCGTTGCCATTTTCGACAACATAATTCACCTCGATCTGGTCCGCAGACAAGCGCAAGGCATCCTGCACCACCAGCACATTTCCACTGAACACGGCGACGCCCGAAGATTGGTCAAGGCTGAGAGAGTCCGACACGATTTCTATCGGTTGGCTGACATCGTGAGCTGCGTCGCCGAAGGTAATGCCGGCATTTTGGGCCAGTATCGCATCACTTGGCAGCATCAGGATCGCCGCAAGAATGGCAGAACTCAGAATTTTCACCGCGCGTCCTCTTTTGGTTGAGGGGTGTATACCAGTTTCACACCGTCTTTGAAATCGAGAACATGGTGCCCGGGCGAGGTATCGCTCTGGCGGATTTCCATACGTCCGGCGGTTAATCTTCCGGTTGGGCTGTCCATCTCGACCTTTGAGTCCGAGCGCAACCAGGCCCCTTCCAGATCGGCGGTCAGTGCGTCTGTGGACATTTGGTATCCCTCGGACGTGGTGATCAGGACATCCCCCTGAAGATGCGCAAGGTCGTTCCGGTCATCTATCATGCCGCCATCAGAGGTCAGCTCGACCCGCGATCCGTCAGGGTAGTCGAGCCACATTTCGACGGTCTCGACGTTGGTCCGGTTGTCGTCTTCCACATCGGGTAGAATTTTCGCCGCACGAAAAGTAATCGCTGTCCCATCGTTGGATAAGGTGGAATAGGTCGCCTCGCTGATACCCTGATCCCGGATGAGTTGTTCCACATCAACCTTGGCGTAAGGGATCGAGGCGGTCGGGTCGATATCGCGCGATACCAGGAAGATCGTCGACAGGATCAGCAGCGCAGCCAGCGGCAACAATACCTTCGCCAGAGCGATGAAGCGGGAATAGGTATTGTCGAATGTGGCCATCGCTTTACGCCACCCCGGCCCGCAGGCAGTCGTGGACATGAAGAATACCAGCCGCCTGCCCGTTTCCATCGGGATCAATCACAAAGAGGCATGTAATCTTGTGCTCGTTCATGATGGCCAGCGCTTCTTCCGCCATGGCATCGGGCGCGATGGTCAGCGGCGCGGCGGTCATGACCTCGTCCGCGGTCCGGTCCAGAAGCCCTTCCATGTTGCGGCGCAGGTCGCCGTCGGTCACGACGCCTTTCAGGCGGCCCTCGCTATCGACGACGCCGACCACGCCAAAGCCCTTTTGGCTGATGGTCAACAACGCATCGGCCATCTTCGTGCCGCACGGGACGACGGGCACGTCGCTGTGCATGAGGTCTGACACCTTCGACAGTTGCGCCCCCAGCTTGCCGCCAGGATGGAAAACCCGAAAATGGGCGGGCGTGAATTCTCGATGCTCCATCAATGCGATCGCAAGTGCATCGCCAAGCGCCAGCGTCATTGTNNAAGAGACACATCGGCCTCGCGCAATAGGGTAGAGTGTTCGCGCCCTGCTACGCCGATGAGCGGGATCTGGAAGCGTCGGGTATAAGCGACGATATCGGCCAGTTCCGGTGTCTCTCCAGAATTCGACAGCACCATTGCCACGTCGCCCTTGGCCAGCATGCCAAGGTCGCCATGACTTGCTTCGGCAGGATGCACGAAGTGCGCCGGGGTTCCGGTCGAGGCGAGAGTTGCGGCGATTTTTCGTCCGATATGTCCCGATTTACCCATGCCAGAAACAATTACACGGCCGGGTGCCTGCAGGATCAGGTCAACTGCCTCGGCAAAACTTTGGTCCAGGCTTTGCGCCAGCAATTGCACGGCTTCTGCTTCGCGTCGTAATACGCGTGCGCCTACGTCAAGAGTTGTCATTTCAGTCTTTGTCATCGGCTCAATGGGCAAAAATGTCGATCTCGGGCCAGCCAGCCAGATCCAGTTTGGCCCGCGTGGGCAGGAAGTCAAAACAGGCTTGTGCCATGTCCTCCCGTCCTTCGCGCGCCAGTCTTACGTTTAGGGCGTCTCGCAGGCGATGGAGGTGGAGGACGTCGGATGCGGCATAGTCCAGTTGCGCGTCGCTGAGGGTTTCCGCACCCCAATCGCTCATCTGTTGCTGCTTCGAAATATCCACTTCGAGCAGTTCCTGCAGAAGGTTCTTCAGCCCGTGCCGGTCGGTATAGGTTCGTATCAGTTTCGACGCGATCTTGGTGCAGTAGACCGGCGCCGTTGTTGCGCCAAAGGCGTGATAAAGCGCTGCAATATCAAACCGGCCGAAGTGGAACAGTTTAAGCACGCTGGGGTCTTCCAGCATCCGGCATAGGTTGGGTGCTTCGGACTGACCCTTCTCGACCTGCACCAGATGCGCATGGCCATCACCACCAGACATTTGAACAACGCAGAGACGGTCGCGATGAGGGTTCAGCCCCATGGTTTCACAGTCGATCGCGACGACCGGACCAAGGTCCAGCCCGTCCGGCAAATCGTTCTTGTACAAATGGTTTGCCACAGCGCAGCCTTTCCTAACTGGGATTGCATTCAAATAGGCGCAACGCCCCCTAAACTCAACCTCGACCGACGGATGAACTCAGAGCATAACTCGATGGGTCGGATTAATGGTGCAGTGCAAAGGATGTTGGCCCCTTGTGGTCCGGCAGCAGGCCAAATTCGAACTAGAGCGCAGTTGCTAATCCTTGTTCAGACGATAGTCCGCGTGACAGGCTTTACAGGCCTGCCCAATACGCCCAAGGCTTTGTCGCAAATCGTCCAGAGAGATCGGGTCAGTCGCCAAAGCGGCTTCGGTCAGGGCGTTCGATTTGGCGGCGAAGTCGTCAAACCTCTCCCAGATTGCCGGCAAGGCTTCAGATTTGGGATCGCTTGCCTGTATCTCGAACAGTGTCGGCACCTTGGCAGAGGTTACCGCGATTGCCTTTGCGGCCTTGTCTGCGGCGGCCGGGTCAAACGGTGTCTTGCCCTTTGCCATATTGCCGAGAACCTTGGTGTTCGCGCCGATCGCCATCATCGCGTCCATTCGCGCCTTGACCGTTGGATCCTTCACACCCTCGTGCGACAGCACCGGGAATGCTGCAAAGGCGAAGGCCAGGGCTATACCTGCAATTCGAAACATGGGCGACCTCGAAGTAATTTCTCGGGGAACTCTAACCGAGCATTGCGAAAAGGAAACCCCCGCCGAACGGCAGGGGTCTACTGGAGGTAACGTCCGGCGTCGCAGGTTGGGTGGGGGCTGAGATCCGCGACACCGGACTAGCTTTTCGCTATGGATTGAGGCTCACACCCAAAACCGGCGTGGAAAGGGTAGCCTTGGGGAAACTCGCAGGTGATTTAAGGGCGAAACTACGGCATGGCTTGATTTGTCGGCAAAAGACGCCCAACCTGTAGATATGACAATCCAGCCGCCGACGCCTTTCCCGCATCGCAGCAGCCAGCCTGATCAGGTCAGTTTTGATCGGTCCGAACTGGGGATTATCCTGTCGCTCTACGGCCGTATGGTGGCGGCGGGTGAGTGGCGTGACTATGGCATGTCCTTCTTGCGTGAAAGGGCGGTGTTCTCTGTGTTCCGGCGAACCGCCGAGAATCCGATCTATCGCATTGAAAAAGAACCAAAACTACGCAAGCGACAGGGCCAATATTCGGTTCATGGGATGGATGGCCAAATCTTGAAACGCGGGCAAGACCTGAAAACCGTGCTGCGAGTTCTGGAGCGCAAACTGATCCGATCGGTCGACTAATCCAACCGTTTGTGGGCCAGCAGGGGGCCGTCACCCTGTGCTTCGATCCTCCTCAATGCGTCACTTAGGGGTTCATAGGCTACCGCCATGTGATGCGCGTTGGCGTGGATGATGGTCTGCGGGTCGATAACCATTGCGACGTGACCTTTCCAGAAAAGCAGATCGCCGCGTTGCGGATTTGTCCCATCTGGCAGCTCGGATCCAAGCGCCGACTGCTGCGGGCCGCTGTCACCCGGACAGTCGATACCGCAGGCCAGAAACGCCGTTTGCACCAGCCCGGAACAGTCGATCCCCCAAATCGAGTTGCCACCCCAAAGATAGGGCACTCCGAAGTGCAGTTGCGCCACGGTAACGGGATCGGTGAACGGCAGGTTCAACGGACGAAGATGCGGTTTCGGGACAAACCGTCCCCCTTCAGTTTCAAAGAACGCACCAGTGGCAGAGACAATCCGAAGCTGGCTGCCAAAGGCCAAGGCCGACGCGTCCGGGTTCTTGAAATCAGGCGAGCCATAGCTGTGAGAGGCAGGGACCGACACCCTGTGGGTGGGTGCCTCGGCCTCGGCCAGATGGTCGCGCCGGATCAGGCCGGGGTAGCCATCCCGCATTGCGCGACCCGTGGCAAAGCCGTCCTGTTCACTGGTGACCTCGAACCCCTCGCCGAACACCAATTGCCGCGTGCGCCCTGTGTTCGGGGTAGGAAGAAGGTCGGTGACCGGGACGGAAACTCGCAGCAGCATCGGTCAGAGAGACAGGATTTCAGGAAGGGCATCCAGCACCGCGCGTGCGCCCTGACCTACCCCGCCCTTGGGGCGTCCCGGGGCAGCGGTGGGTTGCCAGCCATAGATGTCGAAATGCATGTAAGGAGCCCTGTCGACAAAGCGTCGCAGGAAGAGGGCCGCGGTTATTGATCCGGCGAAGCCGCCGCTTGGGGCATTGTCCAGATCAGCGATCATGGGCTCGATCATCTTCTCATAGGGCTCGTGAAAGGGCATGCGCCAAACCGGATCGGCCACTCTCGTGGCGGATTGAGCCAGTGAGAGGGCCGCCGCGTCATCGTCGGTGTAGAACGGGGCGAGGTCTGGCCCGACCGCGACCCGCGCCGCGCCGGTCAGCGTCGCCATCGACAGGATTAGATCCGCCGGTTCTTCGTCCGCCAGCGCCAGCGCGTCGGCCAGAACAAGTCGGCCTTCGGCGTCGGTATTGTTGATCTCAACCGTCATCCCCTTGCGCGAGGTCAGCACGTCTCCGGGTCGGAACGCGTTCCCAGAAACGCTGTTCTCGACCGCTGGAATCAGCACCCGCAGTCGCAACGGCAGGTCCAGCGCCATGATCATCCGTGCCAGCCCCAATACGGTGGCGGCTCCCCCCATGTCCTTTTTCATCAGCCCCATAGAGCCGCCGGGTTTCAGGTTCAGCCCGCCGGTATCGAAACACACACCCTTGCCGACCAAGGTCAGCGCGGGCCCGGCGTCGCCCCACCGCAGATCCAACAGGCGTGGCGCGGTTGTCGAGGCGCGGCCAACGGCGTGGATCATCGGCAGGTTTCTCGCCAGCAATTCATTGCCCGTGATCTCCGTCAGAACGGCATCGAAGTCTTCCGCGAGCTTCCGGACTGCTTCTGACAAATCGGCGGGGCTCATGTCTGAGGTGGGCGTATTGATCAGGTCGCGGGTCAGAAACTCGCCTGACGCGATTTCCAGCAGGCGCTTGGCATCTACACTGTCTGGGGCTTTAAGCTGGGCCTTGGCTGCGGGATGAGATTTGTAGCGATCAAATCGATAACTGCTCAGCAACCAGCCAAGGGACTCCTGCGTCAGCGTGGTCGTGTCCAATTGTGGCGCGACCAGATGGTAGACGCCTTTCGGCAGTTTCGACGCGATCTGCGCCAGATGAAATCGCCCGCGCGCACGCTTGGCTTGTGTGCCATAGCCCGCAACCGCTCCGGATACTGATCCATCCGAGCCGGGAAGAACCGTCACCTCCCCCAGAGCCCCGGAAAAACCGAGGCCGCGCAGCCACATTGCCTCCGTTTCTGTCCGTTGGCCAAGCCAGTCTTCGGCCTGATCCGCCTCGATCAGGTAGAGCGGAACGGAATCGGCGTTGTCTGCTGCGAAAGTTGGGGTCATGGCGCGCCTCTCAGGTTTGTCTCAACCCTATCGCGCTTCGCGACGCCTGCAAGCGCTTAGCTGATTTCTGCCTGAAGCTCCAAGATCACCTGAACCGACCTATCCGCGACGCGATCCAGCCGCGCCAGAACAGCACTCCAGGCGGCCATATCCTGTGCCGTGCCGACGGTCTGCAAGTCCCGTGACACCTGCTCAAGACTGGAGAGGCCAAGAGGGAGGGCGATCTGTTGTAGCCGTTCGGCCGTGCGTATGGCCGCCTCTATCCGACCCGCCTGTGCCTGAGATCGTAGCAGGTCGAGAACACAGCCCAGATCTTCAACCGACCGATCGACCGCCAGAGAGGCACGGCCTTCGCCCAAATGCAAATAGACCTCTGCTAGCCGTTCGGTGTCGACTTGAAGATGGTCTTTCGGTCGAAGTTTTGTTGCACGAGAGATCATGACCATTTCGTTCCTTGCCGGTTCATGGGCCAAGACTCGGTTTCAGGTCTCAACAAAGTCTTTCGGACTGGGCTTGAAATAATTCGAATTTCAAGCAAATACCCGGTAGCTGAATGATGGGAAATGCGAAGGAATTGAACGATGGATTATGCCAAGCCTCTGCCGAGCCACTTGCAGGAAAGCTATCGTGGTTGGAAATCGACCAAATTTGCCGAGACCAGTGAGCGATTCCGAAAACTGGCCGATGAAGGGCAAGAGCCTCATACAATGGTCATTTCCTGTTGCGACAGCCGGGTTCACCCAACCTCGTTGTTCGCGGCAGACGAAGGTGAATTGTTCGCCCACCGGATTATTGCAAGCCTCGTGCCCGCAAATGACCCCGATGGCGACTATCCCGGGACAGCAGCGGCTGTAGAGTATGGCATCACCGCTCTGAAGGTGTCTAATCTGGTGGTCATTGGCCACTCGCAATGTGGCGGCGTCAAAGGGTGCCACGACATGTGCAGCGGTGGAAAGAAGGCGGATGAGCGGTCTGAAAGCTTTGTCCTGAACTGGCTGGAAATCCTGCGTCCGGGCTTTGATCGTCTGGATCCGGCTTTGCAGGGCGAGGACGCGCTGCGTGCCTTGGAAAAAGAAGCGGTCCTGCTGTCGTTGGAAAACCTGATGACCTTCCCCTTCGTTAAAGACGCCGTTGATGCCGGGCGCCTGAACCTGACAGGCCTGTGGAACGACATCGGTTCCGGTACTCTGGAATATTACAGCACCGACGAGAGCGCTTTCGTTCCGGTGTGACCTTCCGAAAAAGAAAGAGCCATCGTCGGTTTCCCGATCGATGGCTCTTGCCCGCGTGAGTGGTAGTGCCGTTCGGGGGAGATTTCCCCTTCGGCGTCTGGGCATGAAACAGGTCTCGCCCCAAGGGGCAAATCCCATTATCCGTCCGGGGTCACATTGGGCGCGGCCTGCAAGGGGTCCCAAGCCTTACGGCCTGCGGCCCATAGACCACCGAACATGTAACTAATTAGCAGGTTTGGTGAAGATCGGGTAACCCTACCCGGGATAGGGGTGGTAATCATGCGGATACCATCCCTATACTTTAGTATAGTTCAGCCCTTTTTGAGCACTTTATTGCCGAGCAGTTCGGCAATTTGAACGGCATTCAGCGCAGCACCCTTGCGCAGGTTATCGCTGACGCACCACAGGTTGATGCCGTTCTCAATGGTCGAATCCTGACGGATGCGGCTGATGAATGTCGCGTAATCACCTACGCATTCTACCGGAGTAGTGTAGCCACCTGCCTCGCGCTTATCGACGACAAGGATACCCGGTGCTTCACGCAAAATGTCGCGGGCTTCGTCTTCATCCAGGAAGTCTTCAGTCTCGATGTTGATCGATTCCGAGTGACCGACGAAAACCGGCACGCGGACACAGGTCGCGGTGACCTTGATCGACGGGTCGAGGATCTTCTTGGTCTCGGCGACCATCTTCCATTCTTCCTTGGTCGAGCCGTCTTCCATGAAGACGTCGATATGCGGAATGACGTTGAAGGCGATCTGCTTGGTGAACTTCTTCGCCTCCGGCGGGTCGGTGACGAAGATGCCCTTGGTCTGGGCCCAGAGCTCGTCCATCGCCTCCTTGCCGGCGCCCGAGACCGACTGGTAGGTCGAGACGACGACGCGCTTGATCCGCGCCCGGTCGTGCAGCGGCTTCAGCGCCACCACCATCTGGATGGTCGAGCAGTTGGGGTTGGCGATGATGCCCTTCTTGGTGTAGCCGGCGATCGCGTCCGGGTTGACCTCCGGCACCACCAGCGGCACGTCGGGGTCCATGCGGTAGGCGGAGGTGTTGTCCA
>JABAOD010029202.1_pt1 | contig 19781 bp, 21 predicted proteins | sample 7062151 | NCBI WGS metagenome assembly JABAOD01 (sample SAMN14538626, study PRJNA623070) | marine sediment metagenome | biome: marine biome [ENVO:00000428]; feature: marine pelagic biome [ENVO:01000023]; material: deep marine sediment [ENVO:00002113] | place: India: Gulf of Khambhat ... | reverse complement strand
AGAGCACCTTCGCTTCGTTCTTGAGTGCGTCGATCAGGGCCGGAACCGCCGCGGCTCCCTCGCCGACGATGCGGCCCGCTTTCCGCTCGGGCGGGTAGCTCAGGCTCAGCATCTCGAGTCCCGCGGCGTCGAGCGTCACGTCCCTCACCTCCAGAGGCTTCTTCTTGGCCTGCATGATGCCGCGGAGCGCCGGGTACCGGGGCTCGTTCAGTCCCTTGTCGGCCGTAAGCACGGCCGGCAGCGGGAACTCCACGACCTCCACACCCCCCTCGATCTCACGCTCGGCGGTGCCTCTGCCATCGAATACGTCGAGCTTCGAGATCGCGCTCACACACGGGAGCTCCAGCAGCTCCGCCACCATCGGGCCGACGCCGTGGCTGTAGTCGTCGATGGCGAGCTTGCCGAAGAAGATGAGATCGTACCCGCCTCCCGCGAGCTCTGCCGCCAGCGCCTTCGCGACGGGCAGCGGATCGAGTGGAACATCTGCCGTCTTCAGCAGCACCCCGCGGTCCGCCCCCATCGCGAGTGCCGTCCGGATGGTCTCCTGCGAGGCATCGTTGCCCAGGGACACCACGACGACTTCTCCGGAGCCGGCTGCTTCCTTGAGCTTGAGCGCCTCCTCGACGGCGAACTCCTCGTACGGGTTCAGGATGAACTTCACACCACCCTCGTCGATCGCCTTGCCGCCGGCGTCGATCTTGATGCGGGCTTCCGAATCCGGGACCCGCTTCACACACACGGCTATCTTCACGGTAACCTCTTGCATAGCTTGATGTTACACGTCTCGAGACCCGGCAGCGGCCGGGTGGGGGAAGCTACTTCAGGCGCCGGGTCGGTGCAACGTCACAACCAGCGCTTTCGCCGGAAATACAGCAGCATGATGGCACCGACGGTCAGCATCATTGCCCACACGTACCAGTAGCCCCAGCTCCAGTGCAGCTCCGGCATGTTCTCGAAGTTCATGCCGTAGATGCCCGCGATGAACGTGAGCGGGATGAAGATCGTCGCCATGATGGTGAGGACCTTCATCACCTCGTTCATCCGGTTGCTCACGTTGGAGAGGTAGATGTCGATCAACCCGCCGACCATTTCCCGGAAGCTCTCCATGACATCGACGACCCGAATGATGTGGTCGTACACGTCGCGAAGGAACACGATCGTCGGCTTGCGTATCAGCTTCGAATCGCCCCGAATCATCACGTTGAGCACATCCCGCAGTGGCCACAGGGCCCGTCGCATCTGGATCAACGCCCGCTTCATATGCTGCACGTCGCGCAGCGTCTCGACCGTGGGCCTCTCCATCACTTCCTCCTCCAGTTCCTCCGCCTGATCACCGAACAGCTCGAGCACGGTGAAGTAGTTGTCCACCACGACGTCCAACAGGGCGTAGGCGAGGTAATCCGCCCCCATCCTGCGGATCTTGCCCTTGTTCTCTCGCAGGCGGCGCCGGATCGGCTCGAACACATCCCCCGGGTCTTCCTGGAAAGTGAGCACGAAGTTCGGGCCCAGCACCAGACTGATCTGCTCACTGGCGACCGTGAATTCCTCACGTTCATCGTCGTCCTCGACCCGAGATACGCTCAACATCCGCATCACGACGTAGAGCCGATCGTCGAAGTCCTCGAGCTTGGGCCGCTGGTCCGTGTGGGCAACATCTTCCAAGAGCAGTTGATGCAGGCCCAGCTTCTCGCCGATCCTCTCGAGCATCGTCGGATCGTGCACGCCGTCGATATTCACCCACGTCACGCTCGACGGGCTCATGCATTCGGTGCACTCGTCGATCGTCGCCACCTCGCGCTCGCCCAAGTGGTCGGCATTGTAGTCGATGACGGTGATCCGAACGGGGGCGGTTCGCGCAGGACCCATATGGTGCAGGTTGCCGGGTGCTTGGCCGATCCGGGCCGACCGGCGGTGGAATAACTCTTCCATGGCTATCTCCCAGGGTGGGAATCGGAGGTACGACGACCGGGCGATCCCCCGACGGTGCGCACTGGGGCCCCGGCCGAGGATCAGCGATCGCTGGAGAAACCGACCTGCCTGTGCGATCCGTCGCAGAACGGCTTGTTCTTCGACGCACCGCAGCGACACAGGGCAAAGTTCTCTTTCGTCTCGATGACGTTTCCCTCATGATCGGTGAGCACGCACGCTCCCGTCACCAAGTATGGCCCGTCCTTGCGCGCCTTGATCGTCAGACTCATCGTCGCTCCGTATCCGAGAATCGGTGATGGTGGACTGAAGACAGAGTAGAGCCATCGTCGCAGCGACGCAATCATCCCTTTCGAAGTGTCTCGAGCAGCTGTCGCAGCGGGAAGGTGTTCACGATGTCGTCACTGGTGAGCCAGGCCCGCCGTGCCTGATCCACCCCGTACCGCATGAGATCGAGATCGCCGATCCGGTGCGCGTCGGTGCTGATCACCACCTTGAGCCCCAGCTCCTTGGCCCGCATGAGATGCGAGTCCTTGAGGTCGAGGCGGTCCGGGTGCGCGTTCAGCTCCACGATGACGTCGTGCTCCACCGCGCACTGAAGGACAGCCTCGAGATCGAACTGCATCGGGTCTCGACGATTGATCTGACGGCCGGTCGGGTGCGCCAGAATGTTCACCGCCGGGTGCTGCACCGCGGCGAGGATACGCTCCGTCTGCTTCGCGGGCGGTAAGTCAAGGAGCGAATGCACCGACACGAGCACCACGTCCAGCTGCTCGAGCAGCTCATCTTCCAGATCGAGACGGCCGTCCTTGAGGATGTCCACCTCCATGCCCTTCAACACGCGGATCTCCGTCCGCCGCGAGGCGATCTCGTCGATCTCTTCCCACTGTGCCGCGAGCTTCTCGGCGTCCAGCCCGCCCGTCATCGCGAGCGCCTTGCTGTGATCCGTGATCGCGAAGTACTCGTAGCCCCGAGCGACGCACGCGTCGAGCATCTCCTCGATCGAGTTCTTGCCGTCCGACCAGGTGGAGTGCATCTGGAGATCNNGGAGATCGCCCCGGAGGTCATCCAGCGTAATCAACTCCGGGAGTCCATCGCGCTCGGCCGCGGCGATCTCGCCACGATCTTCGCGCAGCTCCGGTGCGATCCACGGCAGGTCGAGAGCTCCATAGACCTCCGCCTCGTCGCGACCGGCGACCATGGTACCGGCATACGGATCGTCCGACTCAGCCTCGTCATCCGTCACGGTGAACACCCCGTATTCCGACACCCGGAACCCCCGCGCCACCGCTCGCTTGCGCAGGCGGACGNNGTGAAGTACTGGAGCGCCGCGCCGTAGCTTTCGGGCGGCAGGAGGCGCAGGTCGACCTGCAGTCCCGACCGGAGGACGACCGTGCCCTTCGTCTCTCCCGCCAACTCGACCTTGCGCACCTCGGGGTACTCGGTGAACCACTCCATCACCGAGCTCGGCTCGCTGGTGATGGCCAGGAGATCGATGTCCCCGACGGTCTCCCGACGGCGTCGATAGCTGCCGGCGACCTCGAGCCGCTCTACCGCCGTGTGCTGTCGGAGGTACGCGACGAGCGGCTCCACGTGCTGATCTGCATCGGCGATCTTGAACCGTCCCTGCCGGCGACGATACGCGTCGATCCCCGCGAGGATCTTCTGTTGGCTCTTCTCGCCGAATCCGTCCAGCTCGGCGACCTGACCGGTTTCGGCGGCGGCGTGCAGATCCTCGATGGTCTCGATCCCGAGCGCCTCCCACAGCTTCCGCGCCTTCTTGGCCCCCACGCCCGGAAGGCGTGTCAGCTCGATCAGGGAGCGCGGGATCTCAGCGGTGAGCTCGTCGAGGACGGTGAGGCGGCCCTCGCGCACCAGCTCGGTGATGTGGGCGGCAATGTCCTTTCCAATGCCCGAGAGGTCCGTGAGGGCGGTCCCATCGTCGATCATCTTCCGGAGCGGGGTCGAATGCTCCTCCACGGTGCGCGCCGCATTCTGGTAGGCGCGGATCCTGAAGGGGTTGGCACCCTTGATTTCCAGGAGCGTCGCGACCTCGTCCAGTACCGCGGCGATCTCGACGTTCTCCACTCAGACCTCCACGCCCTTCGACCGAAGCAGCGCCAGGAACTCGTCCTCGGTGAGCATCGGCACGCCGAGGCGCACCGCATCGTCGTACTTGGATCCCGGGTTGGCACCGTGGACCACATAGCCCGTTTCCGCGCTGACCGAGCTCGTGACCCGCCCGCCAAGCGACTCGACGAGCGCCTTGGCCTCGCGCCGTGACAGGCGCTCGAGCCCACCAGTGAGCACGACCTTCACGTCTTTCAGCGGGGTCGTCGCCGGTCCTGCCGCCTCGCGCACCGTCAGCGTCTTCAACAATTGATCGAGCAGCTTGGCGTGGCGCGGGTTGCCGAAGAACCCCACGATCTGCTCGCTCATCTTGGGCCCAACGCCGGGAACCGCCTCGAGCGCTTCCGGCGTCGCCGACCGCAGCGCCTCGACGGACCGGAAGTGACGCGCGAGATCGTTGGCCACCGCCAGCCCGACCTCCGGAATGCCAAGACCCAGCAGGAGTCGATGAAGATCGACCGTCGACGCCCGCTGGATGCCATCGACCAGCTTGGTCGCCGACTTCTCGGCGAATCCTTCCAGCGTCATGAGGTGTTCGGGTCGGAGGTCGAACAGATCGGGCAGTTGGCGGACGAGACCCGCCGCGACCAGCTGCCTTGCGGTCTCCTCGCCGAGTCCTTCGATGTCGAGCGCGTCGCGCGAGGCAAAATGCTGGATGCGCCCCGCGAGCTGGGCCGGACACTCGAAGCTGTTGGGGCAGATCGTGTAGGGACCGCGCTCGATCAGCGCGGCGCCGCACGACGGGCACGTCTCCGGCATTCGGAAGCGGCGTGCCCGCTCGCGGCCGGGCTCGTCGAGACGCTCGACCACCTGTGGAATGACGTCGCCGGCCCGTTGAATGCGCACCCGGTCTCCCTCCCGGATGTCCTTGCGGGCCACCTCGTCGCGGTTGTGCAGGCTCGCCCTGCTCACGGTCACACCGGAGAGTTCGACCGGCCGCAGCATTGCCACCGGTGTCACGACCCCCGTGCGACCCACGGACGGCACGATCGCGAGCACGCGGGTCACTTCCTTGCGCGGGGGGAACTTGAACGCGAACGCCCACCGCGGATGGCGGGACGTTTCGCCTACCTGCTCCCGAGCTGCCAGATCGTCGAGCTTGACCACGACACCGTCTATTTCGTAGGCCAGATCGTCACGCTGCGCGGCCAACTCGCCGTGATACGCGACAATCTCGTCGACCGCGCGCGCCCGGCGCACGAGATCGTTCACCGGAAAGCCCCAATGCTCCAACGCCGTCAACACCATCCACTGCGTCTGCAGCGTGAGGTCGTCGGTGGCCAACACGTCATACACGTAGAGGTCGAGCGGGCGGCTCGCCGTGATCTGCGGATCGAGCTGGCGCAGCGAACCCGCTGCGGCGTTCCGAGGATTGGCGAACGGCTCCCGCCCCAGCTCCAACAGACTTTCGTTCAACCGCTCGAATGCGGCGGCACGCATGATGACTTCCCCCCGCACGGCGAGGAATGACGGGGGCGGCGGGGCGTCGCCCCGGAGGCGGAGCGGTGCGGTCCGAATCGTCCGGATGTTCTCGGTGATGCCCTCGCCGGTTCGCCCGTCCCCGCGCGTGGAGGCTCGCACCAGCACGCCCTCCTCGTACACCAGCTCGACCGACGCACCATCCAGTTTGGGCTCGAGCACGTACGCCACCTCCGGGCCCAGCGCCTTTCGCAAGCGCTCGTCGAACCGTCGGAGTGCGTCAACATCTTGGCTGGAGTCCAGGCTGAGGAGTGGGGCGGCGTGCTCGACCGACGGGAACTTGTCGAGCGGCGCACCGGCCACGCGCTGGGTGGGGGAGTCCGGCGTGCGGAGATCCGGAAACCGTTCCTCCAGCGCGACGAGCTCCTGAAAGAGGCGGTCGTATTCCTCGTCGGAGACTTCCGGGGTGTCCTTGACGTAGTACAGGTAGTCGTGATGCCGCACCACCGCCCGCACCTCCCGGATCCGTCGCTCAGCCTGTGCGCGGTTCATGGCGTGAAATCTGACTGACGGAGGTTAGGGCGGGAAGGCGCCAACCCTGGTGGACGGGATCAAACTGCCGCCGTTCGGGCCGCACGGCTGACGCGCACCAACGCTGTGAGCAGACCGACGGCGAGCAGCGCACCGATCCAGAAGGCCCATTGCAGTCCCAACATGGCAAACGCGGTACCGGCCATGAGCGGCCCCAACGTCTGACCGAGACGCAGCAGGGTGCCGTTGACCGACATGAAGATTGCACGGTGCTCGTCCGGTGCCGACCCGGCGACGATCGTGAGGATGCTCGGGATCGTGATGCCGTTCGCCGCACCGAAGACGGCCACCAAGGCGAGAAGGATCCAGAGCGCCGGCGCCAGTGGCATCAGCAGCATGGTCGCGACATACAGGGCGAAACCGGTCAACACCAGCGTCTCCGGACCGCGAAGGCGCGCGAGACGCTCGAGGAAGAACGACGCGATTCCGGTCGCCACGGAGGCCACGGCGAACACCAGGCCGATGCCCAGCGACGTGGCGCCGAACCTCCCTTCCAGCACGAACGGGAGAAACGACAGGAACGCGCCGTAGATCAGCACGAAGGTCACGACCCCCGCGACGAACATGACCACGACCCGTTCCTGCCGCATGCCACGCACAGCGTTGCGCAGGTACGTACGCAAGTCGCCCTGCGGTGTGGGTTCGGGGTTCTGAAGGGTGAGCAGCGCGAAGGCGGCGACGGGGATAGCCGCGACCGGCAGGAAGAACGGCGCGAACCACGCAAGCATCGCGAGCGCCCCTCCAATCGCGGGGTAGAGCGCCGTCCCCACGCTCAAGACCGCTGAATTGTATCCCATGGCGGCCGTCCGTCGGGAGCCATCGAACAGATCACCGATCAACGTGATGTTGAGGGCGCCGAGTGCGGCGCCGCCTACGCCCTGGAGGAAACGCAGGCCAACCAGCACGTCGAACGTTCGTGCCAGCCCGCATGCCGAACCCGCGACGCCGAAGAGCAGCAGGGACGGGACGAGGATCGCCTTCCGTCCGACGCGGTCGGCGAGGACGCCCAGAAACGGTGTGAGCACCACCCCCGGCACGGTGAACGCCGAGATGAGGAGTGCGACGGACTGCGGGCTCACGTCGAGGGCGCGGGCGACAGCGGGAAACGCCGGGGTAACGCTCGCAACCCCCAACATCGCCATGAGGGTGATGCTGAACACGACGCGGAGATTCCTGTCGCGGAGGAGCGACCTGGTAGAAAGGGACTCGTGCCGCGAGCGTGACTCAGTCACCGGGAGACGAAGCGATACACCGTCCCATTCTGCGACAGGAGATACAGCTCCCCCGCCGCATCCTCTCCGAACGAGAGCACGTTGCCGACGTCTCCGACTTCCCACTCCGTATGCTGGCTCACGCCGCCGTCACGAACCCGAAAGCTCCGCACCCACCCCTGGCACCAGTCGGCGTAGAAGTAGTGGCCGTGCACGGCCGGCATCGCGGCACCGCGGTACACATAGCCCCCGATGACGGAGCAGCCATTGTCGTGGCCGTAGTCGACCAGGGGGAGCGTGAGTCCGGCTCGATCGCAGACAGGCGAAGCCAAGCAGTGCGTCCCCTCCATCACGTCCCACCCGTAATTCACGCCGGCGGCCGCGGCAGGCATCACATCGATCTCCTCCCAGGCGTTCTGGCCGACATCGCCGATGAAGAGGAGACCGGTTTCCCGATCGAACGAGAACCGCCACGGGTTGCGGAGGCCCGTCGCCCAGATTTCCGGTGCAGCATCCTGCCGCCTGACGAATGGGTTGTCGGCCGGGACGGCGTAGGGGTCCCCAGTGTCGACGTTCAGGCGGAGCAGTGCGCCGAGCAGGGTCGCGGGATTCTGTCCGTGCCCGTGGGGATCGTTGGCGCTGCCCCCGTCACCCATGCCGACGTACAGCATCCCGTCGGGTCCGAACGCCACGTGCCCACCGTTGTGGTTTCCGTAGGGCTGGGCCACAGTGAGAATCACCTGTTCCGATCCCCGGTCAGCCACGTCGGGATCTGCGCTGACCGTGTACCGCACGACCTGCGTGTTTCCGTTCCGGTCCGTGTAGTTGATGAAGAACCACCCGTTGGAGGCGTATTGTGGGTGAAACGTCAAGCCGAGCAGCCCACGCTCGCCACCCGCACTCACGAGGTCGGTGACATCGAGAAACGGCGCCGGGCGCAGTTGGCCGTCCCGCACCACGCGAATCCTCCCGGCCTGCTCGACCACGAACAGTCGGCCGTCACCGGCAGGACTCGTCAGGAGGAGCGGATTCTGCAGTCCGTGGGCGACAACCACGAGAGCGAGGCCACTGCCCGGAAGGGGCGGGCCGACATTGGAACCGACTCCTCCGCCAGAACACGCGAGGAGTGCCAGAAACGGCACGCCGGCGATGAGGGAGACCACGTGCGTCCGTATCACTTCTTCACGAATCCCAGGAGCAGCAGCAGCACGATGGCACCGACGGTGGCGGTGATCAGCGAGCCGAGGAAGCCGTAGGCGGCCAGACCCACCAGATTGAACAGAAAACCCCCCAACAGTGCCCCGAGCACGCCGACGATCAGGTTGCCGACCAAGCCGAAGCCCTTGCCCTTGGTGATGCGTCCGGCCACCCATCCCGCAATGATGCCGATGACGAGAAACCACAGGATTCCTGGCACGATGCTACGCTCCTCTCTCAGACGGTGCTGGTCGAGTGCCGGGCGGATGGCGGCGTAACACGGGCCCAGTCTCCCGAGACCTCAGCCCGAGAATGCCGCGATCCCGGTGATGTCTTCGCCCAGGATCAGCGTGTGGATGTCGTGGGTGCCCTCGTACGTGTACACGCTCTCCAGGTTGGCCATGTGGCGCATGGCCTGGTACTCGGCCAGGATGCCGCTCGCGCCGAGCAGCCGCCGTGTCTCACGCGCGCACTCGCATGCCATGTTCACGTTGTTCCGCTTTGCGAGAGACACCTGCACCGGCGTCATCGTCCCGCGATCCTTGAGCCGTCCGAGCTGCACGCAGAGAAGCTGGGCCTTGGTAATCTCGGTCAACATCTCGGCCAAACGGAGCTGCTGGATCTGGAACCCACCGATCGGTCGGTCGAACATGACGCGATGCTTCGCATAGTCGACCGCCTCGGCATAGCACGCCATCGCCGCCCCCACCGCACCCCATGCGATGCCGTACCGCGCCTGGGTGAGACACATGAGCGGACTCTTCAGTCCGCCACTCTTCGGCAGGAGGTTGGCCTTGGGGATGCGCACGTCCTCGAGCACCAACTCACTCGTATCGCTCGCTCGGAGCGACAGCTTCCCCGCCTGATCCTTGGCCGTGAAGCCCGCAACATCCGTCGGCACGATGAAGCCGCGAATGGACCTGGCGTCGTCCAGCGCTCCCGTCTTGGCCCAGACGACGGCCACGTCGGCCATCGAGCCGTTGGTGATCCACATCTTCGCGCCGTTCAACACCCACGAGTCACCATCGTCCCGCGCCGTGGTGATCATGCCGCCCGGATTGGAGCCGTAGTCCGGCTCGGTGAGACCGAAACATCCGATCAGCTCTCCGGAGGCAAGCTTGGGCAGCCACTCCCGCCGCTGGGCTTCACTGCCGAACGTGAAGATCGGGTACATGACCAGGGCGCCCTGCACGGACGCGAACGAGCGGATACCGCTGTCGGCGCGCTCCAACTCCTGCATGATCAGCCCGTACGACACGTTGTTGAGCTCGGCACAGCCATACTCTGCTGGCAGGTTGGCACCCAAGACCCCGAGCTCGCCCATCTCCGGGATGAGTTGTGTGGGGAACCTGCCGGCCAGGTAGTGCTCCCCGATCACCGGCATGACCGCAGCGTCCACCCACCGCCGAATCGTCTCGCGTACGGCCCGCTCCTCTTCCGAGAGGAGCGAATCGATGTCGTAGTAGTCTACCCCATGAAAGGGCATCGCCTGGTTCCTCCTCCTACCGCTCGATCATGCGTATGGCCTCGCCGACGCTACGGCGGGCCGCCGGTGTGATACCGACTTCCCGCGCCTTCTGGCGGAAGCGTCTTCCGTGATCCGGTTCCCCACCCGTCTCGACCTGCCACTGATGAATCATCTCGTGCAGCAACGTATCGCGAACCTCATCCCATTCGTCCTGCGTCACGTGAAGGCGACTGATCGCGATCTCCACCGTGCGCCGCGACCGGGCGTCGATGGTCACCTCACCGAGTCGCGTCACCATGCGGTCTGAGATGCGGAGCGGTACCACTTCGAGACTGCCGCCGAAGTGTCGCTCGTTCAGCTCGGCGTACAGGTTGCGGAGCTGCCCGAGCAGCCGGCGATCGGCCGGCCTCGTGCTGCTTCGACGGCGAACACGGGGTTCCGCGTAGCTCTCCGCAGCGAACTCACCAATCAGGCGCCTGGCGCGGTCCCGTTCCTGACGCGAGCTGCGCGGCGCGGTGAAGGTTACCACCGCCCGCAACACCCGGTCGGACCCGTAGGCAAACCCACGATGAATCCGAAGCACAGGGCGCTCGGTGAGGCTCACCATGACCGAGCGATTGACATGCATCTCGACCGGCATGGCGCGATCGAGTCCCAGGCGATGCAGTCGGGCGACGAGCAGCGCCTGATCGGCCTCCCAGGCCGCGCGTTCAGCGCGCGCCCGCGGGGACCGGTGCGTCATGAAGCCGTCGCGGCCTGGGGAAGGTATGCACATCGGACCGCTTGAAGACCCCATCGCTGGTTTCCCACCGGAAGAACTCGACGTGGATCGCGTGGTCGTCGACGGAGACACGGTTGAAGACCGAGGGGCGGTTGCCTCGTGAACGGGTAGACAGCGTTCCGGCACAGGAGATCACCACACGCTCCTGCAGCAGATCGGCCTGTTCCTGGTGATCGTGACCGCACAACACGACGTCCGCGCCCGACTCCACGATGCGACGCTGCGCCTGCCGCCACCGCGCCAGCCCCATTCGCTGCGAGAGTTCCCCGCGAAGCACGTTGTGGTGGACGACCAGCACTCGCACTCGCTCACTGCCGGCCGCGCTGAACGCCTCTCGTGCCCTGTCGATCTGCGATTTCGGCAGGTGCCCTTTGACGGCGATATCCCGAAGGCGCGGCGTGAGCGACCCCCAGGCGATGCCGTGCGAGGTGTTCGCGCCCACGATGACCGCCTCGGGAAAATCCATGATCGGAGACAATAGCGGCCCGAAATAGCGCGCGTACTTCCGGTACTTTGCGTGCGCCGACCAGGGGAAGAAGGGCCTCCACCACCACTGCACATCGTGGTTGCCCGGAATCGTCAGAACCGGAGCGGTGCGCTCCAATTCCTGCACGAAGGCCCTCGCCGCCTGGAACTCCCCATGCCGCGCGCGGAGCGTCAGGTCCCCCGTCAGGACGATGAGGCGAGCGTCGAGGTCCGGCACCAGCTCCTCCACTGCCTGGATCTGACGCAGATCGGCGACCCTGCCGAAATGCGTGTCCGACAGATGCACGATCCGGAACGTCACGGTGCCTTCCCCGTCATCTCAGGAACTCCCGCAGGACCCGCCGAACCACCAGGTTCGTGAGCAGGTACCAGATGGCCACCGCGGCGCCGCTGACCAGGCGAGCGGTCGGATCGGGGGGCACCCGGAGCAGCACGTAGAGACCGACGGCCGCGGTCGAGAGCAGGGCCACCGCGCGCGCGATCCGTGAGGCGCGGCGCTGGATGGCGCGCTGGCATGTCGGGCAGATCTCGCCCAGTGGGAGATCGACCGGCTGGTGGCAGCGCGGACACTCCCGCTCACGCAAGTCGCCGAACAATGGCGTCCGTGAATTCCACAGTCGTGGCATGTCCTTTGAGATCCGGAGTGCGAACGCGGTCGTCCCTGAGTACGGCCGTGAGTGCCTGCCGCACCCGTCGCGCCGCCGCGGCTTCGCCCAGGTGATCGAGCAGCAGGCAGCCCGCCAGGATCAGGGCCGAGGGATTGGCCACGCCCTTGCCGGCGATGTCCGGCGCCGAGCCGTGCACCGCCTCGAACACCGCAGCCCGTTCGCCGATGTTGGCGCCCGGGGCGAGTCCCAGACCACCGATCAGTCCGGCAATCTGATCGCTCAGGATGTCACCGAACATGTTGGTGGTCACGATCACGTCGAATTGGCTCGGGTCCAACACCAGCTTCATGGCCGCCGCGTCAATGATCACGTCGTTCACGTCGATCCGGCCACGGTACTGCTCGGACACCTCGCGCGCGACTTCGAGAAACAACCCGCTCACCGCCTTCAGGATATTGGCCTTGTGACAGATCGTCACTCGGCGCCGGCCATGGCGCACCGCGTACTCGAACGCGAACCGGGCAATCCGCTCACAGCCGGCCCGCGTAACGATGGCCGTGGACTGGGCGACGGCTTTCGGATCACCGGCGACGGGAATCACCACCTCGTGCCCGACGTAGAGACCCTCCGTGTTCTCTCGTACCAGCACGATGTCGACGCCGTCATACCGGCCACCCGGGAGGATCGACGCTGCCGGGCGCACGTTGGCATAGAGGTCGAACTCCCGCCGCAGCGCGACGTTCACCGACCGGAAGCCGGTGCCGACGGGCGTCGTGAGTGGTCCCTTGAGTGCGGCCTTCGTCTCCCGGATACTCGCCACGGTGGCGTCGGGCAACGGTGTCCCCGCCTCATGCAGGGCCGCGACGCCACCGAGTTGCTCATCCCATTCGATCGACGCGTCAGCCGCCTCGATCACACGACGGGCGGCAGCAGTGATCTCGGGACCGATGCCGTCGCCGGGAATGAGCGTGACGCGGTGCATCGCTACGGCAAGTCCGGCACCAGCGCGCGGAGGGCACTCCACATCGCCGACCATGCATCGTCGCCCTCCCCGTGGGCAATCGTTCGCCACAGCACCGTTCCGAAGCGCACGTCCGCGATGACGACCGACAGATCGGCGGCTCCCTGCCCCGATGCCATCCGTTGGAAGGTCAGCGCTGCCGGGATGAGCACCAGGCGATCTGCCGCGACGGCGGTCAGATTCCGCATCTGCGAGCGCAGTGGGTCGGGGATCCGTTCCAGATCGCGGGCGCGGAGCAGGGCGGTGCCCATCTTGTCCGGATCCGGGAGCACACCGGGCGCTTGCCGCGCGGCGCGCCGCAGGACGTCAGGCAACACCCACTGGGCTTCCGGTACCCGCTCGGTGAGAAACGTGGCCAGGAGGCTATCGGCCGTGTGCAAAGCGGCGGCGCGGTTTCCCAGGTGCTCGCTCCATCCGAGCTGCGGGTCGGTCGCCACGAGGGTAATGGGATACACCGCGACGATCCGACCCCCGAGGACGATCGTCGGAAGGGGGGCGGTCTCGGGGGGGACACCCTCCTCGGTCTTGCTGCCGCCGCATGCGATACCCGCGACGACGAGCAGGAGCGTCGTGAGCCTCACGCGTCTCGCCACGTCGGCGCCCGCTTCTCCATGAAGGCCCTGATGCCCTCGTGGGCATCCTCGAGCGCCATCAGTTCCCGCAGGTACAGATTCTCGGCCTTGTAGAGCGCCTCTTCATACGCCGCGTAATACGATTCCGTCTGCGCACGCTTGGCCAACGTGAGGACGGGGCCGGACTTGCTGGTGATCTTGCCGACGAGCGTGCTGAGCTCCTCGTCAAACCGGTCGTCGGGGACTACTCGGTTCACGAGACCGTACGCGCTGAGTTCCTGCGCCGTGATCTCGTCCCCCATGAGAATCCACTCCATCGCCTTGCGTCGTGGGGCCGCGCGCGGAAGCACCACACAGGCCAGCGGCGGGAACACGCCGAGTTTGATTTCGGGGAGCGCGAACCGTGCCGACTCGGAGGCCACGACCAGGTTACAGCCGATGGCCAGCTCGAAGCCGCCGCCCAGCGCCCGCCCGTGGACGGCGGCGACCGCAATGACGTCCAGCAGGCGAATCGACTCGAAGATCCGGTGGAACACCTGAAGCATGCGGGTGACCTTGTCCTTGGTGTGGTCCGCGACGTCCACACCGGCGCTAAAGGCTTTCCCTTTGCCGCGAATCACCAAGACCTTCAGGTCCGTGCGTCCGCGCAACTTGAGGATCGCCTCGTTCATCTGCTCCATCATCTCGATGTTCATCACGTTGAGCGGCGGGCGATCCATGGTCAGCGTGGCCACACCACCCTCGTACGTGAGCTCAACAAAGCGGTCACTCACAGGCACCCTCCCGCAAGCGTTCACATCATACGACTGTCGGCACCGACCCACCGCAAATCAATGGAGCGTCAAGCCGCCGTCGACAAAGATAACCTGTCCGGTGATGTGCCGAGCTTCGTCGGAGCAGAGAAACAGGACCACGTAGGCCACGTCTTCCGGCTCGGCGATTCGTCCGAGCACGGACTCGTGCTCGGCGTCACTGAGGACCTCTGGGGGAAGGGTATCGATCAACTCCGTGCGCACGAAGCCGGGCGCGACGGCATTCACGTTGACGTTGTAGGCGCCCAGCTCGACGGCGGCTGCCTTGGTGAGACCCACTACCGCGGCTTTGCTCGCTGCGTAGTTCGCCAAACCGAAGCCTGGCGTGTACGCCTGATGGGAAGCGATGTTGACGATCTTTCCGTACCGCTGCTCGCGGAAGTAGGGCGCCACCGCCCGGATCGCATTGAAGCTCCCCGTGAGATTCGTCTTCACGACGTCGTCCCACGCGTCCTCCGGCATCCGCCACAGGGCAGCGTCGCGGTGGATCCCGGCGTTGTTCACGAGGTAGTGGATCTCGCCGAGCTTGTCGTGGACATCGCGGACGAACTGCTCGACGGCTCGGCGGTCCCGCACGTCGCAGTGCGCGCTGTAGACCTCGACCCCACACCCGCGAAGCGCCGCCTCCGTCAGCACCGCCTGCGCGGACACGTCTCGCTCGGGAAGCTCGATGTAGTTGAACGCGACGTTCACCCCACGCCGGGCGAAGCCCAGCGCCATCGCCCGACCCATACCCGTGGCCCCACCCGTGACAATGGCGGTATGCCCCCGCATCTCCCGCCGTTCGACCGGCTTCGGTTGAGGGCGTTCGGCAAGCACCGACCCGGTAGCCTGACCCCCGCTGGGGCTGAACTCGACCGGCTCCGACGGATCGTAGGGTATCAGACACCCCCTCTGCGAGAGGTATCGAACGTACGTTTCCGCAAAGGCTCCAGCAAGCGCGCTCCGACGCGCTCACTCAGCCGCGGTTCGCTCCCCGAGTCACCCGCCGCACCACTGCGGCCGCCTCGAAGACAAGCCACAACTCCAGCACGAATACCATGCCGCCGACGGCGAGGAGCACCACCTGGCTGTCCGCCCAGTAACGGACCAGGTTCAGCACCATGGCCCACGTGGTCATGAACAGCAGGAACGCCATGGGCACGACGGTGACCCAGATCGGGCGGCGCAGCCTGGCGAGGAACAGGGTAATGACCAAGAGGGTCAGCGCGCCGGTGAGCTGATTGGTGGTGCCGAACAGCGGCCAGAGCCGCATGCCCCCGGCGCCGCGATCCAAACCGAGCGCGAGCAGCGCACAGCTCGTGACGGCAACGAAGGTGGCGATCCAGCGGTTTTGCGCGATGCCCACCCGGTACTGCGCGCCGAGTTCCGAGATGATATACCGCTGGAGTCGAACGCCGGTGTCCATCGTGGTCGCGGCAAACGAGATGACGACCACGGCGGCGAAGATGACGGCGACCGCATGCGGGATGCCCACCCCTTCGGCCAGCACTCCCACCCCGTTGACGAAGGCGGAGGTCGCTCCGCTCGACGCCCGAGCCCAGGTCCCGTAGTGCTCGATCCACCCCTCGCGACCCACGAACACGGCGAACCCCGCCGTGGTCGCGAGGATCGAGGTCAAGGCCAGGGTCCCCTCGCCGATCATCCCCCCGTAGCCCACGTAGCGGGCATCCGTCTCCATGTCGAGCTGCTTGGCGGAGGTCCCCGAGGCTACGAGTCCGTGGAATCCGCTGATGGCTCCGCAGGCGATCGTGATGAACAGCAAGGGGAACCAGTTCGGAGCATCCGCCGGGAGCTCCCGATTCACGGCCGGCGCGACGACTTCCGGATTGACCAGCACCACGCCCAGACCGATGATCGCCAGCGCAGCGAACAGCTGATGGCTGTTGACATAGTCCCGCGGCTGGAGCAGCACCCACACGGGGAGGACGCTCGCAAAGAACGCGTAGATGAACAGAACGATCACCCACCCTGCCCGCACACCGTCGACTCTGGCGGCCTCCGCCGCAACCGCGACATCACCCTGCGCCGCCTGCAGTTGCAGATCCGATGGGGCAAAGCCGAACACGTCCGGCAGGGCGAACGGTGCGTACTGACCGAGCCAGATGAGGACGTACAGCACCAGCAGCGCGGCGAGCGACGGCCACAGTATCCCCACAGCCGTGCGGTAGATGAGCAGTCCCACGACCACGGCGACGACGAGACTGCCCCAGACGGGCAGCACCGCTCCATGATTGGCAATGAACAGATTGGCGATCACCACGGCGAAGACGGCATTCACCAGGAGGAGCAGGAAGAAGATGATCAGCAGAAACAGGACCCGTGCCCGGCTGCCCACGATCTGTTCCGTGAGCGTGCCGATCGAGGTCGCCTTGTGTCGCGTCGAGATCCACAGGGCGCCGAAGTCGTGTACGGCGCCGGCGAAGACGGTTCCCAGCACCACCCAGAGGAAGGCCGGGAGCCACCCCCAGATGACCGCGATCGCCGGCCCGACGATCGGCGCCGCTCCGGCCACCGACGTGAAGTGGTGGCCGAACAGCACGTGCCGGTTGGTGGGAACGAAATCCACGCCGTCCTCGAACTCGTGCGCCGGCGTGACGAAGGTCGGATCGAGTCGGTAGACGTATCGCGCGACGTAGCGGGAGTACAGTTGGTAACCCGTCAGGAACGCCGCAAGGCCGATCACGAGCAGCGCGATGGCGCTCACAGCCCGAACCTCCGCATCGGCTGAAGGTGCACCAAGGTACCGATCGTGCGCCGCGGCCGCGAGCGGCGGCCTACGATACCCCGAGGTGAGACGCGATCTCGTCCAGCGTGGAGCGGCCCAGGGTATCGATCTCGAGCAATGGAATCTCGAACACGGGATACGCGGCGAAGGTCGTCCGGATCGCTTGGAGGCGCTCTTGCTCCAGCCGCCACCGGCGCTCGAAGAAAGCGCCAACGGTGGCCTTGGGCATCACCCGGTTGACGACCACCGCACCGACTGGAATCCCGTATTTCACCACCGTTTGTACCGCGCGCTCCGTCTCGAGCAGCGACAGGCGCTCCGGGAGGAGGACGAACACGAAGCCGGTACGCTCGGGATCCGTGATGACCGCTCTCGCGCGGCGAAAGCGTGTCCGTCGCTCCTCCAGGGTCGCCAAGACCGGATCCACCTCACGGTGCGAGCCGGCCGCGGCACCGGCGACCCGCCGCCACATGCGGCTCAGTGCGGTCACCTTGCGGCGCCGACCGATCAGTCCCCCGATCCAGGCCGCCATGTGCTCGGGGAGAGCCAGGAGTCGGAGCGTCTGCCCGAGCGGGGCCGTGTCGATCACCAGCCGCTCGTAGGGGCTTCCGAGTTGGTCGATGAGCCTCGTGAATCGATCGAACAGCGCCGCCTCCTCCGCGCCCGGGCTGACTCGAGCGATATCGATCTGTCGCTCGACCTCGGCGACGAGCCGCGGTGGCGTGACCTCCGCGATCCGCTGCTTCACTGCCGCGATGTAACGATCGGCCTCGAGTGGGGGATTGATTTCCATCGCCCAGAGATTGTCATCGATGTGCGCAGGCTCGGGACCGAGGGTTCGGCCGAGGACATCGGATGTCGAGTGGGCAGGGTCCGTGGATACGAGAAGCGTTCGCCGTCCGTTCAGCGCCGCCCACCGGGCAAGTGCCGTGGCCAGCGTCGTCTTCCCCACACCGCCCTTCCCGCCGAGAAACAGCACGGGCCGGGCCAAGCTGGTGCTTGGGTCAACGACCATGACCGGTACGCGTCAGCAGCAGCGAAAGCCTCCTTCCGGCGCCCGCGGCATCCCCATGCGCACGTGCCACTCGTGGAACTGCTCGATCAGCTCGGGATACAGCTCCAGCGTGTAGAACAGCACGGGGTTGGGCGCGCCCAGGAGATCGCTGAACCCGGACAGCAGAAACAGGTCNNCTCGATCAGCTCGGGATACAGCTCCAGCGTGTAGAACAGCACCGGGTTCGGGGCACCCAACAGATCGCTGAAGCCGGCAAGCAGGAAGAGATCGCGTTCCTCGAGATACGCCCGGTAGATCTGCGAGCGATAGGGCGCGACATAGAGTCCCTCGTAGATCTCCCGGAACGCCCTGGCCTTGACCTTGGCGGTGTGCCACGCCCGGCGCACGAGCCGAGCGCTGGTCATCCCGGGAGCCGCCGGCCGTGCCGGTCCTGGCCGGCCACGGTAGCGACGAGGGCCAGCCCAGCGGCGGCGCCACCGCTCACCACGAGTGCCCACCCGCCACCCCATCCGGCATAGAGGGCGCCGAGGAGCAGTGAACCCGGCAGGACTGCGAGCCCGACACCGGCGTGATACGCGCCGAACCGTCGGCCGCGGCCCGCGGTGCGGCCCGCCGCCGCGACGAAGGTCCGTTCGGGCGACTCGGTGGCGGCGGCGACGAAGCCAAACGCCAGGAAGCACATCGAGGCGGCCGACGGGGTGCGTGACAGGGCGAGGCCGAGGCAGACCGCGGCGTAGAGCAGCCACCCGGCGATCATCGTGCGGCGCGGACCTAGAATGTCGCTCGCCCATCCACCCGGGTAGCTCCCAAGCGATCGCACCACGTGCAGCAGTGCCCACAGGAGCGGAACGGCCGCCACGGCGACGCCGAGATCCTGAAGACGCAGGAGAAACAGGGTCTCCGGAAACCGAACGAATGCGAAGGCGATGACGAGCCCGAACAGGACGGCGGTGCCCGGTGGCGGCTCCTCGTCACCCACCTCCGGTTCCGGACGCTGCTCTCCGCGCGGGCCACCCACCTCGACGCGCCCGAGGGCCCACACCACCGCCGCCACCGCCAGCAGGCCCGGCACGAGACTCCAGCGGATCACCGAGACCGGCTCGGCTCTCCCCCACGTCAGCGCGGCCCATGCGACGAGCGGCCCCACTACCGCACCGGCGTGATCCATACCGCGGTGGTACCCGAACGCCCGACCCCGCGACCGCGGAGCGGTGACATCGGCAATGATCGTGTCACGTGGAGGTGTCCGGATGCCCTTGCCGACACGATCTGCCGCTCGCAGGCCGATTACCTGCCCCGCGCCACCCACGATGCCCATCGCCGGCCTCGCCACAGCCGCCACACCGTAGCCGATGACCACCAGGGGACGGCGCCACCGCACGCGTTCGGCGAGCCAGCCGGATGTTGCCTTGATGCCGGCCGACACGGCCTCCGACAGTCCGTCCAGGAGGCCCAGAGTCACGGCCGACCCGCCAAGCCGGATCGTGATCAGCGCCGGCAGCAGCGGGTAGACCATCTCGCTGGCGAGGTCGTTGAAGAACGAGACGACGCCCAGCCGTTTGACGACACGAGGGAGTGCCTGGGGCCGATGCCCCGGCCTATTCATCGAGCTCCATCCCCCAGCGAATGAGGCTCACGGGAAGGGCGCCGTAGGCGAGCACCGCTCGATGGAAATCCCCCAGGGAATAGGCGGAGCCTCGGGCGGTGCGGTAGGCGGACCGCAGAGCGAGAAACTCCCGCCGGCCAATGGCATAGCTCAGCTGGTAGACCGGTTCGGCACAGTACCGTCGCACCTCCGCCTCCGCCAGCGCCCGGT
>JABAOD010000359.1_pt3 | contig 19818 bp, 16 predicted proteins | sample 7062151 | NCBI WGS metagenome assembly JABAOD01 (sample SAMN14538626, study PRJNA623070) | marine sediment metagenome | biome: marine biome [ENVO:00000428]; feature: marine pelagic biome [ENVO:01000023]; material: deep marine sediment [ENVO:00002113] | place: India: Gulf of Khambhat ... | reverse complement strand
TTTTCCACGACCTTCCATTCCTTGTCGGGGATCGAGGTGAGCTGCAGCTTGCCCCCCTTGGTGCGGTAGTGCGCTTCACCCCACCAGTACCAATGCAGCCTGTAATAATGCGAGCTGTCTGCACAGAGCTTGAACAAAGTCTGCAGGTGTTCTGGTAACGCATTCCATTTCTTGGTGTTCACAAAGTACGAACCCACCCAGGCGCCGGATATAGGATTGGTTAGATAATATTTGGTGACATCCGCCCATCCGACCGTATAATCCTCGGTGATGCCGGACCAGGCAACGCCGTCCAGTTCACCTGTTTGAATGGCCATCTGAACGTCTTCATAGGGAATGGACATCGGGACCACGCCGAATTGTTGCATGAACCTGCCGCCGGTGGGGAACATATACATTCTCAGTCCCTTGAAGTCCTCAACGCTTCGGATCGGCCTGACGGTGGCGAAATTGCATGGATCCCAGCTCCCCGAGCTTATCCAGGTGACCTCTGGGATTTCCGCATAGGCTTCCTCCCAGATTTTGTCCAGCCCATACCAGTGAAACAGGGCGGGGACATCCAGATAGTAGCGTGAAGCAAATGGGAAGTAAGCACCGAATACCGACACATCCACTGGAGCCGCGATGGAGTCGTCGTCACTCTGGACGGCGTCAATTGTCCCCTCTTGTACTGCTCTGAACAGCTCACCATGGGGCACGAGCTGATCCGCGTTGTACAATTCGATCACCATCTCTCCATTGGCTGCCTTATTAAACGCATCGATTGATGGTTTAATGACATGTTCAGCAAGGGCAGCACCGGCATAGGTTTGCATCCGCCACCGAATCTTTTTTGCCGCAAACACATAGGGCGCTTTTGCCGCTGTGGCTGCCACTGCAGCAGCCCCCACTCCTGCTTTCTTGAGGAAATCGCGTCTTTTCATTCTACCAGCCTCCTTTCAGGGTGTTTGGATTAACACCCAACCAAATGGAAGAAAGTATTAAACTTCAATGGCGTCACTAAAAGGCGTCAAGGTGATGGTCAGATTCCCTTAGAAATTTAGGCAGGCCTCACCTCCTTTCTCTATATCGCGGCTATGAATAACAACAACCGGCTTTCGCCCTCCAATACCTAATCGCCTCCACTTCCCGCCACACCTGTCGTCTTCGGACATAAGGCGAACCCCTCCGCCGGCGCTGATCGGCAAAGCAAAGAAGAAGAGCGTATCTGCCCGTTAAGCGGTGAAAAATGGTTTTTTGGTGGCGACATTATAGGAGAGGCGGGGTTGGTGTGTCAAGAAAAAAAGTGATAAGAACTCGCTTTTTGAAGTGAAGCGTACCCAGAACCGGGAACTGTCTTCTGTGGGGGGTGGTCGGTACGTTCTCTTGATCCTGCTGCGTCAGGATGAGAGGTTGACGCCGTAATGGTCTCTCAAATATCGGATGTTTTCCTGAGCATTATCGTACTTGACTTTCCCGTAGTTGTAGAAGTCGAATTCTATAGCTGAGAGATTGTGCTGAATCAAACTCCAAAGAAACCAGTATATATCAGGAAAGGGCTTGAAGAGGTCGGTCATATAAGTGTGGTGCTCTATGTCCCCTTCTCCCCAGTAGACCTTCAAGATCTCCGATTCTTTTTCTCGTGGAAGAAGGATTTCCTGAAACATATCAGCCAAATCATAGTAGGGCGTGCTCATCCCGGCGTATTCCCAGTCTATTAGGTACATCGGTTCTTTGTATTTCCCTCTGTCTGCGACGAGAATAAAATTGTCCGCCAAAAGATCATTGTGACAGGGAACGTATGTATCAGGAGAAATCCTGGCGTGGCCATCTATTTTTTCGAGAGTTTCCAGGGTCTGTTCAATTTTGAATTCTGGATAACTGGATTTGATACTTCGGAGGATCCGATCCATCTTCTGTACCTCAACGAGGGGATTGAAGATGGAAGGCAGTATGACGCCACTTTCATGAATGATTTTGATGGGCCGGACGATTTTATCCAAAAGTTCCTCTTTCAGGAAATCTTCGTTCTTGAGCACGTACCCGGGAATAAACTCGACAACTGTAACTCTACGATCGGGTAAGTACTTGACAAGTTTCGGGGTGACACCGGTCGACTGCATTCGCGTGATGTTTTCCATTTCGATTTCCCGGTTGATAAAGAGCTCCGTTTTTCGCCCGTAGAGCCTCACCACGTAGTCATGCCCTTTCGGTGACTGAACGCGGTAAAGCGTATTGGTGATTCCTCCCTTCAGCTCGTCGATCTTTATCTCTAAACCTTCGAACTCAGGCATCAACTCAAGCAAACTTCGTTGGTCGAGTTTACGAGACACTTGTAATACCCTCCTGCCCTTCCGCGCTTGAACTCGAGTGATATCTCACAGGCAAGACAGCAGCGCCCAAGGTTGACTCATGTGACCCCGTGCACTCTGCAAAGGAATAAGAACTCGCTTTTTTGATCGGGAAAGTATAGGAGAGATGGGGTTGTGTGTCAAGAAAAAACGCATACAACATATGGGGGCTTGGGTTATCCGGTTGCTCGAGGGGTTGTGAATGGTGCCAGGTCCGGGGAGGTGGGGTTTTGCGGCGCCTGAAATGCTCAGGAGTTCCGTGTATTTTGGCTAAATTAGGGCAGCCCCCTCCATCTGTGTCCCTTTGTGGCCTTTCAGGAGACTAAAATCGTAACGGATACGGCATGTCTGTGTACCGGTCGATCTCAGAGGATAGGATTTGAGAATCTAAGTAGTCAAGGGTTCCCAGACGCCGCAGTTCAATTCAGACAGCGGTTTTCGGTCATACTCGAAATGGTCTTCAAAGCACCGGTAGTACGCTGAATTCTGAGGATTGTGAAATCGGTAAAGTATGGGGAATGTGTTTTCTCAATAAGACCGGGTTGGGTTCCGGGCATTCCTTCAAGACGCCAGAACCCTATCCAAGGAAGCTTCTTGAGAAGACACCGGAAGTTTCTGTCTAATCGGTTTTATTGATCTCGATCCGGCATTTGTTATCACCCTGTGGCATGCACTGTGACACATTCCCGCTCAGCGATGCATCATAAAGTGAGGCAATTCCCAAACACGTCCGTTGGCAGTATGTTTTGATCGATGCGTATGTTCCCATCCACCCCCACGTCTCTGCTAGAGGGCAATAGCTTACTTCTATTTCTATCCCCCCGGGGGTTGCTTTCTTTTCATACTCCCAGATAGTGGAATAGGGCATATCAAAATTATTGAAGAAATCGTCAGGGCTTGAACCCCATTTGTTTGAAGCCTTCTCTTTCTTAAGCGCCGAACCGCGGTCCGCTGCCAAGAGCTCCATCACTCGGTCAAATTCCCGGGCCGATTCTTTTGAGTGGAATTCTTCTAGAATTTCAATTAGGTAATGGATCATGGCAGCAGTAATTCGTGTTGTCCGCCGAAGCGCACAGGTAGCTGCTCCCTCTTCGGTATCCGTCTGCCAATCTTTAAGCACATCCTGACCCGGATAAGGGTCGATTGAATCGATTTCTTTACGAGCATTTGAAGGCATGGACCAATGAAAATTGCAGACCGAATCCCTTTTTGAAAGAGCTTGTGGAATAACGACAACGGCATCTGGGTGGTATGCTTGTACCACATTCTGGTGGAGTTCATCACAATAGACATGGCCCCATAGCCAGAAATCCGCTTCTGCCCAAGGTTCATAGATCTTGCATTCTCCATCATGTATGGGCACTCTCACATCATTGGGTGCCCAGGACCCAACCTTGGTCCATTCATCCATCAGGTGGAATGTGCTCGCATTGTCCCAGTAACGCATGACACTTTCCATATTTATGGGAAGTCCCAAGGCCATGTGGCCCTTGCGCAACTCGTGCCCTCGCCAGATCGCGTAGCGTCTGATCCATTGTCTCACGGATTTCTCTCCTTCGGGTCCGAAATCCTCTACAAGGGCTCTGGTTCCTGCCATATGAACTCTTCCAAGTGTCCTCAGAAGCCTCGGCATTTGCTCAATCATGGTGTCAACTGACTTCTTCTCTGCCATCTCTTCCTCCTTTTCTATAGAAATATCCAACGAGAATTCTTTGATTCGTGTAATGAAAAGTATTTTGATGTTCAACTACACTTGGTGATTTACTGATTTCTTTGACCTTGTGAATAACGATTCATTTCTGATTTACTTTTTGGCATCCGAGACCGGATCAATCGGAACGAGACTCGCTATATCCAGGTCTTTTTCGATAAGGGCTGCAGCACTCAGTAATGCTGCTTCTCCACGGGGAGGTCCGACGATCTGCAATCCAACCGGGAGACCGGCTTTTGTAAAACCACAAGGCACAGATATAGCAGGGCAGGCAGTGAGAGTAATCGCATACGTGAGCACGAGCCAACCAATGTAGGAATCAAATTCGAAGTCTTCCACCCTCGCCAGGTATCGAATGTTGATCTCAAATGGTGGTGCCAAGACAGTAGGGCACAGTAATAGATCATAGCCCTGGAAAAACTCCACAATCCGGTGGTAAAGTCCACCGTGAGCCAATCTGGCCCTTCTCACATCATCACCAGTGAGCGCAATTCCTTGTTCGATATTCCACACGACCTCCGGCTTCATTTTGTCTCGATGTTTTGCCATAAGGTCTCGAAATTCAGCAGCAAAACAATCAGCCCGCAACACTTGAAAGATTTCCTCTGCATCATGAAGATCGGGACCGGCCTCTTCCAGAATAACCCCCATGCCGGAAAAGGAATCCGCAGCTTTGGCGCAAATCTCCCTGACCTCGCCAACCACGGGGGCGATTCCTAGATCAGGACTGTACGCAACTCGTTTGGGAATAACGGGATGATCAACGGCAGAGATGAACAGCTCCGCCGGTTTCGGGAACGATCGAGGATCATCGGGATGTATGCCTGTCTGGGCATCAAGCATGAGGGCCACATCTCCAACTGTTCGCCCCATCGGGCCCTCTACGGAAAGTGTTTCAAACGGCAAGGGGTCTGGACCGTATGCCACTCTGCCGGGGCTGGGACGAAGACCAACCACGGAGCAGTAGCTTGCAGGTATGCGCAGGCTGCCACCTAGATCGCTTCCCGTCGCCAGCCAAACTTGACCTGAGGCAAGAGCCGCCGCCGCACCGCCTGAAGAACCGCCGGCGGTCATCCGGGTATCCCAGGGGTTTCGGGTTGCGCCGAACACCTCGTTGAACGTATTGCCGCCGGCGCCGAACTCGGGGGTATTGGACTTTCCGATGACGATCGCACCATTGCCTTCCAAGGTTTTCACCATATAATCGGAGCGGTCCGGAATGTTGTCTGCATATATGGGAGAGCCGAACGTGTTGCGAACGCCGGCCACGTTGTTGAGGTCCTTTACAGCAATCGGAAGGCCATATAGGTAGTAGGCAGGTGGATCCGATACACGCGATGTCATCATTTTCTCAGCATGATTCCTCGCTCGTTCAAAACACAAGATGGGCATAGCATTTATCGCGCCGTCTGTTTCAGAGATACGTAGAGCCGCTGCATCGATCAGTTCCATAGGCGATATTTCACCACGTCTCAGCAAATTGACCGTTTTCCTGGCAGTGAATCTTACGAGTTCTTCCATGGGGTGAATTTCCTTTCCATCTGAAGAATAAACGGTTAGAAGTGAAATTGCCGAAGTTATGGTTATAGCCTTTGATCTTCCTGTCAAAAATTCGGTATCTACCGGCCGGATAAAACGCCTTCCGCCCACATATCCAATATCCGGAAAGTCTCCTGTCAGGCCGAACTGGCATATATTGAGGTGATAAACGCCACTCTCCCGTTTTTATTCAACCGATGAACGCGTTTCACCCCTGCGGTTTCCAGGTTCGCGATCGAGACGAATTCGTTTGCAACTTCCGTTACAGTTTCATCCATTTTGGAAACAATGGTATCCAGGGTATCATCGCTAATGATACCAAGTGATGAGAAATTGCTTTCTGGTGGGGAGAGTATAGGAGAGTGGGTACTTGTGTGTCAAGGGGTGAATGCCACAACATATTGCGGTTAGGCGATAAGCTGTCGTTCGTAGGAGTACGGCATCTTCAAATGACCAGGGGCTGACGGTCTGGTGGCGGATGGGATTGCGTCTGCGGCCCCAAAAATAGGGTAAACGAGGCCCCTAGTTCTCTGCTTTGAAATCAGGATGCACAAGCACTCATAGGGTAATCAGGGTCTTTGTAAAGGCAGTCCTGAAGAGCTCGGGGTTATCAACTTGTCACGAGGCTGGGGATCAAAGCTGAACTGACGAAGTGAGCCAACGACGGTCTCATGCGGCTTCCAGGTCGGCGTTGAGGTCCAAGACCCTGGGTTTCTTAGACTTTGAGATTTTGTAGAAGAGCCGTGTATCCACATGGCTCACATTGAGAGTCACGCAGCCGTGATCGTCGATGACGCGACCTCTGAGCACAAAGGGCTCGTTGAGATCGATGAGGTGGGCATAGCGGCGGAAGGCCTGGGGAAAGATATTGGTCTCGAAGATGGCGGTTGTATCCTCAAAGGAGACAAACTCCATGAGCTCGTCGTTGCTGGTGATGACGGTTCGGCTCGTGATGCACCAGCCGACCATGGTGACGTCTCTTCCAACGTGATTTTTAATATCCTTGGCCTGAATATACTGAAGCCCCCTGAGCTTCGGCTCATAGAGAGTCAGGGGATGGGTGCTGATGATAAACCCCAGGACCTCGGCCTCGTGGCGGAGTTGTGTCTTAAGATCGTAATCCTTCAAGGGAGGCGCCGGGTAGTCTGTGCCATGAAAGGCAAAGAGATGGCCCGTGGTGCCCTGCTTTTGAACCACGGTGGAATGGCTCCGCACATGGGCAAGAAAAGTCCACATGACTTGTGAACGACTCAAGCTGGGCTCAAGGGAATCCAAGGCACCTGACTTGATGAGGAGGGTTCCGTCTCCCTCGGGGATGGGAACCCTCTCGAGCAAATCCTGAAGGGATCCGAAGGGGCCACCCTGGTTTCTCTCCTTGAGAATGGCCTGGGTAGTCTTCTTGTTAAGCCCCTTGATCTGCATGAATCCCACCCGGATTGCCATCCAAGGTCGGATGCGAGGAGTTTCAGAAGGGGGTAACTGGTTGGATTCCGGCGTTTGATCATCCTCAGCCTGGTAGTGGAACGCGCTCCGATTCACATCAGGCAGGAGGGCCCGGATTCCCATCCGCTTTGCCTCTGAAATATAGGCAAAGGTCGTATAGAAGCCCCCCTGGTTGCTGATGACGGCTGCCATGAATTCGGCTGGATAGTGAGCCTTGAGATAGGCCGACTTGTAGGAGACCATGGCAAAGGAAGCCGAGTGGGGCTTACAAAAAGAGTATCCCCGGAAAGACTCGGTCATCTCCCAGATTTCATCGAGTTTCTCACGGGTGACGCCCCGCTTCTGGGCCCGCTCCTCGAAGAGCTTGCGATAGGCTGCAAACTTTCCCCAGTCTCGCTTCTTTGTGAGGACCTTGCGCAGGTCGTCGGCCTCCTCAGCGGTGAAATCGGCTAGCGCCATGGCGACCCGGGACACGTCCTCCTGATAGACCATAATGCCATAGGTCTCCTTGAGCACGTCCCTGACTGCTGGATGGAAGGGTTCAAAAAGTCTGCCATGGAGGCGTTCCACGTACTCGGTAATGAATCGGTTGGCAGCCGGTCGAATGATGGACGAATGGATGACGAGATGTTCGAAGTCTCCAACTCTGGCCTTTTTCTGGAGGTTTCGCATGGCTGGCGACTCCACGTAGAAGACCCCCATGGTTTGGCCTGTGAGCATGATCTCTTGAGCCCCTGGATCCTGGAGTGGAGAGAAACGTGCATAGGGGATAAGAATCCTGTAATTCTCTTTTACAGCCTTCAAACCATCCCTGATTACCGCAAGGGAGCGATTTCCCAGGATGTCCATCTTGACGAGACCCGCCTCTTCGGCCCCATCCTTATCCCACTGGATGACCTGGCGGCCGTCGCCTGAAAGCTCCATGGGGACGTAGTGAGTCACTCCTCTGGGAACGATTACCACACCACCGCAGTGGACCGAAATGTGTCGCGGATAGCCAACAATGGATTGGGCCTCACGGATAATCATCCGCCAGTGATCGTCAATATCGATTCCTCGGAAGCGGGGGTTATCCCTGATTTGCTCTTCGATCAGGGCGGCCGGTCCGGAGTAAAGCGCGTATCCGATTTTCTTTGTGATGAGTCCAATATCCGCGTCAGCAAAACCGTAGACCTTGGCCACCTCCCGCAGGGCCGCACGGGCCTGGTAGGTCACGTGGGTGGCGACCATGGCTGTTCGCTCGCGACCGTATTTCTCAAAGGTGTATTTCAATACATCTTCCCGATCGTCCCACGGAAAGTCGACGTCGATATCGGGTGGATCCTTACGGTCTTCATTGAGAAAACGTTCGAAGAAGAGATCGTATCGGATAGGATCGACCTGTGTGATTCCGAGAAGATAGGAGATGAGACTTGCCGCGGAGGATCCCCGACCGCATGTGTAAGGGTTCTGTTTTGCAACGTCTTCCATGATCAGAAAGTACTCGGCAAATCCCTTACGACCGACAATGTCGAGTTCCTTGTCGAGCCGGCTTTTGATCTCAGGTGTCATCTTCTGATACCGACGCCGAACCCCGTCAAGACATTTCTGCTTCAAAAGGAGAAAGAGATCCCCCTTCTCCTCCATGGCATCCCGAGAGACAATCCACGCACCGAGATCCCAGTAGTCCTCGATCCCGTCGACAATGGCATGAGAGTTTATCAGGGCTTCGGGTGCCCAGGCGAACTCTTTTTCCATAGTTGCTGGGGCTTTGAGCCATTGATCGCTTCGAGCATGGAGATCCGGGGGGAGCCGGCTAAAAACACTGTTCAAACCAATCACCCGGAGCAGGCGGTGTTTGTCGTAGTCTGTGGAATCGGTAAAGTAGACCCCATTGGTCACGACAGCCGGGATACCGAGCTCTTGGGCGACCCGGTATCGATCGATCGACCCGGGCCGCAATTCAAAGAAAAGGGTTTTTTCTCGGGGGAGCGCCGAAAGAAGACTCAAGTCCGGAGAGATGACAAAGAGGTCAGCCAAGTTCTCTGCTTTCAGAGAATCGAGAAGCGAGAAGTGGGCATCCATATGACGCTGGGTGATGAGGCGGCAGAGTTCACTGTAACCCGCGCGGGTTCGCGGCAGTATAACGGCCGAATGGCCGGTTCTGTCATTCAGAAGGGATCCGATAAGGAGTCGGATCCCATAGATCTCAGCGGACTTCCGCTGATGGATCAGACCATAGAGACCATTGGTGTCGGTAATGGCCAGGGTCTCGATGCCTCGCTCGCGAGCTGCTGCAAAGAGCTCTTCAGGGGATGAAGCCCCTTCGTGGAAACTGTAGTAGGTATGGACGTGAAGGTGAATCATAAAACACCAGGGGTCAGAAGTCAGGAGTCAGAAATCAGGAGTCAGGAGTCAGAATTCAGAATAGATTTGGAATTGTCGTCAACCCTGCGTCTTGTTTTCACCACAGAAACGCAGAGAACACGGCGTCTCGTTTTGCGGGGTTTCGTTTGCCGAGATTGCGGCAAACGAGAAGTTCCGGCCCTTCGGGCAAAACACAATCCCCGCAGGGTGAAATGTCTTTGCCCATCGCCGTCTCCCGATGGGCAAAAGGGAAAAATGTCTCTGTGACCTCGGTGCCTCTGTGGTTAGAAGTCAAAACGGTTTTTATGGTTTGTCTTTTCATTCTGACTCCTGACTTCTGAATCCTGATCCCTGGTTTTATGCTATTTCTGCCCCGTAGACCACGCTTTTAAAGGAGAATCTTTCCCGGATCTGATCGATGGCCGTTACGAGAGGGGCTTTGGCTTGGGGGGCTTCAAAAAGATCCATCTGGGATTGGGCCGTGCTCCATCCAGTAAAGCACAGGGACATCTCCTCGACATGGACGCGACGGGTGCAAGTCTCATGGGTTAGACGGGTGAAACTCGGAATAAATGCAAGGGGAGCGTAATCAGCCCGGGTGAGGGAGATCGATCTTCTGCTCCGCCTTCTGTCGACATAGGTGATGGAGAGTTCAGCCCTTCTGGCAAAGTAGTCGAGTTCTCGAAGCTTTGTTAAAAGCCGGTCAGCAATTCGGATCACTTCCCGGATCAATATGGTCAGGTCGTTGGTGACGTACTTCAAGCGGACCCTTTCCTCAAGCCTCCGAGGCTGCTCCGGAAGAACCAGAGGAGAGGGGTCTACCCCCCTTGCCCGATGAAAGAGGACGTATCCAAAGTTTCCAAATACTGAGACCATTTGCTGTACCGGGATGGCCGCGACGTCTTTCACAATACGGAGGTTCAGTTCCTGAAGTTGTCGTGCCATTTCATCAGCAAACCCCGTGAGGACCCGAACGCTCAGGGGTTCGAGAAAGATCCTTTCCGAACCTTCGAGAACCTCAAAAACTGGGTCGGACTCGGCCACCATGTCGGCCACACGGCTTACGAGCTTGCTGCTGCCGATCCCAGATCGTGCGGGGATCCGGAGCTTTTGCCGGATCTCTTTACAAAGGCGGAAAGCCATGTCGAGGCTTCGGCCCATCAGTCTTCCCATACCGGTGATATCGAGGTAGGCATGGCCATGACGGTGGGGTTCGATCAGGGGGGAGAAGGCCCGGCATTCCCGCAGCATGGTGTGATAGGCTCCCTGGTACAGAGGGCCGTTGTAGGGAAGAATGACCAGACCTGAGCAACGTCTCACAGCTCGAGCAACGGGAAGGGAGGGAAAGACGCTTTCCCGGCGGGCCTCATCAGACGATACGATAATCCGTCCGTCGCCAGATAGAGAGGTCGCAACGGCCACAGGGCGAGTTCGAAGGGAGGGGTTTGCCACGCGTTCGACCGCAACTGGGAATTCGGGCACTGAAATATGAAGAAGACGACGTAACATCGGTAACCACTTGAGAAATTCGAAATACGAATCTCCCGCCTGAGGCGGGAAACAAAAAGGTACTCAGCCTCTTCGAGGCAATTCTGGTCAATCGTCGTCTCCCGATTGACCCAAAAATGAAAGTCTCTGTGTTCTCCGTGCCTCCGTGGTGAGTCATCTTGAGTCGTACTTCCTGAGCAGGCCGACCACGATTCCCTGAATGTTGACCCGGCCTTCTTCACACACGATTTCCTGAAAAGCCGGATTTGTCGGGCTCAACGTGACCGTGCCATCTTTGTTTCGGCGAAATCGTTTAACCGTCGCTTCGCGTTCATCGATCAGAGCGACAACCGTCTGCCCATTCTCGGCGCTGCCACTGCGACGGACAATGATCACATCGCCATCGCAGATCCCATCGCCAATCATGGAATCCCCCCTTACGCGAAGTGCAAAATTCTCCCCCCGGCTCAGCATTTCCTCTGGAACCTTTACCGTCTCATAATCGAGGATCGCTTCAATGGGCTTTCCCGCTGCCACTCGGCCAGCCATGCGGAGTTCTACTGTACCTCCCGATTCCAAGGGAAAAGGATATGCAAGACGAAGGGACCGGTTCTTGTTCCATTCCTTATGGAGGATGCCTTTCCTACATAGGGCCTTGATATGGCTCTGTACGGTCCCGAGAGACGAGAGGCCGAGTTGTTCGGCAATCTCACGCTGTGTGGGGGCATTTCCATGAATGTCGGAATACTCCTGGACAAATTGCACCAGGGCTCTCTGTTTGAGCGTCAGGTAAGGGATTTTCATACTTACGATTATATACGTAAGTTATTCGTATGTCAAGGCCCTCTGCTAATGTCAAACGTCTAAATCCAAATGTCAAATGAAATCCCAATGCCTGGAAATCAAAATTTTCAAACCCCGAATAACTAGTTGCCACTGAAAAATGCCCATTCCGCTNNCCTCCTAAACTCTCCGCCTTCGGCGGATCAGACAGTAGGAGCTCGCCCCTTCGGGGACACTCCGGTCGCCAAGACGGGTCGCCCCAGAAACTTCGTGATGTTCGCTCCACGGCCATTTTTCAGTGACGACTAACTAAATAGTTCGTGGCCGCTCGAAAATGATTCTTCAATTAGCCGGTTTTCTCTATTCGTCATTTGACATTTGCCATTGATCTGAACTTTGAGCTTTGTCATTTGTCGTTATCATCTCAGGGAACTGTCTGTCCCTAGGGGTTAGAAGAAAACTTCGGATTCATCAAAGCTCAAGTGATTCTGCCCCCTATTGCCAAATTGAGAATGGGGATATACCATCTATTCCCGTAGGAAAAAGACCAACACGGATTCAGGAGGTTACCGTCATGTGTAGTCGAGTTTCGAGTGGCTTAGCATTCAAGACTGTCTTTCTTAGCCTGATCTTCCTCGTCACCGTTGCACTCCCGATCCACTCGCAGGAAGGGACGCCAAGTCAGGTCGAGACTTCTCTCGAAAACCTGGAGGCGCTGGTCCGGACTTTAGAGACGCCGGAAGAAAGGGAGGCGCTGCTGACAGAGTTGAAAACACTTATGGAGGTACAAAAAAGGCGAGTCGTAGAGGAAGCGCCTGCACCTGAGGAAGAAAAGCCCAACCTCGTTGAGCGGTTTATTCTGGAATATAGCCAAGTGACCCGTGAAACCGCTGGATTTTTCAGTCGTGTTTTCGATTTCATCCGCCGAGCGCCTGAAGGTTTGAAGAGAACGCGGACGTATCTCTCAGCTCCAGAAAACAGAGCGACGCTGTATCAAACCGCCGCAATCATCGGCCTGGGGATCGCAACCGCGCTGATCATTATTATTGCGATCAGACGGTTGACATCGGCCCTGTTGAGAATTGTGTTGAAAGAAGAGAAGCGGACAGTCAGGGGACGAATCTCTGGGGCGGGCATACGGATGGTTATCCGGATTGGTCCGTACGCAGCCCTCTTTGTGGGGACCTTTTTTGTGCTCAGACTCCTGGGGATTCGCGGGGCTCCCTACGAGTTCGCTATCCTCTTCTTCCTGACCCTCCTCATCTACAGGGGTATCTTCAACATTTCACGGATTCTGCTCCGTCCCTTCGAGCCGGAGGCTCGGGTCCTACCCTTGACAGATGAGACGTCTGCCTATGTTTGGGTCTGGGTCAAGCGGTTTCTCAACCTGGCCATACTCTATTATTTTGCGACGGAGTCCATTGAGATTTTTGGGGCTCCTCCCCTGTTTGCTGGAGGCGTCAGCCGGATTCTCACTCTCCTTTTCCCCATTCTTGCTACAGTCCTCCTCCTACAGATCAAAAGGATGTATGCCCCATCGAAGCTAGCTCGGGAGGCAAGTTTCTGGGATAAACTCCTTTACTATTGCGCCCGATTTTGGCCTCTCGCAGCAGGGATCATCGTCTGGGCGAATTCGATTTTTATCGTAGCCAACTATGAAGAGGCAATCATTTTTGTCGGTTATGCCTCCCTAAAGACAGTAGCGGTTCTCGCAATCCTGTGGGGAGTTCTGTGGGCCATCGATCCGCTTCTTAGCAAGTTGTTCAGTCTCGGCGACGAGATAAAGCAGCGGTTCCCGGGTCTGGAGGATAAGACCAATCGCTATATTGGAACGTTGAAGCGTGTCACCAAGGGTGTGATTATCGTTATTGCCATCGGCAGCATCTTGGAATTCTGGGGGTTTCAGGCATCCTGGTTTGTCACATCAGAGTTGGGATCCACCATTCTTTCCCGGCTCATCGCAATCGGAATTGTTGTTGGGCTGGTCATCGCGATCATCGATATCAGCGAGTTTATAACGAACCAGCTCCTCCAATCCCGAACAGACCAGACCGGCCAAACCATTGAGCCGGGCAGAAAGAAGAAGACCTTGGTGCCACTGTTCCATTGGCTCGTTAACGTGGCAGTGATCTTTGTCGGTGGGGTCATCGTTCTCAACCAATTGGGTGTCAATGTCACTCCCATTCTGGCTGGTGCAGGAATTATCGGATTGGCAGTCGGTTTTGGTGCCCAGTCGCTGGTCAAGGACTTCATCAATGGCCTTTTTTTGCTGTTTGAGGATAGTGTGGCGGTAGGAGACGTGGTCGTTGTGAGCGGCACGGGAGGTCTCGTTGAAGCGGTGAGCTTGCGGACAATCAAGTTGCGCGATCTGGCCGGAAATGTCCATGTGATCCCTAATGGGAGTGTCGAGTCGATTACGAATATGACGAAGGAGTACTCGCGATACGTTTTTGAGGTCGGTGTGGCCTATCGAGAGGATGTAGATGAGGTCATGGCTGTTCTCAAGGAGATTGGAGAGACCGTGCAGAAAGACCCTGAGTTCAAAGACGACATTCTCGAACCCCTCGAGATCCTCGGCGTCGACAAGTTCGACGATTCCGCGGTGATTATCAAGGCAAGGATCACAACAAAGCCCATCAAGCAGTGGAGAGTTGCAAGGGAATTCAACCGGAGAATGAAGAAGGTCTTCGACGAGCGAAATATCGAAATCCCTTTCCCCCATCGGACCGTCTACTGGGGAGAGCCGAAGACGGGTCAGCCGCCTCCACTGGTCATTCAATCGAGTGAGCCAATGATGAAGAAAGGGGAGGGGCTGGCCTAAGGATTACCCTTGCTCGCACCTGTTCCGTTTTGATAGTATTCTCACTCATCGGGCGAGTCTATCCAGATCAGGAGATGATGGCAATGGTCAGGCTGATGTTAACAAGTGGTTTGACGTTGATGGTCCTCTCTGCCTTCTTCTTCGCTCTCACAGACGTACTCATTAAGTTTGTCTCGCCGGCAATCGCAGCCACGGAGATCGCCTTTTTTAGGTTTCTCACCGGTGCAGTCATTCTTTTGTCTCTCATGGTGCCAAGAGGGATCTCCCTCCGGGGAAAAAACCCATTCATGTTATTCGTGAGGGCCGTTTCTGGAACCCTCTGTTTTCTCTTTCTCGTCAAATCGATCTCTCTTGTTCCTCTCAGCACTGCCATGGTGCTCTTCTACACTTTCCCGCTTTTTGCAGCCTTCTTCTCTTTTTTGCTTTTCCGGGAGTCTCTGGGAGGGTTGGAAATCATTCTGATGCTGGTGGGTTTTTTCGGGATCTATATTCTTATCGATCCGGGGTCTCATGTCTTCAATCAGGGGGGCATCTACGGGCTCTTGGCCGGTTGTTTTGCCGGATTTACGGTTGTTCTCATACGAAAACTCCGGGAGACCCATGACCCCCTGATCATCTATTTCTATTTCTGCCTTGTGGGTGGAGCTGTGTGTTTCCCTTTCTTCCTAAAAGAATTCACGAGGCCTAGTTTTGAACAATTTTCGCTTTTGATACTGCTTGGATTGGTATTTCTCATAGCGCAGCTCTTGATGAACCAGGGTTTCAAGTTCTGCAAAGCTTCAGAGGGTTCTGTCATATTGATGTCAGAAATTGTTTTCGCAGGTGTTGCAGGCGTGATCATTTTCAAGGATGATCTGTATGCTCGTTTTTTGATAGGGGCCCTCTTGATTGTGGGGAGTGGCTTCGGTTTGAATCTCAGGAATCGAAGACTGCGGCTTATGGAAGTCTCGACAAATACAGAAAAAGATCCAAGAGAGCTCCCCTCAGAGTGAGCAATCTTGGCTTCTGCTCCCAGGGAAAAAAAACGCAAAACGGAGGACCAACCATGGCAGGCAAGATCACGCGCGTTGTTCGGCAGATTCCATGTCCTGAGGGGAAAGGCACACCATCCCTTCTCGTCGAATGGGAAACCGAAAAGGGGAGGAAAGTTCTCCGAAGCATCAGCTGTGATAATCCCGCACTTGCCGATTACAGCGGTGAGGATTGTGAATGGCTGTGCTGGGACAAAATCTCTAAGGGAAAGTCTTAAGAAGCTTGATGACAGGATGAAATAGACTGGGGGGGAACCGAATTCGTTCTACGCCTTGATAATTAGCAGGCTCCACGCCCTGGCGCGGGAGCTCGCAGTTAAGCATGTTACTCAGGATGGTGCCACCGGGTGTTTTTGGAGTACGAGTAGGCGGGCCTGTAAAATCCTTTTGGATATTGGTGAGCCTCCCATAGCCCGTCGTTCATGGTGGGGTCCAGAATATAGATCTTTCCGTTAAGGTAACAGACAACCCAGGCATGATACGAAGCTTGATCTGTACGGTATCTCCCTACAACAAGCCTGACACTCTCAAAACCCATTTGGATGAGTCTGGCATAAAGCCAAATGGCTTTGTCCTCGCAATCCCCAGCACCCCTGTCTTCTGTTTCCTCGGGTAATTGCCAGTATTCGGACCGAGAACTCCCCGCTTCGTTGGAATCGCGTGAAATACCATTCGCAGGATCTCTCGTACCATTTCTGTCAGGGATATATTCGAATTCGCTTGCGATTCTCAAGTATTCCTTCAACACTTCGACGGGATCGACAATGGGAGGGCCTTGATATTCCTTGCGGCTGGGATCCGTTAACAACGCCTCTGAATTGAGATACCTTTGAACGCGCTCGTATCTGGAATCAAAAGGAGTGAAAGGTGTCCTCATTCCCAGATAGTCGTACTCTACTGCGCCGACACTCCTGGTCAGGAGCAATCCCCACGTCGCGGTGAGGGAGAAGGCAAAAACAACGCACCATCGTTTTTTCATCTTTGTCCTGTGTTTCCCCGGTAAGAGTCGAGAGACCCGCCGGGAGACCTACTGTCAAAAACAGCGAGTTATTTCCAACCGATGGGTTCGTAACCCATTTCTTGCAGGCACCTTTCCACAAAACTCTTGTAAACGGGACTCGGTTGGGAGGCCTTGAAGAGCCCACGGATCAGGCCGGCTGTTGCGCCAGTCGCTGCTCCAACCCCTGCACCTCGCCCCAATTCGCCCACCACGGCGCCGCCAGCCGCCCCAATGGCGCCACCAGCTGCGCCGCCCACCACCGTGCTCCCAACGACTTCTCTACCTGGATCTGATTGAACATAGGCATCGGCTCGCTCACAGCATTCGTCGATATCCTGTTTCGCCTGAGCCCAGCCGACGCTTTCGAGATGGTCATTCGGATAGAGGACGGGTTTCTGGGTCCCACACCCCAAGATTACCAGTGGTACCAGCCAAATCAAAAGTCTCCCCAAACTGTTCTTATCTTTTGGCAACAACCCGTTAGCCCTCATCCCTCAGGCTTATCAAACGTATAGCCCTGTCCCCCCTTTGTGGGGTGACTACGATCCGAAAAGAACGCGATCAGCGTAGCACATTTACCTCACGAACACAAGGATTTCTGGGCTCTTACGGTTTTCATTCTGAATTCGGATGCCTGACTCCTGACTTCTCTCCTTGTGTTTGACTCTCAACCATTTTCCCCTTAGAATGTCTCCCAAAAGAGAGGGCGAGGGAAGCCGTGGCAGAGACAGTTGAGCATGTGATGCGGCATTTGTTGGATAGCCTGGGGGAGGGGATTATCCTCTTCGATGTGAACGATCGGGTACGATGGACAAACGGGACTTTCGAGCGTATGCGGGGAAGTTCAAAACTTGCCTCTCTTCTTGGGAGATCGATCTTTGATTGTCATCCCTCGGGAGATCATGGCAAGGTTTCCCAAATTCTCAATGATCTCAAAACGGGTCGGGAGACGATCCGGTACCATCGTGCCAAGCGGTCAGGTATTGTCGATGCTGAAAAGGAGTCTCGCTATGATATTTTTTATACGGCAGTCCGAGATAAGCGGGGTGACTACCTGGGTACTGCCATGATCATCAGGGACATAGGGGAGATAAAGCGCCTTCAGGATCAAGTTCAACGATCTGAAGAAAAGTACAAGGATCTTATCGAAAACATCGATTCAGGCATGTTTTCCTTGAATCGAAAGGGGAGGATCACCTACGCAAATAACGGCCTATTGCAAATGCTTGGGTACCGCCTGAATGAAATTCTGAACCGACGGTGGACGGAACTCTTTAGACGTGGTTGGAGAGACGAGGCCGGCCGCATCCTCAGGGCGACTCTATCGGGGCGAAGTGGATCGATTTTTGAGACCGAAATGGCACACCGGGAAGGAAGAACGATCTACGCGCTGGTTAACATTTCGACACTCGAGGTGGATCGGGAAAACCCGTCCCTTGTCCGGGGAATCGTGACTGATATCACGGCACAAAAGGAACTGGAAAAGGAGACCATGGAAAAAGAGCGGTTCGGGGGGGTGATTGAAATGGCCGGAGCTGCTTGCCACCATCTCAATCAACCGCTGACCAATATTCTCGCCAGAGTTCAAATGTTGATGAAAGAGATGGACAGGGAAGCCATCCACTACCGCTCCTTGGGAATCATCGAGAAGGAAGCTACCCGGATGGCGCAAATTACCAAGAAAATCCAGAACGTCACGAGTTATGCTACGGAACCCTATGTCGAGGGTCATTCGAGAATCATCGATCTGGAAAGGGCGACAAAAAAGAAGTAGGTGGAGGTGTCCCCAAAAAGCACTTCCGAAGCGATGTCGTCATTCGGGGTTAGCCCCATACTCTGTGCCGCCGCACTGTTCCATCAACGCAATCCCGCCTTTATGAATGCAGCAAAAGAGCCTTCCCTGAGAAACGAGACCGGAAGAGAGGAACGATTTTGTGTTGCAGAGCGGAACATGCCCACTGTTCTTCATACTGGTGGAGGCATCTGGCATGGGAGTCATTGTCCCGATAAGGAAAGAGATCCATCCGCCGGTGAGGTTGATTTACAAAACCTTTCAAGTTAGATTTTATAAATGCGTCATGGGCTGGAGAGACCCGGTGAATCTTGATACAGAGATCGAGGAGATCAAACAAACCCTCAAAATCCTCGATGAGAAGGTTGGCGAGATCAGCCGCTCTATCCGAGCCTACGTCGATTTCTTGACAGAAAAACGGTTGGAGGAGGGATTGGACGAATTTCAGCAGAGGAATGATCGACGGTTTTCAGGCTTGGAAAATCGAATTGAAGTCTTAGAAAAAAGTGCGGAGGGGAAAAAGCTACCATGAGAAAATTCTTAATGACATTCGCTATACTGCTCGGACTACTCGTTGCTTCTGGTTCCGTTTTGAGGGCAGAAGTTTGGCATGCCGTTAATGAATGGACCATGGAGGAAGAGCTACGCTTCGGGGCGTGGGTTTCTGAATATGTGGATGAAAACTTTTTTATCAATCACAAAATTCCGGTCGATTGTGCCGATGTCTCCTATGGACTTCGCTGGATCTATGCTCGCATTAGAAGGTTACCTGCGGGTGCTACCGGGAAGTATGGTGAGTTCATTGGCCACTGGTCCAAAGACTGGGACCACCTTCCCTCGTATTCAAGATGGGACAAAGACCCCCGATTCCGGGCGGCCCTTCGCACTGTCCTCGGTGTTACGACAACTGAATCAATTCCCAATGATACCTATCCCATTGCGGTGACGCCCTCCCTTGTGACACCTGGCACCGTCTTTCTCACGACAGAGGCTCATACCGGAGTTGTGGGGCGGCTTGTCTTAGATGGAAGCACGATACATCCGCTCCAGACATGGGAAGCCTCTCTTCCCGTAAAGCGCCAGAAGTTGAAGATGAGAGACTTTCTGATGCATAGTCCGAACGCGGCGAATCAGTCTGGTCTGGTCAAATTTCGATGGTTGGAAAAGAGCGATGGACAGTGGCGATTCCTGGACCGACAGGCTCAGCCTGCCTATTCTGAGGAGCAGTACGGACCCGATTTTTTCTCCGAAACTCAGGTCTATGTCGATGCAGTGGCGAGGCGGATCGATCCGCGAGAACACGATCCGAAGGAGAAGGTTGAGCGGATCATGGACTATATTGTGAAAATGCTAGACGAGCGGGTTCCCATTGTGCTGAGTGGCTATGGTTACTGTTCCGAGAAACCATGTCCTGAAGGATCTGACATGTGGGAGGCCTACAGTACCCCGCTTAGGGACCGAAAAATCCGGCTACTATTCTGGTATCTCGAGAATGTCCTGAAGGAGAACCATCTCGATCCGAAGCCCCTTCTGG
>JABAOD010007862.1_pt5 | contig 19859 bp, 18 predicted proteins | sample 7062151 | NCBI WGS metagenome assembly JABAOD01 (sample SAMN14538626, study PRJNA623070) | marine sediment metagenome | biome: marine biome [ENVO:00000428]; feature: marine pelagic biome [ENVO:01000023]; material: deep marine sediment [ENVO:00002113] | place: India: Gulf of Khambhat ... | reverse complement strand
GTGAAGACGTCCACAGTGGAGCCCGTCAGGGCCATGACCATGCTCATGACGGTGATGGTGAACATGATGAGGGCGAACATGGCCAGGATCACGCCCGTCCTGAACTGCTTGGCCATGGGGTACGCGATGCCGGCTTTGATGACGGGCAGGGTCTTCCTATCCTTCGTCACCCGCGGGCCGAGCCTCAGGAGGGACTCGCTGTTGGCCATGACGATGAGTATGCCGCCCGCCACGAGGAGGACGCCTGCGACGATGAAGTTCTCGATGCTGGGCTCAACGTCTCCGATGAACCTGTAGGGGGCGAGGATCCACGCGATGGTGAATATCCCTGCGGCAGTGAGGGGGAGCCTTGGGCCAAGCCTACGCACGCTCAGCTGGGCGAGCCCGAGGGCGACGATGGGCGCTCCGACGATGTAGAGCAGCTCGTTGGACTCCGCTAGGCTGTAGTACAGCCCGAAGGCCCCGCCTCCTATGAGCACTCCAGCCGTCAGCAGCTCAAGCCACGTGGCCGCTTTCTGAGGCGGTTCCGGCAGGTCCCTGATTGCGCGGACGATGTTGAGCTTGCTGATTCTCCACGAGGCCAGGGCAATGGTAATCAGCGTAAGGAGAAGGCCCAGGGCGAAGGCCGTCATGAGGCTGCTGAGCTCAAAGACTATCCGGAGGTCCCGGGCGAAGAAAGTGAAGACCTGCCTGAAGGCCTCCATAATGACGGTCGCCACTCCCAGGCCGGCGAAGGCTCCCAGGACGGAGGAGGCCAGGGCGTACAGGAAGCCCTCGAAAATGAAGGCTTGGACCAGGTGGGAACGGCGCATTCCTAGGGCCCGGGACATCCCCATCTCTGTCTTCCGCTCCTCCGCCACCATGGAGAAGATGTTCAGAATGAGGAGGATGCCAGCGATGACCGTGAAGGCACTCATGAGGGTGAAGAGCTGGCTCAGCTGGTCCATTATGTTGGTGAAGGCGTCGATGGAGTCCCGCTTGATGGCGTGGATGGTGTAGGGATGACCTGCACCGAGGACGGCGTTCAACTCTGCGATGGCGTCATCCGTCACCTCGTGCCCCGCTTCCACGCCGCCGAAGTTGGAGACGGTGATGAGGTTGACCTGACCCTCCACGCCTAGGGCTTGCTGCAGAACCGAGAGACGAATGAAGACGGCGTCGCTGGTGGCCCAACCTCCCCTCCCGCGGTCCTGTACGATGTCCTTGACGCGGAGGTCGAGTTGCTGCCCGTTGACGAAGACCTGGATGTCGTCCTCAGCCTCCGCATCGAGCTCGCTGGCCAACGCCTCGTTGATGTAGACCTCGTCGTCCGCCAGGGCGACGCCGTCCACAGCGGTCCCGTCGAGCAGAAGGAAGGAGCCCATGTCGAGGGAGGGATCGAAGCCGATGAGGAGGGTCGAGGGCTGGACCAGTCCGGTCCGGAGGTCCTTGATTGAAGCGGGAAGATGGATGCGCGGTGCCACGTCCTCCACGTTCTCCATGGCGGAGAGGTTGGCCTCGAGGCGATCGTGGACAGACTGGTCGAAGTAGGTGGGGAGGCCGCTTTCATCCTGCAGCTGGATGATCTCGTCGACGTGGTCCGTGCCCCTGAGGACGATGGCGAGGACAGTGGCGTCGAAGCTGTCGCTGATGACCAGGGCGCCCGATATGATGGACGTGGCCACCGTCAGGCCAGCGACGGCCAGGGCCACCTGGGTCTTGCGACGGATGACGTTGCGGAAGCCTATGCGCAACAGGATCCTCTTCCGCAGGCCCGCCAGAAGGATGATGAGGAAGGCGACTCCCGCAAGGATGAAGGAGACGTTCGCGAGGTTCAGCGCGACCAACTCACGCCTCCTGGAACCTCTTCTCCTCCACTATCTGACCGCTTCGCATGGTGAGGATGCGGTCGACATACTGGCTCAAGGACGGATCGTGGGTCACCATGACGAGGGTCAGCCCCCGATCCCTGTTGAGCTCCCTCAGCAGTGCGACCACCTCCTGCCCCGTTTCCTCGTCCAAATTCCCCGTGGGCTCGTCGGCGAAGACGACCTCCGGGTCGTTGACGATGGCCCGAGCGATNNGCCGCCAGGGCCTCCAGGGCCCTCCTCCGGGCGTCCTTAGGGTCCACACCGAGGATGAGCAGCGGTAGCTCGACGTTCTCCACAGCCCGAAGGACCGGGATGAGGTTGTAGGCCTGGAATATGAAGCCCATGCGGGCGGCCCTGTAGTCGGTCCTCTCGTTGTCCTTCAGGTCCGTCAGTAGCATGCCCCGGATGTAGACCTTCCCGTCGGTCACGTCGTCGATGCCGGAGAGGCAGTTGAGAAGGGTGGTCTTGCCGCAACCCGAGGGCCCCATGATGACCACCATCTCGCCCTTCCTCACCTCCAAGTCGATGCCCCGCAGGGCCTCCACCTGGACCTTGCCGGTGTCGTACACCTTGGTGATGTCCTCTGCCCGTACTAGGGCGCGACTCTCGGCGGTAACCACGACCTCCGGCGCTCCCATGAGGGCGCCGTGGTTGATGAGGTCAAGCCGCCTCCTCTCCTCGATCTCCCCCTTCAGAGTCGATACGGAGTGGAGGAGGTAAAAGACGCCTGACAGTATGAGGACCAGGGCCGTTATGAGGAGCTCCTGACCGGCTCCGTCGTAGAAGGCGTCCAGGTACCCGGACCGCAGGTCGTAGAAGATGTCGAAGAAGGCCAGCAGGGTAGCGGCGATGCCGATGAGGGCGAAGAAGACGGCTAGGAGTTTGTAGACCTTCATGGCATCCCCTGAGGCGGTTTACTTTTGAAACTAGGTTTAATATGTATAAAAGGTCTACACTGTTCTTATCAAGCAATTGTATCCTCAGGTAAAGTGGTTCCCATGTCCCGCCGCGCCATGGAGGAGAGCTTCTCGGAGTTTGCGGATCGATGCGTAGAGTTTGTTGAGGAGATGGGAGGCATCCTGCAAGAGGACGTCGACCCCATCGAGGAAGCCCAGCGCATCGCCGAGATCATCGGGTCGGTCACGAAAAAGTGGACCGTGCCCATCATCTACTTGCTCTACACGGCCGGGGAGATGGGATTCTCAGACCTGGCGAAGCTGCTCATGGGCATAAGCTCTCGAACCCTTTCCCTGCGCCTGAAGTCCCTGGAGAGGAGGGGTCTGGTGAACAGGGTCGTGGTCAACGACAGACCTCCCAGGGTGCGGTACTCCCTGACGGACGCAGGCGGCGTCGTGGCCAAGATGGCTGGCCCCATGTACCTCTACCTGAGGTTGTCAGCGGAGCCTAGCTAGTGATGTCAGAGTGGTGGCGCCACCCTTTCACCTTCTTCAGGATTACCACCACATCCTCGCCCTCGAAGGCTGTCCCGTCCCACAGGTTGCCCGAGATTTTCAGCACGAGGACGTCGCCGTGCGAAACCTCGCCCAGGGCCGCGACGATCTGCCGAGTCTTGAACTTCAAGGTCAGATCATCGAAGCCATCGGGGCCGTCTTCGGTGCAGTCGTAGGCCTCCTCCTTCCCAAGGTAGGGTTCGAAAGGAGTCGCGACGTCCTCCGTCGACCAACGCAGGGGCGCGACGCCTTCCAGTGTGACAGTCGTCGGGTCGATCTGAGAGACGTCGAAGTCCTCGGTGCCAAGGATAGCGACGGGTAGCACGCCCTTGCTCTTGACGTTCAACGGGTTGCGACACGATCTGGGCTTGATGTCCAGGGGTACGGCCAGGGCGTCCTGGGGCGGTGCCTCTACGGTAATCCATATCATCTGCTGCTCGAACACGGCTCCGCCCTCAGGAACGCTGGAGAGGAAGGCGACAACGCAGTGGTATTCACCGGGAGGTGTGCCCATGGGAACTGCGATGGACTCGTCGAAGAGCACGGTGGTACCAAACTCGACCTCCAGGATCATCTCTGGTTGCAGCGTTACATCGATTCCTGGTGCCTCACACTCGACCTCCCAAGAGACATCCGTAGGGCCACCTTCAGCAAAGGGGATGACGTCCGGCAGCGAGACCTGTTTCTCCAAGTCCAAGGTGTCGCCAGGATGCATCGTCTCCTCGACGCGTAGAGAACACGGAACCTCGAAGGCGGTCAGAGTGCTATCGATGCTATTGGCCCAGACGACACATTGAGGCGCGAAAGTTACGCCGTCGAAGGCTAGGTCCTCGGCCAGTTGAGGTCCTGTCTCTCCTAGGTAGATGCCCAAGGCGGTGCCCGCCGTCGTAAACTCCGCGAGAATCAGCCCTGCCCCCAGGTCTTCTTTGGGCATGCCCATGCGGAGCGAGAGCCAGAGATGGTTCCCGTCGAAGGTGAGACCCGCGTTCCAGAACTCCGGACCGAAGGGGAGGGCAAAGGAGGATAGAAGCTCGCCCTCAACCGTTACTTGGTAGACGTTGAAGGCCCCCAGTGTGCTAAACCAAAGCGTGCCGGTCCCAGAGTCGAAGGCTAGGCCGTCTATGACGCCTGTAAAGAATTCGTCCTCCTCCGTTATCGGCCTAGTCGGGAAGGAGGAGACCAGAGCACCTTCAGCTGGGTCGACTTCAAAGATCTCTCCGTCTCCCTCTGACTCCTCCGAGGCCGCATCCAGGTCGAACATCGTCGCGACCCAGAGGTGCCCAAGGTTGGGGTCCCAGGCAAGTCCGCCTGGTACGATGTTTCTGCCCTCGGTCAATTCAAACATGTCCAGGGCTGCAACGACCGTCTCGGTTTCGAGATCTATCCTGTAGATTGTCGTGTCAGGAGCGTCGGGGGGGTTCCATCCCAGTGTGTACCACAGGTTAGTTCCATCGAAGGCCGCTCCCACCCCCAACTCGGTTTCCCCTACGCTCATGTTCTCCAGAGCCGGCTGCCTCAATTCGGCCGCTTCCAAAGCCACGGGGGAACTCGGCCACAACAGCAAGAGGGAAAGCGAAAGGGCCAACACGGTCGCGATTCGAACCGATCTACCAATCATTCCAACCAACACCAGTGCCTCTCGGGGCAATCCTCGGGTTTCGAATACCCCTACCCCACTTCAACGTATCCGTGGGATTATCAGTTGTCTGAGGCTCCAGGCGGCGCACTGGAGGGTCTCGGACTCGCTCCGTCGCCAAATCTCCCGACTACCCAGCCGCCTTCCTTCTATACACCTCTAGGAAGAGGATGAGAAGGACGACGAGCCAGGCGACCCCGGCCACCACCGGGGCCCAGTTCGGTAGGGCGAAGAGGGCCCCAGAAAAATCGAAGCCTTCCGGCGCGACGAGAAAGAAGAGACTGCTGTATATGCTGTTAGGATTGAAGAGGCCTAGATAGGAGGCGAGGACGAAGTATTCCCTTGAGCCGATTGGTATACGCGTTGCCAGTGTAATCAGGTAGATGACAACAGTCCACATGACGTTGAAGACGAACCAGACGACGATGGCCAGAATGATGGCGGTTCCAGCGGTCTTCGCAACGCTTGAGAAAACTTGCATGAGGAGGATGTAGGCGGCCACCAGGAAGAGGGAGAAAGCGATGAAACCCAGGATGACCATGGCGCTTGGCATGATGCCCGTAATGACAGTGATGATGAGGGCTGCCGCCAAGTTGACGGCGGCCACCGGGAGGGCCACGGCTACGAAGATTCCCAGGAACTTCCCGATGGCGATGGACCTCCACGTGGCGGGCCTATAGAGGAGGAGATCAGCGGAACCCTGCACCTTCTCCTTCGAGATGCTGTCGAAGGAGAGGGCGATGGCGACGAAGGGCAGGAGCAGACCACCGAAGCTCAGGGCGATGATGAAGAGGACGAAGTCGGGGCCCTGGGCGAAGGGGTTGAAGGGCTGGAAGCCTTTTTCGGCGAAGACCATGTTGAAGTAGTCCTCGCCCTCATAACTGAAAGTCAGGTTGTTCTCTCCCTCGTTCAGCTTGACAGCCATGAACCCCCTGGAGTCTGGGGAACCTACGTTTTCGTCTTCCAGGAATACCGCAACTCCGCTTGGCACCTCTCCATCGATGTCCAAGAAGTGTATCGCGAGGTTGTCCATCAGTCCAGAGTCGTCGAGATCAAAAGTCTCCATTACCCAGGTCAGGTTGAGCGGATAGAATGGGTCCAGGGTAATGCCAGTGCCTCTGCTGATTGTCCCAGCGGTCATCTCCATGAAGTAGAAGCCTTCTGCGAGGCCTGAGAACCGAGCGAAGCCCTCGGTGTCCGTCTCCTTGGTGCCGACGAGCACAATCTGGCCACTCTGAAGGTCATCGAACCGGAGTTCGACCTCGACCCCGCTCTGAGGCACGCCCCAGGCGTCGGAGACGAAGGCCACTACGCCCGGCTGGTCGTCTTGGATCGCAGGATGAACGAAGAGAACGTACTGCTGTCCCGCCTCCGGAGCCACCGAGAAGCCAGCAAAGCCGTAGGAACCACCCACGACGACCAACGCCAGGATGGATAGCATAATCGCCATCCGGATGCTCAGGAGGTTGGTCTTGAACTCCTTCTTGCAGACGACGTATATGGGCCGGAGAAGCTTGCCGGCCACTACTCTCCCCCCGTCAGTGCCACGAAGACATCCTCCAACCTCACTTCCTCCTGCCTGAGGGACCTCACTCGAGTCCCGTGTGAAATGAGGGTTGAGTTGATCTCCGCCGCCACGTCCTTGCCCGCCTCGAGCTTTATGATCAGGTCCTGCCCGCTGACATCTACGTCCCGAACTCCCTCAAGCGCTCGGATCGCATCCACGGCGCCCTCCCCAAACCCGTCCGTCTCTACGTGGATGGCGAGCTCCCTAGTGTCAGCGATCCTCCTCTGGAGGCTCCGGAGGTCGCTCACCTCGACCATCTTCCCCTTGTGAATCACGCCCACTGTCCTGCACGTCTGCTCGACCTCGGAGAGGAGGTGGGAGGAGAGGAAAATCGTCTTGCCATCGGAGTTGAAGCGCTTCATGAGATGGCGGAACTCGCGCATCCCCGCTGGGTCGAGGCCCCCCGCAGGCTCGTCCATTATGAGGACGGGTGGGTCGTTCAGGAGGGCTTGGGCAACGGCGAGGCGCTGCCGCATGCCATGGGAGTAGGCCTTTAGCTTCATCCTGGCGGCCTCCTGCAGTTGGACCAGGGCGAGCAAGTCCTTTATCCGGCTCTGCCTCTCCGCCTTCGGGACGCCGTAGAACTCCGCCCAGTAGTGGAGATGATCCTCGCCCCGCATGGTGGGGTAGAAGCCCGGACTCTCGGGCGTGTAGCCGATGACCTCTCGGATCGCGATGGGATCCCTGAGGACGTCGTGACCGTCAACGATCGCAGTCCCCGCCGTCGGTCGGAGAAGAGTCGCCAGGATACGAATGGTCGTAGTCTTCCCGGCTCCGTTAGGTCCCAGGAACCCGAAGAGATCGCCTCGCTTCACGGAGAAGCTTATCCCATCCAGCGCCCGCGTCCCCTTTCGCCCATCGTAGACCTTCACCAGGGACTCGATCTCTATCATCAAGGGTCCAAGTGGTTTTGGCTATATAACAACCACAAGTTCCGCGTTGAGCAGCGGTTCGTGTCGCCAAGACTGTCGCTGAGTTGACGAAGAAAGGGGAAAGGTGGACCGGAACCGTATCCGGCCCTGAGAGTGCGCATAAAACAATATCGCGGTGTTATCAACTTTGAAAAAATCATGACCTTCGAGTTGCACCGAAATGCCTGAGGGAACCTCCATATAGGCCAACCATTTGAGACACGTCGTGTCCCGTCCCAATCTCTCCCCCATCGTGGTGGCGATCCTCCTCGCCCTCGGGGGACTCAGTGCATTGGCCCAATCCCCTGCCCTCGAGGAGCCCACCTACTCCCAGGGAGACCGCTGGGAGTATCAAGTCGAAGGACGAATTGTGGCCATGGGGGGACTAACCAACTTCTCTGGAGAGGTCTTGGCAACCGGCCTGACGGTCGCCAAGGTCGAGGCCACTGAGGGCGACATGACCACGATCTCCTGGGAGAGCGAATTCTCCATCAGCGGGAATCTCTCCCTTCCGAATGGGGGGGAGAACGGCGAGGCGTCGTTCCAGGGGAGCATCGAGGTCGATCGGGAGGAGGACCTGCGGATGCCCTACCTCCTGCCCGTTTATATCCGTGACACGACCACCCTCGACCTCTCAGTGGACGTTGGCTTCTTCCTAGAGTATGGGGCCACCTTTGCGACGGAGTCGTCAGTGACTCCGACAAGCTCCTATCCGTCGTTCCCACTGGAGGAGGGTGAACGTTCCGTCGTGTTCACGACCCACGTGGCCTCGAACCTGAGCGTCTCCTTCCTCGGTGCGACGATCACCAACGATTCCGTCGACGACGTCGACTCCACTCTGACGATGAGCGTCGGGCCGTTAGAGGAAGTCGTGGTCCCGGCCGGCACGTACCAGGCGCTGAAGGTCCGCACATTAATAGTCGAGGGAGTGGCCCCGGTGCCCTTTCAGCTCCTCTTCCCGGGGACAGAACAGGTGGCCTACTACTCGGGGGAGGTGGGCAACATGGTCCTGTTCCAGCTCTTCGCCAACGGAACGGAAATCGGGACTGCCGCCCTAAGGAGCTTCTCGCTCGCATCTCAGCCCCCCTTCTGGCAGCAGCCTGTGTTCCTGGGCCTACTGCTCGCGGTCCCCGTGGCCATCCTGTTGTTCCTCTACTGGCGGGAGCGCAGGAAGGGAATCTAGAGCGCACCCAAAACGTTTTTCTGATAAGCCGGATAGACCTTATCGTGGCTGTCATTCAGGCTGAGGGGCTTACCAAGAGGTTCGGAAACATCGTCGCCTTGGACGGCCTGACGACGGAGCTACCGGAGGGCCCCATCGGCCTCTTGGGACCCAACGGCGCGGGGAAGACCACCTTCCTCCGCCTGCTCCTCGGCCTCCTAAAGCCCTCAGGGGGTCGGGCCACTATACTGGGGTTCGACTGCCGCTCCCGCCCCCTCGCCATTCGTGAGCGCATCGGCTACATGCCCGAGCACGACTGCCTCATCCCGGAGATGAAGGGGGTGGGGCTCGTGGCGTACATGGGTAGAGTCAGCGGCCTCGATGCCAACACGGCCCTCGGCCGAGCCCACGACATGCTGGACTTTGTCGGCGTCGGGGAGGAGAGGTACCGCAAGATCGAGGAGTATTCCACCGGCATGCGGCAGCGGACGAAGCTCGCCCAGGCCCTGGTCCACGACCCCGATTTGTTCCTTTTCGACGAGCCCACGGCGGGGTTAGACCCAGAGGGCCGCTCGGAGATGCTGGACCTGCTCAAGGCGATCTCGAAGATGGAGGGGAAGAGCATGCTTATCTCGAGCCACCTCCTCCCCGACGTGGAGGATATCTGTAGGCATGTCGCCATTATCGACGGTGGGAAGGTCGTCGCCCAGGGGGAACTTGACGAGCTCCTGGCTGGGGATGTGAACACCCTCAGAGTCCGCGTCCGGGGCGATGTTGAGAGATTCGCCACAGTCCTTCGGGAGAAGGGGGTGAGGGTGGAGCTGGACCCGTCCTACGTGCTCGTTGGCAGGGGGGAGGGCGTGGAGGACCTGGTCTTCCACGCGGCTATGGAGACGAAGACGCAAGTTCGCTACCTTGCCACACACGCCCGCAGCCTGGAGGAGTTCTTCCTGCAGATAGTGGAGGGAGGTGGCTAGGGTGGTGACAATCAAGCTCCCGTCCTATGTCAGGAGGGAGGAGCCCCTTCGGGGTCGTTCGCGGCGATTCCTATCCATATTCGCCTCCGGAGTGAGAAGGGAGCTGAAGAGGTGGTACAACATCGTCGCCCTCTTCCTGGCGATTGCCTTCGGGATCATCTTCACCATCTTTACAATCTTCATCGCTTCCATCGTGCCCCTGGGGGCGGAGATCGATGCCGCCTTCTTCTTCGGGACCTTGGCCAACCCTGTCATTCTGTTCTTCACCCTGATTGTCGGGGCGGCCGTAGGATCTGGCCTCATCGCCGATGACATCCGCCACATGTCCCTTACCCTCTACCTCAGCCGTCCCATCACGACGACGGACTACCTCCTCTCTAAGGCCTCCATAGTCGCCTTCGCCATCATTCTCGCAGTGGCGATCCCCACGGTCCTGGGGCCCATCGTCGCGGCGATCCTGCTATACGTAACGTGGGACGTCGCCGTCCTGGCCCTCCTGTCGGGGATCGCGTTCGCCGCCATCGCTACGGTGCTTCTGTCGATGTTGGTCCTGATGTTCTCCACCCTGACCCCCAGGAAGGGCATCGCAGCGGCGGGGGCCTTCGCGTCCGTCCTTGCCCTCCAAGGAATCACCTTCCCCCTCAGGCAGGTCGTCGGCTCAGACCTCATCTTCCACCTCTCGATCTACGAGAACCTGCTGGAGGTGGGTCGTCTCGTCTACGGCGTGGAGCAAGGGGTCCTCGCGTGGCCGATGTGCCTGGCCATCCTCGTGGGCCTGATCATCGCGTGCACCGCCATCTCGTTCCTCCGGATAAGGTCCATGGAGGTGGTGGCCCCCTCATGACGATCATCCGCGGGGAGGGGCTTACGAAGTGGTACGGCGAGGTGCTTGGGCTGAACCGCTTCGACGCCACCTTCGAGAAGGGCATCACGGGCCTGGTGGGACCGAACGGGGCTGGGAAGAGCACCCTTTTCAAGCTGGTCACGGGACAACTACTCCCCGACAAGGGGACCCTCGAGGTCCTGGGAGAGCGACCTTGGAACAACCGCGAACTCATGGCCCGCATCGGGTATTGCCCGGAGCACAACAACGTCTACGGGTACATGACGGGGCTGAAGTTCGTCGTCACGCTGCTTCGTCTCAGCGGCTACTCCAGAAAGGAGGCGGACGAGCGGGGTCGGGACGCCATGGAGGTCGTCGGACTGAAGGAGGAGATGAACAGGCCCCTGGTGGGATACAGCAAGGGGATGAGGCAGCGGGCAAAGCTCGCCCAGTCCCTTGCCCACGAACCAGAGCTGCTCATCCTGGACGAGCCCCTCAACGGCACTGACCCCGTCGGTCGCGTCCGCATGATCGAGGTCATCCGAGGCTTGCCAGAGATAGACATAAGCGCTGTGGTGAGTAGCCACATCCTCTTCGAGATCGAGCGGCTGACTGACTCGGTGGTGCTGATCAACAACGGAAAGGCCATCGCCTCGGGACGGGTTCAGGAGATCAGGGGCCTGATAGACGAGCACCCCCACACGGTCCTCATCCGGATGGCGGAGCCCAGGGAGTTGGCTCAGCTCCTGGCGCCGGAGGACCACGTGGCCGAAATCAACTTCAACGCCGACGGCAGCCTCGTCGTGAGGACCAGGGACCCTGAGAAGTTCTACAGCGAGCTGCCTCGGATAGTGGTGGAAGCGGGACTGTCGGTGCAAGCAATGGAGAGCCCGGACGACAACCTCGAGGCCGTCTTCCGGTACCTGGTGGGGTGAGGATGTTCGCCGAGGTGGGCAGGTTCACAACCCTAGCGGGGCTAACGGCTAGGACCACCCTGAGCTCCCGGAAGGGAGCGGTCACGTGGATCGTGGCGCTGCTCCCCCTCTACGTCATCGGCGGCCTTCTGGCGTACGGGAGCGAGGTTACCATCGAAGACTACCAGGAGATCATCGTCCCGCTCTTCCTCAACATCGTGCTGATTGTCACGGCACTCATCCACGGCTCCCGCCTCCTGAAGGAGGAGGTGGACGACAACACCCTGGTCTACCTAACCACCAGGAGGATATCGAAGGCGAGCGTCATCGCCTACAAGTTCATCGGGTACTACGCAGGCAGCCTCCTGGTACTGCTGCCTCCCCTCGTCGTCAGCCACCTTCTGGTTGTGTCGAGCGTTGGCGCCCCGCTCGAGCAGGACGCCTCCGTGCTGTGGTCCTTCCTTTTGATGGCGGCCGTCGGATCGGCGGCGTACGGTGGTCTCTTCCTAATGTTGGGATTCGTGCTCAAGCGGCCCCTCTTCGTCGGGCTCCTCTACGGCTTCTTCTGGGAGTCCTTCGCCCTGCAGCTGCCGGGGGACGTCCCCCTCATCAGCGTCTCCCACTACCTGCGTTCCATCGGAGCCAACATGGCAAATGTGGGCCTGCTGAGCGAGTACAGGACGAGTTTGGACCTCCTGTGGTCCATCCTCATACCGCTCCTCATATGCCTAGGGGCCATCGTCATCACCTACGTACTGATGGTCACCAGGGAGGTCTCCTCGAGGGAGTAGGCCCCCTCTTCTGGCGGTCTCCGCTCAATTCTCTCGACATGCACCTCATGGTCAAATAAGGCCAGGCCAATGCTCACTCGATCTCATTGAACAAGCTCCTTTGGCACCTTGTGGTGGGAACCAGGGGCGGAATCAACAGAGCCCGCATGCTGGTCCGCCTTAAGGAGCGACCGTACAACAGGAACAGCCTGGCGAAGGAGCTTGGTCTGGACTACAAGACGGTCGTCCACCATCTCAGAGTCTTGGAGAAGAACGACCTCGTCATGGTCTCTAGGGAGGAGCTGGGAACCCTCTACTTCCTGACGCCGACGATGCTCAACCAGTGGTCGGACTTCGAGGAGATATGGGACAAGGTGGGGAAAAAGTAGAAGTGCAGGTGATATGGATGGTAAAGGACTCCGGGGGCTGAGTGATATGGTCGGCACAATATGGCTCATAAACATCATCTTGGCAAGCGCAAGCGTGGCCTTTCTTGCAGCCCTGCTCTTCATCTACGGAAGGAACCTTCGACAGGTGAGATCCGCCTTTGCCCTTGGTCTGACGATCTTCGCCTTGCTCTTTCTGGCAGAGGGTGTGATGGGAATAGTCTCCTTCTTCTCCATGGATGCGCAGGGAATCGGGGCCGAGGTTGCGCTTCCGCTGCTATACCTCAACGTGGTGAAGACGTCGGCCTTCGGCGTCCTCGCAGTAATCAGCTGGAGTTAGCCGTCCCTTAGGCAAAGAAGAAAACGCGGAGGGCTCGCGAGGAGCCCTCCAAAGACGGGACAGGTTAGGTTCACCCGCCCACGCGTGCCATTGGGCCCGCCTAGGGCCCCAGGGGGGTAATCTGGCCGCGAACCTCGCCGCTCGGGACGCCTTGAGTGTGGACGTTTACGTAGGTGTTCCCTGCTCTCATCTCATCCACTAGGTCTGAGAGTGTCATACCAGCAAGCGCCCCTACAAGGTCTCCATCGGTGATTGTACCCTTGGCAAGGATTCCGTTGAAGCGTCCAGGGATGAGCGCCGCCGGAGGACTATCGGGATACAGCCAAACGACGATACCTCCATTGCTTCCCGCCGGGGCCAAGTGGATGTGTGACATCAGGATGTCGTCAAGCCCCCCCACTATCAGCCTGAATTTGAGTTCAGTTCCGGCCTTGTTCAGAATGAAGATGGCGACCCCCCTACCATCAGTGTCCACAGGCGGTACCTCCTGAGCGCCCTCAAGACGGGCCATGAAGACCCGGGTTGCCGGGGGGTCGGCGACTACTGGAGCAGCCACTGCAAGCGTTGCGAACAGACCTATTATTCCTATGACGGCTAATACTCGAAACCTTTCCACCTTTTTGAGCCTCCTTGCTAGGGCGCAGGTCCGCAGTCGATACTTCTTGATTTTCCCATAGCAGACCCAAGCGATACCCGAGCCGGGTGTGGGTTCCCAGCGAACGAGACTATTACAGATGGAGGCACGTCTGTCTGGATCGCATGCGTGCGGGGCACCGTGTCGGAGCGCAAGTCTTATCTCTAGACCCCCGTGTGGCCATCCATCTCCTTCCCTACGAGGCTGGAAGATGGAGTTCATCGAGACAGTCAGCCTGACACGGAACTTCGAGGACGTCACGGCCATAGAGGACCTTAACCTTAGAGTGAGGGAGGGCGAGGTCTTCGGCTTCCTCGGACCCAATGGGGCCGGTAAGACGACCACCGTGCGCATCCTGTGCTGCCTTATCGCGCCCACCGAAGGCAGGGCCTTCGTCGCGGGCAACGAGGTCGGCCGCGAGCCCGACTCCATGAACATCAGGGCCATGGTGGGCCTCCTCCCCGAGACTCCGGGCCTGTACGAGAAGCTGACCGCATATCGAAACCTCGACTTCTACGGCCGCCTCTACGGCGTAGAGGCCCGCACGCGCAAGTCGCGGATCGAGGAGCTCCTCAAGTGGCTCGGCCTCTGGAAGAGGAAGGACCAGCCCGTGGCCACCTTCTCCAAGGGCATGAAGCAGAAGATCGCCATCGTCAGGGCGATGGTCCACGACCCGCGAATCCTGTTCCTCGACGAACCCTCGGCGGGCCTCGACCCCGCGGCCGCCAAGACAGTTCGAGACTTCATTGTGGAGCTCCGGGGGATGGGGAGGACCATCTTCCTAAACACCCACAACCTACACGAGGCGGAGAGGGTCTGCGACCGAATTGGCGTGGTGAACACCCACCTCCTAGCCCAGGGCACTCCCAGGGAGCTCTCGGCCCGCTACATGAAGCCAGCTTCCGTGTTCCGCCTGAGGGAGGCTACCGATGACGTCGTCCACGCGGTGGACGCCCTCGACTTCGTGGAGGATTTGAAGGTGGAGGACGGGGAGCTGCACGTTGCCTTGGACGACGCCAAGAGGTACAACCCCATCATCGCTCGCACCATCATCGAGGCCGGCGGACAGATAGAGTACATCGTCGAGAAGGAGCTGGGCTTGGAGGAGGTGTATCTCAGGCTCCTGGAGGAGGCGTAGTGAGGCTGGAGAAGGCCTGGATCGTCGCCACCAAGGAGATGGCGGAGTTCAGGAGCAACAAATACGTCATCATCACCCTCCTTCTCCTTCCCCTCAGCATCGCCGTAATCATGCCCCTCGTCATGATCATCCCTCTAGCCTCTCAGGCCCCATCGGGGGAGCCCCACCCTCTGAACCCGCCCGTCGATGCTACGATTCGGGGGGAGACTGTCACCGGACGGATTCTGGTGAATTACAGCATCGAGGACTCCGTCGTTAGGGAGTCCGTCATCCGTGACTCCCGCATCTCGAACTCCACCCTCGAGCGCGTCACCGTCGAGGGGTCCATCCTCGAGGGCGTGACCATTAAGGACTCCGTGGTCAGGCGTTCCAACATCATCGACCCCGGGGAACTACAAGGCGTCAACCTAATCGACAGCCCCGTGCTGGGCGTCCCGGACGAGTTCACCACGGTGATGCTCGTCGTCCTGGACTCCTTCCTGCTGTTCTTCGTAATCATACCAGCGGCGATCCCGGCCCTCTTGGCCAGCTACAGCTTCGTGGGCGAGAAGCTAAACAAGAGCCTCGAGCCCCTCCTGGCCACGCCGACGACGGACGGAGAACTCCTCGCGGGGAAGTCCCTCTCCATCTTCCTCCCCACCATGGGGGCTACCTGGCTGTCCGCCGTCCTCTTCATCATCCTCGTCAACGCGCTAATGGAGCCCATCCTGGGCTTCGCGCCCCTCCCGACTGTCACGTGGATTATCGCCATCGCCCTCATCGCGCCCCTCGTCTGCACTCTCAGCATCACGGCGAACGTCATGATCTCCAGCAGGGTCAGCGACGTGAGGGCCTCGCAGCAGCTCAGCGCCCTCGTGGTTCTCCCTGTCCTCTTCCTGTTCATGCTCCCGCTGTTCGGCGTTTTCACGCTCGGGCTCGTGCCCATCCTTCTGTTCGCGGGGGGACTGCTCGCCGTGAACGCGTTCATGGCCTACATCGCCCTCAAGCTCTTCCAGAGGGAAAGGATCCTGGTTGCCTGGAAGTAGGCCCTTCAGGCGCCCTCGAGCTTCCTGAGAAGCGTCTTCGCCGTGAACTTGGCCAGGTTCCAGAAGAGGGGCTCCGCCGTCCCCTCCCTCTTCTCAACGGACAGGTGCAGGTGGGCCTCTACCTGCGAAGAGACGTCCTTCAACTCCTTGTCGTCAGCTACCGCTGACAGATGCTCGAAGAGCAGTCGGTGCGCTCCCTTCTTCTCCATGGCCTCAAGGCCGTCGAGGATGTGTCGGTGGGGCGTCCCCTCCCAGATGGCGCTCACCATCGCCTCCCGAAACCACCGCTCCACGGAGTACTCCGCCAATACGCCCAAGCCGCCATGCACCTCCATCGCCCACTTGGCGGTCTGCGCAGCAATTTCCGCCGTCCAGTACTTCGCCAGGTGGGCGACCAGCCGGAAGAGGTGATACCGGTCAGAGTAGGGGTAGCTCTCCCGCCAGACCTCGTTTAGGAGGCTTCCCGCCTCCCATGCGAGGGCGTAAGACCTCCTCAGATCGACGAGACGCTCGCGGAACTGGGTATGCATGAGCGGGTGTCCTAGGACCTTCCTCCCAAAGGCCTCCCGCTGTTCCGCGAAGCTCAGGGCGTCTGCCATGGCTCGCTGGGCCAGTGCCACCGCGCTGATGGCGTTGGCGACGCGAGAAAGGTTGAGGACCTCCAGGATGAGGTAGATCCCGTGCTCCTGCCTTCCGAGGAGGAAAGACTCGCTCTCCACGAGCTCCACTTCACCCGTGGGTACCGATCGAGTCCCCGTCTTGTCCTTCAGGCGACGCACCGTGTAGTTGAGGGTTCCGTCCTCACGATACTTCGGAAGGAGGTAGAGGGCGAGGCCTCGGACGTTCATGGGGGCCCCTACGGGACGGGCTGCGACTACCGCCAGCTCGGCCCCCACGTTACTCGCGAAGTACTTCTCTCCCGTCAGAAGCCAAAGGTCTCCCGCTGGTCTAGCCTGCGTCTCCACTGCGACGCCGAGGTCAGATCCTCCCTTGACCTCCGTCATCCACGTTGCGCCTTGCCAAGGCAGTCCCTCCCTCCTCAGCATCGGGGGCAGGAAGCGGGCCTGCAGCTCCGAGGTTCCGTACTTATGGAGGGGGACGGCGGTGGACAGGGAGACCGTGTAAGGGCAGTTCAGCCCAGGGTCATGGAAGGCCGTGACGTAGCCCAGGAGCATGAAAGGGAGGATGGAATCCTCCTCAAAGACGCGCCAGACCGCTCCGGCCTCATACCCCTTCGTCAGCATCTTCCAGTAGTCCGGCGGGTAGAGGATCTCGTCGACGCGGTTCCCGAAGCGGTCAAACATCCTGAGCCAGGGAGTTCCCCGCCTGTCGACATCGTCGGAGATGGCCTGTCCTTCACGCCACCAGGCCTCGTACTCCTTCAGGAGGACCTCGTTAGGCAGCGGCCCCAGAATCTCCCTGCAGAAACTCACAGGAGACCCCATAGCTTCGAAGGACACGGAGACACCAAGGTGCTGTACACGACCTCAGAGGACGTGGTGGCCGCTGGGTGCCCATCGTCCCGCCCTATAGATAGATTTCCACCGTATGAGCCGAAGCTACCTTAGAACGGACGTAACGTCGAAGCCTATCTTGGCACCTAGCGCTATCAGGTCTGTCCAGAGATCGTCGTACACATCGTAGCCCACACTCAGGCCGCGAGCGCGCCGCGCTAATGACCGCTCCCCGGGAATTAGAACCTCGTTGAACCCGGACACCGCCGCAGATCCCTTCATCTCCTTGAAGTACACGCTGACTTTCTCCTTGAAATCCTCCAAGGAGCCGAAGCTCTCGATGTCGATGGCCATGAAGAAGTCCCCCTTGTTGGCGGGAGGGTCCACCTCTATGGTCCCCTGGACCTCCCTCCCCACGGCACCACCGCTCAAGGCGGAGAGGACGGAGGCGACCAGTCCCAGGCCGTATCCCTTGGCTCCACCAAGGGGGCTGAGCGCTCCCCTGAGGGCTTCCATCGGGTCGATCGTAGGTTCTCCCCGGGCGTCCAATGCGACTCCCGGCGGTAGCTGGTGACCGTGCCGGGCGGCCTCCATGACCCTGCCCATGGACATTGCGCTGGTCGCCATGTCGACGATGAGAGGCTCACCTAAGGTTGGTGCGGAGATGGCGAGTGGGTTGGTACCAAGGTAACCCTCTGTACCCCCGTAAGGGTGGACGATGGCCTCCGTGATGCTCGATACGAGCCCGATGCAGTCCCTCCTGGCAGCCTTCTCCGCGTAGTAACCGCACATCCCGAGGTGGTTGGCGTTCCTCACCGCCACGGCGCCGATCCCTGTCTCCCTGGCCTTCAGGATGGCCAACAGCATCGCCTGGATTCCAGCGTGCTGTCCGTAGCCACCGCGGCCGTCGACGACCGCTATGGACTCCGTCTCCTGTACGACCTCTGGCACCGTTCCTGTCTTGATGGCCCCGCTGATGGTCCTCTTCACCAACATGGGAAACCTGGTAAGGCCCTGGGATGGGATGCCCCGCAGGTCGGCCTCCGTGGTCACCNNCTGGTGAGCATGCCCGCGATGAGGGCTCGCTCCTGAGGGGCCCTTAGCTTCATCGGGGGAACATCGACGAGGGGAGCATAAAAAACGTTGGAACCCCGTCTCAGCGGTCGTCAATGATGCAGGCTAGTTGGGGACGAGTTCAGGTGGCTTAGAAGGCACGTAGCCAAGGGTCCTTGGCTCTCGAAGCCAGCGACAGGTTGCCCATCGATCCAGGTCGCTCAACGGTTGGTTCTATCGAAGGCCCTCAGCAGGGGTGACCACCACCCCTCCTTAGGGTCGAAGGCGAGGTAAAGGGAAACCCTGTCCAGGACGCCTTCATACCTGGCCCGGACGGCCCCTGGAAGGTCGTCCAGCGTGGCTTCCACCACAAACTCCTCCAGCACGTCGTCAGCGACCTCCCTTGGCATCTCGTCCCATCGCTTCGCCAAGGACAGCTTGTGGAGGCGGTCGCCCATCTCCTCCCAGCCGTGGAGGACCAGGACCCTGTGGTAGGTGCGCGTGGATGCGTAGAAGGCGACCTGCTGACGCATGATCTCCCGCGTGTTCTCTACCTCCCTCTCCGTCGCCCCCGTCGCCACGAGGAAGGGGGCGGCAAAGGTGATGTCCTCCAGGGCGCGTCCTCCCCGGCTGGCGCCCTCCTCCACAGCTGGTCTGAGGACCTCCTGCACGTAACGGACGGTGTGGAGAGGGTGGACGTGGATGCCCTGACACATCTCCCCCGCCAGGCGGGCCATTCCCCTGTTCACAGCGGCGAGGTAGATCGGGATCTCCGGGTGGTCGATGGGCCCCGGATTGAAGAAGGGGGTCATGAGGGAGAAAGAGTAGTGTTTCCCCTCGAAGTCCAAACGCTCGCCGGTCTGCCATGTCGACCATATCGCCCTCAGCGACTGGATTACCTCGCGCATCTTGGGTACGGGCGCGGTCCAGGGCACGCCGAAGCGTCGCTCGAGGTGGCCCTTCACCTGACTGCCCAGGCCTAAGATGAAGCGGCCCTTCGCCAGGCTCTGCACGTCCCAGCAGGTGTAGGCGAGGGCCATGGGACTCTTGGTAAAGGCCATGGTGATGGCCGTACCGACCTCCGTCCGCCCGGTGTGCTCAGCAGCCATCGCGGATGCCAGAAGGGCATCGTGCTGGGTCTCACCGAACCATATCCCGTCGAAGCCGAGCTCCTCGGCGCTCATTGCCAACTCAGGGATCTCGGAAGGAGAGGCGGGATGGAGCAGGGCGTCGAGCTTCATGCGCATCGCAGGAGCGGCTACGGCTTCTCACCCTGCTTCCAGAGCTTACGTAGGCCGGACACGAGTCGCCTGATCGGGTTCTCCGGGAGCTGCCGTTCCTCCTCTGGGGGCATGGCGGGAGGTTCCTTGCTCACCGTCAGCACGACACCTTCCCGCTCGTGGATGTACACCTTCTCTTCGGCTTCGAGCTTCTGCGTTGAGACTGCCCGCCACAGCTCACCGTCGTAGCGTACGTGACCCTTCTCGTCGGGGCCAAAGGGCTCCACGACCTCTGCCACCTGGCCGATAAGCTGCTGGAGGTAGGGCTTCTCCCGTCGGGCCTGCATCACCTTGTAGAGAGCGAAGAGCAGGAACGCCCCCACGACGGCGGTGGGCACGAGCATGAGTATGAGTATCTGCAGCTGCTGCTCCGGCGTGATGAGGAAGGTCGGGGGGCTGATGGGGGCGAGGAAGAGGGTGCCCAGGATGATGGAGATGATGCCGCCCGCCCCAATGACGCCGAAGCTGGGCGTGGCTATCTCGATGAT
>JABAOD010023607.1_pt3 | contig 19860 bp, 20 predicted proteins | sample 7062151 | NCBI WGS metagenome assembly JABAOD01 (sample SAMN14538626, study PRJNA623070) | marine sediment metagenome | biome: marine biome [ENVO:00000428]; feature: marine pelagic biome [ENVO:01000023]; material: deep marine sediment [ENVO:00002113] | place: India: Gulf of Khambhat ... | reverse complement strand
GCTGAGCTCGGCCGAGGCCACCCGCCGCAGCGCCCGGATCGTCTGCACCGGCTCGCCCATTCGGTCGGCGATCTCGCGGTCGGTCGGCGTGCGGCCCAGCTGCTGGGTCAGCGCCGTCTCGGTCCGCGAGAGCTTCACCAGGTTCGAGTTCTGGTTCAGCGGGATGCGCACCGAACGCGTCTGCTCCGCCAGGGCCTGGAGCACGGTCTGGCGAATCCACCAGACGGCGTAGGAGATGAACTTCACGCCCTTGTCGGGATCGAACTTCTTGACGGCCTTGAGCAGCCCCTCGTTGCCGATGCAGACCAGCTCGGCGAGGCCGAGGCCCCGGCCCTGGTACTTCTTCACGTACGAGATGACGAAGCGGAGGTTCGCCGTGACCAGCCGCTCGGCCGCCCGCTGATCCCCCCTGCGCGCGCGGCGGGCTAAGCGCCGCTCCTCCTGGGGATCGTCGATGAGCGGCAGCTTCTGGATGTCTTGGAGGTACTGATCGAACGCGGTCGACGCGGGGTTGCGGAAGAAGCCCTTCGCCTTGTTACCGCGGAGTTGGGTCATACACGCCCCAGGTTCGGAGTGGGTCACGTTGGGAGGGACGGGCGCACGGAGGAAGACCCGCCAAAATGACCGACTTACCGGCGGCGCGAATATAGGAAGTGCCGGTCACAGCGTCAAGAAAAATGGCTTTTCCACATCACAAATCATTCAGCCACAATTCGTTCAGCGGTTTGTCCACGTTCACTGGCGGAACCGACCTACCTCACGTGTGGTCAGTAGTGCTCAAACTGTTGTTCTTAATTGACTTACGAGAGCGCGCCGCACGGGCGATGTGGAAACGTTGTGGACAGACCCGACTCAGCCGATTCCCCGGAGCATTTCCGCTACCGCGTGCTCGGAGGCGGCCACGGTCCACTCGCCGGCCGGTCCTCGTGCCACCTCGCCGATCCGCCTGGGGAGTGCAAACCTGACAGTCCCTTCGCGGGTCTTCTTGTCCTGTTGCAGCACGCGCAGCATGAGACGTGGGTCCGCGTCCGCGGTCGGAGCGGTGGGGAGCCGGCACGCTTCGAGCGCGGCACGGAGTCGGGGTGCAACGTCCTCGTCCGTGACGTTCATACGCGCCCCGAGCTCCGCCTCGGCCAGCATGCCGACAGCCACCGCCTCACCGTGCAACATTTGGTAGCCGGTCGCCGCTTCCAGGGCGTGTGCCGCGGTATGGCCGAAATTGAGGATGGCGCGCTTGCCGTGCTCCTGCTCGTCCTCGGCGACGACTCGTGCCTTGATCTCGGCGCTGCGGCGCACGACGCGATGGAGCACTTCGACGTCGCGCTCGAGCGCGCCGGTGGAGTGCTCGATCAGGGCGTCGAAGTACTCGGCGTCGGCGATGACCGCGTGTTTGAGGGCTTCCGCGAGACCGGCGGGCAGGTGCGCCGGCGGCAGGGACGCAAGCGTTTCGAGGTCGGCCACGATCAGGGCCGGCTGGTGAAAGGCGCCGACCAGGTTCTTGCCGAACTGCGTATCGACGCCGGTCTTCCCACCGATCGAGCTATCGATCATGGCGAGTAGCGAGGTCGGCACCTGCACGTACGGTACGCCCCGCAGATAGGTGGCGGCGACGAACCCTGCCACATCACCCACTACGCCGCCACCCAGCGCGATGATCGCACTGTCGCGGCCGTAGTGGGCGCGCAGCAGCCGGTCGGTGAGCGTGGCCCAGGTTTCTCGCGTCTTGTTCCACTCGCCGGCGGGGAACACGATGAGGATGCCGGGCGCGAGAGCCTCGACCCAGGCGAGCGCCTGCTTGCCGTAGCTGGCTGCCAACGTCGAGTCGGTGACGATCGCGTATCGGGAGGCGGGACAGTGGGCGGCGAGCAGCTCGGGGAGCCGACGGAGGAGGCCGGTGCCGAGCACGTAGTCGTACCCGTGGTCGGGGAGGGGGATGGGGATGACCTCCGCCGTCAGAGCCGCACCTCGCCTTCCAAGATCGTCACCGCGGAGCCGCCCACCCGTACCTCGGCGATCCTGCCCGTGTCGTGCGTGCGGATCTCCACGTGGATCGTGCCGGGGCGCCCGATCTCGATCCCCTGCTCCACGACGAGGTGCGCGGTGCGGTCCGCTACGGCGACGAGTGCGTGATGGACGAGATACGCCCCCAGGGCACCGGAGGCACTGCCCGTCGCGGGGTCCTCCGAGACGCCGAGCCCGGGAGCGAACATCCGGCAATGGACGGTGGCATCGGGGGACTCGGTCTCCTGTGTGTAGCACATGGCGCAGTCGGTGCCCCATCGGCGGAGCACGGCGGCCAGCTCGCCCCCGGTGCCGCCGCTCGGCAGGTCGCGCAGCGCGTCCAGGGACCGGATCGGAACCATCAGCTGCGGCAACCCGGTGGAGACGACCTGGGGTGGCGGGTGGTCGGCGATGAGATCCTCGCGGCCACCCAGCGCCTGGCCCAGGCTCACGGTGTCGGTCACCGTTGGTCCGAACTGGGGGTCGGCTTGCCGCATGACGACGCGGGTGAGCACACCGCGCTCGCTGTGAAGGTAGACGGGGAGGACGCCCGCGGCGATTTCCTGCGTCACCTCGGTGGTGCCCTCCGCGCCAAGAGCCAGCTGCCCGAGTTCGGCAAGCAGCCACCAGGTGCCGATGGTCGGGTGACCCGCGAGCGGCACTTCGGCAGCCGGCGTGTAGAACCGCACGCGGCGCGTGGCTCGCTCCGACGGCGTGACAAACGTCGTCTCCGACAGGTTCATCTCGCGTGCCAGCGCCTGCATGACGTCGGGCGTGAGCCCGCGGGCATCCGGAAACACCGCGAGCGGGTTGCCGGTCAGCGGTCGGCTGGTGAACACATCGAGCTGGTAGAAGCGATGACTCGACACGCTACCAGGTCTGGTCCGGCACATCCGCACGGCGGTTGGCCAACCGTGCCAGTGTAAACAGGAGATCGGAGAGCCGGTTGAGGTACTGGAGGATCTCGGGCGCCACCGGCTGGTCGTGGTCGAGCGCCACCACCGCACGCTCGGCGCGGCGGCACACGGTACGCGCCGCGTGCAATTGCGCGGCCTTCAGGGTGCCTCCGGGCAGCACGAAGGCGGTGAGTGCATCGAGCTCCGCGTCGGCGCGGTCGATGGCGTCTTCCAGGCTGGTCACCCTCTCGGGGGGCACGGCGGCCTTCTCGAGGGCGCTGGCCACCTTGGCGGGCTGCGGGCTTGCCAGCCGGCCGCCGATAGCCAAGAGATCGCGCTGCACCGACTCGAGCAGCGATCGCTCGAAATCGCGCGGCTCGACGGCCAGGACGACGCCCAACGCGGCGTTGAGCTCGTCCACGCTCCCGTACGCCACGACGCGGCGGTGGTCTTTGGGAACGCGCCCGGCGCCGAACAGCGAGGTTTCGCCCCGGTCGCCGGTTCTCGTGTAGATCTTCACGGTGGGTCAAAGTAGACGTTGCACCGCAGCCCCGCCACCGTCACAGCGCTCCAACGGGCCTTCCGGCCACCTGCCTAGGGCGTAGAATGTGCTCCGGGCATTGTCGTTCGAACGGCGACGGGCGAGGAGGTATGCCGATGAGCGCACCAGGCACGGGCGACCAGCCGCTCCGCGTGGCCATCGTCGGCTCGGGGCCGGCTGGCTTCTACACCGCCGAGCACCTGTTTCGCAGCAAGGACGTCGCGGTCACCGTCGACATGTTCGATCGGCTGCCGACGCCGTTCGGGCTGGTGCGGTTCGGCGTCGCCCCCGATCACCAGAAGATCAAGAGTGTGACCCGCGTGTTCGATCGGGTCGCGCGACGGCCGGGCTTTCGGTTCTTTGGGAACGTCGAGTTCGGCACGCACCTGGCCCTCGAGGACCTTCAGCGCCACTACNNTGCTTTGCCACCGGAGCGCAGACCGACCGGAGCCTGGGTATCCCGGGTGAGGATCTGCTGCGCAGTCATCCGGCGACCGAGTTCGTGGCGTGGTACAACGGGCACCCTGACTACCGGCATTTGGAGTTCGATCTCTCGGCGCGGCGAGCCGCCGTTGTAGGGATCGGCAACGTGGCCGTCGACGTGGCTCGAATCCTTTGCCGCACGCCCCAGGAGCTGGAGGCGACGGATATCGCCGACCACGCGTTGGCTGCGCTGCGTGCGAGCGGCATTCGGGAGGTGTTCTTGCTCGGGCGCCGGGGTCCGGCCCAGGCCGCGTTCACCAACGCGGAGATCAGGGAGCTGGGGGAGCTGCCGGGCGCGGACGTCACCGTCCCGCCCGACGAGGCCACACTGGATCCACTCAGTGCGGCGTCCCTCGAGCAGAGCGACGACGCCGATACGCTGCGACGGAAGGTAGCGGTGATCGCGGAATTCGCCCGCCGCCCGCCGGCCCCGAAGCCGAAGCGCCTGACGCTACGGTTTCTGGTCTCGCCCGTCGAGCTGGTCGGGGATGACGCCGGTCGTGTGAGGGGAATGCGGATGGTGAAGAACCGGCTCTACGCGTCCCAGGACGGTTCCCTCCGCCCCAGATCCACCGAGCAGTTCGAGACCCTGCCGGTCGATCTCGTGTTTCGGTCGGTCGGCTACCGCGGTGTTGCCCTGCTCGGCCTCCCCTTCGACGAGCAGCGCGGCACGGTGCCCAACGTCCGAGGCCGAGTGACCCCGCGCGATTCGGCGGACGCCCTGGCCGGCATCTACGTGAGCGGGTGGATCAAGCGCGGCCCCACCGGGGTGATCGGCACCAACAAGCCGGACGCCGCGGAGACGGTCGCGTGCATGTTGGAGGACCGGGCGTGGGGCGTGATGCTCAGGCCGAGCCAGCCCGAACCGGAAGCGGCCCGCCGGACGGTCCTCACCCGGCAACCGCGGTCGGTCTCCTACGAGGAATGGTGCCGTCTCGACGCGGTGGAGGAGGATCGGGGGAAGGCGGCCGGTCGCCCCCGGGTGAAGTTCACCAGCGTCGACGAGATGCTCCAAGCGCTGGCCGCTGCGGAGTGATCACGTTCTCAGTCCAGCAGCGCCTCCAGGCGCTGGGTCAGCGGGGCCTGAGCCCGATAGGGCCATGCGGCGCCCAGCACGACGAGCATCGCGAGGCCGGCTCGGGATACCGCGAAGCGTGGGCTCGTCGGGATATTGCAGACGGGATGCCAGGACCGTTGGGGCCGCTTACCGGCGGCAAGCAAGAGGCGATCGGAGGCGACGTCGAATCGCCGGTGTCGACAGCTCGAGACCGGCACGGCACACGCCGGCTCCTGGGGGCCACGGCCGTGGTGCTGTTTGGCGCCCTCGCGACACCGAGCGTGGCACAAGAGGAGGTGCCACGCGGTCTCGTGGTGCGCGAGCTCGAGTTTCGGGGGAACCGGTCCATCAGCGACGAAGCGTTGCGCATCGCCATTGCCACGTCCCAGTCCGGCTGGTTCGCCCGCGCATGGTTGGTGCGGTGGATGGGGCTGGGCGAGAAGCGCTTCCTGAACGAGACGGAGCTCCGACGCGACGTGCTTCGGCTCCAGGCGCTGTACCGACAGAGCGGCTTCATCGAGGCCACGGTCGATACCCTGGTACGTCGGAGGGAGGAGGACGTCTTCATCCGGTTCGTGATTCGAGAAGGGCCGCCCATCGTCGTCACGGGGCTCGACATCAGTGTCACCGATTCGCTGGTCCCGCTCGTGGGGATCGCCGACGAGCTTCCGCTGCGGGTGGGCGAACCGTTCAACCGTCTGCGCATGCAGGCGTCCGCCGACACCATCAAGGCGCGACTCGCAGAACGCGGCCGTCCGTTTGCGCAGGTCTTTCGCGGGTTCGATGTCGACCGAGGGGCTCGAGCGGCGACGGTGGCGTTCACGGTCGATCCGGGGCCCCGTACGGTCGTCGAAGGGGTCGAGGTGGAAGGCGCGCGCCAGATCGACGAGCGCGTGGTGCGGCGGATGCTCTCTGTGGCGCCGGGGCGCCTGTATCGGCAGCGGGATCTCTACCAGAGCCAGCTCGACCTGTACCGCATGGAGGTCTTCAACTACGTGAATGTGTCGATCGCCGACGCCGGGGCGTCGACTGCCGCCGACTCGAGCGTGCGCGTCAGGGTGCAGCTCAGTGAGGGCGCATTGCGTCGGCTCCGCTTCGGCGCAGGCTATGGCACGATCGACTGCTTCCGGGGGCTGGCATCGTGGACTGCTCACGATTTCCTGGGTGGCGGCCGCACATTCCGTCTCGATGCGCGGTTCTCACAGATCGGCACCGGCGACCCTGTGAGTGCAGGGTTCGAGCACTCGCTGTGCCCCGTGCTGGCGAACGAGGAAGCCAGTCGGCTCAAGCTCAACTACAACGTGACGGCCAGTCTCCGCGAACCGTTCGTGTTCTCTCGGCGGGCCAGCGCGACACTCGCACTCTTCGCCGAGCGCTACACGGAATTCCAGGCTTTCCTGCGCGAAGCGGTGGGTGGCGATCTCGCCGTCACCCTGCAAACCCCGTGGGATGTACCCGTGACCGTGGGATACGCCCTCTCGTATGGCAGCACGCAGGCCGAGCCGGCTACCTTCTGCACCTTCTTGAACGTGTGCCGGGTCGAGGATACCCAGGTCTTCACGGAGGATCTGCTGCGGGCGACGCTCTCGCTGACGGTGGTCCGGGACCGGCGGAACTCACCGCTGGTGCCGTCGCGCGGCACGCGGCTCGCGACCGAGCTGAGGCACGCGTCCAAGGTGATCGGGTCGGATTCGCTGAGTCAGTTCACGAGGGGGACGATGGAGTTCGCCTCGTACCATCGCACCGGCCGTCGTAGCACATTGAGTTGGCGAGCCAAGCTGGGAACGATTGTGCCGCCGGCGCCGGGCGGTGGGGGGCAGGACGTGGGATTCGTGCCGCCGGAAGAGCGGTTCTACGCCGGTGGCGCATACAGCGTTCGCGGCTTCGGTCAGAATGAGCTGGGGCCGCTCGTCCGAGTGGTCGATACGGTGATCGCGCGTAGCCTGCCGAACGGGCAGACAGCAGAGGATTCCATCGTCAGGACGGCCCCTACGGGCGGGAACCATCTGGTCCTCGCCAATGCCGAATGGCAGTTCGGCTTGCCCGGGTTCGGGGGCCGGCTCACTGGTGCCGTCTTCGTGGACGCCGGTCAGGTGTACTCCCGGGCCAGCGATGTCGGTGAGCTCGGGCGCCTGCGGGTGACCCCGGGAGTCGGGTTGCGGATTGCGTCGCCGATTGGCCCCGTCCGTCTCGACGTCGGACTCAACCCCTATCCTGTCGAGGAAAGCGCCCTGTACGAGAAGCGCGCAGGTGAGCTGGTGCTCGCGTCTGAGGCGTATCAACCGAGTCGCGGATTCCTCGGCCGATTGCGGGTGCATTTCGCCGTGGGGCCGGCGTTCTGATGGGACGGATCGTGCTGCGCTGGCTGGCCCTCGCCTCGGCCTGGGTGGCGGGCACGGTGCTGGGCACGACCAGTGCCGGGCTCCGGACCGCCGTGGGGCGGCGCGCCGTGGTGGACTGGGTCGTCGCCGCCGGCAATGCGCGGCTGGCCGGCACGGTGGCCGTGGGAGAGGTGAGCGGCTCCTTCTTCGGCGGGCTGACCGTGCGGGACGTCGTGCTGCGTGGCAACGACGGTGTCGTGTTGTTCCACACCGACGCGCTGGGCATCCGCTATCGGGTTCGGGATCTGCTACGCGGGCGGATCGTGTTCGGGCAGCTGACGTTGCATCGCCCCGAGGTGAACCTCGTTCAGTGGCGGGAGGGCGCACCGACCAACCTCGAGGCGTTGCTGCCGACCGGCGACGACGGGGACCGGCGAGGGCCGCTCGTGGCGTTCAGCGATGTTCGCATCGCCGAAGGGCGCCTGGTGGTGCGCACGCCGGTCGACCCGACCGACACCGCCGCGCGTGAGTGGGAAACCGGTCCGCACGGGCTCCTGGCCATCCGCCGGGTGGACAGTATCGCCGCCCAGCTTCCCTATGTGCGGGTGGCGTCGCCGCGGTCCGACGAGCAGGGCATTCTCGTCCAGATCCGCAGGCTCGCGGCGCGAATGTCCGATCCCCAGATCCAGGTGATCGACGCGCAAGGTCGCGCCGCGGTTCGCGGCGATTCCGTCCTGCTGACCCTGGGACGCATCCGGCTGCCGGAGACGGAAGGTCGGCTCACGGGCTCCTTACGGTGGAGCGGCGTGGGGCTGGCGCTGAGCCTCCAGGCCGACGTGGATCCGGTGGCCACCGACGATGTGCGGGGCGTGGTGCCGGCCCTGCCCCCCGGCCTTCGGGGGCGGGGGCGCATCACGGTGCAGTCGCCCGATGAGCGGGTGGTTCGGCTCGTCGGGGAGGATCTCGAGTTGGAGGGCACCGGCCAACGCGGGAGCCTGCGCGGTCGGCTGGGCATGCGGCTCGGTCCGGCAGACCGATGGGGGTTCGATCGTACCGCCCTGCAGCTGCGAGACTTCGATCTGACGTTCGTCAGCGGTCTGGTCGACACCCTGCCCGTGGCCGGTCGCCTGACCGGTCGGGTGGAGGCGGACGGGCCGCAGGAGCGCCTGCGGCTGGTGATCGACGCACGGTTCCGGGATTCGCTGGTGCCAGGCTGGCCGGAGAGCCGTGCGCATGCGGACGGCATGGTGCGGCTGGGAGGTGGGGGCGACTTGGTGTTCGAGCGGCTGGCCATCCACGGGTCGACCATCGACCTGGCGACCGTCGACCGCCTGGTGCCGGCCAGTGTCCCGCATGGCGTCTTGCGCGCCGCAGGCACGCTCGACGGCCCCTGGCGCAATGCCACATTCGCGGGGGACCTGCACTACGCGGCCGGTGAAGATCCCGCCTCCGCGGCCCGGGGTTCGGTCCGGATCGACGCCCAGAGCGACCCCCTGGCCGTATGGGCCGACCTGCTGGTGGATTCGCTGCGACTGGCGAGCTTTCGGTCGAGCTACCCGCCCTTGGAGGTGCCCGGTGCCTGGTATGGTCGCCTGCAGGTGGCGGGAAGATTGGACGGCCTCACCGTTACCGCCCGACTGAGAGGCCCGGCAGGCTCGGTCGATGGAACCGCCTTGCTGGAGCTCCTGCCTGAGCGTCGGGCGGTGCGGGACCTGGACGTGGCGTACGGCGACTTGGATCTTCGCGAGTTCCTGCCCGCGGCGCCGGTCACCCGCCTCAACGGGACGCTCGACGGCGAGTTGAGCGTGGACGACCAGGGTCGACTCGCGTTTCAGGCATTGCTCGGTCTCGCGTCGTCGGTGGCACGAGGTGTCCCGGTGGACAGCGGGTTTGCGCTCGTCGCGGGCACCGACCGAGGGATACGCGTGGATTCGGCCCAGCTGTGGGCCAACGAACTCGAAATCGGGGCGCGGGGCGGCATCGCGTTTCGAGAGCCGAGTCGCGACACCCTGACGTTCGTGGCCGCCACGTCCTCGGTTCGCGCGCTGGAGCCGCTTACGGAATCGTGGCTCGGGGCATTGGAGCTGACGACCACGGCCCGGCTGCCATCCGGAGCGGCGCGAGTCGCGGGACAGCTGGTGGGCTCGCTCGACGCGTATCAGGTGGTCGGCGATTTCGCGGCTNNCGGGGGGATGTCTACGTGTCCCGGCTCGGGGGAACCGCGTCGTGGGTTTCGGCCACCGGAACGCTCAATCTGGAGGCGGCAGGCGACTCGCTGGGGTTCGGTGGGGCGGGCTTCGGGGCTCTGGAGTTCCGCGCGCACGGCCGGCTCGATTCCCTCGGCTGGCACGGTCGCTCCCGGTTCGGCGATTTCGGCGCCTGGATCGGAGGCGGCCAGTGGATCAGGCGCGGTCGCGCGTCGCTCGCGCTGGTCGATTCGCTGGGCATCTTGTTGGCGAGCGGGCCGTGGTTTCTCGACACGGCGGCGGTGGTGATGATCGACGACAGCAGCGTGACGTTCCAGAACGTCGGGTTTGCGCACGCGCGGCAACTCGGGCGGGTGAGTGTCCAAGGTCGATTCCCCTTCTCCGGGCCCGGGGAGCTCGCCGGCTCGGTGGAGGCGCTCCCCGTCGAGGACATCGCGCTCGCGGTGTTCCGGGGCCACGAACGGACGCAAGGGGTGCTGAGCGGCACGCTCCAGCTCTCGGGCACGGCTCGGGCACCGATGCTCCGGGTGTTCGTGGCTCTGCGAGACGGCGGGTTTGGGGAGTTTCGCGCGCCGTATACGGAGAGCGTGGTTCAGTATCGCGATCGACGCCTCACGGGTGAGGTGGGGCTCTTCCGGATGGGCGAAGAGGTGTTGCGGATCGACGTCGACGTGCCGGTCGACCTGTCGCTGGCCGGGGCGCCGCGCCGGCGGCTCCCGGGCCCGATCCGGGTGCTCGCCAGGGCAGACCGCGTCGACCTGTCGCTCCTGGAAGCGACCACGCCCTCGGTACGGGAGATCGGTGGGGCTCTGGACGCGGACTTCGGCATCACCGGGACGTGGGAACAGCCCGAGCTGACCGGAACGATCACGATTCGGGACGGGGCGGCGACGCTGCCAGCCCTGGGCGTGCGACACGAAGCGCTGAACGGGTCCTTCGGACTGGCCGGGGACACGATACACATTCGGGATGTGACCCTCCGAAGCGGGCGAGGGTCGGCCCGCCTCGGCGGATTCGTGCGGTTGGAGGAACTCACCCACCCGGTCCTGAACGTGGAGATCACCGCCCGCGAGTTCCGGGCCGTGGACGTCCGAGATTTCCTGACGCTGGCCGCCTCGGCGGACCTGGCCCTGCGGGGTCCGCTGTACGGCGCCACGCTCACCGGCGCAGGCACGGCGACCCGGGGCGTGCTGTACTTCGCCGATCTGATCACGAAGGACATCGTGAACTTGCAGGACACGCTGTTCGCGGAGTTCGTCGATACGGCACTGGTGCGTCGGCAGGGGCTGGGAGCGGCCTTCCAAAGCCGGTTCCTGGACAACCTGCGGATCGACAGCTTGCGGCTGGACATGGGATCGGAGATGTGGTTGCGCTCGAGCGAGGCGAATATCCAGCTTGCCGGCGCCGTGTTCGTCAGCAAGCTCAGGAATCGATACCGCATCGATGGCACGTTGCAGGCCCCGCGGGGAACGTATCGCCTCCAGTTGGCCTTGGGGACGACTCGGGAGTTCACTGTTACCCGTGGGGATGTGCGGTACTTCGGAACCCCGGACCTCAACGCCGATCTGAACATCGACGCGCGCCACCTGGTGCGGACGGTGCGCGGTGAGGACGTGACCGTCTCGGTCAACATCGGGGGCACACTCTACGAGCCGCAGCTCACGCTCTCGAGCGATATCCGCCCGCCCATCTCCGACACCGAGATCATCTCCTATCTCTTGTTCGGGGCGCCCAGCGTCCAGGCCGGCGCGGTGGCCACCGGGTTCGAGACGCGCCTCTTGTCGCAACAGATCTTCGGCGCGCTCTCCAGCCAGTTGGAGTACTCGCTGATCGCCGATCTCGGCGTCCCGCTCGACTACCTGCAGATCCGTCCCACTACGGCGACCGGTGAGGTGTCCGGGCTCGAAGTGGCGGTGGGGAAGCAGTTCCGCGTGTGGGGCCGACCGGCGTTCCTCACTGCGAGCCCGCGCCTGTGTCCCCGGCAGCGGTTTCTTGACCCGGAGAACCTCGGGGCGAGCCTGGAGTTCCGACTCAGTCGACGGTGGTTGCTCGCCGCGAGTGCGGATCCCCGGGGGAGCTGCGAGGCGCTGACCACGCCACTAGCCGGGCGGTACCAGCTGGGCTTCGACCTGTTCTGGGAAACCAGCTACTAGTGGCCCGCGCCCTGCTCATCTTCAACCCGGCCGCCGCCCGCACGGCGCGGCGCACGAAGAGCGCGGTCACGCGCGTCTTCCAGTCCGAGGGGTGGGCGCTGGAGGTGGCGGAGACCAGCCGACCGGGGCACGCCGGCGAACTCGCGCGCCGCGGCGTCGAGGACGGCGTGGATCTCATCGCGGTGTATGGAGGAGACGGGACGACGATGCAAGCCGTGGCCGGCATGGTCGGAGCCGACGTGCCCGTGGGGCTGATCCCCGGGGGAACGGGCAACCTGCTCGCGGGGAACCTCCGTCTTCCCCGCGACCCGGCGGCGGCGGCCCGCGTCGCCGCGCGCGGTGTGCCGCGCCGCATCGACCTCGGCAAGATGCTCCGCGGCGATGAGGTGCGTTACTTCGCCGTGGCCTGCGGTACCGGCTTCGATGCGGAGTTGATGGCCCGCACGTCGAGCGAGGCGAAGCGACGCTGGGGTATGGGTGCGTACGTGGCGCGCGCCTGGGAGGCGATGGGGGAGCTCAAGGTCGTGGACCATTGCCTGACTATCGACGGCGACACCTTCGAGTTCCCTGCCGTGATGGTCCTGGTCGCGAATTGCGGTGAGATCATCCCGCCGTTCTTCCGGCTCAAGGAGGACATCGCGCCCGACGACGGCTACTTCGACATCGTCGTGGTCAACGCGGGAACGCTCGTCGAAAGCGTCGACGTGGTGTGGCAGATCCTGACCGGACACATCTAGGGCGAGGGAAGAGTGTGGTTTGCGCGCGGTCGCCACGTGACCGTGGTCACCGACGCCCCGCGCCCGGTCGAGCTCGACGGGGAGCCCGGCGGGGTGACTCCGTTCACCGCCGAGATCCTCCCGGGCGCGATGCAGGTGGTCGTGCCGAGGCGGCGATAGAGGGACACTGACGATAGATTGATGATGGCGGGCGCAGGTGGCTCCGCCACGGACCGGGCTGCGCAGGAGGTCTCAGGTGGGGATGGAAACCGACGTCATGATCTGCCGCGCCTGCGGCAACGAGGAGCGCGCCTCGGAAGGCTACCCGTGTGACAGCTGCGGGACCTTCATCTGCATCGTCTGCAACATGCGGGGCGTGACGCTCTGCAAGGAGTGCCAGGCGAAGGCGCAAGCACCGAGCGTTGGGGGCGCGAGCGAGCAGTAATCCTCGCGGGCGACTCAGGCGCCGGGCACCCGCCACCGTGCGAGCGCACCTCCAAGCCTCCCGCGCTGCCGTACGCTGCCCTCCGCCACCCGCTGCCCGACCCTGCCGTGCGTGAGGCAGCCAACCGTGACCAAACGGCTCGTACTCTTCGATCTCGACGGCACGCTCGTGTGGACCGCAGGCGCAGGCCGCGCGGCCATCAGTGAGGCGCTGCTCGCTGAGATGGGGACGGCCGGTCCGATTGAGACGTACCGGTTCGACGGTAAGACGGACCCGCAGATTGTGCGGGAGCTGATGACTGCGGCGGGGCATCCGCACGCCACGAGTGAGCGACACATCGCCGCCGTGTGCGACCGCTACTTGGAACTGCTCCAGGGCGCGCTTGAAGAGCGGCGCGCCGCCATCCACCTGTACCCGGGGGCGGCCGCACTGCTCGCGGACATCGAGGCGCGAGCCGACGCCGTGCTGGGTTTGCTCACCGGCAACCTGGCTGACGGCGCCGCGCTCAAGCTCCGTGCGGCGGGCGTGGATCCGGCGCGGTTCCGCGTCGGTGCGTACGGGTCGGATTCGCCCGAGCGCTCGGCGCTTCCCCCGATTGCCGCCCGGCGCGCCGCCCCGATCATGGGGATCACGCCCCGCGGCGACCAGATCGTCATCATCGGCGACACGCCCGCCGACATGACCTGCGGCCGCGGGGTGGGCGCCCGCGCGGTGGGGGTCGCGACCGGACGCCATGCCGTGTCCGAGCTGGCCGCCGCCGGGGCGTTTGCGGTGTTCGAAGATTTCGCGGACCCCCAACCGGTGCTCGACGCCATCTTCGCGTGACCAGCCCCAAGCTGCTGCTTCCCCTGAGGATTCCCGAGCTGGGCCCGTCGATGGGGAAGGTGGTCGCGGGCACCGGACGAGATCCGGGTGGGCTCCGGCTGGACGCCTTTCGCTACCGGTTGGCGACGCGGCTGTTCGAGCACGCCGGGGAAGCGCGGCGGCTGGCCGCCCGTGAGGAGCGGCAGGCGGCTGTGGCCGCCATCGGGCGGGTGGCGTGGCAGGAGGCATGGGAGGAAGCCGTGGCCGGCGTGGCGGATCTGGTCGCGGATCGGATCGCGACCAGCGTCTCGGAGGCGGCCCGCGCGGTCGGCCTGCCGCGCCGCCGGCTCCGGCGGGTGGGGTTGGGGGAGGCCGATCGCCACGCCCTCGCCGCGCGTCTTGGATCGGCGGGCGCGGCACTCGTCTCCGCGCTCGACGCCGTCGAGGCTCGGGCCGGGGCGGCCATCGCCGCCACGGCGCTGGAGCGCGACGCGGTCGAAGCGTGGCAAGAGGCGCTCACGACCGCAGCCCGGCGCCTCGACGCCGCTTGGCTTGCCGTGGAGGACGCCGTCGAAGAGGAGATCGCGCGCTGGGATGCGGTGGCCGCGGAGATCGCCAGCTGGCGCAAGCCGCTCTGGCCGGTCTTCGTGGTCGGTGTGCTCGCGCTGAGCGCGGCGGTCTGGCTGGGGTTGGTGTTCGGAGGGTACGTCGAGGCGCCGCCCGCCTTCGCCGACGCGTGGCGCCGGGTGGTCGGTCCGTGACGCCGATTCGCGTAGGACTTGACCTGGTGGACATAGCGAGGGTCTCCCGCCTGCTCGGGCGCAAGGGCGACCGCGCGTGGGAGCGCCTGCTGACCGAGCAGGAGCGCGCGTACTGTCGGTCGCAGGCGGCGCCCGCGAGGCACGCGGCCGCCCGGTTCGCCGCAAAGGAGGCGACCTACAAAGCCNNCGGCATGATCGGGTGGCGCGAGGTCGAGGTGGCGCGCTCGTCTTCCGGCGGTCCCGAGTTGGTGCTGCACGGGCGGGCGCGGTCGACCGCGGAACGGCTGGGTGTCACGGGGACGCTGCTTTCGCTCACCCACACCCCCACGCACGCCGCGGCGGTCGTCATCCTCCTCGGGTAGGCAGCGTCCATCCGATCCGTTGCAATCCGGACTACATCGGTCTACATTGCGCGCCCGATGATTGACGGAGTTAGCTAGTCGTGTCGCGGGGCCGGTTTGGCGCTCCGCTTCTCCATCTCGCCCTCCTCACTCTCCCACACCTTGCCGACGCGTCGCAGCAAGACGAGGTGGTGGCCGCACGGCGGGTGGCGGACGTGACGGCGCTCGCGCTCGCGGAGTACGCCGAAGGCGTGGTGGCCGGACGGGTGGAGCGGCTTGAGGAGTTGAACGAGGCACGTCTCTTCATGGACGACGCCCGGCGGGCAGCCGCCCTGCTCGGGCCCCGCGCTCGTGCGGCAGCACTCCCGCATCTCGAGTTGCTCATCGAGGGGGTCGCGACGCTCAGGCCGGTCAGTGCGTTGAGCGGTCACCTCGACGACCTCCGTCGCGAACTCGAGGCGGCCATAGGCGCACCGTTGGATCTGCTCCCCCGGTCCCCGCCGTCGTTGCATCGCGGTGAGCGCCTCTACCATCGCTATTGCGCCGCCTGCCACGGCGCGACCGGGGCCGGCGACGGCGCGCAGGCGGCGGGACTCGATCCGCCCCCGGCCGATCTGGCGGCCGCCCCCGCGCAGCGATCGGCGAGCCCTCTGGCGTTCTTCAGAACCATCAACGTCGGCGTTGCCGGCACGGCCATGCCGGGGTTTGCGGACGCGCTGGCGCTGGATCAGCGGTGGGCGGTTGCCCTCTATAGCACGAGCCTGCGCCACAGTCACCGCCTCCAGGCTGACGGGCGCGAGGTCCTGCGGCGGTGTGCCGATTGCGCCACGCTGTTCGGCGATTTCTCGGCGACGGCGTCCTTGAGCGACGACTCGCTCGCCGGTCTGCTCCGCGCCTCCGTCGCTGGGCTACCGGACGCGTCGCTCGCCGCTGCGCTGGCGTATGCGCGCGTTGCCGGCGCCGTCGAGGAGTTGGGTGGTGACCGTCGCCTCTTCGCCATGCGCCAAGCCCGCCGCACACGCGGGTTGCTGGACAGCGCGGTCGCTGCGGTGGCACGAGGGGACCATGCGGCGGGACTGCAGCAGGTCGCCGACGCGTACTTGGTGTTCGAGACCATCGAGACCGCAGTGCGCGCGCGTGACGCATCCGCTGCGCGGCGGGTGGAGCAGGTGTTTGCCCGGTTGCGGGCGGCGATTCAGCTGGAGGCGGGAATCGCCACCGTTCACGAAACGCGGCAGGCCGCGGACGGCGCCCTCGACCGGGCGCTGGCGGCGATGGTCACGCGACCCGGGCCGATGCTGCTCTTCAGCCAGTCGCTCCTGATCGTGCTGCGGGAGGGGTTGGAGGCCATCTTGATCGTGGGCGCGCTGGCCACGGTGTTACGTAAGGCCGGCGCCTCCCACCGTCGACGCGACCTCGCCTCCGGGGTGCTCGCTGCAGTGATCGCCAGCCTCGCCACCGCGGCGGCATTCGCCCTGTTGTTTCGAGCTGCACCCGTGCATCAGGAAGCTCTCGAGGGCATCACCATGCTGGTGGCGGCTGCGATGCTGTTTTGGGTGTCTTACTGGCTGGTCTCGAAGATCGAGCTTCGCAAGTGGCAGGCATTCGTGCGCGCCCAGCTGGATCGTGCGCTGGCGAGCAGGCGGGCGTGGGGCCTGGCGGCCGTCGGCTTCCTCGCGGTGTACCGCGAGGGATTGGAGACCGTGCTGTTCTACGCCGCGTTGTTCACATCGTCGGGGGGGCACGCGGCGGCCGTGGCGGGGATCGTTGGGGGAATGGTGGTCGGCGGAGCAGCGCTCGCCCTGCTCTATCTCCTGATCGCTCGCTACGGGGTCCGGCTGCCGCTGCGGCCCTTCTTCGGCGCCACCAGCGCCCTGCTGTATCTCATGGCGTTCAGCTTCGCGGGGCAGGGTGTGGCCGAGCTGCAGGAGGCGGGCCTCGTGTCGGCGACGCCGCTCGAGTGGCTCCCCTCGTTGCCGGTGCTCGGCGTGTTTCCCACCATGCAGACCCTGGTGACACAGGCCTTCGTGGCGGCTGCGCTGGCGGCCGCGCTCACGTGGTTGTTCTGGCTCGGGCCCCGCACGGCCGGGGTGCGGGCTGCCTTGCAGCGCGTCGGCGGGGAGCGCAAGTTCTCTCGTTGAAGACGCGGGAGGTGCTTCCATTCGTCGCGACTTCTTGCCGATGGTGCGGCGAGCCGTCGCGGACCGGTACACGGTCGATCGCGAGATCGCCCGTGGAGGCGCGGCGCGAGTGTTTCTCGCCTACGATCAGCGAGGGGCTCCGGTGGCCCTGAAGGTGCTCCACCCGCAGCTCGCGGTTTCGGTGACGGCCGACCGCTTCCTCCGCGAGATCAGCATCCTCTCCAAGATCGACCATCCCCGCATCAGCAGGTTGCTCGACTCCGGTGAAAGCGAATGGCTCGTCTACTACGTCATGGACTATGTGGAAGGGCCGACCCTGCGGCAGCATCTGTTTCAGACCGGATTGGCGGCGATCCACGACACGCTGCGGATTGCCGACGATCTGCTGGAAGCCTTGGAGTACGCGCATCGTCACGGCATCGTGCATCGCGACGTGAAGCCGGACAACATCGTGATGTCGCGCGACGGAGCGGTGCTGGTGGATTTCGGGATTGCCAGGGCGATCATCCAATCGGGCACCGATCGACTCACGCGGTCGGGCTTCGCGGNNCGGTGGGGACGTCGGCCTACATGAGCCCCGAGCAGGTCGAGGGCGCGGAGGACATCGACCCGCGGAGCGATCTCTACTCGCTGGGATGTGTGCTGTTCGAGTGCCTCGCCGGACACCCACCGTTCACCGCCGAGCGCGAAGATGTCGTCCTGCGGCTTCACCTCGAGGGAAGGGCGCCCGACGTGGGGAAGCATCGGGGGGACACGCCGCCGGTGTTGCGGACCGTGCTTCAGAAGGCGTTGAAGACACGCCGCGAGGCGCGCTACCAGTCGGCTGCCGAGATGCGCGCGGCCTTGGCCGAGGTGGACTAGCGCTTCCGCGAGCGGCGCGACGAGTCCGTCCGCTCGCGTCGTAGCGCGTCCACGCCAGCCAGCGGGATCTCATCGCGGCTCCACCATTTCGCGAAGAGCGCAGCGCCGATCGCCACCGCCAGCACGCTCGCGATCTGCGCGATGGTAAACGGGCCGATGAAGCGGTCGTCCTTCGCGCGAAGGAACTCCACCAGGAACCGTTCGGTACCCGCGAGCGTCAGGTACAAACCGAACAACCAGCCGGTGGCGTGGGCATGGTCGCGCAGGCGCCACAGCAGCCAGAAGGCCGCGAGCATGGCCGCCGTCTCGTAGAGCTGCGTCGGGTGCACGGCGAGCACGTCGAGCGGGCTCGTGCCGGGCGGTACCTCGATGCCCCATGCCATCAGATTCTGCGCGGTGGTGGCCGGCAGGCCCTGGGGGAACTTCATGCCCCACGGCAGCGTCGTGGGGAGGCCGTAGTCGTCCTGTACGAGAAAGCACCCCACCCGGCCCAGGGCGTATCCGACGGCGAGCGCTGGCGCAGCCAGGTCTAAGCTGAACCGCGTGGGGATCTTGAGACGCAGTCCGTTGAGAATGACGGCGAGTGCGCCCCCGATGAGGCCGCCGTACCACACCAAGCCGGAACGATTGAACAGGCCGCCGAGGTCGCGATACAGGACGACCCAGTACAGCTTGGCGCCGATGATCCCGCCGATCACGGCGGCGAACACGATGTCCCACGCGTACTGTTCGTTCAGCATCCGTTCCCGAAGCCGCTGCTGCATGGCCCATCCGGCCATGAAGAACCCCGCCATGACCATCAGTCCGAAGCCCGTGATCTTGAGCGGTCCGAGAGAGAACTCGAGTGGGTAGACGGTCAAGAGCGTTTGTCTCGTGCGGGCGCGATGGGATGCGGATGCTCGAGACCGGGCCACGGCAGNNCGCGATCATGGCCGCGTTGTCGGCGTTGAGGCGGGGGCGGGCCACGGCGGTCCGCGCCCGGTCAGCGAGTGCCTGCCCCATGCGAGCCGCGAGGGTCCGGCTGCATGCCACCCCGCCACCCAGCACCACGGTCCGATAGCCGGTCAGCTCGACGGCTGCCTTGGTCTTGGCGGTCAGCACGTCGAACACCGCTGCCTGGAACGAGGCAGCGAGGTGTGCCCGGGCGGGCCCCACATCCTCGAGGTGGCGCACGGCATGAAGCACGGCGGTCTTGAGACCGCTGAACGAGAAGTCGAAACCGTCTCCGATGAGGGGTCTGGGGAAGGCGAACGTGTCCTCGCCAGACCGGGCCAGTTGCTCGATCACCGGGCCGCCGGGGTAGCCCAGTCCCAGCATGCTCGCCACCTTGTCGAACGCTTCGCCCGCCGCATCGTCCCGTGTCTGGCCCAGCACCCGGTACCGTCCCCAGCTGGGCACGTCGAGCAGGAGCGTGTGTCCTCCGGATACGACCAGCGCGACGAACGGAGGCTCGAGCGCGGGGTCCTCGAGCGTCGGCGCAAACACATGTCCCTCGAGATGGTGCACGCCGATCAGCGCCGCATGCTGGGAGACGGCCAACGCCTTGGCGTAGCACACGCCGACGAGCAGGGACCCGATCAGGCCGGGGCCGGCGGTGACGGCGATCGCATCGACGGCGTGGAGCGGGACCCCGGCCTCCCGCAAGGCCCGATCCACCACGGGGCCAAGAGTGGTGACGTGGGCGCGGCTCGCCAGTTCGGGGACCACACCGCCGAAGACGGCATGGATGTCCTGGGAGAGAATCACCAGGCTCGCGAGTTCGAGGCTCGCCCCGTCCCGCACCAGCACCGCAGCCGAGGTCTCGTCGCACGACGTCTCGATGCCGAGCACCACGTCAATCACGGCGTCTCCGGCGCGCGACAACGGTGTCGGGAGTGGCGGACGCCGTCATGTCGGCTGGCGGCGTGACGGCGACGCGTACCGAGGTTGGGGTGCGCGTGCCGCTGATGCGGGCCTCGACCAGGATGCTGTCGGGTTCGAGGCGCTCCACCCGCTCGGCTGGGCCGCGCACCGTGACCATCACCGCGGGTGGCTCGCACACCCAGAGGCCGCCGCGGCTCGAGACCACGCGAACCGGGACGCCCAGCACGCGGTTCGACACCGCTCGTATGTCCACCGCGATGCGGACCTCA
>JABAOD010004461.1_pt3 | contig 19874 bp, 15 predicted proteins | sample 7062151 | NCBI WGS metagenome assembly JABAOD01 (sample SAMN14538626, study PRJNA623070) | marine sediment metagenome | biome: marine biome [ENVO:00000428]; feature: marine pelagic biome [ENVO:01000023]; material: deep marine sediment [ENVO:00002113] | place: India: Gulf of Khambhat ... | reverse complement strand
CGAGTCCGGCTGATTGAGAAACTCCGCCTCATCAGGCGTCGTCGTGCGTCCGAGGACGTCGTTTCGGTGCGGGAACCGCCCGAAGCGGTCGATGATCCGCTTGTGGGCCTCCGCCCATTTCACCAGCTCGGTGTCGCCGGTGGCCGCATAGAGCGCGACCGACAGGGCCTGGTCGGCGGGATCCTCGCTATGCTGCAGCGGCATATAGAGAAACTGCCGTTCCCGCACCGAAAGCCCCACGTCGAACTTCCTGTCCAGCGCGTAGCGCAGGACCGTGCGTGCGGCCGCATCGGTGGCGAACGCGCGGGCGTCGCCGCGAAACATGTTGCGCGGAAACTGATCGAGCACGATGACCAGCGCAACGCAGCCGGCCGGCGTCTGGCGCCACCCGTCGAGCGCGCCCGCGGCGGCCCGCCGGTACAATCCGGCAAAACGCGTGCGTACCGTCGCGTCGAACGCGGCGTCCCTCTTGAACCACCGTTCCAGCAACGTCTCTGTGAACCAGAAGTCGAGCACCGCGCGCGCCTCGGCCGGAACCTCTGTGCTCAACGCCATCCCTCGGCCCTTGCTCTCGCCCGTTCCAGAGGTTATATAGCGGGCCTTCCCGCCGGAGTGTAGCTCAGCCTGGTAGAGCACCGTCTTCGGGAGGCGGGGGCCGGTGGTTCGAATCCACTCACTCCGACCAAAAGAACCCCCCGGGAAACCGGGGGGTTTTCGCGTTGCACCAGGGCGATGGGTTCCCGTGCCGCGCCCGAAGGATCTGCATGTGGTCCACAGTGTCGCAGCAAGCGACGCATCGATGGCATCGCAGTTTCGAACGCCACTCCCTTGGTATTGTCGCGACCAAGTTTGGGGGCGCCGTGGGCCGACCCGGCTGATACGCAATGCCGGCATGTTCGGTGGCCGGCCGCGAACGGCCTGTCGCCTGGCCCGTCGTCGGTCCCGCCGCATCGGAAGTCGCCCAGCTTCGGGTTGTGGAGCGCGCGTAATTCGCTGCGGCAAAACATACTCTCTTTACGCTTCCTTTACCCAACAGTGGAATGGTTGACGAGTGCCCCATGACTTCGTTCGCGCATTCGTAGAGTAGGATTACGCCACGGCCTGCGCATCGGGGACATCCATACTCTCGTATTTGTGCACCGATACGGGCCAGCTGCATCATCCAAGTCAGGCACGGCCGATCCATGAGCGACAAGACTTCTTCGATCCTGATCATAGATGACGACGAACTGCTGATCACGCTGCTGGAGCACAAGCTCGGTCAGCGTGGGCTGTCGGTGACGAGCGCCAACGACGGACAGGACGGCCTCTTGGCGGCCATCGAAGAACAGCCCGATCTGGTGGTACTCGACGTCATGATGCCGACCATGGACGGCTTCGAAGTGCTGCGCCGCATGAAGGAACACGAGCGCACCCAGGATATTCCGGTCATCATGCTGAGCGCCAAGCGTCTCGAGGACGACGTGGTGAACGGACTGAACCTCGGCGCCGCCGACTATCTCGTCAAGCCGTTCATGCCCGAGGAACTGCTGGTCAAGATCCAGAGGCTGCTGAGAGAAAAATGGATGCCCGCCTGACGCCCTGCGGCGGACGGCGTGGTTCGCTGCTCTGCGGGATTCTCTCGTTCGTCCTGTGGGCCGCACTCGCGGCGCCCGCCTCGGGCAGCGAATTCCAACGCGCGTACGAAGAGGCGGTCCAGGCCCAGCAGCGGGGCGATCTCGCAACAGCCGCGGTGAAGTTCGAAACGGCAAGCAGGATCGCCCCCGCAAGTGTCGACGTCCTGGTGCGGCTGGCCCTGGTCCGCGGGCAGCTGCGCGAATTCGACCGTGCGCTGTCGACCATTGACCGGGGTCTTCGCATCGCACCACGGAACACCGATCTGCGGCTGGCCCGTGCCAGAATCTTGGGCTGGGCCGGCCGGAATGGAGAGGCAATGCAGACGGTGGAAGCGGTCATCACTGAGCAGCCGCAGAACGCGGAGGCACGCGCGATCAAAGGGCGCATCGCGTTCTACGAGGGCCGGCTCGATGCGGCCGATGCCAGTTTCGCGATAGCGCTCAAGCTCGAGCCGGGCAATGCCGAAGCCGCAGCCGGACGGGCCGAAGTTGCCCGCGCCCGGCAGGGAGCTACGCGCGCGCATCCAGCCGGGGCGGCGACCGGCACCCCGCGGTGGCGCATCGATGTCGGTTATCTGCACAGCCGGTTCTCCCGCGTGAACCTGGAAAACTGGCGCGAAGGGTTCATTCGTGTCGAGCATCGCTGGCCCAGCCGAACGGCGCTCAGCCTGCGCGTCGATACCAGCAATCGTTTCGGTTCGACGGAGACCGCCGTCGGTGCTGGCATCACGCAGCACTTCGGTGACGCCTTTACCGCCTATGCCGAGGGCTCGGTATCACCAGCGGCCGACTTCCTGCCGCGATGGACGGCTTTGGCGGGGGGGCGGCTGCGGGTTGCCGAAGGCGGCGGGCCGGTCGGGCCACTGCTGCTGGGCGCAGACCTCCGTCACAAAAGCTATGCGACAGGGGACATAGAGAATTTGGATCCGGGACTCGAGCTGTACGGATTCGATGGCAGGGTCTGGCTGACGGGCAGATGGATCAACGCGTTCGACCGTGAGGCCGATGCGCGCCTCGCCGGCTGGTTCGCCCGTCTCGACTGGCAGCTGGCTGCGCCATTCCGGGTGTTCGCAGGATTCAGCGACGCGCCGGAAACAGAGGCGGGCATCACGGTCGACACGCAGAGCACGTTCGGCGGCCTGGCATTCGACGTCACTCAAAGCGTCCGCCTGAATGCCAGCGCTGCACGCGAAGATCGTGAAAATTCATACATTCGCAATGTCTTTGGTGTGTCATTGACGCTGCATTTCTGACGGCAATTTGGCGACTGCGATTTGTCGAAAGGGTCCGGCAATGACACTCCTGGCAACAATCTGGTGGGTCTCCGCCGTGCTGATGGCGGTCCCGCTGGTTATGCTGGGGATATTGGTTCTTCGACGCCTGTATCAGGAACGCGCCGGTCGACGATTGGCGGAGCGCAAGAAGGCGTTGACGCTCTTGGCGATGATCTATCTGGAAGCGCCTGTCGACGACACACGAATCCGGGAAATCTGCGGTGACTTCAATCTGACTTTGCTGCACAAGATTGCGAGCGCGCTGGTTCAGGGAAGGCCTAGTAAAGCCCAGCTGCGCATCGACCTCCGCCTGCTCCGCGACATCATTCAGGACCTTCTGGGGTCGGTTCGCGGGGAAACCCGGGAACGGCTCGTCAATTTGCTGCGCACCACGTTGGCGCGACAGTTCTGCCTGGCCGATCTGCGCAATCGCCGCGTCAACACGCGGATCAGCGCGATCGAGACGCTATCGCTTATCCCCGATCCGGAAGTCATCGACGCACTCCGCGACATGCTGGATGATCCGGAACCCGATGTTCGCCTCGCCGCGGCACGCAGCCTGGTCACTCTCGGGCCGAATCTGACACTGGATGACCTCGTCGGAAAGCTGGATATCGGCGGCACGATCCGCTCGCGGTCGCTTCGCGACATCTTCCGCATTTTCGCGTCCTACAACGCCGCGGACCTGATGCTCCTGCTGGACCGCAATCCGCCGGACCTGACCGCCGCACTCGCCATCTATGGCCTCGGGACGGCGCAGGATTACGATGCCGTCTCAGTGATCGCCAGCTGCGCCAGCTGGCCATCGATCGATGTTCGCGCCGAAGCCATGCGCGCCCTCGCCGCAATTGGCCATCCTGGCGCGGAGCCGGCGGTCCTGCAGGGGTTGCACGACGACGCCTGGGAGGTGCGCACCGAGGCCGCGATCTGCGCCGGACGCATTCCGCTGCCCAATGCCGTACCGCTTCTGCGCGAGCGGCTCGAGGATATCGAATGGTGGCCCCGCTTCCGCGCCGCCGAGGCCTTGCGCTCGATTGGAGATGCGGGCCGGCGGGCGCTGGAGGCCGCCCGGCTGGGGAGCGGACGATCCGCCAGCATTGCCGACATGATCCTGGCCGAGGAGAGGGCCGCGGCGGCATGAATGTCGACGATCTCCTCGCCAACGATGCGCTGTCGTCGTATCTCGCGGCGACGGCATGGTGGGCCAGTGTCATCATCCTTTGCACGATGTTGCTGCAGAATCTGCTCTACATGCTGCAGCTGTTGCTTGCATTCAAGGTCTTGCGGCGTTGGCGCTTCGTTCCCAATGCCGTTCGCGCGTGGCGCCAGCTGAGCGACACGTCGTTGCCGATTTCCCTGCTGGTCCCCGCCTACAACGAGGAAGCCACGGTCGTGGCCAACGTGCGATCGATGTTGGCACTGCATTATCCGCGGTTCGAAATCATTGTGATCAACGACGGCTCCAACGATGCCACACTGCAGACATTGATCGACAATTACGATTTGCGGCCCATCATCCGGGTTTACGAGGAAGAAGTGCCGCACCGCCCCATCAAGGGGCTCTACGGCTCATCGAGTTACCCCAACCTCATCGTTGTGGACAAGGAGAACGGTGGCAAGGCCGACGCCCTCAACGCCGGCATCAACCTTTGCCGGCTGCCGATGTTCTGTGTCGTTGATGCCGACTCGATCCTGGAGGCGGATTCGCTGCTGCGAGCGGTGCAGCCGTTCTCCGAGGATCCGGACCGCGTTATCGCGGTAGGGGGAACAATTCGACTTGCCAATGGCAGCGGCGTGCACGGCGGCCGCGTGGTTTCGGTGGGGCTCCCCACCAAGCTGCTGCCGTTGTTCCAGATCGTCGAATACCTCCGTGCGTTTCTCATGGCACGCTTGGCGTGGAGCGAATTCAATGCACTGATGCTGATTTCCGGCGCATTCGGAATCTTCAAGCGCAGTGCGGCAGTGGCCGCGGGCGGTTATTCGCACGGCACCGTTGGCGAGGATATGGAGATCATCGTCAAGCTGCACCGCTACATGCGCGAAAAGGGCGAGGACTACGTCATTCGCTTCGTACCCGATCCAGTGTGCTGGACGGAGGCGCCGGAGACCTTGCGCGTCCTGGGCCTCCAGCGCAAACGTTGGCAGCGCGGGGCGCTCGAAACGTTCTTCAAGCACATCCGCATGCTTTTCAATCCCCGCTACGGCGTAGTCGGCATGGTAGGATTCCCGTACATCCTCTTGCTCGATGTGATCGGGCCTCCGGTCGAATTGCTCGGATATTTCCTGATTCCGGTGTTGTGGTATTTCGGCTTCCTCAGTCCGGAATTCTTCGCCGCGTTTCTGGCAATGACCTTCGCATGGGGTGTGACCATCAGCGTCGGCACGCTGGTGCTGGAAGAAATGGAGCTGAAACGTTTCCCGAAGACGCGACATCTGGTGTTGCTCGGATTCATCGCCGTTCTGGAAAATTTCGGATACCGCCAGATAAACAATTTTTTCCGGGTCGCCGGGTACTGGCAGTACCTGTGCGGCAACAAGGAATGGGGCCGGATGACCCGTGCCGGCTTCCAGCAGGCGCACACGAAGGAATGATGTGATGCCGCGCTACGTGCACTGTTGGCCAGATCCGGCTCGCAAGGCCGCGGGGTCGGCTCGGTGGCCGCGCGGGAAGGTCGGGCGCTCGCTTCGCGACGTTGTCGATCGGACGCATCGGCCGGGCTCCGACCTGCCGATGCTGAGCATGAAAGCTGGCGCGTTGTGCCGCCTGGGACAGCTACGTGCGAAGGAGTGACGGCGGCCGTGCGTATCGCAAAATCAATTAACAGCAAGTTCCTCGTGGTCACGTTGCCGTTTGTGTTCCTGTCCTCGATGGCGACGATATTCGCAGTTGGAACGTTGCAGGTCCGCTGGGAAGAGGGGCATCTGCGAGACCTGATGCGGAGTCATGCTCTGACCCACAGCGAGACCTTGGCCGTTCATATGCGCAGCAGCGATACCTACAACACCCGAATCATGCTGTCGTATGCTCTCTCCGATATCATCGCGGCGTCGCAGGTCAAGCGGGTTGTCCTACTGAATGCCGCCGACGAGGTTCTTTTTACCGCCGGACAGTTGCGCGAGAGCTCCGACCGGTACCTGTCCGTCGAGATACCTATTGTCACTGACGAGAATTCCGTCACTCGCGAACTTGGGCGGTTGCAGATTTTCGCAGATGGCGTCGACCCTTGGCCGATCCTCATCGAGAATACGGTCAACTATTCGATTCTGCTGGTCATCGTCATGGCTTCGATTATCGCCAGCATTGCGCTGACCACCCATTACGTCGTCAACCGCCCGCTCGGGCAGTTCCTGGCAGCGGTTCGCACCTCGCAGCCTCTCGCCAAACGACGGTCGGCGGCCTTCAACCCGCCAGATGAATTGGGCGAGGTGATGGACGCCTACAACGAGATGATGCAACAGCGATTGACCGACGAAGAGACGCTGCAACAGAACGAGCATCGCCTGCGTTCGATTCTCGAATCGAGCCCGGTCGGTATTTCCATCGTCACGCTGCATGGTACGCCCTTGTATGCGAACGCCCGCATCCTCCAGATGCTTGGCCTTTCCCGCGATGAGTTCTTTCGCTCCAATGCAAGAGATTTCTATGTCAATCCCAGTGATCGGGATGAGATCGTCGAAATTCTGCAGACCGGCCAGGGCGTGGAAGATGTCGAGGTCCATCTTCGGCGCACAGGAAGCTCGCCCTTCTGGGCCCTGCTCTCGTTCATGCCAACGGATCTGTACGAGGGCGAGTGCTTTCTCGTCTGGCTCTACGACATCAACGAACGGCGCCTCATCGAGGATGAACTGCATGCGAGCCGGGAGCTTCTGGAAGATCAGGCGCACGAGCTTCGCGATCTCGCCGATACCTTTGCCGTCCAGAAATCCCGTGCCGAACAAGCAACCGCGGCGAAGAGCGAATTCCTCGCCAACATGAGCCACGAGATCCGTACGCCTATGAATGCCATTCTTGGCTTGATCGACCTGACAATGCAGACGGAACTCACCGCCGAACAGGCGAACAATCTGACCAAGACCCGGACCGCGGCCCGTTCGCTCCTGGAAGTCATCAACAACATTCTCGATATCTCGAAAATCGAGACAGGGAAATTGGAGCTCGAATCTGCGCCATTCGACCTCAACGATACGCTGAACGGCGTTTCGACCATGCTGGCAGCGGAGGCCGAGCGCAAGAAGCTTGAACTGTTCTTCGTTTCGAAGCCGGACGTTCCGAGATTCCTGGTTGGCGATACGCTACATCTCGGACAGGTTCTTCTGAATCTCACCAACAATGCGGTCAAGTTCACCGACGTCGGCAGCATCGTGCTGCGTACCTGGGTCGAGGAGCTGCAGACCGACTCGGTTACGCTGGGCTTTTCCGTGACGGACACGGGAATCGGCATCAGCGAGGACGTGCAGCCGGGCCTGTTCAAACCTTTCGTTCAGGCCGACGACTCGACGACGCGGAAATACGGCGGCAGCGGTCTGGGGCTCGTCATTTCACGGCGCATCGTCGAGCTCATGGGCGGAACGATCGTTCTCGAGAGTCGACCGGCTAAGGGGAGCACTTTCAGCTTTACCGCCCAGTTCGGCCTGCAGGAATTGGATTGGGCACCGCCCCCGCTGCCGGCTCGGGCGCCAAGCGTCCTTTTGATCGCAAGCAGCCGTGAGACCCGCCGAATTCTTCCGGATGCGCTCGCAGCCTGGGGTATGACCGTTCATTCGGCGAATTCGACGACGACGGCCCTGGCAGAGATCGACCGGCTGGCGCAGATCGCTGAACCGTGCATCGACGTTTTGTTGTTCGACTGCAAGGTTCAGGGTACGAATTGCGTCGAAGCGGCGCGCAAGATTACGGATGAACGCAAGCTCGGGTCGGTGGCGAAGGTCTTCCTCCTGCATAGCCAGCACCACGAGGAATTGCGAACGAGCGCCGAGGATTTGGAGCTGTGTGAATTTGTCGCCAAGCCCGTGCACGTGCAGGTTCTGGTTGACAGCATCCGCGGCGTGGCGCGACAGGATGACGCCGAGGGAAAGCTGGCGACCGAGCACGTAGCTCCAGCCATGAACCAGTTGCGGCCAGAGCTGCAGGGTGCCCGGATTCTTCTTGTCGAGGACAACGAAATCAATCAGGAGGTCAGCCAGGCTGTCCTCAAGCGGGTGGGGCTGCTCGTCGAGACCGCGAACAACGGCAAGGAGGCAGTCGACGCGGTCATTGCCGACGCAACCCGGTTCGACGCGGTATTGATGGATGTGCAGATGCCGGAGATGGATGGGCTGCAGGCCACCCGGGCAATCCGGGAACATCCGGGCTTCGCCGAGTTGCCGATCATCGCAATGACCGCACACGCGTTCGCCGAGCAGCGGCGCGATTGCCTCGATGCGGGCATGAACGACCACATTCCGAAGCCGGTCGAACCGGCCCGCCTGGTCGCGGCGCTCAACAAATGGATCAAGCGCGGTCGCAGGTCATCGGAAGAACCGGCGATCGAAGCACCGGCGGATGCGGCCGAGGATGGCGCCTCCGTTTCCGACGAGCTTCCCGGTATCGATGTTGCCGGTGCCCTCGAGCGGCTCGATGTCACGAGGGAATTTTTCGACATGCTGCTCAAGAAATTCCATAGCAGGCACGAGGGCGTGGGCGCCGAGATCCAGGATGCGTTCGCCCGGTCCGACCTGCGGCGTGTCGAGGAAATCGCGCACCTTTTGAAGGGGATGGCGGGCAACCTTTCGGCCGATGATCTGTCGGCCGCGGCGGCACGCGTTGAGGCGGCGGCCCGCGACGCGGACGCGGAGAATCTGCCGGAACTTTTGGCGCGCCTGCAAACCGCTCTCGCCCCCGTCCTCGAGTCGGCTTCACAAGCCGGTGGCGACTCCTAAACATTCGGTCATCAACCGTGCGAGACCTGCACCGCCTACGGCGACGTCGTGCCTGGCATCGTATCAGGGCACGCCACGTCCTGTCTTGACATCGACCGGTCAGACGCTGGCAACATGCCAGCCTGTCATTCCCGGCGTGGCGTGGCGCCGGCAATATAGGAGGATCAACGCATGCGCGCACTGATAGCAGCGGCAATCATGATGACGGGAGCGGCGCTGGCGACAAGTCCCGCCGGGGCGCAACAACCCGTGAAGGGCCAGGATGCGGTCGCCATTGTGCAGGGCGGCCAGATTCGGGCGTCGTCCAGCGAGGGGTTTCAGGGATTCCTGCTGTTGATCGACTATCGGGGCGTGAACTATACCTGCGCGGTGACCGCGGGCGGACAGGTACAGACCTGTTATCCGCTCTACTGGTAGAAACACAACGGGGATGCGCGGGAGCCACGATGCGCACCGCTGATCGCGGACGGCGATCGAGTCCCCCGCCCTGCTGGAGATATCGTGCGGAAGCTGAGGTTTGCACTCTGGTTTGCCGTTGCGACGACGATTGCGTTGTTTGCGGCGCTTCAGCTCATTAACAGGTTGACGCCTCCGCCGGTCGGAATGACGGAGCAGGCGCGCACGGCTGAAGAGATCGCCCGCGAGATCGTCACCGGTGAATTCTCGCTTGTCGACGGGAACGGCGAAACGGTTTCGGATACCGATTTCCGCGGCTCGTGGCTGCTGGTCTTTTTCGGGTACACCCACTGCCCGGATGTCTGCCCGACCACCCTGGGTTCCATCGCACTGGTCATGGATGAGCTTGGCAGCGAGGCCGAGTCGTTGCAGCCGCTCTTCATAACCGTTGATCCCGCCCGCGACTCCGCCGATGTCGTACGACAGTACGCTGCAGCGTTCCATCCGAAAATCATCGGACTGACGGGCAGCGAGCGACAGGTGGCAGCAGCGGCCAGATCGCATCGGGCCTATTATGCAAGGGTCGCAGCGTCGAACGGCACGACGACGGACACCGACGATTACGCCATGGATCACTCCGCACATCTCTACCTGATGGATCCGGACGGCGTCTATGCCACGGCCTTTTCCCAGACGACCACCGTCGACGCGATGGTACGGATTATCCGCGAGCGAATGGCCGGACATTAGAGGGAACGGCCGCCTTCCCGGCAATTCGGTCTCCGCCAGCGTCGAGTCGCGCGCCCGACAGGATTCCGGCCGAAATCCGCAATAATTTCCATGTTCTGCGTTGCGGCGGATCGACGCATGAACCTTTCCGCGGCAGTCTCGCGCGCGGCTGGCTGAACCCGGCGCATACCGCTGTTTCGGGGCGACAGGCGATCGATCGGCCTGGTCCGCGGGTGGAGGCACGGAACTGAAAATTATTAATTTTTTACAATAAATTACTCTAAATTTCATTCAATCCGGTCCGGCAGCCGCGTTAACCATTTCCGAGAACCTGTGCCAAGATTTTCCCTTTTTAATATTCCCATCATATCGTAATATCGTATTGTAGCAATGCTGCGCCCGAATCAGAGACTAACCTCTGAACTAGAGTTCCAAAGATGAGCTGAAGTCTGTGATTTATTGGAGATGCAAAATGAAAGTCACATGATAACAAAACCCATCTCTACTGAAATGCTGAAAAAAGACTTTACAGTTTTTCTTGCGCGGGGGTAGGATTTCGAAAATCCTTTGGTACGCAGGGGGTTAAACTCGAATTTCAGTGGAGGTGAAATCAAGATTACTTTCCTTGTCCGACAATGGGGCTGCCGGCGGGGAAAGTAAACCGACACCGACAGGGATTATTGAAGGCAGGGCGACATGCATTCGTACGAACGCCTATCCGGTGCGTCCGGACGGCGCGTGTTTTATCGCGCAGAACGATTCAAGGCGCGGGATCTGTTTCCGCTGGCGACGGCCAAGGTCCAAATCGACGATACCCTTCTGGCGCTGGAAGACCTAAGCATGACCGGTTTCAGTGCGGTTGCTCCCGGTGCTGCGCTCTGGGCTCCGCGCATTGGCGAGGAGTTTGCCATCCGCCTCCTGCTTGACGATATGGTGCTGCACGAGGGGCGTGCGAAAGTATGTCGAATTGGACGGCAGAAATGCGGCGTGAGTGTCGGCCTCGGGCTGACGTCGGACTACCTTGACATCGCCGACGTCATAAGCAAACGCAACCGCCATCTCCTCGATCTCGAAATCGGCCACGGCCTGGTGACCGATGCGGGTCTGGTCGATCCCGAATACAGAAAGCTCAGTGCCGACGTCGTACACCTCTTGCGGAACTTCCGCGCGATCCTCGAGCGACACGAGTTGCGCGGCAACGGTTATTCCTCCCCCCCGCCGCACAGTCCGATCGACGAAGCGCTGCAGCTTTGTGAGGAACGGATCATTCCTTCTTGGCGCCAGCACTGGGAGCACGCCAACAGTCTCGTCGAACCCGTGATGTCCGATCCGGACCGCTTGCGGGCGACGAAACGATTCACCGAGCTCGTCGTGACGCCGGAACTCATGGACGGGCCCATCTGGCGCCGCAGTTACGAGAAGCCACTCGGTTACCCTGGCGATTACCAGGTGATGAATTATGTCTATGCCTGGCGTCGCGAAGGTGATTCCGCGACCGGCAAGCTGCTTCATCGCGCGGGACTCGAGGTTGCCGAGTGTATCGGCACGCGCATGCGGATGATCGAACAGATGATCGCCCACGAGATCGCGGCCCGACCGGCCGGCGAGGTCACGCATATTGCCAGCATTGGAAGCGGCCCGGCGAAGGAAGTGTCGAATTACCTTCAGTCCGACGAAATTCCGGGTGCCGTATCGTTTACTCTCGTCGACCAGGAACATGAGGCGCTCGAGCAGGCGTACAGCGATATCTACCCGCAGACGACGCGGCACGGGGGCCGGGCCGCCGTGCAGTGCCTGAACATCTCGTTCGTCGACCTGGCAAAGAAGAACCGGGTGTTCCCCGGCGTCGGGCCGCAGGACTTCATCTACAGCGTGGGCATCGTAGACTATCTGGCCGATCATAGGGCACGCAGCCTGGTCGCGTCTCTGTACGACCGACTCGCGCCTGGCGGGCGGCTGGTCATAGGAAACATGCGCAGGACCAGTCTCAGCAATCTCTGGCCGATGGAGTTCATCTGCGACTGGAGCGTCTATTATCGCGACGAGGCCGAGATGTGGGCCATGGTAGAGGGATTGTCGGCAAAGTCGCGCAAACTAGAGACCGACCCGACCGGGCGCGTGTACATGCTGACTCTGCGCAAACCCTGAGCATCCCCTCGCGCGGCAGATACCGCATCGAGCCAGATCGCAAGGGCAGGTCGGCGCTTCAGCCGGGCAACTGAAGGGACTGCTGGGTGTCGAAAATCGTGCGCTCTGGCGGCAGGCGCATCGTCACGACGGTGCCCTGCCCCGGCTTGCTGTCGATGGTCAGTTGCCCGCCGTGCCATTCGATGATCTTTTGCACGATGGGAAGACCCAATCCGGTGCCACCGCGTGCGCTGGTGTATGGGTGCGCGGCCCGATAGAATGGTTGCGTTGCGTTCCCCAAATCTTCCGCCGCCATGCCGATCCCGCTGTCGGTCACGCTCAATACGCATGCGCCGGCCTCGTCCATCCATAGGGCGACGGAAACCTCGCCGCCCTTTTCGGTGAATTTGACACCGTTCGAAACCAAATTGATGACCACCTGCCGAAGCCGTCCGGGGTCGGCCATCACGACCACGCTGGGCTGCGGCAGCGAAGCCGAAATCTTGAGGCCATGCGAGATATCCGGGACCCGGAACATCCGCAGGCACTCATCGACGATCAGGCACATGTCGACCTCGCATTCGGCGAAGGACAGCTTTCCCGCCTCTGCCGTCGCCAGATCGAGCATATCTCCGATGATGCTCAGGAGGTGGCTGCCGCTGGAATAGATGTCTTCAGCGTAGTTCTTGTAACGGGGCGTGCCCAGCGGGCCCAGGATCTCTTCCTTGACGATCTCGGAGAATCCGATGATCGCATTGAGCGGCGTACGCAGTTCGTGGCTCATGCTGGCCAGGAATTCCGTCTTTGCCTTGTTTGCCGCGTCCGCCCTGCGGCGCAGCCGCTCGGAGGCCGCCTTCTCGTAAGTCAACAAGCGAGTCTGTAGGTGATTCAGGCGCAGGTACAGTTCCTGCACGTAGTTGACAACGCCCCCGACTGCGATCGCCATTGCCAGGAAGAAATTGTTGCTCAGCAACACCTCGTATGGAACGGGGTTCAGGACAAACGCCGACAACTGATAGATGGCGAACAGGATCAGGGAGACGATCAGCGAATACACGTGATGGAGACGCAGCACGCTGGCGCAGTAGATCACCACCATGATCAGGCCCGCATAGTACCAGTAACTTGCGGGGGGTTCACCGAACACCGTCATGGCAATGATGCCTATGCCCGCCGCAAACATTGCAAGCGACAGTCCTGCCTGAGCGCAGCGCACGAAGTTCCGGTGATAGGTCAGGGCAAATACCCCGAAGACGATCGGGAACACAAAGCCGAACCGGACAGCCCAGAACTGACTGACCACCTCGGGCATGAGCAGTGCGTCAAGCACGCCGAAAAGCCCGTACAGAAACGCGCCGGCCAGCAGGCCGAGCCGTATGACCGGACGCGAATCGAGCATGTGTCTGCACAGAAACCGCCGTTCCGCGATTCTGTTCTTGAACCGCAGGCTGAACATGTTCAGCTCTGAGAGGTTCGCCTTCCAGACGCTCATAGCGTCACCAACAGTGCTCCTCGCCGGACCGGGCCTTTTCGAACACTTTACACAACTGTCGCCGAATATAGTTAACCAATCCTTAGGACCGAGAATCCGTCCTTAACGATTTGGCGGCCACGTCATGCTTTCGCAGGCTGCTCAAGTATCTGTATCCTATTGAATTCCTGAGTATATGGCGTCGCCGCAATGCTCAGCCGCCAGTCCCGTGTTCGTGTGCCGACGGGCGCCAATCAGGCGCTGCGGACCTCACCCAGGAATCTCTCGACCTCGCGGCGCAGTCCCTCAGCCTGCTGCGCCATCTGCTGCGACGCACTCAGTACCTGTCCCGCTGCCAGGCCGGTTTCACCAACTGCCTTGGAGACGCTTTCGATATTCTGGTTCACGTCCTGGGTGCCGCGCGCCGCCTGCTGGACGTTGCGGGCGATTTCCTTTGTCGAGATCCCTTGCTGTTCGACCGCGGACGAAATGGTTGTCGCGATTTCGTTGACCTCGCCGATGATCGCGCGAATCTTCCCGATCGCGCCGACCGCGTCGGTGGTTTCCTCCTGCACGGAAGCGATCTGCTGCGAAATTTCCTCGGTTGCGCGTGCGGTCTGGTTGGCAAGGTTCTTGACCTCCTGGGCGACGACGGCGCGAAGCCCTTGCCGGCCTCGCCGGCGCGGGCCGCCTCAATGGTCGCATTGAGGGCAAGAAGGTTTGTCTGTCCGGCTATGTCACTGATCAGTTTCACGACGTCGCCGATCTTCTCCGCTGCTTCAGCCAGCCCCTGAACCGTCGTGTTGGTCGCCTCGGCTTCGGCAACCGCGTTCTGCGCGATCTTCGCGGACTGCATGACCTGGCGGCCAATCTCCGCGATCGAAGCAGACAACTCCTCCGCCGTTGCGGCTACCGTCTGTACATTTGCGGCAGCCTCCTCGGACGCAGTGGCCACGTTGGTCGACTGGCGGTTTGTCTGTTCCGCCGTTGCCGACATTTGCTGCGCCGTCACCTGCATCTGCGTCGCGGCGGAGGACACGCCTTCCACGACCTTCTTGACCTGCACTTCGAAACGGTCCGCCATCTCGCGAACGGTCTGGCGCCGCTCCTCGGACGCGCGCTGCTGGGAGGCCGCCTGGACCTCCTCAAGCCGCCGCTTATCCACCGCGTTGTCCTTGAATATCTGCACCGCGCGTGCCATGTCGGCGACCTCGTCGCTCCCGTCCTGCCCAGACACGGCGACATCGGTATTGCCGGCGGCGATTTCCGTCATGACCTGCGTAAGGCGCGAAATCGGGCGCGTGATGGTGCCGCCGACGAAGTACAAGACAAGGACCAGCGCTCCGGCGAAGACTCCCCCCATAACCAGGGCGATCTGCGACGAATCGGCAACCTCGTCGTTCAGCGCCTCGCTCGAGCGGGCCACGTCCAGCACCACCAGATTCTGGAGTTCCGCCAGGAGATCAACAAGACCTTCGCCGTATTCGTCGATATCGTCGTCGAACCGGGCAAAATCCTGACCGCCCCCGCTTTCGATCGCTTGCACGAGTTCGAACCGGATCACGCGGTCCGCAATATTGGTCAGCTCGGCAACCTCCGCCGCAAGTTCCGGCTTGTTTGCCCGTTCGGCAACGGCATCGACGATGTGCTGGTTATCCCGCAACTCACTGATGCCCCGATCCATCTTTTCGAGGCGTTCCTCGTAGACGTAGCCTTCGTCCGCATCGACGATCGAATCGGCCGCGGCAAGCACCAGCTCGAGGGTGGATACGCGGAGGTCGCCCAGCGTCTGAGCTTCCTGCAGCATCAGCTGGTTGGCATTGGTTACGCGTTTAACGGCGGTGCTCGCGTCCCAGGCAACGAAAATCAGTGCAAACAGAACGACGACTGCAACCGTCCCCATGAAAACCAGTTTGCGTCTGATGGTCCATTTCATTGCTCGAGCTCCGGCCGGAACGCCAACGGGAGCCCCTTAGACGGGCTCACTCGATTGTCGATGCGCGCGGGACCCCGCCCCACCATACCGGTGGCGCGGCCGGTCCTGTGACGGCGATGATTGGCCTGCGGGGCTTAAGATCGGGTTAACCGGCGTCTCGCGAGCTCGATGCCGTTGCCCGGCCGTTAGCCGACGAGAGCGACCGCGCCGGACGCGGCGAGGGCCTCGATCTCGTCGCGGCCAAAACCGTGTTCCGACAGCACCTCGGCCGTGTGTTGGCCATATACCGGCGCACCGCGGACAACGCCGCCGGGGGTTCCGGAAAACTTGACCGGAAGGCCGAGGGTCTTGACCGGCCCAAGGCGCGCATGTTCGGCTTCCGTTACCATCTCCCGCGCCAAAACCTGCGGGTCGCGATGCATGGCGCCGATATCGAGAACGGGCCCCGCTGGCAGCCCCGCCGCCTCGAATCGGGCCAGCCATTCCTCGGTGGTTCGGTCGGCCAGGTAGCCCTCCAGCGCAGCAGCCAGCTCGTCGAGATGGGAGATGCGGTCGACGTTCTCCGTGAATCGCTCGTCCTCCGCCAGATCTTGCGCATCGAGAGCATCGAGAAGGCGCAACCAATTCGCCTGGTTGGCGGCCCCGACATTAACCCAGCCGTCCTTCGTCCGCAGCGCCTGGTAGGGCGCATTCAACGGATGTGCCGATCCCATCGGCCCCGGCGATTCACCGGTGGCGAAGGCGATGGCCGATTGCCAGTAGGTATGGGTGATCGCCGCTTCGAACAACGAGGTATCGACACGCTGCCCCTCGCCGGTTCGCAGCGCACTCACATAGGCGGAGACCACACCCATCGCGCCGAGAATGCCGGCAGTGATGTCGCTCACAGGGGCCCCGACCTTGACTGGCGGTCGGCCAGGGCCCTCGCCGGTGATGCTCATCAGGCCCGACATGCCCTGGGCGATCAGATCGAAGCCGCCGCGGTCGGCATAGGGGCCGGTGCGCCCGAAACCGGAGATCTCGCAGTAAATAAGCCGAGGGTTGTCCTTCTTCAGCTCGTCGTATCCGAGCCCCAGCCGCTCCATGGTGCCGCGCCGGTAATTCTCGATGACGACGTCGGCATCGTGCAGCAACCTGCGCAGCACCACCTTGCCTCGCGCGTCCTTCAGGTTGACGGCAACGCCCCGCTTGTTACGGTTCATCATCATGAAGGCCGCGGATTCGCCGTCGACCTCCGGCGGCACCGAGCGGCGCGTGTCGTCGCCGCCGGGCATCTTCTCCACCTTGATGACGTCGGCGCCCATGTCGGCGAGCATCAGGCCGCAGACCGGGCCGGCCATGATGTGCGCCAGTTCGATGACCTTCATACCCTGCAAAGGACCGCGGCGTTCGGTCATGCTCAGCGCCCCTTGAACGCCGGCTTGATCTTGTCCAGGAACGACTGGTAGCCGATCCGGAAATCCTCTGTGCCATAGCACGCATAGCCTTCATCGCGTTCTTCTGCGGTGAGCGGCGTGGAATCTTCCAGGCGTTCGGCGAACTTCTTGTGCCAGCGAGCAACCAGTGGGGCGCCTTCGGCGATCCGCTGCGCCGCCGCGTAGGCCTCCTCTTCGACCTTGTCGTCCGGCACGACCCGCGTGACGATGCCCTTTTCCTTTGCTTCCGCCGCGCCGAAGACCCGGCCCTCCAGGAGAATCTCGAGGGCAACCGAGCGGCCTACAAGGCGGATCAGCGCAGCAATTTCCGGATAGGCCATGACCAGCCCGAGTCGCTTGATCGGCACGCCGAAGCGGCTCGATTCGCCGCAGATGCGCAGGTCGCACAAACCAGCGATTTCCATGCCCCCGCCGACGCAGATTCCCTCGATGAGGGCCACCGTCGGGTGGCGGCATCCGCCAAGCGCTCTGAGCGTACGGTGGAGGATGTCCCCATAGGCCTTGGCCTGTTCCGGGTTCGAGCGATCGGTCTCGAACTCCGAGATGTCGTTGCCCGGCGAAAACGCCTTGCCGCCGGCGCCGCGCAGCACGATACAGCGGAGGTCATCATCTGCAGCCAACTCATCCATGACTTTGCCAAGGCGCAGCCACATTGGCTTCGTCATGGCATTCAGCTTTTCCGGGCGGTTCAGCGTGACCGTCGCGATATGGCCATCGCGGCGGACCAGGATGGTCTCATTCAACATCGTCGCGTCTTTCCTAACGGTAAAACAATTCTACCAGAGCCATCGGCACGATCGGAACATAGGTGACCAGCAACAGCACCGCAGCGATGACGCCGATGAAGTATATGTTGACCTTGCTGACGTCCCAGATATTCGCCTTGGCGACCGCGCAGGCGGTGATCAGCACCGACGCCACCGGCGGTGTCTGCTGCCCGATTCCGAGGTTGAGCGTGACGACCAGCCCGAAATGCACGGGATCGATGCCGGCGGCATAGACCAGGGGCATGACGATCGGCACGACCAGAATGATCGCCGCCGCCGAATGCAGGAACAATCCGATGACCAGGAAGAAAGCGTTGAGAAGCGCCAGCACCGCATAGCGATTGTCGGTCCAACTCAGGATCGTGGCTGCCAGCTTCTGCGGTACTTGTTGTTCGGTCAGATACACGCCGACGAGCGCCGAAGCCGCAACGAGCAGCATGACCACTGCCGTCTGGACACCGCCCTCGATGATGGCGTCGTGCAGATGTCGCCAGTCGAGTTCGCGATAGATCAGTCCGCCGATGACCAGGGCGGCGACAACCGCAAGTCCGGCTCCTTCCGTCGCCGTCACGAAACCACCGAAGATTCCCCCGAGGATTATGAATGGCAGCAGGAATGCCCAGGCTGCATCCTTGAATGTCTGCCAGAGCCGCTTGAGTTGAAAGATCTCCTCGACGGGATAATTGTGGCGGCGCGCGAACCAGTATGAAACGGCCATCATACCGACTCCACCGATGATCCCCGGGATGATTCCGGCAACAAAGAGCTGGACCACGGAGCTATCCGACATCACTGCATAAAGGATCATCGGGATCGACGGAGGAATAATCACCGCGATCGTTGCCGAAGACGACGTCACGGCCGCCGCGAAGGGTGTCGGATAGCCTTTCCGCTTCATGGCAGGGATCAGGATCGAGCCCAGCGCCGCGACGTCGGCGACCGCGGATCCAGAGATCTCTGCGAAGAACATCGAAGCGGCGATGTTTACCATCGCCAGCCCGCCGCGGACGAATCCCAGCAGCGCAGAAGCAAACGCGATCAGCCGCCGGGAGATCCCCGACGAATTCATGATTGCGCCGGCAAGAATGAACATCGGGATCGCAAGGAGGGGGAACTTGGTTGCGCCGTCATACATGACAAGCGCAACGTTCGGCAGCAGATCGGGGCCTCCGGTGGCGAGCATGGCGACGACGGCGACAGTCGCTAGCGCAATGGCGATTGGCACGTTGATCAGGATCAGGGCGATAAGCCCCACAAGCATCAGCAACAACGTCACGAATCGGGACTCCCATGCGCGGCACCGGCGCCAGGCGCAGGTTGTCCTGGCTCATCGTGGAGCTTGCGCCCGTCGCGAACCCTCTGCCAGGTCTCCGGAAGGCTGAGGGCCTCGCCGATCATGAACAGGACGGCGCCGATCGGGATCACCGACTGCGTGAACTGGACGGGCACCTGGGGCAGGCTGACCAGCGTGTCGCCTTGCAGGAACTGCAGGATGAACCAGCCGATCCAAGCCAGCAAACCGAAGAACCCGAACACGACGATCTCGGAGAGAACCAGGAATACGAGACCCATGCGTGGCGGCACCGCCTCCACGATTCCTTCGAAGCCGATGTGGTTTCGCTTAAGCGCAGCAAGAGCAGCACAATAGTAGGTCAGCCATGCAAGCATGATCGATGCGACTTCGTCGTACCAGACCAGGGATGCGCCCGCCTTGCGGTACACAACCGCGACGACCACCACTGCGGTAAGCGAAACCATCAGGAAGATCGTAACAGCCTCGAGAGCACGTTCGAATATTCGACGCGCAAGCGCGAGCGTCACCATTGGGACCTCCCTCCACCCGGTCGGCAAAAGCCCCCGTCCGGACGCGCAGGTCCGGGCCGGGGGCTTCAGTCGTACCGATTACGAGCCTTCGGCCAGGCTCAATGCTTTATCGACCAGCTCCTTGCCACCCGGCACGGTGGAGGCAAACTCACTGTAAATTGCGCCGCTGGCATCGATGAAGGCCTGTTTGTCGGCCTCGTTCACCTGGATGCCACCTGCCTTGAGCTTGGCGAGAAGGTCGTCCTCCATTGCGGCCGCCTTCTCGTAAACGAATGCTTGCGTTTCCTTGGCGACTTCCTCGAGCGCCGTGCGGATGTCGGCAGGCAACTTCGCCCAACGCGCCTTGCCCACCGTAACGTAGGCCGGTGTGTATACATGG
>JABAOD010019037.1_pt6 | contig 19889 bp, 16 predicted proteins | sample 7062151 | NCBI WGS metagenome assembly JABAOD01 (sample SAMN14538626, study PRJNA623070) | marine sediment metagenome | biome: marine biome [ENVO:00000428]; feature: marine pelagic biome [ENVO:01000023]; material: deep marine sediment [ENVO:00002113] | place: India: Gulf of Khambhat ... | reverse complement strand
CCTGACAGGCATCTATCCCCTTAGCGGCAGCTCTTGGGCCGATACCGGCCAGTCAGTTTCGATCGACCGCTTTTACCTGGAGCGGTCAGTCAACCGACGAGAAAATCCGCGTTGTGACAGGCCGAGAACGGCCCGGAGCCGAGCGTTGATACCGGCGAGCTAACCATTACCCCGTCTTATAGGGATCCGCCGCATCCCTTAACCCATCGCCCAAGAAGTTAAAGGCCAGCACGACGATGATCACCGGTACCACCGGCAACATCAGCCAAGGATAAAGCGCGACAACATTGATATTCTGCGCTTCCGTCAACAACACACCCCAACTGGTAATCGGCGGGCGAAGGCCAAGGCCGAGGAAACTCAAAGCGGTCTCACCGAGGATCATCGACGGGATCGAGAGCGTGGCCGATGCGATCAGATGGCTCATGAAATTCGGCAGCAGATGGCGCGCAATCACGCGCGAGGGGCGCGCTCCCATCAGCACCGCCGCGGTGGCAAAATCCTCTTCGCGCAGCGCCAACAGCTTTGAGCGTACCGCGCGCCCGAGCCCGGTCCAGTCGATGAGACCGAGGATCACCGTGATGCCGATGAAAATCCCGATCGGGCTCCACGTGACCGGCAACGCCGCCGACAACGCCATCCACAACGGCAGCTCGGGAAACGAGCGAATGATCTCGATCAGCCGCTGCACGACGTTATCGACCCATCCGCCGTAGTAACCCGCGAGCCCACCGAGCGTGATGCCGAGCACAAAGCTGATCGTGATACCAACGATACCAACCGTCAGCGAGATACGTGCACCGTAGATGATGCGCGAGAGGATGTCGCGGCCGAGCCGATCGGTGCCGAGCAGGAACAAGGCGCCTCCTTCTGCCGGACACACAAGATGAAACCGGGCCATACCGAAGCCCCAAAAATTGTACTCATCGCCCTGACAGAAAAACCGCAGCCTCTCTACCTTGCGATGATCCTCTGTGTACTCCCGGCGCAGATTCTCCATGTTGAGGCGGTACTTGAAACCGTAGACAAAAGGTCCAATAAAACTGCCCTCGTGAAAAAAATGCACCCGTTGCGGCGGCGCGTAGATGAAATCGGTGTTGCGCGTATGCAGGTCATAGGGCGCGATGATCTCGCTTACGAATATCGACAGGTACATCGCCAGCAGGATCAGGCCCGAGACCACGGCCAGTCGGTGGCGTTTGAGGCGCCACCACATCATGCGCCACTGCGAGGCCATGTAGTAGCGCTCTTGTTCGGGCGTCAGGCGCTCGATGGAGTAGGGATCGAACGGCGCCGTCGACACGTAATGCTCGGTCGCATGGTCGCTCATCGACGTACACCTCCGTGCAACCGGATACGCGGATCGAGTGCCGCGAGCGCCAGATCGGACAAGAACATCCCGATCACCGTCAACATGGAGAGAAACATCAGAAACGACCCGGCCAAGTACATATCCTGGCTGCGCAGCGCCGCGAGCAACATGGGGCCGGTCGTCGGCAGCGACAGCACAATCGAGACGATGGCCGCACCCGAGACCACCTGCGGCAGCAGATTGCCGATGTCGGCGATGAAGGGGTTCAGCGACATGCGCAGCGGATACTTCATCAGCAAACGAAAAGGGGGCAGCCCTTTGGCGCGGCCGGTGATGACATACTGTTTTTGCAGCTCATCGAGTAAGTTGGCGCGTAAGCGCCGGATCATGCCCGCGGTCCCCGAGGTACCGATGACGATTACGGGGATCCACAGGTGCTCCAGCACCGACAGCAATTTAGCCCAGCTCATCGGCTGATCGAGATAGACGGGATCCATCAGACCGCCGATGGATGTACCGAAAGTGACGTTAGCGAAGTACAACAGGACCAATGCCAACAGAAAGTTTGGCGTGGCGAGCCCGAGAAAACCGATGAAGGTCAGACCGTGATCGGTCCAGCTGTACTGATGGGTGGCGGAGTACACACCAATCGGAAAGGCCACGAGCCAGGTAAAAACAATAGTCGAGAACGACAGCACAAAAGACAGGAACAACCGATCGCCGACTACGTCCCTCACTGGCATGCGATATTCGAACGAGTAACCGAAGTCGCCGCGCAGCATACCCCCAAGCCAGTTGAAGTATTGTACGATGAAGGGTTGATCGAGACCGTATTGCTTTCGCAGAAACTCGACCTGCTCCTTGGCCACGGTCTCGCCCATGGCCTCGAGCTCCGCGATCTGGCTGCTTAGGTAATCACCCTCCGGCAGCTGGATGATTCCGAAGATGAGTACGCTGATGACCAGCAAGGTCGGAATCATGACCAGTATGCGGCGCACAAGATAGTTCAACATCGCCCATTACCTTAGGGTCGCATTGCTGCGGCACGTTCACGGCCGAGGCCGGGTCTCGGCACCCTACGAGCGCTCATCACTCGCCGCACTCCGCGGGTGGCCGCTATCATCGCCGGCAAACCAGAAAGTGTCAGGCTTGTAGACACCAAAGTAGGCGCCCGGGTCCCAGTTATACACGCCTTCTTTGGGGACGTTGCGCAGATGCTGCTTGACGACCACCGGTTGCGGGACCCCGGAGATCAGTCCGATGGAATAGATCTGGTCTGCATGGATCTCGAGCATACGATGCCAGATTTGCTCGCGGGCCTTGAAACCGGGGACGCTTACCCACTCGTTGTTGAGACGCACCAGTTGCTGCACCAAGGACATGTCCTCCGACACGGGCTCACCTGCGGCACCGCCAGTTTCGTAGTACTGGCCCCATTTCGGCCACTGCAGTTGCTGTTGGCTGACCGGGGCCAGCAGTTGCGGGCTCATGTCGGCAGTGACCAGGGCGTTGTCGAGGCCGCTCCAAACCGATACCAAAGTTTTGCCCGAAAACACACGGTTACGAAAGACCTCGCGCTGCAAGGGTTTGGGGAACAGCTTGATGCCAACCCTGAGCCAGCTGTCTTGGATCAGCTCCAGCACGTCGGTCTGTTCGGTGCTCTCGCCGGCCGTTTCGACCACGATAAGCATCGGTCTGCCATCCGGCAAAAGGCGAATTCCGTAGCTATCTCTTGCCGAGAGACCGAGTTCGTCCAAAAGCTTGTTCGCTTTCTTGATATCGAATTCAGCCCATGCCTTGCGGTAGTCGGGCCGGTACAATGGAGAATTGGGGTTAACCGTATTGTTGCCTTCGATGGCCAGGCCGTAGTACAGCACCTGGTTTATCTCGTGGCGGTTGATCGCCAGGGACAGTGCCCGTCGGAAGCGTACATCGCGAACCAGCCGACGCCATACCGGATCGTTGACATTAAGGTTCGGATACAGCGCTATGTGCGAACCTTTGGTCGTTTCCCATAACCGTACGTACGTTTGTGTGCGCTTTTCGCTCTTCTTCAGAAAGGTGTAGTCGCTGAAGCTGAGGTATCGAGCCTGCAGGTCACTCTCCCCCGCGCCGGTCTTGGCAGAAATCAGACCGCCATCAGCGATATGTACGGTGACGCTATCGATATAAGGCAGCTGTAACCCGTTCTGATCCACCCGGTGATAGTACGGGTTGCGCACGAATACAAACCGGTCTGCAGGACCCTTCGTCGTGTTGACCCAGGGCTCCAGAGTCGGGAAATCAGGATTATTGTTCTGATACGGCGCGTCCATACGTGCGTGCAAGGCTGACCAATCGCGCAGACCAATGGCGCGTGCTTGCTCGGTGAGCGCCTCGGCACGGGCATAACGCGCGTGGAACTGTTTCAAATAGTGTGCCGGCGAGTAGATATAGAGCGGACGTGCACCGGCCAATTCCGGCAGAAAAAAAGGATTCGGGCTTTGCCAGTTGTAGCGCACTGTCGTACCATCGATAACGCTGAACGTTGGCGGCTTACCGTCGACCAACATCGAGTTGGGAATGCCGAATGGTGACAACTCCCGGTTGTTGGCGATGTCCTCCCACCAGTAGCGAAAGTCCTCTGCGGTGAAGGGCTTGCCGTCAGACCACTTGTGGCCCTTGCGCAGATAAAGTGTGAACACCCGGTCGTCTTCCACCTCGATGCGCTCGAGAATATCCGGCACGATTTCGAACTCGGTGGTGTAACCAACGAGGCGCGCGTAGCCGTAGACGACCATCATGCGTACGTCCTTGGCTTTCGCCATCAGCAGGCGGAGCTCGCCCCCGTAACTTCCCGGTGTCTTCACCGACAGGACGCGCGGCGACTGCGGCAACCTCTTGGCAACCGCAGGAAGTTTTCCCTGTGCCACCTCAGCCGCCAACATGGGCGGCTCGACAAGGTCTGCCCAGGCCGAAGACGCACAGGCTTGCGCCAGCACCGCCGCTGCCCAGGGCAACAGCAACGATCGTCGAGCGAAACATCTTTGCAAACAACGCATCACGCTCGTGCCTCGTTTGCCAAAGATGGCTGTGCACGCACGAAATGACCTTCACCCAAGTCGACAAACTGAGGCGGCTTTACGCCGTTGCTGCCGAACGGTTCGGGCCACGCCGCCGGATCCGAAACCCGGCCCTCCATCAAAGCGCGCAAATCGAGTTTCTGGCTCGGATCCGTGCGCGGCACCGCTGCCAGCAACGCCTTGGTATACGGATGGATCGGACGCCTGAAAAGGACGTCGCGCGGCGCAATCTCCACCAGTTGCCCGGCGCACATCACGGCAATGCGGTCAGCCATGTAGTCGACCACCGCCAGGTTGTGCGATATGAACAGGTAGGTCAATCCCAGCTCCCGTTGCAAATCCTTCAACAGATTTAGGATCTGCGCCTGTACTGAGACATCCAGCGCCGATACCGGTTCGTCGCAAATAAGAAGCTCCGGGTTAAGTGCGAGTGCGCGTGCGATGCCGATACGTTGGCGCTGTCCGCCCGAAAAGCTGTGCGGATAGCGCTGCAGAAAGCGTGGATCGAGGCCCACGTGGCGCATCAGCTCTTGCGCAATCTGCGTGCGCTGTTCGCGGTCCCCGACTCTATGAATCACGAGTGGTTCGGTAATGATGTCGTAGACCGTCATGCGCGGATTCAGCGATCCGAAGGGATCCTGAAAGATGAACTGCATCTTGCGCCGAAAAGCGATGAGCTCGCTGTTACTGAGGTCGAGCAACGACTTGATAGTGCCGCGATCGTTGTAGAAGAGCTCGCCTGTGTCTGGATCGATAGCGCGCATGATGATCTTGCTGAGGGTAGTCTTGCCGCAACCGCTTTCGCCAACGAGGCCGAGACACTCGCCACGCTTGATATCGAAACTCACGTCTTCCAATGCCCGTATCTCCGGCGCCGAGGTACTTCTCAGTAGGCCACCCTTGCGAATGCGAAAGCATTTGGAGACATGCCTAACTTGCAGCAGCGGCCCTGCGCCGTTGGCGCCTTCCGGCCATTGAGGACGCTCTAGCAGGTAACCGCCGGTGGCATGCTCTACCTCGCGGATCGGTGTCAAGCGCTCGCCTGCTTTCATTCCCACGCGGGGTACTGCTCGCATCAACGCCTTCAAATACGGGTGCTGTGCCCTTGCGAAGATACTCGTCAAGCTGCCCCGCTCCATCACCTTGCCGTGGTACAAGACGATCAGGTCATCGGCCATATTGGCCACTACGCCCAGATCGTGCGTGATCAGCAGCACGGTCATGCCGAGCTCCTGCTGCAGATCCTTGATCAACTTCAGTATCTGCGCCTGCACGGTCACATCGAGGGCCGTCGTCGGTTCGTCGGCAATCAGTATCGCCGGACGACAGACCAGCGCCATGGCAATCATCGCCCGCTGCCGCAATCCACCCGAGAGCTCGAAAGAGTAGGTATTGAGCGCGCGCTTCGGATCGGGAAAACCCACGCGGCGAAGCATCTCTTCCGACAGCGCCAGCGCCTCTTGCTGATCCACATCGCGATGCAACCGCACCGCCTCGCTGATCTGGTTGCCGACGGTGTGCAGCGGCGACAGTGACGTCATCGGCTCCTGAAAGATCATCGAGATACGCCCGCCGCGGATCTCGCGCATGCGGGTGCTGTCAGGATCGAGTGCCGCAATATCAACCGGCGCAAACTTGCCGTCGCGCGGCGACGGATCGTTAAACAGGATGCGGCCACCGGTGATCCGCCCCGGCTTCGGCAGTATGCTCATGATCGCCTGCGCAATGACCGATTTGCCTGAACCCGACTCGCCTACTAGCGCAGCGGTCGATCCCTCACGGATGCTGAAGGAGACACCATCCACAGCGCGCAGCACCCCCTGATCGTGCAACACGAACTCCACCATTAGATCCGTCACCTGCAACAACGGCTCAGCCATCATGCGGGTCCCGCGTTGATATTAAGGGCAGCGAAGTTATTCATTGTCGTCGGGCTCAGGTTAAGGTGCAGCTCACGCGCACAGTCCGCCGCGCGTTGTGCAATCTCGACAAAACCATCAAGGCGTGAATCCATGTGCAAGCGGCGCTTGCCGCTACGCAGTGTGAGCTGCATCCAACCGTGCTTCGATTCGCGCTGCAAGGAGTAGTACTCCAGTTTGACGTCGGTAAGCTCACGCCAGCGCAGCCGGGCCCCGTGCGGCTTGGCGACTATGTCGAGATCGCTGACCGTGAAGCGCGTGCTATGACGAACCGCGGTCTGTAACGCGAAGCCGAAAAAAATAGCCGCCAGTAGCAACAAGATCACGCGAGGCACTAGCGCCATTGAAAAGATCAGCACGGGTGCAGCTGTCAAAATAAACCCGATCCCGGCACGTGCATAGTCCCAGGCCACACTGCTAAATGGGTAGTGGTACGTGGTGGTGCTCAAGCCGTCTCCCTATGCGCTTCCCGCAATCAGCGACGCCGATGTAGACGCACCATCCATTCTTATCGTCGGCCGCGATGCGCGCGGGCACTGCCATACCCGGTCCACCGCCTGCGCCAAGCGCCCCGGTGTCAGCTCCTCATTCTCTATCAACTCCACCAACCCACAGTCTCGTAACATGCGCGCGCGTATGGCCTGTTCCTTCTCACGCTCATCGGAATACGGGATCACAACGGCAGGCGTGCCCGCTTCCAAGACTTCGAGCATAGTATTGTAACCAGCCTGCGATACGGACAGGGCGCAATTTTTCAGCAAGCTCGCGTAATCCTTGCGATTGCGCTCGACCACAAGATTGCCGCGCGCCTGCGCCTGCAAGTGAGCGAAGCGATCTTGCGGGAGATTGTGCCCCACCAGTATGCGCCACGTGCGATCGCGCAGGGTCGATAATGCCTGCGCCTGGATCGCCGCTGCGAGCACGTGTTCACCGAATGCGGCGCCGCCTGCCGAGACCAGAACCTCGTCGCGACCGACGCTGCTGGCATCTGGCGTGCCTGCCTGCGCCCGCACATAACCCGTGTAACACAGTTTGTCTTGCAGACGATATGCTAAGGGAAACGTGGTGTCGAACGGCACCAGATCAGGATCGCCGTGCACGAGGACCAGGTCAAAATAGCGTTGTACGCGTTCGACAATCTCTTCATGACGCCCTGGTGTATTGTGACTTTCTAGGATATCGCGTACCGAGCAGACGATTCGCGGACGTGGTTGACGGGCGTGTGCCGCCTCGAGCAGCGGGACTAGCTCAAAGCGCAGCAGACGGCGCCCGAAGGGAAAGGTTTCGATGAGCAGTATATCCGGGCGGCACACTTCAAACGTCTTGATCAACATCGTGCGGCGGCGTGCACGCCAGTCATCGTCCACGGGCTGTCCATGCTCGTCCACCAAAACCTTGTAACGCATGTCGGCCGCGCGTGCTGGCGGCAACTGCACGAACTCTGCACAGCCTACATCCAAGTTGGGCAATGCATAGCCGCCGGATACATAGGTCACCTTGCAGCCGCGCACGCACAAGGCGCGACTTAACGCCGCCGTGCGCCACTGATGACCACTACCCATCAGGTGCTGCACATGACACATGACGTGTGTATCGCTCATTGCGGCTTGAGCTCAAGGTTAAGCTGATCGATGACAAACTGACCATCGCGGCGGAGCGCAAACAGATGCGCGCTCGACCAGTGCAAACGTTCGGGCGTCTGACCTCGCATATCCCAGCCGGTGGCGAGGGCCAGGGCCGCGTGGATCACGCCTCGGTGGGTCACTGCGGTCACCGGATGCGCACGTGTTGCCACGTCCGCCAGCCAGGCTTGCAAGCGCTGCATCAGCGCCCGGCGACTCTCGCCGGCCGGCGGCTCGAAATCGAGTCCGTGCGTTTCCAGCATCTGTGCAAGCGCGGGGCCGTGGGCGGCATGTAGCTCGTCCCAGGTACAACCTTCCCATCGTCCCCAGTTCAGTTCCATCAGCCGTGGCTCTTGTTCCACCTCACGCGCACCCAGCAAGCGAGCTGTCTCCATAGCGCGCTTGAGCGGGCTTGCGACCCAATCGTGCTGCCACCATGCTGACGGCACCGACCAGCGTGACACTTCGGCCCGGCCCGCTTCGCTGAGAGACACATCTGTGTGACCTTGGATCCGTCCTTTGAGGTTCCACTGCGTCGGGCCGTGGCGGATCAACACGACCGAAATCATGGCACCGCTCCCGCACGCACGTGCTCGAGCACGCGGTTAAGCGTCATCGTCGCCGTGCCGATGTCGTGCTCGCGCACGACCCTCGCACGCGCAGCCTTTCCCATCGCGCGGAGCTGATCAGGGCTAGCGAGCAGCGACACCAGCGCCTGCGCGAACGCGCCCGCATCACCCGGCGGCACCAGCACGCCACTCACCCCATCGCACACGACATCGGGGACACCCCGACTGCGGCCGGCCACGACGGGCAGACCTGCCGTCTGCGCTTCGAGCAAGGCCATGCCGAAGGGCTCATCCACCGCCGGCCACGCGAACAAGTCGGCGGCCGCAAAGAAGTCCTTCAGCAACTCCTGTGGCTGCACGCCCGCGAAAACGATCTGGTGTTGGGGTATGCCTGCGAATGCCGCCTCCACGTCTGCGCGTGCCGGTCCATCCCCTACGAGCAGCGCAACCATCCCCGGCTCGGTAATAGACCGCAGCGCATTGGCCAACACTCGGTAGCAGGTGAGCTTGTTCCCGTAACGCATCATCGCCACCGTCAACAGCCAGCGACGGTCGGCCGCGAGACTGAAGCGCCTGCAGAGCGCGTCTCGCGCAGGCCTGCCGGCGTTACGCGCAGGATACTCGCGTGTGTCCAAGAAGGGTCTAAGCGGTACCAGACGACGTGGGTTGTCCAGTAACGGCAGCACACAAGGTATGTCATTGGAGTTGAGCGCAAGAATCGCCGCCGAGCGTGAGATCGCGGCGGCCGCCGCCTGGTGACCGAGGGCCCAGGGCCCGTTCGCCTGTTTGGGCGCGTAGGAAGCCTCGGCGACCACGTACGGGATAGCGAGCGCTGCACTCACACGTGGGCCGATCCAGTCCGGTGCTTTGTGATACAAGTGGTAAGTGAACCAGGCTTCCGGGCGCCGTTCTGGCGGCAATGCGCGGTAGCGACGTACCAGGCGCTGCGCGATGCGTCCACCGATCTCGCGCAGACGCCGTTGGCGCAGGCTGTCTCCGGCTCCTTCCCAGCTGCGAAATCCGGACGCCAATACTGATTCATGCCCGCCGTCATTCAGGGCTTGCAGGAATAAACGTGCGATCTTTCGATCGCCCGAGGGCACTGGGTCATTCGGTGCCTTCATCGGCGCATAGAAGGCGACTCTCAAGACGGCGACCCCTGTACGGCGAGTTGCAAGCTTCCCGCCAGGCGTTCGATCCCGGCGTTGAAGGAGAAGCGTTCGGCGACCCGCTGTCTTCCCGCTTCTCCGAGGCGTTCCCGTGCCTGTGGATCACGAATCAGCCGCGCCAGCGCTGCAGTTAAAGCGCCGCGGTCGTGAGCCGGCGTCAGCAAACCGGTCACGCCGTCTTCGATCAGCTCGGGAATGCCCGAGAGCCGTGTAGTCACGCACGCCAAGCCCTGGCTTTGTGCCTCGAGCAGGACATTGGGCAAACCGTCGCGGTCGCCATCACGCGCCACCCGGCACGCGAGCACGAACAGATCGGCCTCACGGTAGCGGCGGATGACCTCATCGTGCGGTTGCGCACCGAGCCACGTGATTTTGTCCGCCAGGCCGAGCGACCGTGCCCGAGCCTTGAGCCGTGGCAACAGCGGACCGCCGCCGATGTGTACGAAGCGCCAACGCAAGACTGGCGCAAGCGCGGCGAGCGCCTCGAGAAGATCGGCATAGCCCTTTTTCTCCACCGCCCTTCCGACTGACAGGATCAGGACCGGATCGCTGTCGGGACCACCGTCACGCTGGGATCGTCGCCTTTCACCAAGCGGAAAGCGCGACAGGTCGAGCCCGTGGTAAAGCAGCTGCACACGATTCGGTGCTGGCGTCAGTGTCCGCAGGTGTTCGCAGTTGATCGAGGTGCAGGTAACAGTCCACTCGCACGCCGCCAGCTTCTCGCGTTTTTCCCACGCGGGAATGGTCCAAATATCGCGCGCGTGCGCCGAGCAGCTCCAGGGAAGACCGGTGAGCACGCTCGCATAGCGCGCCACCGATGCGGGTGTGTGCAGAAAATGTGCGTGCAAGTGAGTCACCTCAGGTGGCAACTCGCGCACTAACACTAGGGCTTGCCCGAAACGGCGCACCCGGTTGGGCGTAGGGTTACGCAACAGGTCTCGCAGCCAGACGCCCCGTGCCCGCCGGTAGCTGCTGAGCTTGCGTGCCGCACGCCAGCCGCGCCACACACGAATGGGCTCGCGGATCAGATACTCGGGCAGGTATAGCACCGGCGCCTCAACTTCCTGATGTACACGGTGCAGGCTTCGGTCCGTGGGTCGGCGCAGTGACACGATACGGATATCCAGACCGCGCCTCTCGAGCGCCCGGATCTCGTGAGCGATAAAGGCCTCTGAAAGTCGCGGATAACCCTTCAGAACGAAGGCAACGGCACCAGACACGGGGACAGATTAGACTCCTTGGCTGGCAATGCCGATACGTGGCTCGAACGCCGCCGGCAGGTAGGCATCGACCATCTGATTGATATTATCCAGACCATCGAGCAGGGCCGGCACCACGATGGCGGACGGGCGGTTCTGCGACGGCAGGGCGCGCAGCGCGTCGGCCATTCGCCGTGCGCTGCGGCTGTGCACGTCGCTTAACATACTCACCAGCCCCAGCTCTTGCGCCCGGCTCGTGCGGATGTGCTGCTCCATGCGCGGTTTCGTTCGCGGCACGATCAGGGCCGGCTTGTCGAACGACAGAATCTCGCAGAAGGTGTTGTACCCACCCATAGCTACGACACCGGCCGCACCTGCCATCAATTGCTCTACGTGCGAATCAAAGGTAATAGCACGCACACGTGCCAGCCGATCCACCCGTTTGCGGAATTTCTCGCGGCGGCGGGTACGCATGAAAGGACCGAAAACGAGCAGTGCCGGATAGGGAATGCGCGGGTCGGCTTCATAGGCCCGCAGGACCCAATCGATGAGCGCATCGCCGTCACCACCGCCACCGGTTGTGACCAGCAGGTACGGTTCATCGAAGTAACACGGACCTGCCCGTTGCGCATCGTCCTGCTCGGGCAGCTTACGCCGGAGGTAGCCGGTGTACGTCAGTTTTCTGCGTATGCCCGGTGGGAGCGGGATACCGGCCAGCGGCTCGCAGATCTGTGGCAATCCGTAGACCCATATGTCGTCGTAAAGATCACGCAGCGCCGGTATTGCCTGCTTGCGCTGCCATTCACGGGCGAGCAGCGCCGGGTCATCCATANNAGACCCAATACACACAAGGTGCCAGCATTCTTCAGCATTCGCAGCGTGCTGAGAATCTCCCCACGCAGTCCCAGCGGCTCCTTGTCCACGAGGAACAGATCGGGGTTAAAGACCTTGGCGGTGTGCTGGATGATGGAAGCACGCATCTCCAGCACCTCGCTGATATCGATGTGCAGGTTCAGGGAGGAGTACTCACCGTTGCGCAGCTTAATGACGCCCGGTATCCGTACAAAATCCACCCTCGTCCTAAAGTCGTAACTCCCGATAATGGGCGAACCGGAGAGTATTAGTACCGATATGTCCTTCCGGCGTGCCACCAGAGACTGGGCGATCGTCCGACAGCGACGAAGATGCCCCAGTCCGAAAGAATCGTGGCTATATATCAGCACCCGGGAGTTATTCGAGTTCTTCCGCATGTCCCGGACCGTTCCTGTGGTGGACAGAGCGTGTCCAATATACCCGACGGTTGCAAAAAAGTCTCCGTACTATCAGCATTAGCCCGGTCCTGGCAGGCCGCCCTATTCAGGGGGGCCAAGCGATACCAAGCGCCGCTGCCATTCCCGATCCACCGGCAGGGTTTTTGCGCCGCGGCAGCGCCGGGGCGCCCGTGCCGACAGGGGCTCGGGTGCTATAGGCGCGGCCCGGACGTCGGAGAACAATGCTGTCGCGAGTATCGCGATAACTATACGAGCTTTTCCCTACTTATTTTATTGAGCAGCAAACAGCATGAAAGCGGCCCAGGTTATTGCACCTAAGAAATACGCCATTGTCGAGACCGATGACCCTGACATTTCATCCGAGCCGACGGGCAGTGTGGTGATCAAGACCGGCCGCACGGCGCTGTGCGGCAGCGACATACCCGTTTTCGCGAACGCGGCGCCCGCATCCCGTTATCCCCTTGCTCCGGGGTTATCGATGCACGAGTGCATCGGCGTGGTGGCTGCCAGCAAGTCCAGCCATTTCCGCGAAGGCGATCCGGTGCTGGCGATCCCGCGCAACAAGGACGGACTGGCGGAATATTTCGTCGCCGATGACTCGGCAGCCGTTACCCTGCCCGATCATGAAGACAAGGACTATATCCTGCTGTCACAACCACTTGGTACGGTAATCTGGGCCTGCCGCAAGCTCGGCAGTCTCCTTGCCCGCGACACCGTCGTCGTCGGTCAGGGCCCAATGGGGTTGCTGATCGCGCACGTGCTGAGCAACCTCGGCGCGCGTAGCGTCATCGTCACCGATGTGCTCGATTACCGCCTGGCTGTGTCGCGGGCCATGCGAGCGACGCACTGTATCAATGCGGCCAGGGAGGTCGTTGCCGATATTGTGGCAGACATCACCGATGGCAGGATGGCCGACGTCGTCTTCGAAGCCGTCGGCCACCAGCATGACACCATTAATGATTGTCTGGACCTTGTTAAGCGCGGCGGCACTGTAGTGGCATTCGGTGTTCCCGACGAGAAGATCTATCCCTTTCGCTTCGCCGATTTTTTTCGCAAAAACATACACCTAATCGGCTCGGTGGGCCAGGAGGTCCACACCGACATACCGCTTGCCATGGACATGATCTTGCAGGGAAGAATCAACCTGGCTCCACTCATCACTCATCATCTGCCCTTTACTGAAGTGCAGCGCGGCTTCGATCTCGCCCTCGGCAAGCAGGATGGCGCCATCAAGATCATTTTCGAATACGATTAGCCGCCCATGAAGTCACGATTGCTGACGCCTGGTCCGACGGAAGTTCCGCATAACGTATTTACCGCGATGGCGCACGCGTTGTGGCACCCGCGTAGCACGGAATTTGCTGAATTATTGCACAACGTCTCGGGCAAGCTTGCGACATTATTCTGCACGCGCAACGACGTGCTCACGCTGACGAGCTCCGGTACCGGCGCCATGGAAGCGGCCGCGGTCAATTTTCTGCGCCGGGGTGATCGTGTCATCACCGTCGACGGCGGCAAGTTCGGTGAGCGCTGGGGTGCGATCGCCGGTATCTACGGGCTGAACGCGGTCACGCTCAAGATTCCATGGGGCGAGGCGGCTGATGCGGAGCAGCTTGCGTCGTTGCTGCGCCAACATGCGGATGTTGCCGCCGTGTTCCTCACGCACAGCGAAACGTCTACCGGCGTCGTCTTCGACATCGCGGCGCTGGCAGCCGCTGCGGGACAGGAAAGTGACGCCCTCGTGATCGTTGATGGCATCAGCTCGATCGGCGTACTGCCGTTTCGCACAGACGATTGGGGGGTGGATGTCTGCGTCTCCGGTTCGCAGAAAGGCATGATGACGCCGCCCGGGCTCGCGTTCATGGCAGTCAGCGAACGTGCCTGGGCCAAAGCCGCCAACAGCGACTTGCCAAAGTTTTATTTTGACGCGCTTAAGGCCAGAGAGGGCCTGGCCAATGGCTTCACCACCTGGACACCGGCTGTCACGCTGATCGCCGGCCTCGACAAGGCGCTCGCAATGATCCTCGAAGAGGGCTTGGAGCAACGTTGGGAACGCTTTGCCACGCTTGCGCGCGCGACTCGCGCCGCTGCGACATCGGTCGGCCTCGATCTCTACGCCAAGTCACCGAGCGACGCAGTGACGGCCGTCAAGGTTCCTGAGTCTATCGACGGCCGCAAGCTAGTGGAGTGCCTGCGACGCGACTACGGAATAAGAGTGGCCGATGGACAGGAGCGGCTCAAGGGCAAGATTTTTCGCGTTGCTCATATGGGTTATCTTGACAAGCTCGATATTATCGCCTTCGCCTCGGCGCTGGAGCTCACATTGCGCGACTGCGGTTGGCCTGTGGAAATCGGAGCCGCCGTCAGTGCGGTGCAGGGTGTTTATGCGGAAGCCACGGACTAAAAAACTGACGGCTTGCAGTTCTCGCCTGCGTCAACGCGTGGCTCAGGCGTTTCGCCCTATTTCGCCTGCATGGCGGCGCCCCGACGAGACGTCCATGTCTCGGCGGTCGGGCGTGACATCCCTTGTCAACGCCCCCTGGCGAGGCGTTGCCCGCGGCGCAGGCGCGGCTTCACCAGTCGCCTCGCCTTGACACAGGCGAGACGGAGACTTAAGCATGACGCTCTTGCATCACTTGGACAAACCGCGTTGCAACATCTGTGGCGGAACAGAGTTCGAACGCGGGCCAAACGACCGTGTGAGCAGCACGCGCAAGTTGCCCCGCTGCACGCAGTGCCAGTCGCTCGAGCGCCATCGTCAGCTGCGCCAAGTCTACGCCCAGCTGCCGCCTGATTATCTCGCCGGGCTCGACGTGCTGCAGCTCAGCCCCGACATCGGCGTGGATTCATCCTGGTTCAAGAGCTATGAAGTGTCGGTGTTTGAAGGCGAGAACTCGCTCAATCTCGAAGCTATCGATCGCGCCGACGCAAGTTACGACCTGGTTATCTGCAACCACGTGCTCGAGCATGTCGCCGACGACCGTCAGGGGTTACGCGAACTGATGCGCATCACGCGCCCCGGGGGGTTCGTGCAGATCACCGTGCCCACCCCCTACACGCGGGCAACCACGGTTGACTGGGGCTATCCGAGGCCGGAGTCCCATGGACACTATCGCGGTTATGGCAAGGATTTTCTCTATCTGTTCGCCCAGGTGCTTCCGCAAGCCACGGTCCTACAGGTCGAAGCCGTGGACATCGTGACCGGCGCCGGGGGTTATGTCTATCTTTGGTCGGCCGACTTGCCGTGCATACGTCAGTTCAAGCAATGGATCGCGAACCCAATCGAAGTGGCCTAGATCGGCTCGGCGCAGCAATTCGGGTGCGGGCAATGCGGGTGCGTCCCGGTCCTAATCCGATAAGGCTACAAGGAAGGTCGTGTCAGCGCTCGAACCACTAAGAACCTATCTGCAGCGTCTTTCCGTCAAGTCGGACTACGCGCGCCTGCCGCCGCGCGTGCGCGACCGCATCCGCCGCCAACAGGAGTCGAGCGAGATCGCTATCGGCTGGGTCCAGCTCGGCGTCGTATTGACCTTCGCCACCCTGTACACGATCGCACCCAAGACCTTCACCGAGGAGGCTGACTTCGCGCCCGTACCATGGGCACTTTCTATCTACTTTCTGTTCACCGTGCTCCGGTTGTGGCTCGCACACAGCGGCCGGCTTCCGGACTGGATGCTTTACCTGTCGGTTGTGGTCGATATGCTTCTGCTGCTCGGGTTGATCTGGAGCTTTCATCTGCAGTACAAGCAACCGGCTTCCTTCTACCTGAAGGCTCCTACCCTGCTTTATGTGTTTATCTTCATTGCCCTGCGGTCCTTGCGATTTCAAGCGCGTTTCGTGCTAGTCGCCGGCGCGGCGGCGGCGATCGGCTGGTTGCTAATGGTCTGGTATGTCATCACCGTCGATCCAACCGACCCAATGATCACACGCAACTACGTCGAATACATGACGTCCAACAGCGTGCTGCTCGGCGCCGAGTTTGACAAGATCATCTCCATCTTGCTGGTCACCGCCATTCTTGCGGTGGCGATCACCCGAGCACGCCGCCTGCTGATCCAATCAGTCGTCGACAGCAGCACGGCGCAAGATCTTTCGCGTTTCGTGCCGGGCGAGGTCGTCCGCCGGGTGCGTTCGTCCGAGGAAGGCGTGCAGGCGGGTCAGGGCGAGGTTGCACTGGCGACGATCTTCTTCATCGACATCGAGGGGTTCACCACCATCTCCGAGAGCCTGGCGCCCACAGCGCTCATCAAGACGCTCAATAACTATTTTACCGCCGTGACCGAGCCGATCGAGCGTTACGGGGGCACCATTACGCAGTTCCAAGGCGACGCCATCCTGGCCAGCTTCAATCTGCCGGACCCGCACCCACAGCACGCCGCCAATGCGATTCGCGCCGCGATCGAGATTCAGGAGGTGTTGAAGACGCGCACCTTCGGTGATGGTATTGCTCTGAGATCGCGTATCGGCATCAATTCAGGCGAGGTGGTCGGTGGTCTGGTCGGTACCGGCACGCGCCTGGGTTACACCATTCACGGTGACGACGTTAATCTCGCCGCCCGCCTCGAGCACCTGAACAAGGAGTACGGAACCCGGATCATTGTCGCCCAGACCACTTGCGAGCTGGCCGGTTGGGATCAGTTTTCGTTTAAACGTCTCGGCGAGGTGCAGGTACGGGGACGCAGCCAGGCGACGACGATTTACACCATCCAGTTAGACTGACAATTAGCCGTATCCCTGCACGCACAGCTGTTGAAGATGGCGGCCAATATTTTCTCGGGCCGTCTTTTCATAGCGCGCGCGGAATAAGTCGGTGAAGAAAAACGCCGGGCGTGCAAGCAGTGAACGCAGGAAAGTAATCTGGTTCGGGTAGAATTGCTGGTCGGAAAGATGGGCATATTCCCGGCGTACCGCCTCACTGTGGCGCTGGAAGGTGTCCCACGGTAGGCCGAAGCTGGAGAGGTCGATATCGACCATGAACTGCTCATCGAGAGAGCTCGGCTGTTCGGGATGCGTCGTCACCATGATCAGGTCATACACGCTCTGGCGAAAGGCCGCGGATACATGCTGGTCCACCACCTGGCTGAAAAGCTCGGCGCTCTTGCGCTCGTTGTCCGACGCGCGTGGGTCATAGATCGCATCGTGAAACCACAACCCCATCTCGACTGCGTCGGCATCGTCCATGAGCCCGGCCGCAAGATCCAGCTGCCGCAAGCAATGAGCAATATGCTCAGGGGTGTGATAGTGCCGATGCGGTTCGGAGTAACGTCGCAGCAGCTCCTGGTAGACCGGGAGGGCTTCCCTGCCGGCGCCTTCTACCAGGCACCTGGTCCACAATGCGGTAAAACGTTCCTCGGTCATGTCCTGGTTGGGCCGGTCCATTGTCGAATAAAGCTCCCTCGACAGCACGCGTTGCGTAGGTCACGGCGCTTTCGCTACTATGTCTCACCCTGATGGAGCTCGCTTTGCAACGCCTCGACCTGTTTATGGGAGCGTGTAAGCTTGTCGCTAAGCTGGCGCATGACTTCGAGCGCCACACCGGGATTCTCCGTGACGAGCTTGAGAAACATGTCGTCGCTTATGCGCAATGCTTCTAACCGCCCCTTTGCCCGAAGGGTTGCCGAGCGTGCCGCGTTGTTAAACAACGCCAGCTCACCGAAGAGCTGGTCCTTCCCGAGCTTACCGACCACGACCGGGCCGCTGGGAGTATCAGCCAGGATCTCGACCTCACCGTGCATGATCACGAAGGCCGCATCGGCCGGATCACCTTCATGAAACAACACTTCGCCATCTTCGTAGGTCATCAGTTGGCTGGTAAACGCCAACAGCTTGAGCTTGGAAGGCTCAAGCTTGGCGAACAACAGCACCTTAGCTAGGGTTTCGGCTTCTTTCAGCAGCGCCATAACACCCTCCCAACCACGTCTATCCCGTTGCCACCAACTGTTGCAGAACTGTGCCGGGTCTGTTCAGCTCCGTGAACTGACCTTGCTCCACGACCTTGCCACTCTCCAGAACAAGCGCATGCTCGAACTTGCTGCCCAATTCGGCCCGATGCAGCATCCATATCAGGCCGCGCCTTTGGAATTCCTCGAACAGGTTTCGCATTATCTTATCCTGGCTCGCCGGATCCAAGGTGGCCGTGGCTCGGTCGAGCACGATTAGATCGGGTCGCTTCAGTACCGCACGGGCAATGGCCAGTTTCTGGCGTTGCGCTCCATTCAGGCGACTTCCAGCGATCCCTACTGAATAGTCTAGCCCCACCTCCATGACAATGCGCCGCAGGTTCAGTTTTTCCACGACTTCGCCGATGAGTGCGCCTATTTCGGCGGCACTGCGCGCTTTTCCGTAGGCCAAGCGCCCAAACAGGATATTGTCCTGTATCGAGATGGCCGAGTTGTAGCGCTCGGGGTCAAAAAACTCGACAACTTGTGCACCCTTTTCAAGCCCTGCAGCAATGGCATGACGCGCTTCCAGCAGGCGCGCCTGCATCGGTTCATCGCAAAGTCCCAGACGATGCCTGGCAGGGATCAGCTTGAATGGCAACGACAGCAGCATGTTAAGGTCTGCCGGGGACAGGTCTTCGTGACGCACACCCTCGGTGCGCGCCAACATGCTCTGGAATACAGGCAAATCCTCGGCATGGATAAAGCTGTACTGCTCGAACAACTCACTGCCCGGAGCGACATCGGCAAATAGATCGACCATGATCGCGGCGATCTTGCGCCCCATGTCGATGAAGTCCGGCATCAGCCTGGTATCTTGCAGAACTTTTCGCACATAGCTATTCGCCGAGAGGTTGTCGACCTCGAAGTCCTTATCGCACGGCGTGCCGAAAAGCAGGTTCTCGGCAATAGTCATGTTGGTGTTGAACCGGTCACGATCGAAAAGCTCAACCAGAGGCGCAATGGCGGGATCCTTCAACCGGTCGCGCAATACCTTGCGTGCTTCGAGCACACGCGCTGCGAGGTCCGCCTGAGTCTGCGGATCCACTGTGCCCCGCAAGCCGAGATGGTAGACATCCTCGTCCAAATCGACCTTTGTCAGGACGGCCATAATCCTGTCGGTGAGCGCCTCCTCGTCCGTGACCCCGGCTGCCTCGTAGTCCACCCAGTCCGCATTGATGTCGTGCGACGAATTTCCGGTCACTGCCGACTCCGCCAGCACGCGCTCGCGCTGCGCTCGTGTCTGCTCATCGTACACCGCCGCACGCAAGGGGCGGTGTTTGAGGCTATAGAGCAGATTATCGCGCACGCTGCCCGAACGCAGCCGTGGCTCTTGGCCCACATAGGCGATCCGCCTTCCGGTAATGCTTTCCGGTGCCTGTGTTAACTGCAGATCACCGATGCTGAGGCTTCCAGATAGCGGTCGATCAACGCCGGCCATCACGATGGCCAGTCTGTCCGTGCCACTGGCGCCCTTTCCAAGCACGGCCACCCGCTGTGCAAGCTTGAACTTGAAACTGGCACCACCAACAAAGGACATCGTGCCATCTGCTTCCTCTCGCAGATCGAGATTAGTGGCGATAACATCGCCGGAAAGCACGGGTATCTTCTCTGGTTCTTCAACCTGCAAGCGCTCCTCCAGCATTCCCGCCGGCTGGAACTTCTCGACGAGTAAGCCATACCTCAAGCGCACATCCTCCCTAGTCTGATAGTACTTGAGCAGCTCCTTCCAGGGCGCGGCCAAGTCCTTGTAGGCGGCAAGCACAGCCACGAGCGCGCCGAATGACAGGCTGCCGCGAATCACCAGGTAGCCGCCGATGGAATAAA
>JABAOD010000047.1_pt2 | contig 19949 bp, 18 predicted proteins | sample 7062151 | NCBI WGS metagenome assembly JABAOD01 (sample SAMN14538626, study PRJNA623070) | marine sediment metagenome | biome: marine biome [ENVO:00000428]; feature: marine pelagic biome [ENVO:01000023]; material: deep marine sediment [ENVO:00002113] | place: India: Gulf of Khambhat ... | reverse complement strand
ACCGGGTCCTTGCGGCGCCCCGGGTCGAGCCGCTCACGATCGACGGCGATCCGTCTGACTGGGAAGGCATCCCTGAGCTCACTATGACGCTCCGCCCGATCGTCGGCGAGAACGCATCAGAGCACGAAGCCACGGTGCGCGTCGCCCACGACGACGAGTACATCTACGTCCTCTTCACGGTCGACGACGACTTCAACTGGAGCGAGATCGATCCCCACTTCGCCGGCGCCCCCGCCATCATGTGGCCGATCGAGGCGACGGCTGGACCCCACATGGGCGGCGAGGATCCATCCGGCCACCCATCGCTCGGATGGGTGGACATCTGGTATTGGCGCCTCGATTGCCCCGTGGGTGTCGAGCAGGGAGGCGCCGTGCACGGGCCCGGCAACGGCGATCCAGGCAATGACGGCACGTGCAACTTCGACGACGAGTGGGCCAGCGATCCCGACACTCACGATGACGACTTCGGCGAGGGCGCCGAGAACAGCCTGCTCGGGGTGTTCTCCCACACCAATCCGGTGGAGGACGCCGAGGGCACGTGGTTCTTCGAGATGCGCCGGCCTCTCCAGACCGGTGACGCACTCGACGCTCAATTCACCATCGGAGGAACGAGCCGGCTGGCACTCGCCTACTGGGACCCCGACGCCGGCCAGAACGGTTGGGGTCGAAGGGACCACGTGCAGAGCTCGAACGCCGGGTGGATCGAGGTGGTGTTCGCAGAATGATCACCTCGCAAGCCAAAACGACAACTTGTTCGACGACCAAAGGAGGTCTTCGTGACATGGCCATGAGAACCAGATGGATGACGGTGTTCGTCGTGATGCTGCTGCTGGTACTCCCCGCATGCAGCGACAACAGCGAACTCGAGGATGCTCGTGCCCAGATCTCCGAGCTCGAGTCGGCGAGGGCAACCCTCGAAGCCTCGAACGCGGACCTGGAAGCGAGCGTTGCGAGCCTGGAAACGGCGGTCACCGACCTCCAGTCCTCGGCGAGCGACCTCGAGGCCGCCAACAGCGATCTCTCCGGACAGATCAGTGCTCTGGCCGGTGAAAAAGAGTCGTTGGAGGCGACGCTGGCGTCGACGGGCCAGCAACTGATCCTTCAGGCCGACATCGTCGGCGATGGATGCATGTTGCAGAACGCATACCTGAACGACGGTGAGGCAAAGGCCACGTTCCGGGTTCGCGTCTATGACCCGATCTCAGGCGAGCAACTCGACGACGAGGCCCTCGACTCGGTGACGGTCGAGCTGGGAGACGGCCAGGTGTTCGACCTCAGATGGGGTCCGCACCCGCCCGACACGGAGAACGACTTCTTCTGGACGTACGGCTGGGAGATCTTCGCCGGCTATCCGGCGGGGAACGTTTCGTACCTGATCTCGGCAACCGCAACCGATGGCCGGACCGGAGTGTTCGAGCCATTCAACGTGGCTCCGTCGCTCCTGACGGTGATGGAGGTCGAGGCCTGAACATAGGCAGGAGGGGCGCCGGGAACGGCTGAGCCCGAACCGGCGCCCCCCGACCACCCGTGAAGCCACGCACCGCGTGGATACACCGGTGGTCGGAGAAGGAGACCCGCATGCAAGAGGATCGAGGCAACAGGAGACACGTGGCGCGCGTCCGCGGCGGCTACCTGGCTGTGATCGCGCTGACGCTCGTGATGGGCGCCTGCAGCGACGCCGATGTCGCCCCCGACCCCACCGGGGCGGTGCCGGATCTCGCCGCCAGCAGCACGATCGCCACACCGGCTCCAGCCACCGAGGAGGCCGAGCAGGAGCCTCTCTTCGTCGGCCGGATGTCGCTTTCGCCTTCCGGAGGTCCGATCGGCTCGATCGTGACGGCTTCCGGCACGGGATTCGACCCGTCGACGGAACTCGTCCTGGCCTGGGAAGACACGACCGCGACCTGGAATGCGGACCTCGTGGAGGGCAAGTTCTACGGCCGTGAGTTCGTCACCGAGCCCAACCCCCTCATGACCATCACCACGGATGAAACGGGCGCGTTCGAAGCCGAGTTCGAGGTGCCGGCAGACTTCGGCTTCACTCACAACGTGACGGTTCATCGAGGAGAGGACATCCTCAACCGGGCGGCGTTCCGCACCGAGATGCAGATGTCCATCAGTCCCACCTCGGGACCGGTGGGAACACCGATCACCGTCGAGGTGACCGGGATGGGGTACGGATACCTCGAGAACAGTTGGCAGCTGACGTACGACAACAAGTACACAGGATGGGTGTCGGCGGTCACGACCGACGGGAGCGCCACCGCCGTCATCCCGGCAGTCGGCGCACCGGGGACGCATGTCATCCAGTTGACACACGGCTGGAGCCACGTCCCGTATCTCAACAATCAACAATCCCCCCGACCGGACCGACCCGTGTTCACCATGGAATTCGAGGTGACGGACGGGCCGGCGATCCTGCCACCCGCCCCGGAGAGCCAGGGCCTGCCAATCGTCATGAGCGAGGTGCCGGCCGATACCGGCGAGGCGGCGATCTGGACGGACGTCGCATCCGGCCCGGTCGGCACACCACTCGTGATGTCCGGTCACAACCTCCCGGGTGAAGCGCTGACCCTCATGTGGTACCGGCAGGAGGGCAGCCGCGTGTCGGGTAGCGGCTGGTCCGAAGTGGGTGTCGAGCTCGGTACGGTGACACCGGCCGCCGACGGCACGTTGAGCTTTGCATTCGATGCGCTCGACGACCTGGGCGGACCCCACCGCATCGAAGCGATGCTCGGCGACGAGGTCGTGGCGACGACATCGTTCGACATCAAGCCCTCTGCCTTCGCCGTGGAGAACGGCGTCGGCCCGGCGGGAACGATGGCGCTGTTCCACGTGAAGGGTGTGGGATGGACCGAGACGGCGAACATCTACACGGTCGTCTACGACAACGCCTACGTGGGATTCGCATGTGGGTTCAACAGTCAGGGCGACATCCAGATCTATCTGCCGCTCTCGGGCGAACCCGGCTATCACTTCGTCGACTTCTACCCAGCCATCTACCGCGGCGAGGACATCCGTGGTGCAGTGAACTTCCGGCTGCCCCAGCTCACCTATGCCGACGACCATCCGGGAGAGGATCTCCCAGCGTTCCGCTTCGTCGTGGAGGTGACCGAAGACTGAAGAACGAACAATGCAGTGATACGGGTGAGCACCATCGCAATCAGGCGACAGGCAGTGGGCCCGCATGACGAGAGAGCGTTCGATCGACGACAATGGAGGAACGCTTCGACCGAGGCGACCAGTGAGGTGAACAACGATGAGTTCTGCGCCACGGCCGCACATTCGTGTCGTGATCGCCGACGACCACGGTCTCGTGCGCCGTGGCACGAGGGAGATCCTCGAGGGTGCGGAATCCATCCAGGTCGTCGGCGAGGCGGCTGATGGGCGAGAGGCCGTCGACGCCGTCACCCAACTCCAGCCGGACGTCGCCCTCCTCGACATCGGGATGCCGATCCTCAACGGAGTCGAGGCCGCCGCGATCATCCACGAGCGTCTCCCCGATGTGCGGATCCTCATGCTCACCGTGCACGGCGACCTCGAGTATCTGTGGCAGGCCATCCGGGCTGGTGCGTCGGGCTACCTCCTGAAGGACACGACGGACAGCGCTCTCGTCGAGGCCGTCATGACGGTCGCCGGCGGACGCTCGGTGCTCGATCCGACGGTCACGCACCTCATGCTCGATCGGATGAGGCTCGAGGAAGCGGACGTGGACCAAGCGCCGATCGCCGAACTGACGGAGCGCGAAACCGAGACGCTGTCGATGGCCGCCCGAGGTCTCTCGAATCGCGAGATCGGCGAGGCGCTCGACCGCAGCCCGCGCACCATCGAAGTCCACCTCCACAACGCCTTCAAGAAGCTGGGGGTGAAATCGAGAACCGAGGCCGTCGTCCTGGCCCTCAAGCACGGGTTGCTCGACACCGGCGAGACCCGATGAGCCTCACCGACGACAGGCGCTCTTCCGAGTCGCCTGGTCGTCTCATCGGAACGCCGCTCGCGCCGCCCGTCGGCGATCTGCGCTTCTGGCTCATCCAGGTGCTCGTGGCCGGCATCACGGTTCTCCACGGGGCCATCGAGTGGTCGGAACGCACCAGTGAACTCACGGGGTTCTGGGAGGGTGTCCACCACCTGCCGGTCCCGGCCTACATCATCCCCGTGCTCCTGGCCGGCTTCTGGTACGGCCTGCGGGGCGGTCTGCTCACCGGGCTGGTGACCATGGTGCTCAGCGTTCCCAACGCGTTCATCTTTCACAGCGAGAACTACGGCTGGCTCGGGGAGACGTTGACCAACGTTCTCGTGCTGGCAGTCGGCTTGACCGTCGCGACCATGGTCGAACGAGATGTCCGGCTGCGGCGGGATGCCGAGCACAACAGCAGGCGGCTACGAACGCTCTGGGACGTCGCCGGGACCCTGGGACGGTACGAGAGCGAGAACGCCGTCATCGCGGGTGTCATCCGCCGGCTCGCCGCCAGCCCGACGGTGGACGCGGCCGGATTCCTCCCGAGCCGCGGCGTCGGCGATCGGAGGTTCGCTGCAGCGGGCAGCGAAGCGGGCCTGGTACGCATCAGCGACGTCGTGGCCTCGGCACCGGACTCGCCCCTCTCGACGCCTGTCGACGATCTCCTGGCCTTCGACGTGGCGACGGCCCACCGCGTCTTCGGAACGCTGCTCATCGTTTGCATGACCGAAGGACCGTGCTCTGAAGACACCGTCCTCTTCTCGCTCGTCGCCGGCGAGCTTGCAGCCGTCATGGAGAACCTCGAGCACCGCGAGCAGGAACGGTCGGAGTTGCAGCGTTACGCCCGTGCGATCACCGTGGCTCAGGAGACCGAGAGGCTGCGTATCGCGCGTGAGCTCCACGACGGACCGGCCCAATCGATGATCGTGCTGAACCGGGGTCTCGAACGTCTCACGACGGAAGCATCGAATGGGCCCATCGACATGGAGACCACTGCGGAGATGAAGCACCTCGTGCAGGACACGCTCCGGTCGTTGCAGCGCACGACGCAGGCGCTTCGCCCTCCGGTCCTCGACGATCTCGGGTTGGGTGCTGCGGTGCGGTCACTCGCAGACCGACGAACCAATCGTGGCGTGATCGAAGTGACGCTCGAGATCGAAGGTGACGAACGCCGGCTCGGACCCGACATCGAATTGGCCGCCTATCGGATCACCCAGGAGGCGCTGACCAATGTGGAGCGACACGCCCAGACCGACTCGGCCCATGTGTCGTTGCGGTTCGAGGAGGGGTTGCTCGCCATCGAGATCGCCGACGATGGGATCGGCTTCGACTTCGAGGACAAACGGGACCAAGGACACTTCGGGCTCGTCGGCATGCGCGAGCGCGCCGAACTCGCCGGTGGGACGTTTCGCGTGAAGTCGGCTCCGGGGAAGGGAGCACGTGTGATCGTCGAGATCCCCATCCCTGAAGCGGCCGAACCCGCCTGACGCAGCACGTGCAGCGGTCCGCACAGTGCCGGACCACCGTCGCCANNAAACCGATACCGATGATCGTCACGCAACATGTCTCCCGTGCCTTGGCATCACCCGACCAGACCCCCTTCGACGCAGATGAGGCACACCATCGCTGGTGTGCCTCATCGCTTTCGACGATCGACAGCTGCGCGGCCGTACGCGTCACCTACGGACAGGCACCGACCTCAGGGTTGAAATCGGCAAAGACGCCGTCGGGGTTCGCCTTCCAGATCCACGCGTGGAGCACCCACACGCCGAGCGCCGTGTTCTCGTGGAAGTGCTCACCGAACAGCTCCGGTGGGTTGTCCGGGTCAACGAAGCCGCCGGGGACGATGTATTCCACCCCTACGAGCTTCAGCTTGCCGTCCATGACCTCGTACACGAGCGCTTCGGGTGCGAGAGGATCGAGGACCCCGTCGAGGGCAGCGAGATTCACGTAGTGCTGACCCATACCGCCCGCCGCCGAGTCGAAGCAGTCCAGGAACTCCACGTAGCCCGCCTTCTCGCCCTGGGTCACGGAGTGATACCGGGCGGTCGCCGTCCGCACTTCGTCCAGCGCTGACCCGGCGGTCGCAGTCGTGGCGAATGCGAGGACGATCGCAAGTGCGGTCGCTGCTGTGATCGCTGTTCGTGTGGAACGTGCCGAGCCGGTCATCCCTCTGTCACCTCGAAGATCTCGTCGGCGACGAGGCCGTGGGCCTCCCGATGGACCGTGGCCGCTGCCTCGGGGTTGGGAGCTTCGACCAGACAGAAGACCTTTCCGGCCTGCTCGTCCACCCAGTAACTCCGATAGTCGACTCCATACTGGCCCTGGATGGCCATGTCGGCTTCATGGGCACCTGCCACATCTGCGGCCGTGGCGCCTTCGGGGAGATGGTGATGAACGTCCATGTACAAGGGCATCGCTTTCCTCCTTCGCGTGATGTCCTTCCCCGCAGACGATGGAGACGTGCCATTGCGCGACGATTGAACGGTCGTTGCACGCCGGTTCGATTCGGTCGGTACCTTGTGGTCCATGGAGATCCGCGTACTGGGGCCGCTCGAAGTGCTCGATGGATCCGCGATCGAGATCCGTCGCCCCAAGGACCGCGCCCTCCTGGCCATGCTGGCCGCCGAGGCCGGCACGACGGTATCCGCCGACCGCCTGATCGATGGGCTCTGGGGCGAGGAAGCTCCCGCCACCGCACTCGGCACGCTGCGGACCTACATCCACCACCTGAGATCGCTCCTCCCGGACGGGAGCGTCGCCACCGACGGTCGGGGCTACCGACTCGACTGTGACCCGGACGCCGTCGACGCCGAACGGTTCCCACAACTCGTCGCCGCGGCTCGGGGACTGCTGGAGGAGGACCCCGCAGTGGCCGGACGGCTGCTGGAAGAGGCGATGGAGCTGTGGCGGGGAACGCCCTTCGAAGATGCCGATCGGGCCGAGTGGCTGCGCCCGCTGCGGACCAGGCTCGAGGGTCTGCGGCTGCAGGCGATCGTCGACTCGATCGACACCCGCTTGCGACTCGGCGATCACGATGCGGCCATTCCGGAGTTGCGATCCCTGGTGGAGGAGCATCCGCTCCGGGAAGACGTCTGGGCGATGCTCATGACCGCCCTCTATCGCGCGGGGCGCCAGGCCGAGGCACTCCGTGCGTACGCGTCGGCCCGACGCGTACTCGTCGAAGAACTCGGCATCGACCCCGGACCCGAGCTACAGCAGCTCGAGGCGCGGGTCCTGGCCCAGGATCCCGGCCTTCTGTTCGACGAAGCCACGCCATCCGCCACCCCGCTGCCCCATGCCGAGGACCCACCCGCGCCGGACCCGGGTGCCGCCGTGTCGCCACCGCCCCTGCCACCAGAGCGGCGTCGCGTCACGCTCGTGTGCGTCGAGTTGGTGGGGCTCGAAGAACTCCGCTCCCAGATCGGGACCACGACTGCGGACGTGATAGCAGAGGAAGCGCGGGCCATCGTGACCGAGGCCGTGGCCGACTTCGGAACCACGGCCGAGCGCGCCGGCGACGCGTTGCTCATTGCGCCGTTCGGTCTCCCGGTGGCGCGCGACGATGACGCGTATCGGGCGATCCGGGCGGCACTCGCGTCGCGCGAGCGCATTGCCGCGCACGCAACGGAGACCAGGCGGTCGTGGCATACGGACGGCATCGCCGTGCGAGTGGCGGTGGCGTCGGCCGACCTCACGACACGCGGCTCACACGTCGAACACCCGAGCGTCGTTTCGCAACGAGTGGCGGAGCTCGCGGCGGTGGCCGAACCCGATCAGGTGCTCGTCGCGGATCACACCAAGCGACGGCTGGAGGACCTGTTCGTCTGGGGCCCCGAGCCGCTCACCATCGACGGGAGCCACGCCTGGCCGGTCCATGCGACCGTCGCCCCGGGAGACAAGGTCCGGATGTCACGGCGTATCCACGCTCCACTCGTGGGCCGGGCGCACGAACTCGAAACCCTCGAGGCGGCGATCGGCGAGCTGCAGAGGGGACTCGGCGGCGTGATCTGGATCGGAGGCGATGCAGGTGTCGGGAAGACACGCCTCGTTGAGGAGTTGCGAGAGTCCACACGGCCAGGGACGCGGTGGCTCATCGGCCACTGCGCTGCATTCGCCGAGGCGATGCCGTACTGGCCGATTCGCGATCTCATGCGCGACTGGCTCGCGCTCGGTGTCGACGATACCGAGATGAAGACGAGAGTGGCCCTGCGCACAGGGCTAGAGCAGGAGCTCGAGAGTGCCGACCGGCTCTACCCCTATCTCGCCGCGATGCTCGGAGTGGAGCTCGAGGGCTCCGATGCCGACCGGATCGCCGTGGCCCCGGAAGCGCTGCAGTACCGCACGTTCGAGGTGATCGGAGAGCTCGTCGGCGCAATGGCCGGGCGGGTGCCACTCGTCGTGGCCGTCGAAGACGTCCACTGGATCGACCCGACGTCCCTCCAGCTGCTCGAGCGCCTCATCGAGCTCACCGACGAAACGGCCCTCCTGCTCATCCTCACTTCGCGACCGGATCCCGACCACCCGTCGCACCGCCTCGGCGAACTCGCTCGGCGACGCCTCCCTCATCGCCTGCTCGAATTCCACCTCGAGTCGCTCAGCGGACCGGACCAGCAGGCCATGCTCGACGCCCTGATCGGCGCCGAAACGCTCCCGACGTCGACCCGGCGCCGTCTCCTCGACCTCGCCGAAGGCAACCCGTTCTATCTCGAGGAGCTCGTCGGATCGCTGGTGGACGAGGGCGCCCTGGTCACCACCGACGCAGGCTGGGTCTTCGATCACGAAGTGACCCTCTCGGTGCCGGAAACGGTGGAGAAGGTGGTCCAGGCCCGCATCGACCGGCTCGATGCCGACGCCCACGAGCTCATCACATCGGCCGCAGTGCTCGGGAGGAGCTTCGGTCTGCCCCTGTTGCAGGGCGTTCTGGGAGAGCCAGGGGGATTGATCGATGCCATCCACCGCCTCCTCCGACTCGATCTGCTCATCCAGGCGCGACGCTGGCCGCAGGCCGAGTACCTCTTCAAGCATGCGCTCATCCAGGAAGCGGCATACGGCACGCTGCCCGTGGAGCGACGTCGGCAGCTTCACCGGCGCGCTNNCGCGCTGCGGAATGGCTGGAGCAACGTCACACCTCGAGCCTCGACGAAGTCGCCGGCCTGCTCGCAGGACATTGGGTGGCTACCGGAGATGACGAGCGAGCGGCAGCCGCTCTCCTGCGCGCAGGCGATGTGGCCCGGCGTGAGCACGCCCTCGACGAAGCCGTAGATCACTATCGCACCTTGTTGCCGATCCTGGAGCGGATGGGAGATCGCCGGACGACGGCCCTCGTGTTGCTCCGTCTCGGTCATGCACTCCACACGGCGCTCCGGTTTGCCGAGTGCAACGCCGCCTACCAGGAGGCGTTCCAGCTGTGGGAGTACGAACCGTCACCCCCGGCCGTCGAGACGCTTCGCTTCGCCGGTCCGCCGTGGTGGCGTCCCGTCGATCCGATTCGGTCGTATTGGTTGCAGGACATGCAACTGCAGATGGCCCTCTTCGATCGATTGGTCGAACGCTGGCCCGACGACACCTTGGTGCCCTCCCTGGCCGAACGATGGGAGGTGTCCGACGACGGCCTGCGCTACCGATTCACGCTCAGAGAAGGCCTGCTCTGGTCCGATGGCCGGCCGCTCACTGCCGCGGACGCAGCGTTCGGTGTGCTGCGCAATCTCGATCCCGAGGATCCAGGGATCTCCGTATCGATGCTGTATGTCATCGAAGGAGCGCGCGCCCATCTGCGCGGGGACACCGCTGACCGGAGTGACATCGGCGTGAGGGCAGTCGACGATCGAACGGTCGAATTCAGGCTCACTGCACCCGCACCGTATCTGCTCTCCATGCTCAATCGTCCGGATTGCGGCCCGCAACCTCAACACGTCATCGAGCGCCACGGCGATGAGTGGCATCATCCGGAACACATCGCAACGAGTGGCGCGTTTCGCCGGGTCGAAGCGAGCGCGAATCACGTGGTGCTCGAACGCCGTCCCGACTACCAAGGAAGCCGATTCGGCAACGTCGCTCGCGTCGAGTGGCAGACGGGACCGTCGTCCCTCGCCGTGCAAGCCTATCTCGACGGCGAACTCGACCTCTTGTGGCTGGGGAGAGGATGGCACGGCGATCACGTGGGCCGGCTTCAGGCCGACGTCATCTTCCCCGAGCCGCACGCAGGGCTCACGTACCTCTTCTTCGACGTTGCCAATCGGTGGGCCGCAGAGCGAGACTTCAGGCTCGCGCTCGCTCATGGGATCGATCGTGAGGCACTGGTGGACGCCCTTCCCGGAGACGAGACCGTTGCCACCGGGGGCGTCGTCCCACCTCCGCTCGCCGGCCACACCCCCGACATCACGGTACCGTTCGATCCAGCACGGGCGCGTGACCTTCTCGATCGACTGGGCCATGACGCCGTCGTGAGGATCGCCACCTTCGAACGCTTCCAGCCGGAGGCCGACGCGGTTGCCGAGATGTGGCGACGTCACCTGGACCTGGAGGTCGAGGTCGACACGATCGACGACCCGACCCACTGGCTCGCTCTTCCCACCGCAGGTCACGACTACGCCGTGTTCCCCTCGACCTGGTACCCGGGTTACACGGACCCGGAGTACTTCCTCCGCCTGTTGCTCGCGTCGGACGCCGTCGACAACCACGGCCGGTGGAGCCACGGCCCGTACGACGCCCTGATCGAGCGAGCCACCTCGGCCAGGACCGAGCAGGAGCGTCTCGAGCTGTTCCACGCCGCCGATCGCATGGCCGTGGTCGAACAGGTCGCCGTCATTCCTCTCGCCTATGCGTGGAACACCTCGGTGAGAGGTCCGCACGTCGAGGGATGGTGGGAGTTCGGCAAGTCCTGGGCCAACTTCGCGGACTTGACGGTGACGCGACCTGGCTGACCTGCAACCCGCGCGGCACGGAGTTCGGTCGACGGACGCGCAGACAGGCCGATCGGAGCGAGGGGCGTCACCGTCACCTCGCTCCGACGGTCACGGTCCGGCTCACATCGTGCCGGACGCCTCCTCCGGCGTCGGCTCCTTCGCCCCCGTCATGATGGCGACCACGTCCTGCCCTCGTGACTCGAATCGATGCCCCGAACGTGTCGGTGCACATCGACACGTTCCACCTCGACATCGAGGAGCCGTCGGTCCCGGACGCCATCCTCCGGCTCGGACCTCGCCTCGGATATGTCCACCTCGCGGAGTCGCATCGAGGTCTGCTCGGCTCCGGTCACATCCCGCTCGACGCGGTCTTCGCAGCGCTCGGATCGATCCACTACGAGGGCCCGATCGTCATCGAGGCGTTCTTCAACGCGGATCCCGCGATCCGAAGGGCCACCGCCTCGTGGCGGGATCACGGCCTGGATCCCGAGACCTTTGCTGCGTCGAGTCTGCACACGGTCAGAGCGTTGCTGGACCAGGCCGTCCACTGATCACCGCCTCGTCGCTCGACGACCGGATGTCAGATGGCCTGCGCCGGCTCGCCGTGCGGCGAATCAGCGCTCGGACACGGCGTAGCGCGCTTGCATGACGAGCTTCGGCGTGCGGTCGACCCTGAACAAGCCCCAATGCTTCTCGGGCTCGAAGGGATTCGGTGCGCCTTTCCACGGTTCGTCGAACGCCTCGAAGACGTAGGTCAGGACGCCCTCTCGCCTGCTCCACTCCATCAGCTGCTCGTAGTACTCCTGCTGCAGCTCCTCGGACGCGTTCGCCGGGTGGATTCCACGCCCGTCCGATGCCGTGGTCCAGCCCGCTTCGGTGATGACGACCGGGACGTCGGGGTGACGGTTGGCGACGGCGCGATGGTTGTCGATCGTGTGCTCCATGGCGGTGGCGATCGTGTGGTGCTCCCACACCGGATACGTGTGGATCGAGATGAAGTCGACCTCCGGGACCAGGGGGTCGAGCGTGCCGAGCCACGGAACGTAGTTGTCGCACGACGTGACGGGTTGCGGCACCGCCTGCTTCACCCTTCGGACGTGGCGAAGCAGTCGCTCGACGGACACGAGATGATCCGTCCACGACACGGCGCACTCGTTGCCGACCCCAACTGCCGCGACGATGTCCGGGTAGCGGTTGGCGAGGGCGATCGCCCGCTCGACCTCGGCGTCGTTGCGGCGACGATGAGATGCGAGGGTGGCGTCGTCGAACTCGGCGCCCCACGGACATCGAGGATTGCTGAGCTCGGCGGCCAGTTCCGCGCCCAACAGCACCGAGAGCTCGAGACCCTCTTGCTCGATCACGCGCAGCGTCGTCTCGGCGTGAGGGCTGGCGTCGTACAGCCGGATGTGGCGCCAGTTCTCCGAGAGGAGCAGCAGATCCTCCCGGATCTCCTCGTACGACGGATACACCCCGGTACGCGGGCTCTGGCCCGTGCGATAGCCGGAGTAGCAGATGGCGTTGGCGTGCTCGCCGAGGAGACGGTCGAGCCCGGGATGGCGTTCAGACATACTTCGGGTTCCCGTCCTCGTCCCAGAGGCCCCAGTAGGCCCCGACGTCCCCCTCGCTGTGGATCTTCCAGACCTCGTCGAACGAGGAGAAGTAGAAGATCTCGATGCCCTCTTCGGCGGCCCATTGATAGGTGTCCACGAAGTACTTGATGGCGTGCTCGACGGAAGGAACGGCACCCCGCTCGGCGGGACCGGCGTTGGGCCAGCCGGTCTCGCTGATGATGACCTTCTTGCCGTTGGCCGCCTCCTGCGCCGTTCGGTACATCTCCTTCATGTAGAGCAGGGCGTGCTCGGCCGGGCAGCCCTCCCAGAACGGGTAGCAGTTGGCGAGGATGACGTCGCACGCGTCGGTGACCCTCGGGTGGACCGCAAACTCGAAGTAGGCATCGACATAGCCGACCGGGACACCGGGTACCGCGGCCTTGACCCGTTCGATGTGGTCGATGAGCTCGTCCTCCGTCAGATCGCCCCGCAACAGCACCTCGTTGCCTACGGCGATGATGTCGGCGTGACCGGCGCGCCCCAGCTCGATCACGGTTGCGATCTCGAGCTCGTTCTTCTCGCGATCATCGCCGAGCCAGGCACCGACGAGCGTGCTCAGACCCTGCTCCTTGGCGACCACCGGGATGAGCTCATTGCCCTCGGTGGTGGAGAAGGTGCGAATCCAGGAGACATACGGCTGGATGATCCCGAGCCTGTGGCGGATCTGCTCCTCACCGAGCTGCGTCCCCGGGCCCTGGCCCTCCGTGTACGGGCTGAACGAGATGCCGTGGATACCGGCTTCGAGAACGCGGTGCGCGAGCGTGCGGAGCTCTGCCTCGGAGAGGCCGGTGAGATCGATCCCGGAGAGCGTGGACGTGCGCCTGTAGTAGTTCGACATGTTGGGTCCCGTTCGATGTGCTGGAGCGGCGGGGAGAATCTACCCCACATCCACCGATCGCACAGATCGCCGGAGCGCCTGACATGTCCGGACCCGGGTAGCGTCGTGCCGTGGCCGACAACATCGACCCCGAGGCGTTGTTCACGCAGGCGCTCGTCGAGGGATCCACAGACGCCGTGACGGCGTGGCTGGAGGCGGGACCCGAGACGGTTCAACGGCTGCGTCGAGAACTGACGGGTGAGCAGCGAATCGTCGTGCCCGAGGGCACGCCCGATCGCCTGCTGCTCGACAATCTCACGTGGGCATCACATGAGACGGCCAGGATGTTCCCCGAGCCGTTCCTGGCTGCGTTCGCCGACGACCGATGGGACGAGAACCCATTCGTGTGCGCCGGCCTGGGAGCGATCCACCGTCCCGAGACCACCGAGCGGCTCATGACGATCCTGCGCACCGGGAGTCGATGGCTCCGCATCGGAGCTGCGGTTGCCCTCCGTGGACACGAGCACCCACAGCTGAAGGAAGCGTTCGCAGCGGCCCTCGACGACCCGGACGAGATCGTGCAGTACCACGCCTCGCAGCGGCTGGCCGAGCTCAGCGGTCAAGCCGCCGACGGTGAGGCGCACGACGAGCATCATCTCGGGCTCATCGCCGCTCCAATCGACGGGCAGGAGGACGATCGCTAGTTCGTCGAGTCGTAGGACACGGTCGAAATCACCCACATGCCGTCCGCCTGCTGCTGCATCGTGAGGCCGAGCGCAAACGGCACGTCCTCGGCGAAGACGAAGCACTGCGCCTGCGACGCTCCGATCATCTCGCAGCTCGCGGCGTCTGCTCTCGGCACGAACTCGTCGAGAATCCTGGCCCCCAAGCCCTCCCACGATGACACCGGCCACAGCGAGCGAACGAGCTCGGCGTCTCCGGATGCCAACGCGGCCACGAGAGCGTCGCCGACGGCCTCGGGGCTGTCATGCCCCGAGGTCACGCCACCGGAATCGGATGGGAGCCCGGCGACGACGTCGAACGGCCAGTTCAGCTCCTGTCGTTCGCCATCCCGAATGACGACGAGCCCGAGGTCGTAGGTCCCTGCCGGTGTGCCGGAATCCACGTCCAGCGACAGACGCATCGACTCGCCGTCCGGGGCGATGGCGATGGTGGCTTCCACACCACTCGGAGCGGTCAGCACGCCGACACTGGTCCCGGTCACGAGCGGCACGGCGACCTCGAACGACGTCCCTTGCTGGACGTCGGCGGCGATGGCCAGCCCGAGGTCTTCGAGCGTGGCAGGGTTCTCGACCGAGCCGCATGAAGCGAGCACCACCATCGCGACGAGTGCCGCCACGAGGTGTCTGCCGGTCGAACGTTGCGATGCGATGAGGTTCATTGCTTCCTTTGAAGTCTCGACGCCGCACCATGCGGCGCGAAACGCATGGTAAGGATGTTTGCCACCGTGTGTCAATAGCTATTGCGGCTATAGCCATTGACACTCCGAGAGCGAAATGGTTGACTCGGCTGATGTCCATCCGAGAAGAACACATCCGGCGCCTGATCACGGCCCTCGAATACCTCGAGGCGGCCGCTCACGACAACCTGGAGCGAAGCCGCCGCCTCCAGCGTCGCGCCCGGACGCTCCGCACCCAGCTCGAGGCCGGCGGGAGCCTCGCGTCGCTCGTCGAGGCCGAGGAGCCGCCCCGGATGGTCGAACTCCTCACCACGAACATGACAACACTCGAGACCGCCGGCGCCGAGTTCCGGGCCGCCGAGGCGATCGCTTTGCGTGCGGAAGGGCTCACGATCGAAGCCATCGCGGCTCTCTTCGGGGTGACTCGTCAGCGGATCTCCGCGCTCCTCAGGCAGAAGGCTGCAGCCCGGGTGGCCGGAGACGAGTGATGCGGACCGGTCGTCCCGGGCGGGCACTCCCCCACGAAGCCGTTACGTCGAGTGAATTGGCGCCGACTGGCCCTGAATGCTGAAAGAAAGCGGCGCAGGCTGGCCGGCGGCGATCGCCCTGGCGGTCGTCGTCGTCATCTCGTTCGCCGCAGCGGCGGCCGTCGACATCGTGTCGACGCGCGCCGACATCGCCGGCTGGACCGCGGACCAGGCGGCCGTCGTGGAAGGCGTGATGCAGGATGCCGTCGACGCCGTGATCTCCGACGTCGAAGCGGTCGCGGCCTTCGTCGAGGAGATCGGTCCGGACCAGGAGACGTTCGAGAGCTTCACCAGTCGAATCGAAGGTACCGAGAGCGCCGTCGGTTATGGGTATATCACCGCAGTCCCGGCGAGTGAGATCCACGACTACGTCGAGGCGCAGACGGCCGTGCACGGCGACTGGTACCAGATCTTCCGATTCCCGGATGAGGAGGAGTCCGATGACAACCTCGAGTTCGTTGGCGCCATCCCCACCGATCTCACCAGCCGCGACATCTTCTATCCGGTCCAGGCGTTCGCCGTCGGCAACCTGATCAGATTGGCGATCCCTGACGAACCGATCGTGGGCCAGCTCGCCATCGGCCTCGACGCCGGTTTCGATCCGAAGTGGCGGGAGGACATCGCGCTGGCCATCTCTCGCGACGGACCGTCGATCTCACAGTTCATCACGCTCCAGATCGATGTCCTCCGACTCGACCGTGTCTTCTTCGTCTCGGTGCCGGTCGAAGAGGGAACCGCCGCGGACGGCGGCATGGTGATGGCGATGATGCTCGAGCCCTTGCTCGTCCAGGAGCTGTCGACTGCTGCGACCGAGGACGTCGAGTTCGAGATAGTTCCCGCAGGCGCTCTCCCGACCCGGGTCACGAGTCCGCACGCCGAGATCTTCCCCGTCGCCCTCCCTGGCACCACCTGGTCGATTGCCCTGTCGCCGACGGATGAGGCGCTCGACGAACTGGAGGGCCTGCCGTGGTGGGCGGTGGCAACGATCGCCTCTGCGCTCGCCCTCCTCGCCTCACTGGTCGGGCTGCTCTACGTGGTTCGACGCAGGGAGCACCGCCGACTGGCCCAGCTGCAGCAGCTGGCCGAGGACAAAGACCGCTTTCTGGCGGCGGTGTCCCATGAGCTGCGCACCCCGCTCACCGTCGTCTCGGGCCTCGCCTATGAGCTCTACGACCAGCCCGACTCCTTCTCCCCCGAAGACCGCCGCGGGCTCATGTCCATGCTCGTCGAGCAGTCGGATGAGCTGTCTGCCATCGTCGAGGACCTGCTCGTCGCGGCCCGGAGCGACATCGGAAAGGTCACCATCCACTACGACTTGGTCGACCTCGGCGCCGAGGCGGCTCGAGCGCTCGAGTCCTCGGGCATCGCAGGCCGCTTCCGTGGCGAGCCGGGCGTGGCGTACGCAGACCCTTCGCGAGTGCGCCAGATCCTCCGCAACCTCCTCACCAACGCAAAGCGCTACGGAGGCCCCGACGTCCGGATCGACTTCGCCGATAGCGCCGGGTGGACGGAGGTCGTGGTTGCGGACAACGGCGACGGTGTTCCGCGTGACAAGCGGGAGGCGATCTTCGAGTCGTACGAGTCCGCCCACAAGCCGACCGACGAGGTCAAGTCGGTGGGGCTGGGCCTCTACATCTCTCGCAATCTGGCTCGGGCGATGGGTGGAGACCTGGAGTACGTCTACGACGGCACGTGGAGCCACTTCCGCCTTCGTCTCCCCCGCGCTCCTGAAGGCGCACTCCTCGCCGCGGCCGCGGATCGTGAGCTGCCGGTCGGGCCCTGACGCGAGCGAGCCGCGGGTTCGTCAGGAGAGCTGCGTCACGCGTTCGAACGTCCACGACGGCCCGGGCTCGGCGCCCGCGATCGATGCGACCAGCGTCTCGCCATCCAGCCGGTACTCGATCCTCGTCGGGAAGTCGTGCTCCGGATTCTCGAACACGGCCATGGACTCGTCGGCCATGGTCAGACGGAACGGCGTGGTCGGTCCCCCACCGGGACTGACGAAATACGTCACTCCCGCCGAGTCTTCGACGAGGCGGAGGAACTCGAAACCTGCGGTGCCATCTCCTCGGACGTGGCGATTGAGTCCCAACATCACTCCACCTGCCGGTGGCAGCCAGAGCTCTTCGGTCACGGTGCCGCCGCTGCGACGACGCCAGTGACCGGCAAGCCACGACACCGTTGCGAGGGTCAGCACCCGGGGTCCCCCACGTCATCCACCACGACCTGCGTTCCACTCCTCGCCATGACAGACCGGGGCAGCGACCACATCTGCCGAATCTACCCCCGCGCCGCGACACGTGCGCGAAGGGCCGCATCCCGCGCAGGAGCCGGCGTGGGCTCCGAGGAGCGCACCGCCACCTGTAGGGTGCCCGGATGAGTGGCAGCGCTTCTCGTCTGCCCGGCACGGCGCAGCGGCCCGTGGCGACCTACTCGATCGTCGCTCGCGACGCCGTCACCGGCGAGCTCGGCGTGGCGGTACAGAGCCACTGGTTCAGCGTCGGCGCCCTCGTTCCCTGGGTCGAGGCCGGGGTGGGTGCCGTCGCCACGCAATCGTTCGTCGACCCTTCGTACGGCCCGCTCGGACTGGAGATGATGCGAGCAGGGAGGGCTGCGCCGGATGCACTCGCCGGCCTTCTCGCCGCCGACGACGGCCGTGAACTGCGCCAGGTGGCGATGGTCGACGCCGCAGGCAGGTGCGGGGCGCATACAGGCAGGCGCTGCGTCGCATCTGCCGGGCACGTGATCGACACGGATCTCGGCGTGACCTGCCAGGCGAATCTCATGCTGACCGACACCGTGTGGGAAGCGATGCTGGATGCGTATCGATCGGCGCTGGCGAACGGAGACGACCTGGCCGATCGCATGCTGGCTGCACTCGACGCAGCGGAGGCGGAGGGTGGCGACATCCGTGGCAAGCAGTCGGCGGCACTCGTCGTGGTGAGCGGCACCCCGACGGGCCGCAGCTGGGAGGACCGCCTTTTCGATCTGCGGGTGGAGGATCACACCGACCCGCTCGGGGAGCTGCGACGTCTCGTGACGCTCCGCCGTGCCTACCGCCACATGAACAGGGGCGATGCCGCCCTCGAGGCGGAAGATCACGAAGCCGCACTCGAGCATCACGGGGCGGCTCGACGGCTGGCGCCACACATCGTGGAGATGCCGTTCTGGACCGCCGTCGGTCTCGCATCGGTCGGTCGTCACGACGAGGCCATGCCACTGTTCAGGGACGTGTTCGCCAGGGAACCAGCCTGGCGAACGCTGCTCCCCCGCCTCGTCGACAGCGACCTGATTCCGGAAGCCGCTGCCCGGCGGGTGATCGACGACACGTCCGACGTGTGAGGCATGCCAATGGTGTTGTCGAGACCGTACGTCGCCCCGATGTCGAGAATCTCGATGAGCAACCTCGACCCACGTGTACGGTTGAAGGTGACGGCGTGTGGGGCTCCAACGATTGGAGGATCCCATGAGCCGTGTTCAACCGCTTGGCAGGGTCGATCCGCATGGCGACCCGGGCGGCACGGTGCTCATCGCCTACGGTGACCCCGGGAGCATGACGAAGCGGGCCACCGACCTGATGGCGCAGGCGGTCCGGGCGCAGGGCCGACTTCCTCTCGTCAAGCTCCTCGATCAGGTCACCGAGGAAGACGTGCGGGCTGCCGACCACCTCCTCGTCGGGTGTCGAGCGCGAACGCGCTATCGCTTCGGCGGGCCGCCAGTCGAGCAGGCGATGCGATGCATCGGCGCTCTACCCCCACTCGACGGCAAGCGCGTCGGCGTGTTCTGCACCTACAGATTCTTTCCGCACACATTCGCCGACACGGTCACACGGGTCTCCGAGACCCTGTATCAGTTCAAGCGAGGACTCGAGGAGAAAGGTGCCGTCGTGGTGGCCGACGAGGCATTGCACAGGCGCACGATCGCCGACAGCACCGAGTCACTCGTCCAGATGGTGGTCGGCTCGGCCCCCGCGCGCTGATCTCGACTTCGCGGTCGTGCTGTCGCCGGCGCTGTCGTTCGCTGCGCTCGGGGAACGCCTAGCGAGCCGGCTTGACGACCCGGGCATCACCGCGACCGGTGACGCGGATGAGGTGTCTGGCTTCGGCGGCCTTCACGAACGCACTGAAGCTGCGATAGCCGAGCTTGCGCTCCGAAAACGACTCGTCCTTCTTGCGGAGCGCCGTCTTGAGCCCCGTGAGCGGGATCTCGTTGGCGGCTTTGACGACCGCCACCAGCAGCTCATCGGCGCTCTTCGCCGCCGCAGAGCCGGCGAGCGACACCTCGGGATCGTTGCGGCCGTCGAGTGTGACGAGGCCGTCGCTCTCGAGGCTGGTCAGGAGTGCACCAAACCCCCGAAAGCCGAGGTCTGACTCTGAGAACGTCGGATCCTTGCGAAGCACTGCCCGCTTGAGCGCCGAGGAGCGAACGGCTCCTGAAGACGACGTCAGCCCGGCGAGAGTGCTCAGCACGAGATCGATCTCGCGATCTTCGGGCGAGCTCGGCTCTCCGTTGCTCTCCGGCATGTCGCCGATGAGGTTGTCGTAGAACATGAACTCGTCGCACGCGGGTGGCAAGAGATTCGAGGTCGAGTCCTTGACCCCGACCCCGATGACCTGCCTGTCGAGCTCCCGGAGCTTCTGCACGAGCGGCGTCAGGTCACTGTCACCGGTGCAGATGACGAACGTCGAGACGAAGGCCCTCTCGAAGGC
>JABAOD010020028.1_pt1 | contig 20022 bp, 15 predicted proteins | sample 7062151 | NCBI WGS metagenome assembly JABAOD01 (sample SAMN14538626, study PRJNA623070) | marine sediment metagenome | biome: marine biome [ENVO:00000428]; feature: marine pelagic biome [ENVO:01000023]; material: deep marine sediment [ENVO:00002113] | place: India: Gulf of Khambhat ... | reverse complement strand
ACATGCCCGATCGTCCCAATGTTGCAGTGCGGCTTCGTACGCTCAAACTTCGCTTTCGCCATCGGTCTGATAAATCCTGTTTTGACGTTCCTACGAACCGGCCGCGCGGGCCTCGTTGATCACTTCGCGTCGCAGCGTCTCACGGTGCCCTCAGGGTATCCCAAACGGTGTGTTGGAGCGGGTGATGGGAATCGAACCCACATAACCAGCTTGGAAGGCTGGGGCTCTACCATTGAGCTACACCCGCATGAGTTCCTCATACCCCAGTACCCGTCGGTCACCGTCGTCGTCAGCCGCAGCACTGGTGGAGGGGGTTGGATTCGAACCAACGTAGGCTAAGCCAACGGGTTTACAGCCCGTCCCCTTTAACCACTCGGGCACCCCTCCGTTATTGCGCGCCGAAACGCCGGTGTGCCCCTTCGCGCACCGCCACGACGGGTGGGATGTATGGTGATTTGTGGCCGCTTGTCAACTTCAAAAAAAGACATACCACAGCGCACCACTCCACATGCTGCCGACAAAGCGATGCCGGCACCGCGAAATGGCGACGCTTGTAGACCCATTCACGTTAGCAATAGTAAGGTCAGCCATGGGCAAATTCAAGTCATCCGATGTCCGGCCGCCGGCACGACCCGGCCGCCGCGGCCGACATGGCACGGACGGCGGGGCATGGTTCTATGGGTTGCACGCGGTCGCAGCGGCGCTGAACAACCCCAGGCGCCGCGCGCTTCGCCTTGTGGCAACGGCCGAGGGCGCGGCGAAATTGTCGCCGATGGCGCCGTCGGCAAGGCCCGACATCGTCGACCGGCACGCGCTCGAGCGCCTGTTGCCCGCCGGCGCCGTGCATCAGGGAGTGGCGCTGTCGGCCGAGCCGCTTGCGCAGCCGGGCCTCGCGGACATCGTCGCGCAGGCCGGCGATACCGCGACGGTGGTGATCCTCGATCAGGTCACCGACCCGCACAATGTCGGTGCCATACTGCGCAGCGCTGCCGCCTTCGGGGCCGATGCCGTGGTCCAGCCGGAACACGGCGCACCGGCCGCCACCGGCATCGTCGCCAAATCCGCCAGCGGTGCGCTGGAGGTCGTCCCGCTGGTGACGATCGCCAACGTCGCGCGCGCCATCGCGCACCTCAAGGCGGCGGGCTTCTGGTGTCTCGGCCTGGACGGCGACGCCGAGGAGACACTCGCCGCGGCGACGCCCGGCGGACGCATCGCGCTGGTCCTCGGCGCCGAGGGCAGGGGGTTGCGGCGACTGACGCGCGAGCGCTGCGATCTCCTCGTGCGGTTGCCGACCCGCCCGCCGATCGCCAGCCTCAACGTGTCCAACGCCGCCGCAATTGCACTCTACGAACTGGCCCGGCAACGACAAGCCGGTTAGCCGGCCTGGGCCTGTCGACGCAGCTGTGCCAGGGTCGCTGTCGGGGTGATCGCCTCCGGGGCGACGCGAAGTTCGATCAGGCTCGGCCGGTCGGCCGCAAGCGCCCGCTCGAAAGCAGGGGCGAATTCGGCGGTGCACTCCACGACCTCACCATTGGCACCGTAGGCCCGGGCCAGTGCCGCGAAATCGGGGTTCGCGAGCTCGGTGCCGAACACCCGGCCGGGATAGTTGCGCTCCTGGTGCATGCGGATGGTGCCGTACATGCCGTTGTTGACGACGAGAAAGACCGCATTGGCACCATATTGCACGGCCGTCGCCAGTTCCTGGCCGTTCATCAGGAAGCAGCCGTCGCCGTTGAACGAGACCACGACGCGGTCGGGAAAGGCGAGCTTGGCGGCCACGGCCGCGGGCACGCCGTAGCCCATCGAGCCCACGGTGGGCGCCGCCTGGGTGGCGAACCGCCGCCACCGGTAGAACCGGTGCAGCCAGATCGAGTAATTGCCGGCCCCGTTGGTCAGGATGGCGGTGTCCGGCAGGTTCTCGTTCAGCCATGCGACGATTTCGGCCAGTTGCAGGTTGCCCGCGTTCGACACCGGCTCGATATGCCGCAGGTAGTCGGCGCGCGCAGCGCCGGTCCAGTCGTCCCACGCGGCGTGGTCGACGCGCTTCGTTGCCCGCGCCGCCGCCGCAAACTCGGCCGGGCTGGACGCAATGGCCAGGGTCGCGCGATAGACGCTGTTCAGCTCGTTGGGGTCGGGGTGGACATGCACCAGCGCCTGGGCCGGCACCGGCGGTTCCAGCAATGTGTAGCCGGATGTCGTGATCTCGCCGAGCCGCGGGCCTACGGCAACGATCAGGTCGGACTCACGGACCCGCTGGGCAAGGGCCGGATCGATGCCGATGCCGATATGGCCGACATAGCGGGGATCGTGGTTGTCGAAGCTATCCTGGCGGCGGAAGGCGGCGCCGGTCGGGATGTTGTTGGCCTTGGCATAGGCGGCGATGTCGGTGCTCGCCTGCGCGGTCCAGCCGGCACCGCCGACGAGCAGCAGCGGCCGCCGCGCCTCTTCCAGCAGCCGGCGCAGTGCGGCCATCTCGGCGCGCGAGGGCGACGGGCGGACTGGCTCCGCCATGGCCACGTCGGTGACGCTGGCGGTCTCGCGCAGCATGTCCTCCGGCAACGCCAGCACGACCGGCCCGGGCCGCCCCGACATCGCGGTGTGAAATGCCCGGCTGACGTATTCGGGCAGCCGCGCCGCGTCTTCGACCTGGGCCACCCATTTGGCGACCGGCGCGAACATGAGCCGGAAGTCGATTTCCTGGAACGCCTCGCGGTCGGCCTGGTCGCGCGCGACCTGACCGACCAGCAGGATCATCGGCGTCGAGTCCTGCATGGCGGCGTGCACCCCGATGCTGGCATTGGTGGCGCCCGGACCGCGGGTCACGAAGCAGATTCCGGGCCGCCCGGTCAGCTTGCCCCAGGCCTCGGCCATGTAGGCGGCGCCGCCCTCCTGGCGGCACACCGTGAAGGCGATGCGATTGCGCGCCCCGTAGAAAGCGTCGAGGGCCGCAAGATAGCTCTCGCCCGGCACGCCGAACACCCGCTCCACCCCGTGCCCCTGAAGGGCATCGACAAGGATCTCTCCGCCCGTTCGTTTCGCCGTCTTTCTCGTGGCCATCGCTGTCAGACCGCCTCCTCTGCTGCGGCGCAGATGCCCCGCGCCATCAGATCGTCGACCACCGCCGCGTCCCGTTCGAGCAGGCCGCACAGCACCTCACGCGTATGCTCGCCGAGCAGGGGTGGCGCCCGGTGGTACGTGACCGGCGTCTCGGACAGGCGCACCGGGCTCGCCGTCAGGGGCACGGTGCCGGCCAGCGGATGCGCGAGCTCGATGCGCATGCCGCGGTGCCTGACCTGCGGGTCGTCGAACACCTGGTCGAGGCTGTTGATCGGCCCGCACGGCACCTGCACCGCTTCAAGCGCGGCGATCCAGTCCGCGCTGTCGCGCGCGCGGGTGACGCCACAGATGATGCGCATCAGCGCGTCGCGATTGGCAACCCGCTCGGCATTGCCGGCAAAGCGCGGATCGCCGGTCAGTTCCGGCCGCCCCGCGACCTCGCAGAAGCGGGCATACTGTCGGTCGTTGCCGATCGCCAGGATGATGTGGCCATCCCGGGTCGGGACCGCCTCGTAGGGCACGATATTGGGATGGGCGTTGCCCATGCGCACGGGCGCCTTTCCAGCGACGTGGAAATTCGAGGTCTGGTTGGCCAGCGCGGCGATCTGGCAGTCGAGCAACGCCATGTCGATGTGCTGGCCGGCGCCGCTGCGCTCGCGGTGGCTCAAGGCCGCCAGGATCGCCACCGTGGCGTACAGGCCGGTGAACAGGTCCGAGACCGCGACGCCGACCTTCATCGGCATGCCGCCGGCCTCGCCGGTCACGCTCATCAGGCCGCTCATGCCCTGGATCAGGAAGTCGTAGCCGGCTCGTCCGGCATAGGGCCCGTCCTGCCCGAAACCGGTGATCGAGCAGTACACGAGGCGCGGGTTGACCGCCTTGAGGCTCTCGTAATCGAGACCGTACTTCGCCAGCCCACCGACCTTGAAGTTCTCGAGGAGGACATCGGAGCGCGCCGCGAGGTCGCGGACGATCTCCTGCCCCTCGCCGGTGCTGATGTCCACGGCAATCGACTTTTTGCCGCGGTTGGCCGACAGGTAGTAGGCCGATTCCGCGGTCGCCCGGCCATCGCGCCCGGCAAGGAACGGCGGGCCCCAGCCGCGCGTCTCGTCGCCGCCGCCCGGCCGCTCCACCTTGATCACCTCCGCGCCCAGATCGGCCATCGTCTGGCCGACCCAGGGCGCCGCCAGCACCCGGCTGAGATCGAGCACCCGATATGGGGCGAGCGGTCCTGCCATGCGATTCCGTCCCCTGCTTGATGCAAGCGGCGGTGAGACTAACCGTGGCCCCTGCGCCGCGCCAGTGCGAATTTCGCCGCGCCGCGCGCCGGGTCCGCCGCCGCCAATGCCGGTGGAACAAGCCCATGCGTTAGGGTTTCCCGCGGGTTCGCGGACCGGCATATCGCGCCGCCATAACGTCGGCCGCTTGTGCACCGCCGGCCCCGGCGTTATATGATCGGCCACGACACGGTGCCGCGCCGGCTTAGCTCAGTTGGTAGAGCAGCTGATTTGTAATCAGTAGGTCGGGGGTTCGAATCCCTCAGCCGGCACCACTCCGGCCGCGCACACAGGCCGGGTCAACGGACGATTTCGCCCTGCCTCTTGAGGTCCGCGGACTGCTGTTCCGAGATCCGGCCGCGCGGCAGATATACGGTGACCGTTGTGCCCTCGCCGGGGCTGCTCTTCAGCTCGAGATGGCCACCCAGCAGTTCCGTGAGCGACTTCACCAGCGGCAGGCCGAGACCGGTGCCGTCGCCGCGGGAGACAGTTACCTCCCGGACCTGCCCGAACGGCTCCAGCACCCGTGAGACATCCTCGGGCGCGATCCCGATTCCGGTATCGGCAACGGCTATGCGGATGCCGTGCTCGCCCGATTTCCCGATCCTGAGCATGACCTTGCCGAATTTCGGCGTGAATTTCACCGCGTTCGACAGAAGGTTCAGGGTGATCTGCTTGACCGCCCGGCGATCGACGCAGAGATACGCGAGGTCCGGATCGACGTCGCATGTGACGGTCAGGCGCGCCGCGCCGGCCCGCTCGTCGATCATGCGAAGGCAGCTCTCGACGATGACCGAGGTCTCCACCGGCTCCTCGTGCAGATCGTAGTTGCCCGACTCGATGGTCGACACGTCGAGGATGTCGTTGATCAGGTTCAGCAGGTGCTCGCCGCCGCGCTTGATGTCGCGCGCGTAGTCGACGTAACCCGGATCGCCGACCGGGCCCCGCATCTCCAGCATGATGAGCTCCGAGAAGCCGATGATGGCGTTGAGCGGGGTGCGCAGCTCGTGGCTGACGTTGGCGAGGAATTCGGTCTTTGTGCGGTTCGCGAGTTCTGCCGCCGTCTTCGATTCGATCAACGTCGTCTCGAACGACTTGCGCTCGGTCACGTCGATGCAGATGATCACATTGCCGTTGTCGCGCGTCCGGTTGTTGCGGACCTCGAGAACGCGACCGTCCGCACCGATATGCTCCGACCGGTCCCCGACCAGCCGCCGGCCCAGCTTCAGGCGCTCCACGACGCGCTTGCTCAGAAGGTCTGTTTCCGGCGCCGTCCGGCTCTCGAACCCGTCGAGGTGCTCGAAGCCCTTCTCCAGTCCAAGCATCTCGAGGAACCGGCCGTTCCATGCAACCAGCCGGTTCGACACATCGAACGCTGCGATGCCGGTGCCGGTGTTGTTCAGCGTCGTCCGCAGCAGCACCGATTTCTCCAGCAGAGCCTTGCGTGCCTGCGCGGCACTCACCGCGTAGCGGATCGAACGCTCCAGCAATTGCGGGGTGAGAGCGTCTTTCTCCAGATAGTCGGCGGCGCCGGCTTCCATCGCCGCAAAGTCGACGTCGCGGTCGCCGAGGCCTGTCAGCAGGATGAACGGCGTCGTGCAGCCCTCAACCACCGCCTCGCGCAGGACTTCCACGCCGGTGCGGCCGCCGAAATAGTAATCCATCAGGATGATGTCGTACTTCGCCGCGTCGAGGCCGGCAAACCCTCCGTCGAGATCGCTGATCCAGTGCAGGTCGTAATGCGATCCCTCGACCTCCCCGAGCACGCTGCGTGTCAGGATGTAGTCGTCCTCGTCGTCATCGACCATCAGGACGCGGAAGGACCGTTTGGCAGCCATGCAGGAGGCCCCTAGGCGACATCCGTAATTTGCGGAGGCAACTCGACCGTCTCGATCCAGTACTGGTTGAGCACCTTCACGACGTTGACGAGTCCCTCGAAGGTCACCGGCTTCGAGATGTAGGAGCTCACCCCCAGCCGGTACGCGAAGAAGACGTCGTCCTCCTCGGCCGAGGTCGTCAGCACGACAATGGGGATGGACCGCAGGACCCCGTCGTTNNCGTCGTTCTTGATGATGTTGAGCGCTTCACGTCCATCCATCTTCGGCATGTTGAGATCGAGCAGGATCAGGCCGGCGCAAGGCGCGTTGCCAGGTTCCGCGAACTCCCCTTCACGACGCAGATAATCGAGCAGTTGCTCGCCGTTTTCGACGAAGCGAAGCTCATGCGCGATGCTGCTCTCCTTGAAGGCGTCTTGCAGCAACATGCGATCGTCGGCATCGTCTTCCGCGACCAGGATGGTGACCTGTTTGGTTTCACGCGTCATGTTTCAAGCCTCAATCAGCGTCTGTTTCATGGGGAGAATGGCGGTAATAGTCGTGCCTTTTTCGGGCTCGCTTGTCGCGCTCAGAACGCCACCATGCCGTTCAACGATCTTGCGGCAAGTCGCCAGCCCGATTCCGGTGCCGTCATACTCGTTCCGGTTATGTAAACGTTGGAAGATGTTAAATATTCTCTCAACGTACTTCATTTCGAACCCGATGCCGTTGTCCGAAACGGACAACTCGAGCGCTTCCCCGGCCACTGGCATCGCACCGGCCGGACCACCGCCGTTCGTAAGGCGGCCCGACACCGTGACGACTGGCGGGACATCCTTGCGGCTGAATTTCAGTGCGTTGCTGATCAGATTCTGCAGCAGCTGACGCATTTGCATCGCGTCGGCCTCGATCACGGGCAGGTCGCCGACGTCCACACGGCCGTCGGACTCCTCGATCTGGATTTGCAGGTCCGACACGACTTCGGCGGCAATGACGTTGAAGTTACAGCTCTCGAAGGGCCGCGACTTGGTGGTCACCCGCGAATAGGCCAGCAGGTCATTGATCAGTTTCCGCATGCGCTTGGTGGACGACAGCATGCGGTCGAGGTAGAGGCCCGCCTCTTCACCTATTGAACCGCCGCACAAATTGTGCAGGCGGTTGCCGAATGCCTCGATCTTACGCAGTGGTTCCTGCAGATCGTGCGAGGCGACGGAAGCGAATTGCTGCAGTTCCTGGTTGCTTCGCTCCAGCGTGGCCTCACGCCGCTTCAGCTCGGTCACGTCGGTATGCACGATGGCGGTGCTGCCATGTTCCGTTCGGTGCTCGGTGACGAGAACCCAACGGCCATTCGGGAGCCGCCGCTCGGCTGCGTGGCCGCCGGAGTGGTGCAGCTCCATCTGCTGGCGGATCAGTTCCTCCCGTTCCGACGGATCCGCATCCGGGTCAAGCGTGCTGTCGACCATCGCTTGCACGACGGTTTCGTAGCTCACACCGGGGCGGACAACGTCGCCGAGGTCCAGATTGAGCTTCAGGAAATGGCTGTTGCAGACGACAAGCTTGTCGTCTTCGTCATAAAGCGCAAGGCCTTGCGAAATGCTCTCGAGGATCGTCTCGCGCGTCCGGGCCTCTATCGATGCGGCCCTAAGCTCAGCCTCCTTGATCCGTGTCGCGTCGAGAATCACGCCGTCCCAGTACACGGTCCCGTCGGGCGTCCTGTGCGGCCGCGCGATGGCATGGGTGTATTTCCGCTCCCCGCTCTTGGTCACGATCGTCGCCTCGACGTCCCACATTTTCAGCTCCCGCGACGCCTCGAGCAGGCGCTCACGGAATGTCTCGCGGTATTCCGGGCCGTGGCAGTCGAACAGCGCGTTCGGGTCGGAAATGATCTCTTCGGGCGAGACGCCGAACAGGTCCTTCGCGCCGTCGCTGATATAGGTGTAGCGAATATCCCCGTCCGGAGTCACCTTGCGCTGATAGACCACCCCGGGGATGCTCGCCGCCAGCGCACCAAAGCGCTGGTCCGCGGACACCAGTGCCTCGCTCGAGCGGTGATGCTCGATCGCGAAACGCACCAGGCTCGCCAGGGACCGCACGATCCGATCGGTTTCCGCATGTTCCGCCGGCTCCGCCTTGAAGTACAGCGACAACACGCCGACCGGTGCACCCGACAGGTCGAGAATCGGATGCGCGTGCACTGCCTGCAACCCGTACGAGCAGCCAAGCTCGCGCAGCAAGCCCGGTATCTCCTGCGTGTCACCGGACAGGTCCGCGAACCTGACGTCGCTTCTGGACACGGCGCAGATTGCTTCCGCCGATCCCATGTCGGAGACGTCGCCGTCGCTGATGCCAACGGAGAAGTCGTCCGGCAGGTTCGGTGCGGCAATATCGGTAAAACGCTGGCCGCTGGTGTCCAGTACCTGCAGCGCGCAGAGCGCGCCGGAGAGGACGCCTTCGGCGAGTGCCGCCACGCGGTGAAGCGTGTCTGAAAGCGGTGCCCGACCGGCGATCAGATCGAGAATTTCCGCCTGACCTTCGAGCAAGGCAAACATCGGGCGGCTTCCCGTTCCGTCCACCTCTGCGAGAACGGCGGACGACGTCCGCACAGCGACGGCTGCCGTGTCGCTGGCCGGCACGCCGGCTTGCCCGCTTTGGCAATCAGTGATTGCATCCGAAAGAGGCCCTGTCTTGTCCCGTTTCATCCTTATGGTCCGCTCAACTACCTCAGCCGCGTCAGTTGCCGGGAGACGACGAAAGCAACATTTTTTCACTGCTTTTACGGACCAATTCTTGTGCACGCGACATTAACATTCCGTTAAGAGTGCAGATGATGGGCATGGAACGCTATGAAATCGGCCAGCTTAACCCAATTATTTTCATGTTCTTAACCAAGAAATTTAATAGTTTCTTAACTATTATGCTGCAAAGTAATTGTGGAAATAGTCGGATGGGGACATTTAATTAAAATGCAAGATAAAATAATGAAACGCGAATATTCAACAGCGCAACTATTTGTCAGGGACCCAGAGGGCCGGTTCGCGTCAGACACGACGCCGTTACGCCGCCGGACCGGGCGCCTCGAACAGCTGGAGTCGCAGGTGTGTCGTCTGCTCGAGCGCATGAACATCGCGGTGATATTCGGCGGTGACAAATCCGTCGAAGGTGCGGTGATCAACCAGACGCAGAACCCGCGATCGTGGAAGAGTTACGAGAGCGTTGCGCAAGACATCGCCGATTCGCTGGCCAGGCTGGGCTGCAAGAGCGTGCACCTGATACCGGATGACATGAGGCTCGGTGAACGATTGCGGACGCAGAACATCCATTTCGGCTGGCTGAACACCGGCGGCGTGCAGGGCTACGACTCGATGCTGCACGGCGCCGCGCTCCTGGAGATGGTCGGCATCCCGTATGTCGGGCACAATCCGCTGACCGCCGGGATTCTCGACAACAAGGCGACCTTCAAACGCCAGCTGAGCGCGGTCGGCATTCCGACCGCCGCGTTCATGACGTGGCACCTTGCGCAGGGCCCATTCGTTGCCACGGAGAATGCGCGCTTCCAGCAGACGTTCGACGGGTATACCGGCCCGTTCGTCGTCAAGCCAGTATGCGGACGCGCGTCGCAGCACATCTCGGTCGTCGACGACCCCACTGGCCTGTCGCAAGCAATCGCGAGGGTGTACGAGCAGACGGAAAACCATGTCCTGATCGAGGAATACCTCGGCGGCCGGGAGTTCACCGCCGCCGTCTGCGGGAAGATCACGGCGCGAGGTCGGCGGCTGACTCGCACGGAGCGACCGTTCGTGTTCTCGGTCGTCGAGCGGGTCCTGTCGGAAGACGAACGTATATTCACCTCGATGGATGTCGCGCCGATCACGCAGGACCGGCTGCGCCCGCTCGGCCCAGACAGCGACGGCGACACCTATGAGCAGATCGTGCACATCGCGCGCCAGATTGCCGAGGAGCTGGATATAGATGCGCTGATTCGCCTCGACCTGCGCATGAATGTCGACGGCGAGATCAACGTTCTCGAAGTCAACCCGAAGCCGGATGTCAAGAAACCCGCCGGTCAAATGACAAGCATCGTCTGCTTCGGCCTGGAGGCGTTTGGAATGGACTATGACGACCTGATCCTGTCCATGTTCGCGGACCGGATCGATCGTCTGTTTTGCGAGCGGCGTCACATTACATCGAGTTTTAGCGCGCTTCTGGATTGAGTGCGGCGCAGTACATCCCGGCGGGCGGGAAAGGATGAATTCGATCTACACGTTTCGTAGAGCACTGTTCAATGGCGTGGGCATGGCGTTCGTCGCCGGCCTGTCGCTGTTCCTGCTCGTCTATGTCGGTCATGGCGAGGCCAAGCGCACGTACCAGCAGTTCCACGTCGAGAAGCTGGTGGCACAGGGCCAGATCATCCAGAAGACGATGGACACGTTCCTGCGCGGCGGCCATCCGCTGCGGCAGTTTGTCGGCTTTCATACCAAGGTTGGCTCGATCCTGGCCTCCGACAATTCAATTGCCGCCATGGCCGTATACGACCGGACCGGACAGCCCGTTTTCGTCGGCGGTCAGGATTCGATCCCGCTGCTGCCGGTCGCGCCGAAGATCTCCGGCCCGGCATCCGGCGACACCGAGCTGCGCGAAAACAAGCAGTACCTGCAGGTCGTGCTGCCCCTGCGCAACAGGTTCGAACAGGTCGGCAGCCTTGCCGTGACCACGCCCAAGATGATCATCGTCGACCAAGTCATGGCGAAATTCAAGCCGATGTTCATCGTTGCGGCCATATCCGCCGTGGGGTTCGGCCTGTTCGTGGCCATCGGCGCACCGTTCCTGACGGGGCGGCGCGAACGCTGGTTGCAATACGTGTATGCCTTGACGTTCCTCGGTGTGTCGATCGCCGTCGTCGCGACGCTGATCTCCCTGTACTCGGACGGCGCGCAGGCCAAGACCAAAGCACTGGCGGACTCGCTCGGCGAGCGTATCAACAGCATCGTGCTGTTCGGCCTGAACATCACGGAGATCGAGGGGCTGGATCAGGTGATCGAGGATTACCAGCGCCTCAATCCGGATATCAGCGCCGCAGGCCTCACGGTGGACGGGATCGTCAAGATCCACACCGACCCACAGGCCGTCGGGCATCCGTGGCGAAGCGAGCGCCGCGTCTACGAATACATCGTCGACCTGACGCCGCCCGGCGGGCGCGACATCCGCATCGCCGTCGCGACACCCGCTGATATCGTGTACCGCCAGATCGTGCGCAGCGTGAAGAATTTCACCGCGGTATTCGTTGCATCGGCCTTTGCGGCCGGCATTTTCCTGCAATTGGCGGGGTCGGTGCGCCGCGCCGGGGGGTCGGGCGAATCGAGCGGCGAAGAGGCAGCGAGGCACGACACCGAGGAATCGGATCTGAAGCTCGTCAAGCCGGTGTTCTTCATCGCCATCGTCGCGGAACACCTCAGCTATGCGTTCCTGCCGCAGTTCATGTACCAGGTCGTCGAAAGTTCCGGCATGCATGCCGGCTCCGTATCGCTGATCTTCATGGTCTACTACCTCAGCTTCGCGCTCAGCCTGGTGCCAGCGGGCCATTTCGCACAGCATTTCAGCCCGCGGCCGTTGATGTATCTGGGCATGTCGCTGGCAGCGCTCGGGCTCGGCCTGCTTGTGCTCGAGCCCAACTACTACGTGGTGCTCGTCGCCCGCGCCCTGTCCGGTATCGGCCAGGGCATGCTGTTCATCGGGGTGCAGTCCTTCATCCTGGCGACCGCCGCCGAGAACCGGAAGACCCAGGGCGCGGCAATCATCGTGTTCGGCTTCCAGGGCGGCATGATCTCGGGAATGGCAATCGGCTCGCTGCTGGTCACCCAGATCGGCCCGCAGGGCGTCTTCGCGCTCGCCGCGCTGATGGCCGCACTGATGGCGCTCTACACGGTCGCGTTGGTGCCCCGGGTCTCGACCCGCAACCTGCTCGACCCGGAGCATGGCGGCTCGCTCAACGTGCTGCTCCGCGATCTCGGCAAGGTGCTCCGCAATTTCGAATTCCTGCGCACCATGTTCCTCGTCGGCGTGCCGGCCAAGGCGGTGCTGACCGGCGTCGTCATCTTCGGGCTGCCGGTCTTGATGACCCAGGCGCATTACGCCCAGGAAGACATCGGCCAGATCCTTATGGTCTATGCCGGTGCTGTCGTACTGGCGAGCGGTTACGCGTCGCGCGCCGTCGACCATTCGGGCAAGACGGTGTCCGCCCTTTTCTTCGGCTGCGTGTTGAGCGGAGCCGGTCTCGTCTTGATCGGCATGACGGGGTGGGCGCCGCTGGTCAACCAGGCCGACAATTCGGTGTTCATGACGCTGTTGCTGATCGTCGGTGTTGCCGTCGTCGGTGTCGCCCATGGCTACATCAATGCACCTGTCGTCACGCACGTCGCGAATTCCAAGCTTGCCGCTGCGACCGGCGAGACATCGGCGACGGCCGCCTACCGGTTCCTCGAGCGAATCGGCCACGTGGCCGGGCCTTTCATTGTCGGCCAGCTTTTCATCTTCAGCGGGAAAGACCCCATGGTGGTCGCGTGGATCGGCGCAGCGATCGCGCTGTTCGGCATCCTGTTCCTGGTCAAGTTCACGCCCGCGCAACCCAGGTATTCATGATCTAAGGAGACCCTCCGTGTTGCCATTCCTGTCATCGAAAACTCGGGCAAAGGCGCTCAGCAGCGCGGCGACCATCGCGGTCGCATTGCTCATTCTGCCGTCGCCGGCGATTGCTGAGCCGGCCTACGCGGACTGGTTCCGCTACGGTGAAAGCGTCACGACCTCATGGTATGTCAGCGAGGTTACGGGTGACCCCAACCAGGTGCAGATCCGCCCACGCTATGCCAGCGACAAGTCCCCGAGGCGCAAGGTGATGGTCGTCTATCCGCGGCCCTCTTCCGCATACGACACCGCAATCACGAAGATCCTCGATATCTTCGCGGAGAAGGACGTCAACGCCGAGATCGATGTCGTCAACTTCCGCAAGAGCGATGCGCGCGGACGCAAGTTGATCCAGCGCGTCGACAAGGAGGGGTACGACCTGGTGTTCTCCATGGGCTCGGAATCCACCGCATGGCTGTTCGAGAACTACAACGGCGGCGCGGTACCCGTCGTCTCGGTGTGCTCCAAGGACCCGGTGATGCTCGGCCAGGCGGAGAGCTACGACAAGGGGACCGGCACCAATTTCGCGTTCACCTCGCTCAACATGCCGGTCGAAGTGCAGATGGCTTACGTGCACGAGTTGATGCCGCAGCTCAAGAATTTCGCGATCCTCGTCGACAGCAAGAACGTCAGCGCGGTCGAGACCCAAGCCAAGCCGATGGCGGAATTCGCGCGGCTGCGGGGTATGCGGGTCCTCGAGCTCGCGGTCCAGGATCCGAAGCTCGCCAAGGAGGAGCTGTACGGTCTGGTGCGCTCGGCGGTCGCCACCATGCGCAAGAACGATCCGACGCTGAGCAACAGCGTGTTCTGGATCACCGGCAGCACGTCGGTGTTCCGCGAGATCGCGACGATCAACAAGCATGCCGACCGCGTGCCCGTGCTCAGCGTCGTCCCCGAGGTGGTGACCGCGGGCGACGACAGTGCGGTGCTGTCGATCGGCATCAGCTTCGAGAGCAACGCGCATCTCGCGGCGATCTATGGCGCGCAGGTGCTGTCGGGCGAAAGCAAGCCCGGCGACATGGTGGTCGGCATCGTCTCGCCGCCGGACATCGCCGTGAACTTCCGCAAGGCGCGCGAGATCGGCCTCAAGATCCCGTTCAATTTCCTTGAGAGTGCGACCTACATCTACGACTACGACGGCAGGGTCGTCCGCAATTCGCGGACCTCGGTGCGGCCGGAATACTAGGCCGCAGTCTTGATGCCAGGGGACGGGCCGCGCCGGCCCGGCCCACCGGCCGGCGAGGATAGCAATTGCCGCCGGCCCCCCTGCCTGCCAGTATCGGCGCGACGCGTCCCACGGACCCGCGCGCCGACAAGAAGGAGGCCGGCCATGCCCTACTTCCGCCGTCCCGTCGACTTCCCTGCCCTGCCCGCCGAGACCGTCGCCGCCGCGCGCGACATCGCCGCCAGCCTGCTGGGCGATGCGATGAACCGCAGCAACGTCATGGCCGCTGCGATCAAGCCGGTCGCGCCGGGGATACGCCTGGCCGGCCAGGCGCGCACGGTGACGACGATGTCCGGGGACAATGGCATCCTGCACGCCGCGATCCCGCATGTGCGCGCCGGCGAGGTGCTGGTCGTCGATGCGGCGCGCCTCGACGACGTCGCGGTGTGGGGCGAGATCATGACGCATGCCGCGGTGGCGCGTGGCATCGCCGGCCTGGTGCTGGACGGCGCGATCCGCGACGTCGCGGCGATCCGCGAGATGGGCTTTCCCGTCTACTGCCGCGCCGTCGTGCCGCGCGGCCCGCACAAGGGCTTCGGCGGCACCATCGATGTGCCGATCGCCTGCGGCGGCGTGCCGGTGGCGCCAGGTGACCTAATCGTCGGCGACGAAGACGGTGTCGCCGTGGTGCCGCTGGCCGAAGTGGACGCGGTGCTGGCGGCGGCGCAGGCGGCCCAAGCACGGGAGCACGAGACGATCGCGAAGATCCGGCAGGGCGCGACAACGGCCGGTCTGCTGGGTATCCCCGAGCCGGAGGTCATCGACGGGTAAGCCTGGCGTGGCCGCTGTTCCCGCGGCGCTGTTCCCGCGGTGCTGGTCCTTTGGGCGATGGTCAGAAGCGCGTCGCGGAGAACGGCGCGAGGTCGACGCCGGGATCGCGCCCCGCGACGAGGTCGGCGGTGATGCCGCCGCACGTCGCCGCCAGTGTGAGCCCGAGATGGCCGTGCCCAAAATTCAGCCAGATGCCGCGCCGGCCCGGGGCGGGTCCGAGCACCGGCAGCGAGTCCGGCATCGACGGCCGGAAGCCGAGCCAGTCCGACAGCTTCGCGCCGGCGTCGGGCAGCAGGCGCCGTGCCTGCCGTTCGATGACGTCGGCGCGCCGCGGATCGGGCGGCGCGTCGAGCCCGCCGAGCTCGACGGTGCCGGCGCAGCGCAGCCCGCCGGACATCGGCGTCATGTAGAACCCGCCGTCGTACAGGTTGACCGGCCGGCTGAGCAGGCCGGCATCGGCCGCCAGCATCACATGGTAGCCGCGCTCGGTACCGAGCGGGACCGCAGCGCCGAGCATCGCCGCCAACGGCCGCGACCAGGCCCCGGCGCAGAGCACGATGTCGTTCCACTCGGACGCGCCGCCCTCGGCCTCGAGCAACACCCCGCCCGCGTCTCGCGGTCGCGCGGCAAGCACCCGTTCGGCGCGGATCTCGCCTCCGTCGGACCGGAACCGGTCGGCGAGGTGCCGGGTCAGCGCCAGCGGGTCGACGCACCACGACAGGTCCGGCACCCGCACCGCCCGCGCGAAGACCGAGGCCAGCGCCGGCTCGAGGCGCCGCACTGCATCGGCAGTGATCTCCTCCACGGGCACGCCGCGGCGGCGGCGCAGCCCGAGACCGAAGCGGGCGTCGCGCCACGCGCGCTCTGAGCCGAACAGGGTCAGCACCTCGCCATCCCGGAGCAGGCCGGCCGCGCCGGCGGTGCCGGCGAGATCCCGCCATGCCTCGCGCACCCCGCCGAGCACCGACGCCAGGGCGAGCGAAATCGCCTCCACCCGCGTTGCGCCGCTGGCAAGGGTGAAGCGGACAAGCCACGGTGCCAGTCGCGGCAGATGCGCCCAGCGCACCGCCAGCGGCGACAGGGGATCGAGCAGCATGCCGGGCACCCGCCACAGCACGCCCGGCGTCTGCACGGGAACCACCGCATAGGGTGCGATGATTCCGGCGTTGCCCTGCGAACACCCTTCGCCCGGCGGCGCCGGGTCGAACACGGTGACGCGATGGCCGTCGCGCTGCAGCGACAGCGCCGTCGCCATACCGACGATTCCGGCGCCGATGACGGCGACGGCGCGATGCGCCCCGTCCTGCCCTTCCGTATTCATGGCTCAAGTGGTACCGCATTTACGCGGTGACGAAAAACCCCGCCGCGACATTAATTCGCTTTCATTCCGCCGCAGTCCTCCCATATACGGGATGCGCCCCCGTTTTTGCACCGCAGCGATCCGCATCATGCAGCCCAGAACCCGCAGTTCGATCTTGACGATGGCGACCCTCGCCGTCGCATCGGTGATCCTTTCGGCCGCCCTGCGCGCCGACAACGATATCCGCTTCTTCACCATCGGCACCGGGGCCAGCAGCAGCAGCTATTTTCTGACCGGCGCACTGCTCAGCAACATCATCAGCAATCCGCCCGGCTCGCGCCCGTGCGACCGCGGCGGCAGCTGCGGTGTGCCGGGGCTGATCGCCGTCGCCCAGTCGACCCAGGGCTCGGTCGAGAACATGCGGCGGGTCGGCGCCGGCAGCCTCGACTCAGGCCTCGGCCGCGCCAACATCGTCGAGTGGGCGTATGACGGCACATGGATCTTCGAGGGCGGGACCGGGATCGACAACCTGCGCGCCATCGCCAGCCTCTATCCCGAGGAGCTGCACATCGTCGTACGCGCCGACTCCGGCATCGAGTCGGTGGCCGATCTCAAGGGCCACCGGGTCTCGCTCGGCGAGGAGCAGTCGGGCACCCGGTTCGAGGCGCTGCTGGTGCTGCGGCATTACGGGCTGGTCGCCGATGACCTCGAGCCGGTCTACACGACGCCGGGCCATGCGGCGGACATGCTGGAGGTCGGCATCATCGACGCATTCTTCGTCATCGCCAGCGCCCCGGTCGCCACCATCGCGGAGCTCGCCAGGCGGATCGAGATCGCCCTGCTGCCGATCGAGGAGACCAAGGCGATCGGCATCGTCCGCGACCACGACTTCTTCGCCACCACGGCCATCCAGGCCGGCGCCTATGAGGGCGTCCCGCTGACGCCCACCCTCGCCATCGGCACCATATGGGTCACCTCGACCAACGTCGGCGACGAGCTCGTCTACGGCATCACGAAGGCGCTATGGCATGAGCGCAACAGGGAACTCCTGGACAAGGGCCACCCGCGCGGCCTGTTCATCCACCAGACGCTGGCCCTCGAGGGGCTGCGCATCCCGCTGCACCCGGGCGCCGAACGCTATTACCGGGAAGCCGGGCTTGCGCGCTGAACGGCGGCGTGCGGCGACGGACTCCCCCTGCATCGGTGGGCCCGCCACCCGCGGCCGGCAGCATGACAAACATTACGATTCGCTGAATTAAGCTTGAATAAACGGGCAAACGGTATCATTACGTCCCTGCGGCGCCGCCGGTGCCCGGGCACGGGCGGCGCCGGAAGACCGTAACGGATCGGCCGGTGACCGCCGGCTTTCCTTCGAGAACTTCCAGCGAGAAGCGGACCCGTCCTGCCGCCAATGCATGTCTATCTGCCGATCGCCGAAATCTCCTTGAACGTCCTGGTCCTGCTGGGGCTGGGCGCGGGCGTCGGCATGATGTCCGGCATCTTCGGCGTCGGCGGCGGCTTCCTGATGACGCCGCTGCTGATCTTCCTCGGCATTCCGGCCCCGGTCGCCGTCGGCACCGAGGCCAACCAGATCGTCGCCTCGTCGGTGTCGGGGGCGCTGGCCCATTTCCGCCGCCGCAACGTCGATCTGAAGATGGGGCTGGTGCTGCTGGTCGGCGGCATCGTCGGCTCGACCTTCGGCGTCTCGCTGTTCAAGTTCCTCAGCCAGCTCGGCCAGATCGACGTGGTGATCCGACTCGCCTACGTCGTGTTCCTCGGCATCATCGGCGCGCTGATGGCCTATGAGAGCGTCAAGTCGATCTGGCGCACCCGCAAGCCCGGGGCCGGCCGGCGCAAGCTGCACGAGCACCGCTGGTTCCACGGCCTGCCGTTCAAGATGCGGTTCCGCCGCTCCAAGCTCTATATCAGCGCGCTGCTGCCGCTGGCGGTCGGCGCCCTGGTCGGGCTGCTGGCAGCGATCATGGGCGTCGGCGGCGGCTTCATCATGGTGCCGGCGATGATCTACCTCCTCGGCATGCCGACCTCGGTCGTCGTCGGCACCTCGCTGTTCCAGATCATCTTCGTCACCGCCAACGTGACCTTCCTGCAGGCCTACCAGAACCAGACGGTGGATCTCCTCCTCGGCCTGTTCCTGATCGTCGGCGGCGTCGTCGGCGCGCAGGTCGGAACCCGGCTCGGCGCCAAGCTGCCGGGCGAGCGCATGCGCTTCCTGCTGGCGGCGATGGTGATCGGCGTGTGCGGCAAGATGCTCGTCGACCTGGTGGCGGTGCCGGACGACGTGTTCTCCCTCGCCGTGCTGGGAGGGCACTGACGATGAGGCGCCTGCTCAGTGCCCTCGCTGTTGCGCTCGCGGCCGCGCCGGCCGCGGCGGCGGAGCAGCCGCTGGTCGCCGACCTGTCGGAGCACCTGGTCAGGATCACCATGGGGTTCGAGGGTGCCGAGCTTCTGCTGTTCGGCGCCGTCGAGGGCGACGGCCACGTCGTCGTCCTGGTGCACGGGCCCGTGGAGACGCTGACCGTGCGCCGCAAGGCGCGCACCGCCGGCATCTGGATGAACCGGGACGACATGACGTTCGAGCGAATCCCGGCCTTCTATCAGGTGATGGCGACTGCCGAGCCCGGCGCCTGGCTGCCCGATGCGGTGCGCGAGCGCCACCAGATCGGCGTTGCGCATCTCGAGCTGCCGGTGGCGCGGGACCCGCGCCGCGCCGTCGATCCCGTCGCGACGGCGCAATTCCGGGAGGCACTGATCCGCCGCAAGCAGGAGCTCGGCCATTACGGCGCCGCGGTCGGCTCGGTGAAGATGCTGAGCGCGCGGCTGTTCCGCACCGACGTCGCCTTTCCGACCAACGTGCCGACCGGCCGCTATACGGTCGAGGTGCTGCTGGTCCGCGACGGCGAGGTGATCAGCGCCCAGAGCACACCGCTCCAGGTCAGCAAGATCGGCGTGCTGGCCGAGATCTTCGACTTCGCGCACAACTACGCGGCGTTCTACGGCCTGTTCGCCATCCTCTTCGCCGTGCTCGCCGGCCTCGGCGCCAACGCCGCGTTCCGGAAGGTCTAGCGGCGGCGCGCGCCCTTCCCTGCGGAACGAGCCCATGCGTTAGGCTTTTCTGCGGCTTTCGGGAGGGGCTGAGCGGGTAATTTGGTGAATGTCGGTGTCGTGTCCCCGGAACCCCGGACGTCACTCTCGCGTTTTGGATTTTGTTACCGGTAATCCGATATTTCGCGGACGGCCTGGAACAGGCAGATGGGCTCAATACCCTTGTCGATCTCGAACAGCTCGATTTTCGCATATCTTCGACGACCTTCCAGCGTCCAGAAATACGCCCGGCTCGTCAGAAGAAAGTACCGTCCATCATATCTGACAAGCTCCACAAAGTGCCGCGGATCAGGATCGGCCGGATCTTTGTCCAATCGTTCAAATCGCACGGTGTGCGCGGCAATGTCTCGGGCATGCGGCTCCAATATCGGATCTTCTTGCCTGACGGCGGGATCGACGGAAAGCACCAGCATCAGGTTTTGGAAATTTCTGCCCGAAAGCGCGCAGTGTTCGCGGAAGACACCGTCTTCAATGCCATCGCCGTTGATGTCGATGAAGGCGGCATCGACGTAGCGGCTCCCCATGGCCCCGCCGGGGAGGCGCCAGGTCAATATGCGCTCTTCCCATGGCTGGACCAGATAGTCGTTGCGCAGAAGAATGAACGGATACCACCGTCCATCCGATGGCCACCGGCTGTTCAGGAATTTCAGAAGCGGTCCGCAGAATTCCGGACTGCCATTATCGACAAGCGAGAACAAGTCTGCGGGACGCCCCACCTCGAACAATCGGGACCATTTGACCGCTTCCGATCCCGGTTCGACGTCGAAGCTGGCGGCC
>JABAOD010011170.1_pt1 | contig 20025 bp, 16 predicted proteins | sample 7062151 | NCBI WGS metagenome assembly JABAOD01 (sample SAMN14538626, study PRJNA623070) | marine sediment metagenome | biome: marine biome [ENVO:00000428]; feature: marine pelagic biome [ENVO:01000023]; material: deep marine sediment [ENVO:00002113] | place: India: Gulf of Khambhat ... | reverse complement strand
CCCACGAGCCCCACCGCGGCACTGATGTAGAGCAGGCGGTCCCACTCGCGTCCGCCAACCTCGCGGAGCAGCCAATGGGTCGTGTGCTGCGGTGACGCGTTGCTCAGCAGATGACTCCTTCGAAGCGAACCGGCGCGACAACAGTACGCACGCGTGCGCCGCGGTCATCGGCGACACGTGTGCGGCCCATGAGTATGCTCGTTTCGGGGTGGAGCGCAAGGGAGGCCGCACGGAGCCTCGACGCGGACTCACTCCGCGGGCCGGTCATGGAACGTATTGCGATGTCGACAGTTGGGTATTGATGGGACCGCCCGTCTCCCCGTGTCAGCGTCGGCACTGGGCAGCCGTCCGGCCAGTTGGCCCCGATGGATTCGAACCATCATTTCCGGATCCAAAGTCCGGCGTCCTGCCGTTGGACGAGGGGCCACTACCTGCGTTGTCGATGAATCTAATGCTGGACGTGGTCCGGTCGCGCCCCGCGCACGTCAGCTGGCAGCGTCCAGCATCGCGCTGACCAGCGCCGTGAGTTTGCGCGGTTCGATCGGCTTGAGCAGCACCTGGAGCGCCCCGTACCCTTCGGCCAGGTCGAGGTCGGCCGGACTCGCGCCCGTTACGGCGATGATCCGCACATCCGGGTCCATTTCCTTGAGCTCCTTGATGGTGCGGAGCCCCCCTTTCTTGGGCATGAGCATGTCGACGATCACCAGGGCGTGCGGACGGTGGGAGTAGAGTGCCAGCCCCGCCTCGCCATCGGCCGCGTAGGACACCTCGTGTCCCTGCCCCTCGAGGGCCTTCCCCGCGAGGAGACGCGCTACCGCGTCGTCGTCGATGACCAGAATCCGGGCCATGGTCGTCCACCCCTCAGTTGCGCGCCCTCACCGCACGGGCTCCGCGCCCGGTGCCGGCGCCTGCCGCGTCGACGTCCGAATCAAGATACGCTGCGTGCCGCCGACCGTCAGCGCCGCGGCGTCCCGCTCGGCCTCGCTCTTGTAGATCGCAATGACCGCCGCCCCTGATCCCGAGAGCCGAACCAGCAGCGGGCGGGTGTCGGCCATCTCCTCGAACAGCAGCCGGATCCGCGGCTCTCGACCGAAGACCGCGTTCTCGAAGTCGTTCCCGCCGAGTCGTCCCACACTGCCCCACGTAGCGAACGCATCGCGGTCCAAAACGACCGGTCCCCGCAGCGTCTCGCTCGCCTGCCAGGCGTCGAGCCAAGCGTAGGCGTCCGTGGTCGAGACGCGAACATCGGGGAGTGCAAGGAGCACCGGCGCGGGTTTGGGCGGTGAGAGCCGCAGCAGTCGCTCACCTCGTCCCCAGGCGAGCGCGAGCGGGGCGCCCGACGCGAGGAACGGGACATCACTCCCGAGCTTGGCGGCGAATTGCAGCAGCTCGGGTCGCGGGACGGCCTGCTGCAGGAGCGCATTGACGGCGTGCAGGGCCGCGGCGCCGTCACTCGAGCCGCCACCGAGTCCCGCCTGAACGGGGATGCGCTTCTCGAGCGTCAACCGCACGCCGCAGCGATGCCCCGTGGCGTCCAGCACCATCCGCGCCGCGCGATAGGCCAGGTTGTCCTCTATCGGTCCCGTCTCCGCCCCGGTGACCTCCAACGCGATGCCGTGATCGGCGCGCTCCACCGTGAGAAGGTCGTACAGCTCGAGCAACGTGAACAGCGTCTCGAGCGAATGAAAGCCCGACGCCTCTCGGGCGAGCACCCGCAGGAAGAGATTGGCCTTGGCGTGCGCGCGGATGGTGACGCGCTCGGTCATGATGACGTGGCGGCCTCCCGCAGGTCCGCCAGGTGCATTTGCGCCCGCCCCAACGACCAGACGCCGAGAAGCGTGATGGGGAGGAACGTTGTGATATGGTAGCCCACAGCAAACGACACGGCGCCACTGGCGCCGACGGCGTAAAGGGCGAGGGACACCTTAATGGCTGCCTCGAACGGTCCGAAAAACCCGGGCGAGGAGGGAATAGCGACCCCGAATCCGACCAGGGATTGGGTGAGCAGAGCGGCCCCCCACGGGACCTCGATGTCGAAGGCGATGAACCCGGCCCAGAAGGATGCCGTCGCCAGCAGCCACACGCCGACAGACCACAGGGCGGCAGCCGCGAGTTGGGCCGGGCTGCGGAGTGCCTCGAATCCGAGGAGCAGCCCTCGCGTGAGGTCCATCGCCCGGCCGCGCCACGCCGCGGGCAGCAGCCGCCGGGTGACCGCTGCGGCGAATCGCAGGGCGAGGTTCGGCATCCGCACCACGAGGATCGCGATCACGAAGACGCCGCCGAACAGCAAGCCGGCGCCACGCGCCACACCGCCGACCGTGACGGTGCCGGATACGATCTGGTCGGAGAAGCCACCGGCCCACGACGCGACGACGAGGAAGGCCACCAGGGTGAGGCCGTCCAGCACGCGTTCCACCGCGATCGAGGCGAACGCCGTGGTGAATCGCACCCCGGTGAGCCGGCGCACGGTGTAGGCACGCGCCAGCTCGCCGGCCCGGGCGGGCAGCAGGTTGTTGGCCATGAACCCGATCGCGACCCCGTGCCACAGCGGGCCGAGGGGCAGGGTCTCGCCTTCGAGCCGGAGCAGGTAGCGCCACCGGACGGCGCGGGCGGGAAACGCCGCCGTCGCGAGCACCACAGTGGCGACGAGCCATCCCAGCTTCACCCCGCGGAGGTGTGACCAGACCTCTCGCGGCGACACGTCGTGCAGCGCCCACCACAGCAGCAAAAGGGACACGACGATGCCGAGCAGTCCGGTCCATCCGAACCGCCGGGAGGCCTGACTAGTCCTCGAGGCCGAGATCGACGAGATCGAGGAGTTCTTCGATGGGGTCTCGGAGGTCGTCACTGGTGGCTCCGGCGGCGAGCTTGGCCTGAATCTCGCGACGGAGGCTGGCCGCCCGGGCCAGTGCCGCGCGCCCGCGGTAGCAGAAGTCCGTGATGAGGGGAGCGGTCGGTGCCGGCGCCGCCGTCGCCGGCTGGCGACGCGGATCAGCGGGCGGCCCGGCGAGGAGCTCCTCCAAGGAGGGCCGCGCCAGACCCAGCACATCGGCAAACCGCTGAAACCGTGCCCAGCTGCCGACCAGGGTGGCCTCCTCTGCCGGTATCGTCGGGGCTGGGCGGTTTATCGCCGACTCCAGCGTCGGGGTCGGCGACGCGTCGGCGATCGTGAACGGCGACCGAGTCGCGCGCTCCGGGGCCGCGCGAGCCGAGGGTGGCGCCGGGTGCGCCTCCACTGTGGCGGCCTGAGGCGGTGGCGGTTCGGGCGCGGCAGCGGCCAGAGTGGTCGGCGCCTCCGGTCCCAGGGCCGACGCGACGTCGCGCAGCCGGTCGGCCAGGTCCGCCTCGCTTTCGCCCGCCGTGGTCTCCACGAGAATGGAACCCGCTTCGCGCAACCGGGTCACGAATGCCTCGGTAAGGTGGACCGGCATGCCGCGCCCCACCGCATCACGAGCGGCGGTCGCGAAATGCGCGACGGCATCCGCGATGGGTCCGCCGCCCGCTCCACCGAGCGCTCGGAACGTCGCGATCAGCGACTGAGCGCGCAGCTCCAGTTGGGTCCGCGACCAGGCCCGCTCCAGGTCGTGGGCGGCTTGAAGCAGATGTTCGCCGTGAGAGACGAGCTCCACCTGTCCCAACACGCGGCGGCGCGCTGCGGCGGTCCCTCGCTCCATGATGTGGGGGCCGTCGTCCGGGAAGTACAGCGATTCGATGGACACGGCGTCCCGGCTCCCCACCAGTCGGGCCAGCCCGCCGGCGAACTTCCGTGTCTCCGGCGACTCGGGATCTGCCTTCCCTTCGGTCGCCAGCTCGCGTGCGGCCCGAGCCATCGCTTTCGCGGCGCTGTCCAACAGGACGGCCGCATCCCGTGGCGCTTCTTCGCGCGCCAGAATCTCGGCGGTCGCTCGCTGGATCCCTTCGAGCAGCTCGGGCATGGGCGGCAACTCGCCCAGCACGGCGAGGCCTCGGAGCGGCTGCATGACGGTCACGATACGCTTGAGGGCATCGTGGCTCCGTGGATCGCGCTGCAGCGCTTTGGCCGCCTGGTCGAGCGCGCTCGCCACCGCAGCCCCTTCCCGCCCGATGAACGCGCGCGCGCCGGTGTCGAGCCCCTCACTCCGGGCGGGAGCCTGCGAAGCGGTAATGCCCCCACCGTCCGGGTCGAGCTCCAGGGTGAGTGCCTGAGCACGTCGCTGCTCGACGTCCGTCCAGCTCCCCACGTGGCGGATCAGGATCTTGAAGTCGTCGACCGCGCGGACCGCACGCTGTCTCGTGGCCTCGTCCCAGACGCGGTTCTCCTTGACGCGGCGCGCAAATCGCTCGAACGCTGCCGCTGCCACCGCGATCGTATTCTGCTTGGCCATGAGCGCCGAGCCTCGGAGTGCCCGCGTCAGACGCACCAGCTCGTCGGTGTTCGGTGGCGTCGGCGGCGACACGAGGGCGTCGAGGCGCTCGAGGTAATCGCTCGCCTCCATCGCGAAGAACTCGGTCAGGCCCATCTGTTGGTTCACTTGACGCGTTCCCGTGCGGATCCGGATTGCGCTCCCAACCTACGGCGCCACCAGACCCTGGTCAACGAGAGGAATCGATGAGGCGACGCATGTCGCGCACCGCTTGTTCGATCCCGACGAGCACGCTCCGGCTCACGACGCTGTGCCCGATGTTTAGCTCTTCCACCTCCGGGATGGCTGCGACGGCCATCACGTTCCGGTACGTGAGTCCGTGGCCGGCGTGCACCGCCAGTCCGGCGGCTTGGGCCCGGACCGCCGCCTGCTGCAGTCGCTCGAGGGCGCTCCGGGATCGTTCGTACGTGTTGGCGTACTCGCCCGTGTGCAGCTCGATCGCCGGCACGCCGAGTTCAGCCGAGCGGTCGATCGCGACGGGCTCGGGATCGATGAACAGACTCACCCGAATCCCGGCCTCCTGGAGTCGCCCGATCACCTGCCGCAGGCGACGGTCGGTCGGGGATCCGGGTTGGCCGAGGTCCAGACCGCCTTCGGTCGTGATCTCCTGGCGGTTCTCCGGCACCAGCGTGGCTTGGTGGGGTGTGAGCCCGACGGCAATCGTGACCATCCCGTCCGCGGCGGCCAACTCGAGGTTGAGCGGCTTGGCGAGGTGCGTCGCGAGCCGCTGCACGTCGCGGTCCTGGATGTGCCGCCGGTCCTCGCGCAGGTGCACGGTGATGCCGTCGGCGCCGCCGCGCAGGCATGCATCTGCGGCCTCGACGGGGTCGGGCTCGTTCGTCTTCCGCGCCTCTCGAATGGTCGCAACGTGGTCGACATTCACGTACAGTCGCATCGCCTTGCCCCTGGTTTCTCGACTGTGTAGCTTCGTCTCCGGATGCTACCCATGCTCAGGCATTTCGGCAGGTTCGCTGCCCTCCGAAGTATAGCGCTCCTCGCGATCGCGCTCACCGGCGCCTGCGGCCCCGGTGGCGCGCGGGACGTCGTCGCGCCGACCGACCCGCACGCGGCAGTGGGCGAATTCCTGGACGCGGTGAAGGCCAACAACCTCGCCGCCATGGGCGACCGCTGGGGAACGGCTCGGGGTCCGGCGTCACGCACGATGGACCGGGAGGAACTGCGCAAGCGGCTCACGGTGATTCAGATCTACCTGAACCACGACACGTTCGACTTCGTGCCAGGCAACGAGTTGGGCATCGTCAGCGCGGATGGATCGCGGACGGTGCAGGTGCGGATCCTGCGGACGGGCTGCGTCGCGGTCGTGCCGTTCCGGGTGATCCCGTGGTCGGGAGGGTGGCTCGTGACCGAGATGGATCTGACGGCGGTCGGGAATCCGGCCAGGGTGTGCCAGACCACCCCGTGAAGTGAAGCCCGATCCCGTCGTCAGTCGGTGAGCTCGATGAGGATGCCGGCCGTGCTCTTGGGGTGTACGAAGGCAATGCGATGGCCGCCGGCCCCGGCGCGAGGCTCCTCGTCGATCAAGCGGTACCCGTGGGCGCGCGCGCTGGCCAGGGCGCGATCGAGGTCGGGCACACGGTAACACACGTGGTGGATGCCGGGGCCGCGACGCTCGAGAAACCGAGCGATGGGGCCGTCCGGCGTCACGGGCGTCAACAGCTCGACATCGACGTCCCCCAGCCGGACGGAAACAATCTGGGCCCCGTCGGCTGTTTCGGGTGGAGACGTGGTGAGACCGAGGACCTCACGGTAGAATGCGGCGGCCTCGTCGAGGTCGGTGACCGCAACGCCGATGTGAGCGAGCCGGGCTCGAGATTGAGACACGGATCCTCCGTGCTGGAAGTCGGGCAGGTCCGCTGCGGGCGGACCCCTCGAGACAAATGAAATGCAATGACCGGGAGCGCACCATGGCAGTAACGCACCCCGTGGCCGTCACGGACGCGGACTTTGCGAAACAGATCGAAGGGCACGACGGGCTGGCAATGGTGGATTTCTGGGCCGTGTGGTGCGGTCCGTGCCAGATCGTGGCGCCGGTTGTCGAGAAGCTGGCCGAGGAGTACGAGGGAAAGCTGAAAGTCGCCAAGCTCGATGTGGACACCAATCAGGCGACGGCCATGCGGTTCAACGTGCGCTCGATACCCAGTATTCTCTTCTTCAAGGGTGGTAAGCACGTCGACACTGTGGTGGGCGCGGTGCCCAAAGCCCATCTGGTCGATAAGATCGAGCAGTATCTGTAGCAGAGCGTTAGGAGCCGCGCCGCACACTGGCGTGGTGCCGCGGGGAGCGAATGGAGTGGCGGGCTCGTCGCGCCTTCGCACCCACACAACCAGACGGTTCGGTCCTGCATGCGATTGAGCTCGGCCCGACTCGCCGCCACCACCATTCGGCTCAGCGATCTCGAGTTTCCCGCTGCCCGGGTGCACGTCCCCCGCACGCGCGTGCTGTTCATCCACCTCGACAATCTGCTGCACTTTGCCAAGGTCGACCGCGACGGCCGCGTCGACGGATACGTCGCCGCGTTCCTCCCGGACGAAGTGATTCTGCTCCTGCTCCGTGCGGGGGAGCTCACCACGGCCGTTGCCGTCACGTCTGTAGGCCGGGCCGTGCTGCCCATTCCCTCCGCGCTGGCGGACATCCGTGGAGAGGCGGAGCGGAGCGAATTGGTGTTCTGCGACGCGCCGTTCGAGCAGCTCGTCTGGATGTTTCAGAGTTGTGCGGCGCCGGCGGTTCCCCGTTCCCTCGACCAGGAGGGCCCCGAGCAGCTCTTCGCTTCGCTGAAGCGCGAGGGGTTCAGCGGTGTGTTGGAGCTGATCGCCGACGGGCGGGTGAACTATCTGCGATTCTCGGAGGGGAACTTCGCCACGGGTTACTTCGCGGGGAAGCCGGAGGAGATGAAGATAGCCGACTACGTGAAGGCGCTTTTGCGTCCTCACGCCGACGGCAGCCGCCCCGACCTGGCCGCCGCAGTGTTTCCGGAGGGAACGGACATTCCCGTCCAGGCGGCACCGGAGCTGGTTCAGCACTACCGGGATCTCTACTGGGGCATCGTGCAGGTGGCGGACCGCGAGGCGCACGGGCAGGGGCGCAAGCATGCGGACCGCATTCGTGATCTGATCGTCAAGATCCACGCGCCGCTTGGCATGCTGGGCACGCCGCCCGACGTCGAAGCCACGCCCATCGTGGCGACCAAGGAGCAGCTGAACGCCGCCCTCACCGAATGGGCGCGGCAGCTGTTGGAGCACGTCGAGATCCTCGCGCCCGGCAGCGCGCCGCTCATCCTCCGCGACGCGACGCGCGAGCACCGCTTCCTCCTGCAGACAGCCGGCTTCTACGACCGCCTGCCGTGGACGGTCGCCTGGTGAGTGGCGGCACCCTCTACGTCGTCGCAACCCCTCTCGGCAACCTCGACGATCTGACCGATCGGGCGCGACGGACGCTCCGAACGGTCGCCTGGGTGGCTGCCGAAGACACACGCCGGGCCCGCATCCTCCTCGAGCACGTCGAGGCACGACCGCGGGTCATGAGTCTGCACGCCCACTCGGGCGAGCGCCGACTCGACGACGTGATGCGGGAACTCGAAGGCGGCAAGGACGTCGCGCTGCTCTGCGATGCCGGCACGCCCACGGTCAGTGATCCCGGGACGTCGCTGGTGCATCGCGCGCTCGACGCGGGCCTCCACGTCGTCTCGGTTCCGGGACCGTCGGCCGTCACGGCGGCCCTGAGCATCTCCGGTATCCCCGCCGATCGTTACACCTTTCTGGGGTTCCTGCCGCGCAAGGGAACCGATCGGCGTCGCTTCCTGACCGCGGCCGCCGACTCGCCCTGGACCACGGTGCTGTTCGAGGCGCCCGGCCGCCTGGTCCGGCTGCTCGAGGATCTAGTCAAGGTCTGTGGTGCTGAGCGGCACGCCGCCGTTGCACGGGAACTCACCAAGGTGCATGAGGAGCTCCGGGCCGGAAACCTCGATACCCTGGCGGGTTACTACAGGATGCACCCTCCCCGCGGCGAGGTGACGGTCGTCGTCGCCGCCGCGCCGCGGAGAGCCGAGGATGAACGGGACGTCGATCACGACGCGGTACGGGATCGCGCGCGCGCACTTCTCGGGAACGGCATGACCCGTCGCGACGTGGCCACGCAACTCGTCGAGGAGTTTGCACTGTCGCGGCGGGAGGCTTACCGCATCGCCACGGAGACGTGACCGCCGCCTTCACCCTCGTCGCCTTCTTCCTCACCGTTCCCGCCCACCAACCGCCGCTGGTCATCGGGCGACTCCACTACGACGGGGGCGGTGACTGGTACGCGAACCCCTCCAGCCTGCCCAACCTGGTTGCGGCCATCAATCAGCGCACCACCCTCGTGGTGGGCGAGCGCGAGCGGGTGGTACGCCTCACGGACCCGGAACTGTGGGACGTGCCATACCTCTACATGACGGGGCACGGCAACGTTCGCTTCTCCGAAGCGGAGGTTGCCAACCTACGCCGCTTCCTCCGCAACGGCGGCTTCCTTCACGCCGACGACAATTACGGGATGGACGAGTCGTTCCGGCGCGAGATCGCCCGCGTCTTCCCGGACCGTCCCCTCGCCGAGGTCCCGCTCGACCATCCCGTGTACCGCGTCCCGTACCGGTTTGCCGACGGGCTGCCCAAGATCCATGAGCACGACGGTCAGCCCGCGCAGGGGTTCGGGATCGTCATCGACGGACGACTGGCGGTATTCTACTCGTATCAGTCGGATTTGGGTGATGGGTGGGAGGATCCGGGCGTCCATGATGATCCGGACGATCTTCGGGAATCGGCGTTGCGTATGGGGGTGAACCTGTTCGTCTACGCGGTGACGGCGGTCCCGTGAACGACACGCGACGGTGGCTCGAGCGGCGACGCCAGGAGCTGGTGGTGAGGCACCTGGTGGGGGGCAGTCTGCTGACGGTCGGGCTCGTGTTCGGGAGCATCGCGACGGGGCTCGGCCTGGCGGCCATGGGGCTTTACGATCGACAGCCGTGGCTGGTCGCGGGCGCGTGGACTCTCGTCGTCGTCGTTCTGGCCTGGGGTGTCGTGCGCAGCGTTCGACGGCTGCGTGCGCTCGATGTCGGCGCGCTCGCGCGCAGCGTCGAAGGCGGGGGGCACCGCCGGCGCGGCTCGATCGTCGCGACGGCGGCGTGGACTCCCGAGGCAGGGAGCCCCGGCCTGGCGGCGCTCGCGGACCGACAGGTGCGTGCGTGGCTCGACGTCGAAGGGCAGCGCGCGATGGGGCTCCCGCGACATGCGGCACGACGCGCGTTGCAGAGCGGGATGTCGCTGTTTGCCGTCGGCCTCGCGCTGCTGGTGTTCGCCAATCCACGTTCCCCGTCGAGCCGGGCCTTCTGGCACCCGATCGACCTCGTGCTTGGCGGGCGAGGACCGGTGACCGTGGCGGCCGACCGAACCTCGATCGAGCGCGGGGGAACGGTCCAGCTGACCGTGGCGGCCCCGGGGCGCTCCATGGCATCGCTGTGGGTCCGTGCGGTGGGCGAAGAATGGGACGTCCGGCCCCTCCCGTTGGATTCCCTGGGGATCGCGTCGGTGCGGCTCGGGCCACTCGACACCGACGTGTTCGTCAGAGCCTCGAGTGGGGAACGGACCTCCGCGACGATCCGCGTCGAGGTAGCCTTGCCGCTGCTCGTGCAATCGCTCGAGCTCACGGCGGAGTTCCCGGTCTATCTCGAGCGCCCCGATGAATTCCTCGCGGCGGGAACGGACCCGGTGGTGCTGCCGGTCGGGACGTCGATTCGCACCCGAGGGCAGGCCAGCGTGCCGGTGGTCGACGCGGCGTGGCGCTCGGAACGCGGACCCGTGGCGCTCAGGGTGGTGGATACCGAGTTCTCCGGCGTCCTTCCCGTGACCGGAAGCGGGGACTGGATCCTCGCGCTGCGTGGGACAGCCGGCGACACGCTCGGTGGCGACGCGCCTCGGCTTCGCATCGTCGCGGTACCCGATAGCGCGCCCGTGGTGTCGATCCCCGTGCCCGGCGCCGACACGACGGCGCCGCTGTCGCTGCGCCAGGGGATCCTCATCGATGCACGTGACGATCATCGGGTGCGTGCACTCGAGGTCGTAAGCTGGCGCGTGAGCGGCCGAGGCGAGCGGTACGACCCCCTGGTCGAAGCGGTGAGCCTTCCCGAGGGTGGAGAGCAACGCGTGCTGGCAACCTGGCTGCTCGACCTGAACGAACGCGGATTTCTCCCGGGCGATACGGCTCGCTACCTCGTGCGGGCCCGCGACAATGCACCGGTCGCCAACCTGGGCGAGAGCTCGACCTTTGTGCTCCGCCTCCCCTCCATGACCGAGCTCCGTCGGTCGCTGCGCGACGCCGCCCGGGCTGCCGGGCACGACGTCGACTCCCTGGTCGCAGCGCAGGGCACCCTCGCGCGCGAGCTGGACGAGGTGGCCACCGAGGGGGTGCGGCGCTCGACGTCGCCCGGGGGGCTGCGGCCCGAGGCGCCGTCGCGAGAGCAACTGCCGTACAACGACGTCGAGCGAGCCCGGGACCTGTTGGCCGACGAGCGCGCCGTGGCCGATCGCGCCGCCGAGATGGCGACGCGCCTGCGCGAGCTGTCCGAGGCAGCGTGGACCGCGGGACTCACGGATCCGGATTTCCACCGCCAGCTGCGGGAGATCCAGGAGCTTCTCGATCGCGCCGTCACCGACGACTTGCGCTCGCGACTCGATGCGTTGCAGCGAGCACTGGAGCGTCTCGATTCCGGTGCCATGCAGGATGCGCTCGAGCAGCTGGCCGAGGCCGCGCAGCAACTCCGTGAGGAGTTGGAGCGCAGCCGTGCGCTGTTCGAGCGGGCGGCGCTCGAGGGGGAGCTCACCACGTTGGCGGACGATGTCGACGAACTGGCGGAGCGTCAGTCCGATTGGGCCCAGCAGGTCGATGCCACGACTCCCGACGCCGCGGCGCGCAGCGAAGACCTGTTGGCGTTGCGGTCCGCGGACCTGGCCGACCAGCTGGCGCAGCTGTCCCGCGTGGTGGATTCGCTCGGACAGTCGGATTCGGTCATCGAGCGGGTGGGCGCGCAGACGGCCGAGGCGGCACGGACCATGGCGCACGCCGCGGCGCGGGTTCGCAGCAGCGAGATGGCGGGCGCCGCGCAGTCCGGTGCCGAGGCCGCCGAGATGCTCGCGCCACTCGGCGCGGACCTTCGCGCCGAGCGCGACCGCATACGGAAGGCTTGGCGCAGCGAGGTCGTGGCCGCCCTCGATCGGGCGCTTGTCGAGGGAGCGGCACTGGCCGAACGGGAGCGACAGACGGTCGCGCGCATGGAACGCGGCGAGTCGGGTCCGGACGTGCGCGGCGAACAGGCCGCACTCCGGGAGGGCGTGGAGCGTATCATCGAGCGCTTGCAGGCCGCGGCGGGGAAGAACGCCCTGGTCTCGCCACGACTGGCCACGGCGCTCGGGCTGGCCAAACTCCGGATGGAGCAGGCGATCGAACAACTGCAACGCGCCAACCCCAATCCGCAGGAAGCCGGCGACCTGGCCGGGGAGTCGCTCGACGCCCTGAACCAGGCCCTGCACGCCATGGTGCGCAGTCGCGGAGACGTGGCCCAAGCCGCGTCGGGATCCGGGCTCGCCGAGGCGTTGGAGCGTATGGCGCAGCTCGCGGCGGAGCAAGGTGCCTTGAACGGACAGGCCGGGGGCTTGATGCCGATGCTCCAGCAGGGCGGGGCGCAGGTGCTCGAGCAGCTTCGTGTCCTCGCCCAACAACAGTATCGGCTGTCGCAGGATCTGCGGCGGCTCCAGGCCGGTGGTCGGGCGCCCGGCGCCGGCGAACTGGCGGAAGAGGCCGAGGCGATCGCTCGCGACCTGGACCGCGGTCGACTGGACCCCCAGGTGCTGGAGCGCCAGGAGCAGCTGTTTCGCCGACTCCTCGATGCCGGCCGTTCGCTGGAGAGCGATGAGGAGGACGAGGCGAGGGAGCGGGTGAGCGAGGCGGCGCGGCCGCGTGCGGCACAGGCACCCGTCGGCGCACCGCCGGAAAGCGTGCCACGATTCCGCTACCCCACGTGGGAGGAGCTTAGAGGGCTCACGCCCACGGAGCGGCAACTGATCCTGGACTATTTCCGGCGGCTCAACGATGCGCGCCCGTAAGGTGTCCATCGTGGTGTGCCTCGGGTTCCTGGTCGGACCGGGTGCACTGTGGGGTCAGGAGCCGGGCCGACCGGTCGAGGCCGAAGGCGCGCGCCAGGAGGGCCTCACGCTCGAGCGGCAGGGACGATTCGGCGAGGCCGCGGTCGTCTACCGGCGCGGGCTCGCGGTCGCACCGGGGGATATGGGGCTCCTCATGGGTCTCGAGCGCTCGCTGGCCCGTGTGGGTCAGTTCGAGGCGCTGGGACCGTTCGTGGAACGCGCCGTCGCCGCTGATCCGCGGAATGAGTGGATTCGTGGCCTCGAGTTCCGGTTCGGCACGCGCGTGGGCGGATCGGACAGCGCCGCGGCGATCGCCGCTCGCTGGATGGCCGCCGTCCCCGGGAGCGTGACGCCGTACCGCGAGTGGGGGTCGTGGCTCGCCGAGCGCGGCGATGTGGTCGGGGCGAACGCTGTGCTCGCCAGGGGACGGGAGCGCTTCGGCGACACGCAACTGGCCGAAGTGAGCGCGCCAGTGCTCGCGCAGGCGGGCGAGTGGGACCAGGCTGCATCGCAGTGGGCGCTGGCCGTGCAGACCAACGTGGGTCTGCTCTCGCCCGCGGCGATGAGCCTCGGTCGCGCACCGGAGTCGGCCCGCTCCACGGTGCTGAAGACCCTGATGGACGACGGTGGGACGGCGGGACGCTGGCTCGCGTCCGACCTGTTGCTCGAGTGGGGCCAACCCGATGGTGCGTGGACCGTGCTGGATGCCGCGCTTCCAGGTGACCGTGCACGCGCTGCGGGCCTGCTGTCGCGGTTCGCCGATCGGGCGCTTGCCCTCCGGACGCGGGCCGGTTTCGACGTTCGCGGGTATGCGCTTGAGCGGCTCGCCCAGCGCACCTCGGGTTCCGCGAGCGAGCGGGCGCGGCTCGACGCGGCTCGAGCATTTGCCGATGCGGGCAATCTGGTGGGCGCGCAGCGAATGCTCGGGCAGATCTCGTGGGAGGGTGGCCGTCCTCCGGGTGACGTCGGGGACGCCATGGCGACGTTCATTCGCGTGCTGGCCGACGCCGGACAGGTGGCCGACGCGGAGACGCGCTACCATGAGTGGGCGCCACGGCTCGGTGCCGTGGAGGCGACGGAACTCCGAGGGCGGCTCGCGTGGAGCTGGGTCCGGCGTGGAGAGCTGGCCCGCGCCGAGCGGTTGGTCGAAGCCGACTCGTCACTCGCCGCCGTGGCCGTACAAGGCTGGATCGCGCTGTATCGCGGTGAGCTGGACCTCGCACGGCGCCTGTTCCGCGAAGCCGGCCCCTATGCACAGGATCGGAACGAGACCACACGGAGCACCGGTGCGCTCGTTCTCCTGGAGCGGGTGCCCAGCGATCGCGCTCCAGACCTCGGGCGCGGTCTGCTGTACGTGACACGGGGCGACACCGCCCGCGGCATCGCCTCACTCGAGTCCGCGGCAGCGGCGCTTTCGCCCACCGGTGGTCGCGCGGACGTCCTGACGTTGGCGGGCGAGTTGGCGACGCGGCTGGCGGCGCTCGACCGGGCGACCTCGCTTTTCGAGGCAGCACTCGGCGCCGATCCGGACGGGCCCACGGCGCCGGCGGCCGAGTTCGGCCTCGCCTCGATCCTCGCGCGCTCGGGGCGGACCACGGAGGCGCTCCGCCACTTGGAGCGTCTCATTCTCAGGTATCCGGAGAGCGCCTTGGTGCCGCAAGCGCGACGGTTGCTGGACCAGATCCGGGGCGCGGTTCCCAGGACGTGAAACGGCGCGAGTTGCTGATCGCCGTGGGTGCCGGCGCGCTCTCGACTGCCAGCCGGCCACTGGCGGCCGTGTCGCACCGATCGGCCGCCCCGGTGCTGATCCCTATGGACGACCGCCAGACCAATCACCTCAAGGCGTACGGCGTGACGTTCCGCGCCCTCAAGCGGGGTGGCCGCGCCGAATGGCTGTTGAACTTCCGCGGAGGGAGTTTCCTCCTGGAGGACGACCCCACCGCACGGCGCGAAGCCGCGCTCGACGGCGTGCTGATCGAGGATCTGCGGGCCTCGCACGAGGTCGACCTGCGCGGCCGCATCGCGGCGAGCAACATGGACGCCATTCCGCTCGAGAGAGCGCCGAGGGTCGCGGTGTATGCGCCCCCAACCGCGGCGCCGTGGGACGACGCGGTGACGATGGCTCTGGAATACGCCGGCATCGCGTACGACCGCATCTGGGATCCCGAAGTCCTGGCCGGTGCGCTCCCGGACTACGAGTGGCTCCATCTTCACCACGAGGACTTCACGGGTCAGTACTCGAAGTTCTTTCTCACGTCGAGCGGCGCGCCGTGGCTTCGCACCATGGTACGCCTGCACGTCGAGACCGCGCGCGCCTTGGGGTTCGCCGATCCCGCGGCGCTCAAGAAGGCCGTGGCGCGACGGATTCGTGCGTACGTAGGAGACGGCGGATTCCTGTTCGCCATGTGCACGGCCACCGAGACGCTGGAGATCGCGCTCGCCGCCGAGGACGTCGACGTTGCCGCCGAGTACAGTGACGGCTCGCCCATGGATCCGGACGCGACGGCCCGGCTACGCTGGGACCGGACGTTCGCGTTCCGCGGGGCGGTGCTGGAACGCGCGCCACAGACCGCCAGCTTCTCCGACATCGACGGGCACCAGGTGAATCACCCGACCCGACGACAGCCGTTGGGTGCGTTTCGCCTATTCAACTTCAGCGCGAAGATCGATCCGGTTCCCACGATGCTGGTGCAGTGCCACCGGGACGTCATTGCGGATTTCTACGGACTCACGACGTCCTTCAACCGGGAGCGGCTCAAGCCCGGCGTCATCGTGCTCGCCGAAGAGCCGGGCGCACCCTGGGTGAAGTACATCCACGGTGATTACGGACAGGGAACGTGGACGTTCCTGGGCGGACACGATCCCGAAGATCCTCAGCACCAGATTGGCGATCCTCCGACGGACCTGTCGCTGCACCCCCGTTCTCCCGGATACCGCCTGATCCTGAACAACGTGCTGTTCCCGGCGGCCAAGAAGCGCGAGCTCAAGACGTGACCACGCTTTCGCCCGATGTGTCATCCTTGGTGGCCGCGGAGATCGCGGCGGCCGGCGGACGCGAGGTCTCGTTCGTGGCCCGGGTGGATGAGCGCGGGGTCATAGTAGAGGCCCGTGCGGTTGCCCGCGGCACGGCGAGCGCGGTGCTTGCCCTCCCCGGGGTGGCCGCGCGTGGCGAGATCGTGCTGCACAACCACCCGTCCGGCGATCTCGACCCCTCGATGGCCGATCTCGACGTGGCTGCGAGGTTGCACGATGACGGCATCGGGTTTGGGATCGTCGACAACGCCGCGAACCGGCTGTACATGGTCGTGGAAGTCCCGCGGGCACGCGAGACCGTGGCCATCGATCCTGTGGCGACCGCTGCCGCGCTCGGGCCCGGGGGGTCCGTGGCCGGCGTGCTTGGGGAATTCGAGGACCGCGCGAGCCAGCGGGACATGGCCGCGTACGTGGCCGATTCGTACAACGAGGGCGGGATCTCGCTGCTCGAGGCCGGGACGGGCGTCGGCAAGTCGTTCGCCTACCTGGTGCCCGCCATCGAGTGGAGCTACGCGAACGGCGAGCGCACGGTCGTCTCGACGAACACGATCAACCTCCAGGAGCAGCTGGTCGGGAAGGATCTGCCGCTTCTGGGGCACGCGTATGCCGACCGCGACCGCTCACCGACGTACGCGCTGCTCAAGGGGTGGAACAACTACGTGTGTCTGTCTCGGTTGCAGCTGGCGATGGGCGGGCAGGCATCGTTGCTCGAGGCGGAGCGGCAAGGGGAGCTGGAGTCGCTTGCCGATTGGGCGGCGCACACGACCGACGGCTCGTTGGCCGATCTGGTGGATCCGCCGTCGTTCGACGTGTGGGAGGAGGTGCGGGCCGAGGGCGACCTGTGCACGCGACTCGAGTGCCCGCACTTCGATCGCTGCTTCCTGTTCGAGGCGCGGCGGCGCGCGGCCGAGGCCGACGTGGTGGTGGTGAATCACCACCTCCTGGCGGCCGATCTCGCCGTGCGGCGGGTCCAGGACAACTGGCAGGAGGCGGCCGTGCTGCCGCCGTATCGCCGCCTGGTGCTGGACGAGGGACACCATCTCGAGGACGTGGCCGCGCAGCATCTCGGCACGCAGGTCACCTCACGCGGCATGCTGCGCGTTCTGGGACGGCTCGAGCGCAACGGCAAAGGACAACTTCCCACACTCCTCGCGGAGCTGGCGCGCGCGGACGATCTCCTGAGCAACGCCTCTGCCGAGCTGATTCGCACCGCACTCCTTCCGACGGTCGGTGAAACACGGGGCCAGGTGGAGCGCACGTTCCAGCTGCTGGCCGAGCGACTGATGGAAGCGGGCGGCGGTGTGCTGCGGCTGGACGATGGGTTCGCCACCGACCCGATCTGGGACCGCGGGCTCGGTGTGGCGCTGGACAATGTGGTCGGGGCGCTGGGACGGCTTCGGGACGGGGTCGAGACCGTGGCCGACCGGATGGAGCTTGCGGAGGAGCCGGACCGGCGCTCGCAGATCGTGGGTGAGCTGCGGGGAGTGGTACGACGGCTCGAGGCAGCCGCCGACGGGTTTGCCCTGGCGCTTCGCCCTCAAGCCGGCGCCGAGCTGGTGCGGTGGATCGAGCGGCGCGGCGACCGTCCGGCGGGAGGGCTGCCGTTCGGGGTGGCGCTGTCGGCGGTGCCGCTCGATCTGGCGAGCATCCTCAGAGCATCGCTGTTCGATCGTGTGGAGACGGTCATCGTGACCAGCGCGACGCTCGCCGTGGGCGGGACGTATGACTTTCTGCGGGATCGGGTGGGGTTGTCTTTGCCCCCGGATCCCGTGAAGTACGCGGAGGTGCTCCCCTCGCCGTTCGACTTCGGTCACCAGTGTCTGTTCGGGGTGCCGACGGACGTTCCGGACCCGCGGTCGAACGAGAACGGGCACGATCTGGCCGTGGCGCAGAGCATTCGCGAGCTGGCTGCCGCCTCGGACGGAGGGATGTTCGTGTTGTTCACCAGTCACGCGCAGCTTCGCCGGGTGGCCAACATGGTCCGCGAGTCGGTGGCGGGCCGGTGGCCCTTGCTGGTTCAGGGCGAAGGACCGCGGGACTATCTGTTGCGCCGTTTCCGCGATCTGGGCTCGGCGATCCTGCTCGGCACCGACAGCTTCTGGGAAGGCGTGGACGTGCCCGGAAGGTCCCTGAGGGTGCTGCTCCTCGCCAAGCTGCCGTTCAAGGTCCCGAGCGAGCCCCTCACGGCGGCGAGGCTCGAGTCCTTGCAGGCGCGCGGCCAGGACGGGTTCCGCCACTACCTCCTCCCGCTGGCGGCTCTTAAGCTCAAGCAGGGATTCGGGCGGCTGATCCGCTCGAAGACCGATATCGGCGTGGTGATCTTGCTCGATCAGCGCGTCGTGAAACGCAACTACGGGCAAGTGTTGCTGAACTCGCTGCCACCGGCTCATCGGGTGATTGGTCCCTGGGCCGCGGTCCGGCAGGCCGCCGAGGAGTTCTTTGCCCTGCACGGGATCGGAGCACCGACGTGATTCGCGCCAGCCGTCGCCTGGATCGCCTCCCGCCGTATGCGGTGGCCGAGTTGGCCGTGATCAAGCAGCGTATGGTCGCGCGCGGCGTGGACGTGATCGACCTGAGCGCCGGCGACGCCGACATGCCGCCGCCCGCGCCGGCCGTCGAGGCCATCTCGGAAGCGGTTCGCGATCCGGCCATGAGCCGGTATGCCTATCAGATCGGCTTGCAGGCGTTTCGGGAGTCGGTAGCGCGCTACATGGCGCGACGCTTCAAGGCGCACTTCGACCCGGCAGGCGAGGTCCTCCCGCTGATCGGTTCGAAAGAGGGTCTGGCGCACCTTGCGCTCGCGTTTGTGAACCCGGGAGAGGGTTGTGTGCTTCCCGATCCCGGGTACCCCGCGTACTTGGGAGGTGCGGTGGTGGCCGATGCGGACATCGTGCGGGTACCGCTCCGGCCCGAGCATGGGTTCCTTTTGGAGCTGCAGGATCTGCCCCGTGCTCAACTGGCATCGGCCCGGCTCGTGTATCTCAACTATCCCAATAACCCGACCGCGGCCGTCGCGCCGCGCGAGTACCTGGAGCGCACCGTCGAGATCTGCGGCCGGCACGGCATCCTGCTGGCCTACGACAACCCCTATTGCGAGATCGCGTTCGACGGTTACCGGGCGCCGAGCATCTTCGAGATCGATGGGGCACGCGAATGCGCGATCGAGTTCCACTCGCTGTCGAAGAGCTTCTCGATGACCGGGTGGCGGCTCGCCTGGGCCGTGGGCGACGCGGCACTGATCGGTCCGCTGCGCAAGGTGAAGTCGTGGGTGGACACCGGAGCGTTTCTCGCCGTGCAGCGGGCCGGGGCAGCCGTCCTCGATCGCGCGGAGGCACTGGTGGCCCCGCTCGTGTCGGAGCTCGCGACCCGGCGCGACACGGTGGTCGAGGCGCTGAACGGGATCGGGATCGCGGCGGAGCGGCCCCGGGCAACGATGTACCTGTGGGTGCGTCTCCCTGAAGGCGTGCTGGCGGCGGACTTCGCCCGTCAGGCACTGGAGCACGAGGGTGTGGTGATCATGCCGGGAACGGCGTTCGGCGAGGGTGGGGAGGGCTTCTTCCGCATCGCGCTCACGGTGCCGAGCGATCGGCTTCGTGAAGGAGTCGAGCGGATCGGGGCGGTCCTCCAGCGGCAGGGGTAGCATGAGAGGGCGGCTGTTCGAGTACCCGGCGCTGCAGCGCGACAGCCCGTGGTGGAACCTCGTGAGCGTCGCCGTGCACGCCGTCATCGTGGTCGTGTTGGTCAATGTGGCCCGTCCGAGTTTCCCGCGCGATGATGCCGAGTCGCCCCGAATGATCTCGTTGATTGCGGCGGGCGCGGAAGGCCCGCGGGAGTTCGCGATGCCGGCCTACGGAGGCGTGCCGGAGCGCGGCGCTGGCGGTGGGCAGTCGGGCCCGGGGACGGGCATCATCCCCACGGCGCGGATCGACAGCATGCTGCCACCGCGCGGGCCCACATTCATCGTGAGCGGCGAGTTCGGCCCGCCGGAATCGGGGCCCATCGACACCTCCAAGTACATCCCTGGACCGCTCGGCTACCGCCTGGTCGGGCCGCGATACGGCGACGGGCGGGTATGGGTGCGCTCCACGGAGGCGGCGCTCGGCGTCGTGGGTCCGTCTCCGGACGTGCGGACCCACGTCGCGCGCATCGATAGCGCGGTCCGCGCACGGGTCAAGGCGTACATCGACACCATGCCTCGGGACAGCTTCGCGCTCCCCGCGCCGCCGCGGTGGACCACCGAGATCGCCGGAAACACGTGGGGCATGGATGGCACGTGGATCTATCTCGGCGACTTCAAGATCCCCACCGCGCTGTTGGCGCTGTTGCCGCTCCCGCAGGGCAACTACGAGCGGGCGCAGGACGCGGCCAACCTGCAGCGGATGCGACAGGAGATCATTGAGGCG
>JABAOD010009256.1_pt3 | contig 20043 bp, 14 predicted proteins | sample 7062151 | NCBI WGS metagenome assembly JABAOD01 (sample SAMN14538626, study PRJNA623070) | marine sediment metagenome | biome: marine biome [ENVO:00000428]; feature: marine pelagic biome [ENVO:01000023]; material: deep marine sediment [ENVO:00002113] | place: India: Gulf of Khambhat ... | reverse complement strand
TGCACGAAGACGCCGATCCCGAGATGGCGCGCCGTATCGTGCTCAACGCGAAGATGCGCCGCACCGGGATCTGCGGCGCCGCCGAGACGATACTGGTGGATCGAGGCGCCTCGTCACGCCTGGTGCCTGACGTTGTGATGGCCTTACAGGAGGCGGGCTGCGAGGTGCGCGGCGATGCCGCCGTCACCGCGCTCGCCGAAGGTGTCAACCCGGCGACCGAGGCCGACTGGTCGACCGAATACCTGGACGCGATCGTGTCGATGCGCGTTGTCGCCGACATCGACGAGGCCGTCGAACACATCGGACGATACGGGTCCGGCCACACCGAGAGTATCGTCACCGACAGTCCCGACGCGGCCGAAAAGTTNNCATGGGCGCCGAGATCGGCATCGCGACCGGCCGCATCCACGCTCGCGGGCCGGTCGGCGCGGAGCAGCTGACCAGCTACAAATACGTGGTGCGCGGCAGCGGCCAGGTTCGGCCCTGATGGCAGACGATCCCGAGCACTTCGACGTCGCCGTCATTGGCGCCGGCATCAACGGCGCCGGCATCGCCCGGGACGCGGCGCTCAGAGGGCTGAGCGTCGTCATTTTCGACAAGAACGACATGTGCACCGGCTGCTCCTGGATTTCAAGCCGGCTGATACACGGGGGGCTGCGCTATCTCGAGTATGGCGAGATCCCGCTGGTATACGAGTCGCTGCATGAGCGACGTTACCTGCGTCTGACGGCGCCGCACCTGGTGAAACCGCTGCGCATATCCATTCCCATCTTCGAGGAAGCGCGTCGCGGCCCGTTGCTGATTCGCCTCGGCATGATCCTGTACGACATCCTGTCATTGAGAAAGCGTCTGCCCATGCACGACATGCTGAGTGCCGATGCCGCGCAGCGGGCGGAGCCGGGGCTGCGCCGCGAAGGTCTGCGCGCGGCCGCGCGTTACTTCGACGCACAGGTACCCTTTGCCGAGCGCCTGGTTCTCGAAAACCTGCTGGCGGCGCGGTCGGCCGGCGCCACCGTCAAGACCCATTGCGAAGTTAGCGACATCAAAGTGACCGACGGTGCCGTCAGTTCCCTCATTTACGTCGATCGCGCGGACGGGTCGCGGCAGGAGGTCAAGGTCGGCACGCTGGTCAATGCCGCCGGTCCGTGGGTAGACCGGGTACTGGCAACCGCCCCCGTGCCCGCGTCGAGGCACATTGGCGGCACCAAGGGCAGCCATATTATCGTCGGCAAGTTCGACGGCGCGCCGAAAGACGCAATCTACGTCGAAGCGGCCGCCGATGGCAGGCCCATCTTCATCATCCCGTGGAACGACCAGTATCTGATCGGTACCACGGATATCCGGTATGACGACGACCTTGACGACATCCGCGTTACCAAAGCCGAGGTCGAGTACCTGCTGTCCGAAACGAATCGGGTCTTCCCGGACGCGCGGCTCCGCAAGGCAGACGTCCACTACATGTATGCAGGTGTTCGGCCGTTGCCGTACCAGGAGGAAGGTCCGGAATCGGCAATCACCCGTCGACACATCATCCGGGTTAACAAGAAGGTTGCCGCCGGCCTGATTTCTATCATTGGCGGCAAGCTGACGACCTATCGCAACCTCGCCGAGCAGACGGTGGACAAGATCGCGAAACTGAAACGCCTGAAGCTGCCGAAGTGCCGTACGAGTGACACGCTGCTGCCCGGTGCTTCGGGCATCGAGCGTGCCGAAGAGGATCTGCGAGCGACGCAGCTGCTGTCGGAACAGGGTATCGCACGGTTGCTCAGCATTTACGGCGGCCGCGCGTCGGCTGTCTGCGAACTGTGTCGGAGCGAACCGGATCACGCCAGGACTATCGATCGTGCCGGCGCGGTGCTCGCGGCTGAAGTCGTGTTCGCGATTCGCGAGGAGTTCGCCAAGTCGCTGGCGGATATCGTGTTTCGCCGTTGCATGGTGGGCCTGGATCACGACCAGGGCCGACCGCTGTACACCGCAATTGCCGATATTGCGTCCGGGGAGTTCGGTTGGGACGATCGGGAGAAATCGCGACAGCTGGACGAGCTCGTCGACTTTAGCGAATCGCTGCGGGCCGCAATCTAGGGCCTTCAATCTCTAACCGGCATGTACATAAGCTCGATGAATAATTCACGGCTGCGTCCCGGAAAGTAGCGGTACTGGCCGAACGCGTAGTCGGCNNNNGTTGAGCCGCGCGCTGACGCTGAGCTTGGGGGAAACGTCGATGCGGGTTCGCAGGTTAACCAGGCTGTGACCGGGGTATCGAAAACGGTTTTCGGCATCGAGGTAGTAGTCGCCGATGGACGTCCACTGCAGCGCCAGGGACGCACTGTTGCCGGCGTCGAACAGCAGCTCCACGCTGCCCAGCCAGCGCGGTGCGGTGTCGACATCGTTACCCGAAACGAACGTCTCGCCACGCGCGGCGACGGTATCGAAATCATAGGTATGCGCCGCGAAGCTGCCGTCGAACTCCAGTCTTAATGCGTCCACTATCTGCCAGTCCAAGGCAACTTCGATGCCCCGGTGACGGCTGCGGCCGCCGCTGACGTTGAATCCGTCGGCATCACGAAACAGGCTGTTCCGCTTCCTCATCTCGAATACGGCAACGTCGCCCGACCAAGGCCTGTCGCTCCATCGAATACCGAGCTCCAGGCTGTCGATCGTTTCCGAGTCCAGGGCAGCGACGGTCTGTCCACTTTGCAGGCGGTAGAGTTCGGTTGCCTGCGGTGCGCGAAAGCCGCGCGCCAGTACGCCGAACGCCGTTGCCCCCGAGCGCAGCCGGTAACTGAAGGAAAACTTCGGCGCGAGGTTGGTGAAAGCGTCGCTGCGGCTCGCCGGTCGCGAATAGAGGCAGCCGCCGAATCCGCAGGCGCTGCCATCATCACGCGTGTTGCCGACGAGCATGCGGTTCTCGTAGTCGTAATGCAGATACTCGAGACGCAGCCCTGCGCCTGCCGTCAGCCGCTCGCCGAGCGTCACGTCGGCCTGCAGGAAGGGTGCGATGGCGAAGCTCCGCACGTCGAAGTCGTAGTGCTTGCCTTCCGGCCGCGTCTCGCGGAGAAAGTCGGAGCCTTCGGTCGGTCCTGACTGGGTTTCCTTCAGGAACATGTCGCTGAATTCGACATCGGCTCCCGCCACGTACTGTGTGCTTTCGGATCCGAACGACAGCGCGGAAATTGCGCCGATACTGACGTGGCCGTTTTCCTCGAGCGGCTGGCCCGGCAAGAAGTGCTGCAGGAAGCGCATGTCGGAATGGCGAAGATACGGTCGAATGTCGACATCGATGTCCGTCTCGGAAATGCTCAGAGTCGATTTCCAGATGCCGTAAAGCCGCTGGCTGGACGCTTTGCGAAACGCCTCGGGATTGACGTTGCCGCGATTGAGATTCGGGTCCTCGTAAGCGTTCTCGCCGAAGATGAAACCGGCCGTCTCCTGATCGAGATCGGTGGCACTCAGCACGGTGGTGAACTCCACGTCTCGAAGATCCCAGTCGATGCCGAGCTGAAGTTTGCCTTGCCGGTAACCCGAGTCGTCGCGAAATCCGCCGTCGTCGGCATACACCAGGGTGCCAAACACCGGCGTATCGTCGCCTGAAAGCATACCGCGAAACCGCATGAACTCATTGGAACCGGCCTCGATCGCGACCCGATTATCGCGGCTGCCGGCGGCGGGCGTGAGAACGTTGATGATCCCGTGCAGCGAATTGGAGCCGTACAGGGCGCTGCCGGGGCCGCGAATCACCTCGAGGGTATCGGCCATCTCGGTGTTCATTTCGAACATCTGGTTTACGTTGCAGAAGCCCGATGGCCGAATCGGAATGCCGTCCTCGAGGTACAGGAAGTCACCGCAGGAGCCGGCGCCCGTCAACACCGGCGAACGAATGGCGGTCAGGTGTTCCTGCCCACTCGCGCGAACGAGCCAGACGCCCGACATGCGCGTCATGAGTTCGTGGATATGCTGGTGAGCGACCGCGGCAATTTCATCCGCGGCAAGCCGCGATACGTTGCCCGCGTGCAGCGCGAGCGGTTCGCCCCGCCTGCGGCTGGTTACGACCAGCTCTTCGATCTTCTCGTCCGCGGCGGGCGACGCTTCCGACTCCGCGGCGCGCGATACAGGCGTTGCCGACAGCGCCAGCGCGAGCAGCGCAGTGGCTGTCATCCATGACTGTGCTGGTCTCATCATCTTACCCCCGGCATCGCGCGGTCATTATAATCGCCTGGCCACAGCTGTCTGTAACTAAAACGGGTTTCTCGATGCCAAATATTAGTCAAGCGATGCGGCCCTGCGGCCTGATTATTTCCATGCTGTGCGTTACCACTGATATCGCGCACGCCGATGAGCATGCCGGCAAGCCGGACGCAGCGAGTGAACGTCCACGCATCGGCCTGGTCCTGGGCGGCGGCGGCGCGCGCGGTGCCGCCCACATCGGTGTGCTGAAGGAACTCGAGCGCCAGCGGGTCCCTATCGATGCGATTGCCGGCACGAGCATGGGCGCCATCGTCGGCGGGCTCTATGCCAGCGGCATGAGCGCCGCGGAGCTGGAATCGCTGGTCGGCTCCCTCGACTGGGCGGGCGCGCTCTCCGACAAGCCGCACCGGGAGGACTTGAGCTTTCGGCGCAAGCAGGACGACGCCGAATTCCCGATCGACTTCGAGCTGGGCGTGCGGGGCACGCAACTGGTATTGCCCAAAGGCGTCATCCAAGGCCAGAAACTCGATACGCTGCTGCGCGAACTCACGCTGCACACCTCGCATATCTCCGACTTCGACGACCTGCCGATACCGTTTCGCGCCATCGCATCCGACATCGGACGCGGCGAACCCTATGTGATGGCCAAGGGCGATCTCGCGCAAGCCATCCGGGCCAGCATGTCGGTACCGGGTGTCTTTGCCCCGGTGCGCATCGACGACAGGCTGCTGGTCGACGGAGGCATCGTTGGCAATCTGCCGGTCGACGTCATGCAGCAGCTCGGCGTCGATATCATCATCGCGGTCGACGTCGAATTTCCGCTGTACGGCGAGGAGCAGCTGGGCTCCGTCGTGACCATCTCCGAGCAGATGCTAACCATCATGATTCGCAAGGAGACGCTGCGGCAAATCGATCGTCTGACTGCGCAGGATGTGCTGATCCGCCCTGAACTCGGAACCTACGCGTCGACGAATTTCGGTGATATTAGGGAGACGGTCGGCCCGGGAGAGGCGGCCACACGCAGGCAGTCCGACGCCCNNCGGTATCAGGCGCGCCGCACCGCAGCGATGAAGCAGCCGGCGAATCTGGCTTTCGTCCGTTTCGTGCACGAAGGGCGGCTGTCGCCAGCCGTCCTCGAATCGAGGCTGAGTGTAAAGGCCGGTGATCCGATTGATGCGGACGCGCTCGCCGAGAACGCCGACCGGCTTTACGGACTGCAGCTTTATGAACACGTCGGGTATCACCTCGTTACCGAAGACGGGGGTACCGGGGTGGAGTACCGTGCGACCACGAAAAGCTGGGGCCCCAATTTTCTGCAGTTCGGCGTGTCGCTGGAGGACGATTTCGAGGGCTCGACCGGATTCAATGTATCGGCGCGCTTGACCCGGGCCGGGCTGAACCGCCTCGGCGCCGAATGGCGTACCGACCTGACCCTGGGCACGGATCCGGAACTGTTTTCCGAGTTCTATCAACCTTTGAGTTTCGATTCACGCTGGTTCGTCGCGCCGCGGGTTGACATGGCGCAGTCAAACCTCAACGTGTTTGCAGCCGATGAGACCGTCGCGCGTCTGCGCGTCTCGGACGCCGAGGCCGGACTGGACGTCGGTCGCGAGCTCGGCAACATCGGCGAATTTCGCGTGGGTGCGTATCGGGGTATCGGTGAGGCTCGGGTGAAGGTCGGGGATCCAGCGCTGCCGAATATCGACTTCGATACCGGCGGCGCGTTCGCAAGCCTTCGATTCGACACGCTCGATGACGCCCAGTTTCCGCGTAGCGGTATGCGAGCCGGTCTCCGGTGGACGCTGTCGCGGCCGTCACTGGGTGCTGACAGTGAATTCGACACGATCGAGGGAGAAGCGTCCGCAAGCTGGAGCCGGGGCAAGAGCACGCTGCAGTTGGGCCTCTCTTATGCGACCACGCTGGAATCCGATAACACGGTCCAGGACTACTTTCCGCTGGGCGGATTCCTGCGCATGTCGGGTCTGCAGCGTGGTGAAACCAGCGGGCCGCACGCGGCACTCGCGCGACTCGTCTACTATCGGCGCATCGGTGACACGACGGGCGGAGTTTTCGATACGCCGGTGTATTTCGGCGTCTCCGCCGAGGCCGGAAACACCTGGCAGGCGCGATCCGACATGGGTATCGATTCTCTGATAATGAACGGCAGTGTTTTCGCGGGCATCGATACGTTTTTCGGGCCGGTCTACCTCGCGGCCGGATTCGCGGAGCAGGGGAGGAGCAACTTCTACCTGTTTGTCGGCGATCCGCCGCTGTAGTGGGCTGCTAGCGAGAGACTTTCTCCAGCACCTGCGTTGGCGTGTCGGTATCGCGGTAATAGCCGTGCCTGACGGCCATTTTCTCGAAGGCCGCGTCTCTTTCCTCCGCCGTGGCGTACCAGTGCAGTCGTTCCCAGTCATCGCCCAGCACGTTTCGCAAGGTGTCGTTCGGGGGGAGCGTAACGCGTATCCCGAAGCGGCGCTCGCGTCCCGCCGTGCTCGGATCAACGAGATTGTGCTGATGAAAGAAGTCCACAGACGCAGTCCTCCGGTGTTCGCTGCTCGCAGGGCAGCGCGAGTATACCGGAAGTGAGGCATCGAACGTCAGGATTGCTGACCGCGGTCGCCCGCGCCTTCACGGTCGGACCAGCCGATGATTCGTCGCGTAACGAACAGGTAAACCGGCTTCACGAGGCCCATCCAGGCGCGGGACAACCCGGACGGGCGCGCGAGTATGTCGAGTTCGCGCTGCGTCAGCTCGCCTGGGCAGTAGGTTCGCTTGTGTTTCAACAGATGGCGAATATCCTCGCGAGCGGCAATCCGGAACAGACGACCGCGGCGGGCCGAATGCCAGGCCAGCTGGAAATCGATAAAGGCGGCCGAGCCGTCGTCACGCACCAGCAGGTTGGGTTCCTTGGCCAGGTCGTTGTGCACGACGCCGGCGCGATGCATGCGTCGCAACAGGCGCGCGGCGCTGTCGAAGTAGGCTTTGTCTGAGGGTCGACTGAGATGCATCGGCGCGCCCGCGAGGAAGCTCCGCGTCAGCCGGCTCTTGTCGGAGTGGATCAGCGCCGGCACACCATCGATGCCGTCAAGCGCATTGAGGCCGACCGCCTCGCGCCTCAGCAGGAATCGGGCAAGCCATCGAACCCACCAGTGCGCGGACCGGGTATCGCGCAGAATGGTGCTGTGCGCGCCCGAGTGGTCCAGCCAGACTTCTCCGAAAAGGTCTTTTTTCAGCAGTCGCCTGTCGCTCATAACCCAAGAATACAGTGACGCCGGTTCGGTTTCTGCAGTTCAGGCTGGCGCTACGGCACGGAAATGAACAAAATGGACTCGCACATCGCAACGGAGCCAGCAATGGCCGGGGATTTCAAAGAACAGGCGCCAAGCGAGGGGCGCGAGCAGCTCGATGCTACCGGTGAATTCTTCACCGTCGGCGCGCCGTTGCACGCTGTTCGAGCCGGTTACATTCGCCGAAAAGCCGATGACCTTTTGTACGACGCCGTCATCGCCGGACGCTATGCGCATGTGCTGGCACCCGATCACAGCGGTAAGTCGAGCTTGATCGCCGCCACCGCGGCCCGCCTGGAGAATAACGGCTGCAAAGTCGCTGTGCTGGATCTCGCGCAGATTGGCGTTCGCGATGGCGGCGGCGATCCCGGGCGCTGGTATTACAACGTCGCGTATCGCCTGCTGCGACAGCTGCGCATTCGCTACGACCTGCAGGAATGGTGGCAGGACAAGTCGGTCCTGAGCAATCGTCAGCGGCTGGTCGAGTTCTACTCGGAGGTCCTGCTGCAGTTCGTGCCCGAGCGGATTGTCATCTTCCTCGACGAGATTCGCTGCATGGAAGAGCTGCCTTTCGCAGATCAGCTGCTTGCGAGCATCCGTGCGGCACACAATGCGCGCACCACGGATCCCGATTTTTCGAGACTGTCGTTCGTGCTGCTCGGGGAATGCGATCCCCTCAACCTGATCGAAGAGCCGGAACTGTCTCCCTTCAATGTGACGCAGGCGGTTTCGCTGCCGGACTTCAAGCGTGAAGAACTCGACCTGTTTGCGACAGAGCTCAACTTGAGCGAACAGGACGCGGCCACCGCGCTCGATCGCATTTTCTACTGGACGCGCGGCCAGCCGTATCTCAGTCAGAAGCTGGCGCGTTCAATCGCGAGAGACGGTGCCGGGGAGGACGTTATCGCCCAGATCGATCTCGTTGCCACGCGACAGATTGCGGGGCGGGCCGCGTTGCACAATGAGCCGCACATGAGCCACATCCATCGAGCGATCGTCAACGACGAAAAGCGCAAGGAGGGCCTGCTCAACCTGTACGGCAAGATTCGCAAGGGAGTGACCGTGGCAGCGGACCTGGGCTCACCCTTGCAGCGTCGCTTGATGGCGATCGGGTTGCTGGAGATCGATCAGGACGGCAACCTTTGCCCGAGAAATCGGCTTTACGCGCGCGTGTTCACGGCGCGCTGGGCCAATGAAAACCTGCCCGTGAATCTGCGCGTTCCGGGTATCGTCGTCGGCGTTATTCTGGTGCTGACCCTGATTCCCTTCTGGTACACACAGTGGCTGCCTCGACCTTACCTCGAAATTCTCAGTTCGCCGGCCGTCCAACTGGACTACGCAGAGGAAGCCTACCGCAACTTGAGGTCGTTTCCGGGGCATGCCGATATCGCGGACAACCTGTACCGCGGCTTTTTGAACGAACGCGCGTCGCTTGCGACATCTGAAGATCAGATCCGTGCCATCGCTAAGCTCGCAATCGATCTTCCGGATGCGCCGCGCTTACCGGAAAAACTCCGCGCCGATTTCTGGGACCGCCGGGCCAGCGCAGCCAAGCGCGAGGAACGTCGCGACGATGCCCTGATTGCGACGCTGCGATCGCTTGAGATGGCGACGCCGCAACGCCGGCAGCAAGCCGCAAACCTGATCGCGGACGACTATCCGCTATTGATTGGTAGCCTTCCGGCTCTTTCCGGCGCACGCACCGTGTTTGACCCGGTAGGCATGGTGCTGACGTCGGCAGAGGGCGCGAGAATTTCCCAGTGGTCGCTGGCGACACCGGTCGTGCAGCGCCGCGAGGACTGGTCGGTGACGGCGCTGGAGGTCATACCACTGTTGCGTCGCGTGATCGTCGATCGTGAAGGTGTCGTCAGGAGGGCTGACGCTCAACATCAGCCATGCGCGCATGTCCGACCTGCGCATCAAGATCATTACGCCCTCGGGGCGAGTTGTTGAAATTGAAACGCAGGTTGAGAGAGCCTCGAGCAGTGACGACATTCGCATTGCTCCGGCGCAGCTGCGCAGCTTGATCGGTGAACCCCTCAACGGCACCTGGTCGATCAGCGTCCGCGATGAACATCTTGGCGTCGCCGGGCAGTTTGTCGGCTGGAACCTGACGCTGAATTCGCAGGGAAATCTCGAGGATTTTCAGCGCGGATTGAATATTCCGGAGCCGGTCGAACGCGAAGCCGACAAGCTCTGGTTCGACAGGAGCGGTCGATACGCAGTGGCGCGTTCGCAGCAAAGCGACAGCGCGCGCATCTGGGATCTTGCATTCGCCGAGCCCGTCCGCGCCCTCACCGTGAATGAGAGCGAGACGCTGATCGGTTTCGATGCCGGCGCGCGGCGCCTGGTTACCGCCTCTCAGGACCATGTCAACATCTGGGACACGGCGTCCGGTGACCAGGTCGCTTCGATTCCCGTCGGCGCTCCCAGCGCGGCGGCGACGCTCACGGCGGACGGGGAGTCGGTCTTCGTTGAGCGTCGCACCGATGTCGAGACAAACCTGGAAGTCTGGTCGCTGGAGCGACAGGCGATTACGGGTGAAGTTGCCGTTGCCGGGGTGCCTTCCCTCGTCGCGATCGACGCAACAGGCAGCCTGGTCGCGGTGGCTGACTACGATCGGGCAGTACGAATCTGGGATTTGTCCACAAATGAGCTTCGTGCACAGATCGACCTGCCGGCGCAGCCGAGCGACATCCAGCTGGCCGCCGGCGGTCTTGCTTTGGGCGTGGTGCACGGTGACGCGGGCGTTTCCTTGTGGAATATCGATCGCCCGCAACAATCTCTGCTCGAGGAGTTCGGGACCGGAAGCTGGCAGCTCGTCTTCTCGCCCTCGGGCAGCAGCGTGATCGCAGGGCGGCCGGATATCGGTTTTCAGACCTACGACAGCAGCGACGGTCGACTTGTCGGGCCGCCGGTCGGCGTTCGCAGCGACCGCTTTTCGCCCGATATCCTGGCCTACAGCAATGATGAGCAGCGGCTGATCACGGGTCGCGCCGACGGCATGCTGAGGATCTGGAAAGCGCCGACGGCGATCGATGCGGAGCAGGCGATGCCGATCAGTGAACACCAGGTCTGGAAGCCTTCGGCCGATCGGGTGCTCGCCGCGACGCCGGACGCAATGCGGCTGGTCATCGGTGATCCGGCCGGCCACGTGCATGTCGTGCCCGCGGGAGCGAGCTTCGAGGACATCAAGAAGATCAATGAAGACGTCAGCTTTATCGGACACAACGCCGATATCCGGGTGTTGAGCCTGAACCGGACCGGGTCGCTGGCGGCGAGCGCGGCGTCGGACAACAGCGTCCGGATCTGGAACACGGCCAGCGGGCAACCCCTGCCGTACATGGCCGAAGTCTCCGGCGCCGCCGTGACCCGCATGGTGTTCTCGCCGGATTCCTCGCTGCTCGGGGTATTGAACGGCGATCGCGTATGGCTGCTCACCGTCAGCAGTGGCGAGCTGCTGGCCCGGTTCGAACTGGGAGAGACCCATGCGGGTATCGCGTTTGCGACGGAGGATCAGCTGTATGTCGGCGGCGAAAGTGGATCTCTGCGACTCGTCAGCCGGGGACCGGACGGCAAGTGGATTCTGCAGAAACTCTGGGAAGCGGCCGCGCCAATACGCTGGCTCGAGGCGTCGCCGAGAGGCGACTACCTGGTGCTCGTGGACGCGAATAACCTGGCCAGGCAGTTCATCCTCGCGGAAGGCCGGCTTGCCGATGCTTCGCTGCGGCTGCCGTCGCCGGTCCTCGATGTCACATTCAGTCGCAACCGGGTGCTGTTCCGCACGTCCCGGTGGGTGCATCGTGCAAGCTCCTCGGGAAGAGGCCTCGTGTGGCAGGACAGCGCTTTCGGACCCAAAGCGCTGCGCGGCGCCAAAACCGTGACCGGCAATCCGGAGCTCAATGCGAAGATGGGTGGTCGCCTGTTCGTGCCGGCAGTGCGCAACGGCTTCGTCGAGCTGGTGGAGCTCGGTTTCCGGGGGTCGTCCGCGCCGGGCTTGTTTGGCAGCAGAGACGAGCTGTTACAGGAATGGCTGCCCCGTCTCGAGAGCGCAACCGTACTTCCGGCGCCCTGACGCCGCCGGGCGACCGTTCGGCCAGCGGCTCACCGCATATCGCCGCGCAGTGTCCTGACCAGCAGTTCGAGTCTTTCGGCCGTTACTTCCCCGGGCGGCACCGGCTCGCCGAATAGCACGGGGACGGGTGCAAACAGGCGGCGGGGAATCGTGCGAATGCCGTCCCCTTTTCGGCGACTGAACCAGCTGCCCCAGAGATGACCGAGCGCGGCGGGTACCACGGGTACCGCGCGCCGCCGGATGATCTTCTCGATGCCGGGCCGGAAGCGCTGGATTTCACCGTCGCGCGTGATGCCGCCTTCGGGGAATATGCAGACGATATTGCCCGCGGCGAGCTCGGCATCGACCTTTTCGAACGCCTCGTCCATGAGCGCCTTGTCTTCCCTTGCCGACGCGATGGGAATCGCTTTTGCATTCCTGAAGAGAAAACTGAAGAACGGCATCTGGAAGATCTTGTACCACATCACGAAGCGCATCGGTCGGCGCACACACCCGCCAAGAATGATCGGATCCATGAAACTGACGTGATTGCTGACAACCACTGCGGGACCTTTGCTCGGGATGTTGTCGAGGCCGGTCGGTCTCAGGCGGTAGACGACATTGATCACGATCCAGGCCAGGAAGCGCATCAGGAATTCCGGCAACAGCGAGTAGATGTAGATCGCCACCAGCGCATTCAGGATCGCGATGATGACGAACAGCTCGGGAATGGAGAACCCCGACCTGAGCACGACGATGGAGAGAACCGCTGCGCCGACCATGAGCAGCGAATTGATGATGTTGTTGGCCGCGATGATTCTGGACAGGTGCCTGCGCTCGGCCCGCTTCTGGATCAGCGCGTACAGCGGAACGCTGTAAAAGCCGCCGAAAGCGCCGAGCAGTGCAAGGTCTGCCAGTACCCGCCAACTGCCGCTGCGTTGCAGGAATTCGACGACGGACGAAGCGGGCACCGCGTGCGGGTCCGGCTGAGCGAAATACAGGTCGACGGCGAACAGGCTGAGGCCGATCGAGCCGAATGGCACAAGACCGAGTTCGATGCGATGTCCCGACATGCGCTCGCAGAGTAGCGAGCCGATACCGACACCGACAGCGAACGCCGCGAGCAGCGTTGTCGTAATGGCCTCGTCACCGTTCAGAATTTCGAGCGTGTATGCGGGAATCTGGATCGTCATCGCCGAGCCGAAAAACCAGAACCACGAGATGCCGAGTATCGACAGGAAGACGCTGCGCTCCTCGCGCGCGTAGCTGACGATTCGCCAGGTTTCCTGCCAGGCGTTCCAGTTGAACCGGAGTGCCGGGTCTACCGCCTCCGTTTTCGGGACTTGCAGACTCGTCGCGTAGCCAAAGACCGCGACCAGGATCAAACTGACGCCCAGGACCGTCTGCTTCGTGACGTCGAGCCCAAGCGCGATTTCGTCGCCGACCGCGATGCCCCCGACAATCAGCCCGAGGATGATCGCTATATAGGTGCCCGACTCCACGAGCGCGTTGCCGCCGACCAGCTCGTCGTCGGCCAGTTGCTGCGGCAGGTAGGCGTACTTGACCGGGCCGAACAACGTCGACTGGCAGCCCATCAGGAAAAGGACCAGTAAAAGCAACGAGTAGCTCTCGGTCGTCAGGGAGACGGCCGCGAGCATCATCAGGGCGATCTCCATGATCTTGATGCGACGAATCAGCATCGATTTTTCGTATTTGTCGGCGAGCTGACCCGCGCTGGCGGAAAACAGGAAGAACGGCAGGATAAACAGGCCGGCGGCAACGTTGGCAAGCTGCGTATGGTCCATGCCCGCGACGATCACGCCCTGGAAGGTGATCAGGATAACGAGGCCGTTGCGGAAGATATTGTCGTTAAGCGCGCCGAGGAACTGGGTCGCGAAGAAGGGGGCAAACCGACGCTGGCGCAGAAGTGTGAACTGGTTCGATCCCGGCAATGGCCTCAATCCCTGTAGTGAGCACCGCGTCACTATAGCGCGAAAAATCGGCTGGCCTGGTCGAAAAGTGCGAACTCGGACCGGCATCGTGATTGGACAATTTTGCTATGATCGCGGCATCGGCTGACTGGAAATTCTGCCAATTGGCCAATTTGGACTGATGACGCCCTATGACAAGGCACCTGACACCGCTGTTTTGCGTTCTTTCGATCGTGGCCGGTTGCGCGGAGGAACCCGCGCCGACGTCGGTTCAGGACTTCGTCGATAATCCGATTTTGCTTGAAGCGGCGATGGTGCGGTGCGCCGAAGATCGCTCACGGACCCGCTACGAAGCGGAGTGCGTCAACGCAAGAGCCGCGGTCGACCGCATTCAGGCGAGGGAAGAGGCCGCGGCCAGGGCCGCGTTGGAGGCGCGTTCCGAGAGCAAGCGCAAGGCGTTGCGCCGCACCCAGGCGGCGGCGGCGGAGGCGCGGCGGCGTGCCGCCGAGGAACAGCGCCGGCGAGAAGAGGCCGAGTATCTCGCCCAGTTCGGCGTGTCGCCCGACGAGGACCAGACGCCGGCGGTCTCGGAAGCGGACGCCGAGGGCAACTTGCCGATAGCCGATGTGCCGAAAGCACCCGAAGAGGAACTCGCCCAGGGCGTTTACGATGAGTATCCGGCGCCGCCGGTGGGCAGTAACGCGCCGGTGGCACGACCCGAGCCCGAGCCGGCCGAGACGGATCTGGAATCGGTCCGGGAAGAGCTGCGCCGGCGTAACGAGGAAGGCGGCGGCTAACCTGCCTCTGCCGGCATGGTCCGGACGTGCAGATCGCGCTGCGGGAACGGAATCTCGATGCCGGCCTCGTCCAGAGCCAGCTTGGAGGCCTCTAGCGTGCTGAAGAAGACGCGACGTTCGTCGGCGGCCTCTTCGATCCAGACGNNTGCCGCGTAGATCGCACAGTTGAGTTCATGCCGTACCCGACCCCGATCGACCGGTCGGTCGATCCAGCCGAGCAGTTCGAAATCCAGGCTTGAGTCACCAAAGGCCCGAAATCGCACACGGGGTTCCGGGTTGTCGACGATATCCTCGTTATCCGCGGCGACGCGCGTCAGCGTCGCGATAACGTGATCGATATCGCTGCCGTAAGCGACGCCGACCGCGACACGGATCCGGTGCCGCTCCGACGGCCCGCCGGCCTCGTTGATTATCTTGCTGTTGCCGATGAGGCCGTTGGGGACGGTGATCTGGATATCGTCGCGCGTCAGGATGCGAGTACTCCGCAAGCCGATTTCGGTGACAACACCGCGCTCACCGGATTCAAGGATAATGAAGTCGCCGGTTTTGTACGGCGCGTCCATTATGATCGAGACGCCGGCAAACAGGTTCGACAACGTGTCTTTCGCGGCGAAGCTCAGCGCCAGCCCCACGATACCGGCGGACGCCAGCCATGCCGTAACGTCGATGCTCCACGCGAGAAAGAGGAAGTAAACGGTCAGTGCGACCAGAACGACCTTCATCACGTTGTGGATCAGTGACAGCATGCTGGCCTCCAGGACCTTGCTGTCTGAGCCGCGGCCGAGTGTCTGCACAATCAACCCGAGCAAGCCGCCGAGCGCGCTGTACCAGACGAATATCGCGATGGTCTTGAGGATGCCGATGGTGATGTACTGCGGCGCATCGGGCAGGCCGATTCGCCGCGTGGCGAGTGCGAGGCCGAGCAGGACGAATGAGAGGAACACGGGCCGGTGCACCAGCCGAACGAGCTGGTCGTCGAAGTTGTTTGTGGATCGTCTGGCGATACGGCCGATGACCCCGGATAGGATCCAGTCGGCTATCTTGCCGGCAACGATGAACAGCGCCGCGATGATCGCAGCCTGCAAATACACGTTCGGGCCGATCAGCTCAGCCAGCTGCTGGACCTTCGCGAGCAGATCATTCACAGGAGGTAGCTGCCTTCAGACTAGTAATTGGGATCGTATTCCGTCTCGTCGTTATCGGCCTCGTCGGGCGCCGGCATGCCAAAAGTCCGCACGGTCGACGTGTCTTCGCTACCTGTCTCGATGCCGGCCTGCATGCCGGGCGCGGTCGGCAGGCGCACGGTCTGCGCCGTCAGGATCTGCACAAACGTATTCGCAACGTCCGGTGCAATATTCGGCGAGCTCACGAAGATTTTCTCCGGCGTCATGCTGCTCGAGCTGTAGAAGGCGGCATTGGCTTTGCGGTCCATGGTGACGCCGGCACCCTCGAGCGCGACGCCCGCAAACAGGCCGCGGCTCCGGGAATAAGACACGACCTCTGCCTGGAACATGACATCGGTCGCGATCCCCGTATGGCGCCCGACGGGACCCGCGGCGACGGACGCATCGGCACCGAGTGTCAACTTGCCGTTGGAGATTCCGTCGACCCCTTTGCGAGTCTTGAATACCAGAATGATGTCGGTCGACTGCGCACCGATCTGCCAGCCGAAGCTGCCTCCCGTAAGGGTGATAAAGGCCGGGTTGCTCCACGAGTTGTCATCCTGGCGAACGACGAGGATACCCTTGCCGCGTCGCGCTCCGAGACCAAACGCCGCCTTGACGACGTTGGGAATCACGGCGACCCCGTAAGCACGGGACAACAGTGTTGGCGGAATCGTTTTCTCCGGAATCCGCAGCAGCTGGTCAATGACATCGGCCGCATCCGCGACGCGCTGCTCTTCACGCGTGGCGGCGAAACCGGTAGAGCTGACAAGCAGCGCGCACAGGGATAGCGCGGCCATTACACGTTTGATATTCATGCTCGAATCCGACAGGTTAATCGCCCAAGAGTTCTATTCTACGCCAAAACGCCCGGTCAAGAATGCAGATCGGCGATCGCGGCTTACTCGATTGTCCGGCGAACGAGGATAGGCGGCAGCGGGTAATCCAGCGTTGCGCATACGGCTCGGATAAGCTCGGCTTCCCCGATCGATAATTTGCCGTCGTGCGCCGCGGTAGCGCTGATCGCCCGCAGCAGGGATTCCTTGCCCCTGCTGTTGAGGCCGAGCAATACGTCGAGACTGCGGTCAAGCACTGCCACCGTGTAGCCGTGCTCGTCGGTCTCGTAGTCGAAATCGCGTGCCCAGGCGCCCAGGGTCTCGGCACCGGCCTTGAACGCGACATCGCTCTGATCCCTGGACTCGTGTCCGTAGCTGGCCAGCACCCTCAGGAGGTTGATCGCGGCGACTCGCAGCTCCCGCTTGCGGGCACGTACGGCGCTGCGTTGTCCGGACGGGTCGATCGCCTGGCCAAGGTTGCTCATCAGGATACGGTAGAAGCAGTATTCGTAGAAATCGATCTCGCCGTCGATCTCGATCATGCGGGTGGCGAGCGATACGAGGTAAGCCAGTTCCTGTCCCGGACGCAGCTTGAGCGCGGGAAACGCGACGGCCAGCAAGGGCAAGCGGTACTCGTCGCCGGTCTCGAGCAGCTCGTCATAGTAATTCTTGACCAGCCGTGCCCGGTCCGCCCCGAGCTGGTCGCGAACCACGCTCAGCTGGCGGCCGACGGTGTCGCCGTCACGATGCAGGATCAATGCGATCGTCAACAGATAGGCGAAATCCGGCGAGTGCGCGGCTGCGTACAGGGTCTCAGGGATCGACTGACGAAGATGCTGTGCGTACTCGACGTGCTCGCTCTCCGGCTGGCCGACCGTCTCGGCAATGGAGTCGGGCAGATAGGCGGCGCCGCCGCTTGCCAGTGCCGTCGTGAAATCCCCGGCCAGCGCGCTGGCACGCGATTCCACGCCAGGCGCCGTGCTCCGCTGGCGCACGTCGACCGCCGGAAACTGCGACGGGGTGAAACTCGGATCCAGCGCCTGGATGCGTTCAAGCAGCGGCGGATGAGTGGCGAACAGCCCGCGGAATTTCGCACCCGTGCCGAACAGCATGTGGCTGATCTCTTCGGGATCGGCGGACTTGATCAGGGAACCGGCACTGTAGCCGCCTATCTTCTTCAGAGCATTGGCGATGCCCGCGCTCTGCCGGGTGAACTGTACCGCCGAGGCGTCCGCCAGATACTCGCGCTGCCGGGAAACGCCTGCCTTGATGATGCGTGCGAGGAAGACGCCGATACCGCCCACGACGACCAGTCCCAGCCCGATGACCAGCGCGACGGGCGCTCCGCGATTACGGCGACTGGATACGATGCTGGTGTGGTAACCCCCGCGAACGATGAGTCGGCCGATGAGCCCGAGTACCATGATGCCGTAGAGCACGCCCATCAAGCGGATGTTGAGCCGCATATCGCCGTTCAGGATGTGGCTGAATTCATGGGCGATCACGCCTTGAAGCTCATCCCGATCCAGTAATTCCAGGGTGCCACGAGTAACCGCGACGGCCGCATCGCTTGGGGTGTAGCCCGCGGCGAAGGCATTGATGCTGCGTTCCTCCTCGAGAACGTAGATTTCGGGAACGGGGACCCCCGATGCGATCGCCATTTCCTCGACCACGTTTCGCAGCCTGCGGCGCAGCGGTTCCTGCACGTCGGCAGGCACGAGCGTGCCGCCCATTCCCGTGGCAACGCGACCGCCGCCGCTGGACAGCAGAGAAGTCTTGAAGAGGCTGGCGCCGAGTATGAACAGCGTGGTCGCGACCGCGGTACCGATAAGCACCGGCGCCCGCTGCTCCAGGAATTCACCCCTCGTGTAGCCGAATTCCGCAGCGTAGCCGTATCCGCTAGGCGTAAAGTTGAACAGCGCGACGCCCACCAGCGTGGTAACGGCGGCGACGATAGCGATTGTGGCGAGGACGTAAGCGCCTATCAGGCGTCGCGAGGCCTGGCGGGCACGGTCTTGCGCGTCAAAAAAATTCAACGAGGAATCAGGTGAACGAGACGTCCGGTACTTCGCGCTTCTCCTCCGACTCGATCTCTAGGAAGCTGGCCAGCTCGAAGCTGAAGGTACTCGCGATCAGGTTGTTGGGGAAATTCTCGGCGGTGTTGTTGTAGGACAGTACCGCGTCATTGAATGCCTGACGGGAAAAGGCGACCTTGTTTTCCGTGCTTGCAAGTTCTTCCTGAAACTGCATCATGTTTTGATTGGCTTTCAGATCGGGATAGGCTTCCGACAGCGCAAACAGGCGGCCCAGCGCGGCGCCGAGTGCTCCCTCCGAGGCGCCAAGCTTCTTGATAGCCTCGGCATTCGCCGGGTCGGCTTTAGCGGCGTCGAGACTGGACACCGCGTTATTACGTGCCTTGACAACCGCTTCCAGGGTTTCACGCTCATGCTTAATGTAGCCCTTGACAGCCTCGACCAGATTGGGAATAAGGTCGTGTCGACGGGTCAGCTGCACGTCGATCTGGGCGAAGGCGTTCCTGACGCGGTTCCGCTCGTTGATGAGTCGGTTGTATATGCCGATCGCCCAGAACACAATCGCGGCGATTACGCCCAGGAAAATCAGGAATGAAGTCACTGTTCGGCTCCTTGCTGAGGGGTCAATCGACCAAGCATAACTCCCGGCCGGAACTAACACTAGAAGCGGCCTCGACGACTGCCCTGAGACGCGTCCTGATGACGCTGCTGCTCGTGCTGCCCGCGTCCCATGCGAACGCCGAATGGCTGGGTGATGCGCGTCCGCTGCTGGGCACCGAGGTAAGCGTCTATCTCTGGAGCGAGGATGCCGGACGGGGCCGGCAGGCGATCGAAGCGGTGTTCTTGGAAACGGAGCGCATCGATCGGCTGATGAGCACCTACAAAGAGGACAGCGAAATCTCGAAACTCAACCGCTTGGCCGCGGACGGCCCGGTCGTAACGGGTGACGAGCTGTTCAGGCTGGTGCAACGCTCGCTGGATATCTCGGTTCTCACGCTGGGCGCCTTCGACATCACATTCGACAGCGTTGGTCAGCACTACGATTTTCGCTCGCGGCAAAGGCCGGATTCGGCAACCGTTGCCGCCGAGCGCGAGAATATTGACTATCGCTACGTAAAGCTGGACGAGGTCGCCAGCACGATCGCGTTTCGGAAGCAGGGTGTGCGCATTAACCTGGGCGGCATCGCCAAAGGCTATGTCGTTGAGCGCGGTGTCGATATTCTGCGCCGGCACGGCATCGACAATGCCATCGTGACCGCCGGCGGCGATTCGCGCTTGCTCGGTGATCGTCGCGGCCGGCCATGGATGGTCGGCATTCGCGATCCGCGAATCGAGGGGGAGGTCGCAATCTCCGTGCCCCTGGCTGACGAAGCGATTTCCACCTCGGGCGACTATGAGCGGTACTTCGACGAGGACGGTACCCGCTATCATCACATCATTCAGCCGGCAACGGGCGCGCCGGCGGGCGGAATGCGAAGCGCAACGGTGTTTGGGCCGGATGCCGTGATAACCGATGCGCTGTCGACCTCGGTCTTTGTCATGGGCGTGGACCAGGGCCTGACACTGATCGGTACCTTGCCGGACTACGAAAGCATCGTCATCGATGCCGAGGGCCGCGTCTTCTATTCGGACGGGCTGCAGCGCCCGGCCGGGGAAGCGGCGGAGTAGTTCCGGGAGAAACCCCGGGTGTCGCCGAATGCCGACGGATTTTCACTTTAAATTCAGCTTGATACGCCTATCATAGGCGTTTCGGG
>JABAOD010016985.1_pt1 | contig 20044 bp, 20 predicted proteins | sample 7062151 | NCBI WGS metagenome assembly JABAOD01 (sample SAMN14538626, study PRJNA623070) | marine sediment metagenome | biome: marine biome [ENVO:00000428]; feature: marine pelagic biome [ENVO:01000023]; material: deep marine sediment [ENVO:00002113] | place: India: Gulf of Khambhat ... | reverse complement strand
CACGCGCCGCCCCACACCCCAACCCCCGCCACGAACTCACCACCACGCTGAGAACTGGCCCCACCACACCGACCACAACGAGACGGCTGCGAAGCATGGGCCCCTCCACCCCCTGCGCCGCCCCACACCCCCACAACCCGCGACAACTCGGCCTCCCTGCGACCCAGTCACCACGCTGAGCACTAGCCCCCACCGCACCGACCACGACGAGATGGCTGTGGAGACAGACAGCCCGGCAATCACGCCGAGAAACCCCTCCCACCGCACCAGCCTCGACGAAATGGCTGTCGAGATAATTGACCCTTGCAATCATCTTGTATTTAGTGCTAAAGTACCCACATGGCACTCACACAGAGGGGAATCTGGACCGAGTCTTCCGACAGCAACCTGGTCACCGGCATCAGCCGCTACGACCAGGATGCGCTTGCGGAGGTCTACCGGCGGCATGGCGGAGCCATGTTCGGGCTGGCGACGCGACTGCTACGCGATCGCACGCTGGCCGAGGAGATCACGCAAGAAGTGATGCTCAGGCTCTGGAACGCACCCGAGAAGTACGATCCTGAACGCGGAAGCCTTCGCTCCTATTTGCTCGCCCACATTCACGGGCGCAGCATCGATCTCATCCGATCCGAGTCCTCGCGCCGTACAAGAGAAGAACGCGAAGCTCGACTCGCTGTCGTGAACAGCGGCAAGAGCCTCGAAGAGGAAATCTGGACCCTGGCTGTCGGAGAGCACGTGAAAGACGCGCTGGCTGATTTGAGCGATGGTGAACGTGAAGCCATCGAGCTCGCCTATTTCGGTGGACACACCTACCGGGAAGTGGCGAGTCTCCTCGGGCAACCCGAGGGCACGGTGAAGAGTCGGATACGAAGCGGCTTGAAGCGCCTCCGAGGCAGCCTCATCGAAATCGGAGTGACTGCGTGACCATGTCACATGATCCTCACATCGAGGATCTGCTCGGTGCCTATGCCCTGGACGCCGTGGAAGAAAAGGAACGTGCCGAGGTCGAGCGCCACCTCGCCGAATGTCATTGGTGCGTTCGAGAAGTCGAAGAGCACCGCGAAGTGGCTGCCCTCCTCTCGAGCAGCGCCGAGTCTGCTCCGGAAGTCGTATGGGCGGCAATCGAAGAAGGCATCACACCGCCCTCCAACGTCATACCGCTGCGGCGTCGCTCCCCCATTCCGACCTGGCTGACTGTTGCGGCTGCAGTGTCGGTGTTCTCGCTGGTCGGAGCCGTCGTCCTCCAGTCCACGCGTGTCGAGCAGCTGAGCAATCAAGTAGCAGCCGAGCAAGCCCAACTCGACGAGCTCAGTGAACTGGTCACCCAAGAGCCCCTCGCGTTGGCCGTTGAGGCCGCCCTCGGAGCTCCCGGATCCCGCATCGTCACCCTCGAAGCCACCCAGGCCGTCGGTGCCGGTTCTGTCCGAATCGTGCTCACCGCCGAAGGAACCGGGTTTGTGTTGGACGAATCCCTTCCGACTCTGGACGATGGCCAGACGTATCAACTCTGGGCCGTCACCGAGGATCGAGTCGTCTCCGCCGCATTGTTCGGACCCGACGTGGCCGACGGCGCCTTCCGTGTGGATCCTCGAGCTCTCGGGGCTCTCGCCATCACACCTGAGGTCGCCGGCGGAGTCGTCGTCAGCGAGGCTGACGCAGTCGCCATCGCAGTGCTCGAGGGCTGACTCAACCACGAGTCCTCCGGCCGCCCGCGATGGGTAGCGTTCGGGTCACATGCCCATCGATCGTCTCGAGCTCCGCGTCGTCTCCCTTCCACTGATCCGTCCGTTCACGACCAGCCATGGAACCGTGAAGAGGCGTACTGCGTTGCTGGTGAGGGTCGGAGACGGACAACTCGCCGGATGGGGAGAATGCGGAGCGTTCACCGACCCCTACTACCTGCCTGAGACGATCGACACGGCCCGTCACATCATCGAGCGGTTCATCGCCCCGATGGTGCTCGACAGTCCGGTCAGCCAGGCGCTGGAGGGGACAGACCGGGTGAAGGGCAATCTGGCCGCGCGGGCCGCAGTCGAGCAGGCTGTGACTGACCTCGCCGCTCGCCAGAGCGGCTACACGCTCGCTGAGCACATCGGCGGTTCGCTCCGACCCGTTGAGGTCGGAGCCGTCGTCTCTGTGCAGGACCTGCCCTTCCTCGAACAGGAAGTCGCCACCTATGTCGCCGACGGGTACCGCCGCATCAAACTCAAGATCCACCCTGGACACGACGTCAAGCCTGTTCGCATGGTCCGTGCCACATGGCCCGACCTCACGCTGGCCGTTGATGCCAACGGGAGCTACGACCGAACCACAGCCGAGCACCTTCATGAGCTCGATTCCTTCGATCTGCAGTTCATCGAGCAGCCTCTGCCGGCCGACGATCTCGCCGGACTCGCAACCCTCGCCAAACGCCTGTCGACTCCGATCTGTCTCGACGAGTCGATCAGCCGGCTCAGTGATCTCGATTGGGCCATCCGCCTGGGCTCGGGAACCGTCGTCAACGTCAAACCCGCCCGCGTGGGAGGCATCGCCGCCGCCCAGGCGATGGGCGAGTTGATCGCAGAACACGGTCTGTCGGCTTGGGTGGGGGGCATGCTGGAAACCGGCATCGGGCGGGCTCACTCGCTGGCCCTCGCCACCCTCCCCTGGTTCGACCGGGCCGCCGACCTCTCGGAGTCTCGACGGTACTTCGATCGCGACTTGATCGATCCTCCCTGGACGCTCGATTCCGGCACGCTGACTCCACGATCCGAGCCCGGCATCGGTGTGGAACCCGAGCTCTCGTATCTCGAGGAGGCAACCGTCTCGATGCAGGTCATCGCTCGCTGACCCGCATGAGGATCATCGAATCCGCGGCCAATCCTGCCGTTCGAAGAGTCGCCGATCTCCGCAAGCGACGCCACCGCCGCGAGCAAGGACGCGTCCTGATCGAAGGAACGATCGAAGTGGAGCGTGCTGTCGGAGCAGGCATCGCGATCGAGTTCCTCTACGTGGCCGATGACGCCGAACCGTCTCCCGAGTTGTTGGCAACGGCCGAGTCGGTCATTCGACTCACAGGATCCGCAGCCTCTCGCGCGTTCGTCAGAGAACGCGGCGGTGATGTTCTGGCGGTGGGCATCGCGCCCTCCCTCGAACTCTCAGGTCTGCCCGCAACCGACCTGGTGGTGCTCGCCGAGTCGATCGAAAAGCCCGGAAACCTCGGAGCCATGTTGCGAACCGCTGATGCGGCGGGCGCCGGCGCGTTTCTCGTGTGCGATCCGACCACCGACCCCCTCAACCCCAATGTCATCAGAGCGTCGCTCGGAACCGTGTTCACCGTTCCGTTGGCGATCTGCAGCTTGGCCGAGGCGATCGAATGGTCTCATCGACACGGCTTGTCTGTGATGGCGCTCGACCCCGGTGGAGAACCCCTCTACGGCGTCGATCTCACCGGTCCGAGCGTTCTTGCGGCCGGCGCCGAACACGCGGGCATCTCGCAGAACCTGCGAACTGCTGCCGACCAATGCCTCTCGATTCCCATGGCGGGGTCCGTCGACAGCCTGAACGCCGCCACTGCGCTGGCGATCGGACTGTTCGAGGCCGTGCGGCAACGATCTCAGGCCTGAGAGAGACGATTCCCGCTCCCCTCGAGCCGACTCCCGCAACACACTGGCGGCCAGCGGTCGTTGACATCGAACACATGTTCGATGTAGGTTTCGACGCCCCGCGCCCGCGTGAAGGTCGAACCACATGCCGCTTCTCGCCTTCCAACCCAGCTTCGACGACCTGGGAGCTCCCCTGTTCGACGTCACGTTCTGCACGCTCGATCTCGAAACCACGGGCGGATCCCCCAACTCCGGCGACCGGATCACCGAGATCGGAGCCGTGAAGCACCGAGGGGGCGACGTCGTCGGGACGTTTCAGACGCTCGTGAATCCGGGGCGGGAGATCCCGCCCACGATCACGATCCTCACCGGCATCACCCACGCCATGGTCGTCGACGCTCCTCCCATAGAAGAAGCACTCCCCTCGTTTCTCGAGTTCATCGGCAACTCGGTGATCGTCGGACACAACGTCCGATTCGATCTCGGCTTCCTCAATGCGGCCGCCGAACGCCTCGGGTACCCGAGGCTCGAACAGCGATTTGTCGACACCGCCGCCCTTGCCCGCCGGTTGGTCCGCCAAGAAGTCAGGAACTTGAAGCTGTCGTCGCTCGCCAAGTACTTCCGCTCGCCCGTCGCTCCCGTCCACCGCGCGCTGGACGACGCCCGGGCCACCGCCCACGTGTTCCATGCGCTGCTCGAGCGTGCCGGGACCTTGGGTGTGACCGCCCTCGAAGACCTCCTCCAACTCCCAACGGCCAAAGGCTCTACCCACTACGGCAAGATTCGACTCGCCGATGAGTTGCCCCGCCGTCCCGGCGTGTACTTGTTCAAGGACGCCAACGGCCGGATCTTCTACGTCGGCAAGGCAAAGAACCTACGCACCCGGGTGCGCTCCTACTTTTACGGCGACACCCGCAAGTCGGTGGCGGCGATGCTGAACGAGCTCGTGAAGATCGACTACCGGGTCACGTCCAGCGAGCTGGAGGCCGAGATCACCGAGCTGCGGCTGATCCATGCCCATCGGCCGCGTCACAATCGCCGGTCTCGACCCCCCAAGGCCAGCCACTTCGTGAAACTGACGAATGAACGGTGGCCCAGACTGTCCATTGCTCGGTCCTACCGCGAAGACGGCGGCACCTACCTGGGACCGTTCCGGTCCCGAAGATCGGCAGAACGCGTTGTGCACGCGATCTGGGACGCCGTTCCGATCCGCCGCTGCATTGCCCGCAAGCCCAGCGGCACGAACTGTGCGTTCGCCGAGCTCGGTGTGGCTGTCTGCCCGTGTGATGGATCCGTATCCGAACGCGCCTACGCCGACATCGTGTCGACCGTCCGCACCGGCATGACGTTCCGGCCCGCAGCCCTTCTGGCTCCTCTGGCAGACAAGATGGCGGTCCTTGCTGAGCAACAGCGCTTCGAGGATGCCGCTCGCGTGAGAGATCGGCATCGGGCCCTGGCCCGGGCGCTGCTCCGCCGGCGCACCTGGCAATCCATGGTCTCCGCCGGCACGATCTGGGCCCAGAAGGGCGACGGAGAAGGCGCAGTGATCGACGCAGGCCGACTCGTTGCCGCCTGGTCGGGGATCGATCGTCCCCTCGTACCGGCTGCGGCGCCACCCACAGAACAGATTCCCCCCACCGTCGAGCTCGCCGAAGAGGCTCACCTCGTCTGGTCGTGGCTGATGTCCGGCGAAGCGCGCCTCATCGACTCCACAGGATCTCTGGCGATGCCGGCATGGCCGGTCGGCGTCCTCTGACACTGCGGACGACCTACTGCGTTCCTGGCGATAGCATCCGTCGCCATGCGCTTCACTGTCCGACCAGGAACAGATCCCTCGGCCACTGCCGACGCCACGATGTTGTCGGCGATGGGATTGCCGGGTGGCGGGGTGGTATCGGTCGGCAACAGCCACGTGCTCGTGAGACCCGGCCAGGTGCCGTCACCCACAGCCCTGTTGCTCGGTCCGCGCGCCCTCGCCAACTCGAACGTTCGCGAGGGCCAGGCGGTGGACGTCAAGCGGGCCGTTCTTCCACATGCGACGCGGGTGACTCTGGAGGGCGATCAACTACCGGCCCAGCCTCAGGCCATCTTGAGGGCACTGCATGGCCTGCCGGTGACCGCCGGCGACGTCATCACGATCGAACCTGCGTACACAGACGGCGAGGATTCCATCGAGATCACGATCCAGTCGATCGAGCCTCCGGTGGCCGGCACAGTGGGAACCGGAACCATGGTTGCGGCAGCCGGGCAGGTCATCGCCATGGCCACGGACCGAGGTGCGGTCACGATCGTCGAAGTCAAAGAGTCGGCGCCCACCCGAGCGGAGGCACTTCTGGCCGGACTCGACTCGGAGCTCGAGCTTCTCACAGGCTGGTTCTCGCTGTTCGCCTCTCCGGGCAATCTCCCGAGCGCGTGGGGATTGCCTCAAGTCGCCGGCGTCATCGTCGAGGCACCGCCGGGGTGCGGTAGAGCGGAGTTGGTCGAGGCGGCGGCCAAGTCGGCCGGTGCTCATCTCCACACCGTGTCGGTGAACCTGGTGTTCAAGCCCGCCCGACTCCTCGATCTGCTCGAGTCGGCGGTCAAGACGAGCCCCACGCCCGGTGTGGTGTTCGTGGATCGGCTCGAGGCGGTCGCCGGCGAAGAAGGCATGACACCGTTCCGCACTCAGGTGGGTGCCATCTTGCGATGGTTCCTGGACGCCGTCGCCGAGCGGCCCGGCCTGGCGACTGTCTTGGGCGTTGGTTCCGCCTCCTCACTCGACACCACGATCACCAAATCGCCCCTTCTTCCTCGCACCCTGTCCATTCCACCGCCGGATCTCAAGCGCCGGGCGCTCCTCTTCGAGGCGGCGTTGGCGCGTGTGCCGACAGAGGACCTCGACTACGAAGCGTTGGCCGCACGCACGGCAGGATTCTCGGGTTCCGACATCCTCGCGTCGGTGGTTCATGCCACCGCCAAGATCGTCAGGTCTGGCGACAAGCTCAGCCAGGACATCCTGGTGGCGGCCGTCCAAGAGACGACGCCGTCGTTGGGAGCTGCCGCAATGGGCGAGATCCCGTCATACGGATTCGAGAAGGTCGCCGGCCTCGAGGATGTGAAGCAGCGACTCACCGAGGCAGTGATCTGGCCGATGACCGTGCCCGAACGCTTCGAGAAGCTCGGCATAGAGCCTCCGCGGGGAATTCTGCTCCACGGCCCGCCAGGCACCGGCAAGACGTTCGTGGTCCGCGCACTGGCCCACGAGTCGGGGGCAGCCTTCTTCCCCATCAAAGGGGCGGAGCTGCTGGACAAGTTCGTCGGTGAATCAGAGCGCGGAGTACGAGAAGTGTTTGCCCGGGCTCGAGCTGCCGCACCGGCCATCCTGTTCTTCGACGAGATCGACGCCTTGGCCCCGGTGCGAGGCTCGTCGACCACGTCGGTCACCGATTCGGTTGTCGCAGCGCTGCTGACCGAGCTCGACGGGATCGGCGAGCGCGGCGACATCGTCGTGATCGGTGCGACGAATCGCCGAGACCTGGTCGACCCGGCCCTGCTCCGATCAGGGCGTCTGGAAACGCACATCGAGCTCGGTCTGCCCGATGTCGAGGGCCGTCGGGCGCTGCTCGACATCGTCGACGTACCGTTCGCCGACGGGGTGGACCTGGACGAGCTGGCTCGCATGACCGATGGCCTGAGCTTCGCCGACCTCACCGGCATGCTCCGCGAAGCTGCCCTCATCGTGCTGCGCACCAACCAGAGCGATCTCACCGTCGGCTGGGACGAGATCAATCAGGCGCTGGAGCACTTCGAGGAGCGCCAGACCTCCACCAGCTGAGACACTCAGCCGGCTGCGGCAATGGCCTCAGCCAGCGTGAACGCACCTTCATACAACGCTCGACCGACGATCACGGCCTCCCAATCTCCCGCCGTCAACGCGGCCAGGTCATCCAGCGAACCGACTCCTCCCGAGGCAATGATCGCCATGTCGGGAGCCAGAGCTCGAACCTCACGAAGCAACGCCTGATCGGGTCCGTCCATCATGCCGTCATGCTCGATACCGGTCACGAGCACTCTCTGCACGCCCACGGCAATGAGCCGTCCGACCACCTCAGCAAGAGGCCGCCCATCATCTGTCCATCCGGAGCCCCGGACTCTGCCGTTGCGTACGTCGAGCCCCACCACCAGCCGGTCTGGTCCGACGATCGAGAAGATCTCCTCCAGCCGATCGTCCATCTGCACCGCCGCAGTTCCGACGACGACCCGGGCAACACCCGCTTCCAGCAACGCCTCTGCCGAGCCCGCGTCCCGAACGCCGCCGCCGGCTTGCACGGGCACGCCGGTTGCCACCACTGAGCCCCACAGGCCGGCAGACATCGATCCAGATCGTGCGGCCGCGAGATCGACGACATGGACCAACTCGGCCCCCTGGTCGGCGAATGACGCGACCCTGGCAGCGGGATCGTCGCCGTACCTGGTCACATCGCCGTAGTGCCCGCGCCGCAGCCGAACCACGCCCCCCTCGAGCACATCGACCGCCGGTATCACGATCACGTGTTGCTTCCGTTGACGATCATCGTTTTCATGTTTTAGCATGCTACAACACTGACACGGACGGACATGACGGACCCGCGAGACGATTGGAGAACCGAAGATGCGGAAGACCTCTTCAGGGCTGTGCTTGCGCTGGATACAACCGACGAGGTCGCTCGGTTCATGCGGGACCTGTGCACCTACCGGGAGCTCGAGGAGATGACCGCCCGATGGAAGGCCGTCCGTCTCCTCGAAGAAGCATTGCCGTATCGGGAGATCGCCGCCGCAACCGGCATGTCGACCGCCACGGTGACCCGAGTGAGCCAGTGGCTGCAACACGGCATGGGTGGCTATCGCATCGCCCTGGATCGCACTGAGCGAGACCGCTGATGCTCCGGATCGCAGTTCCCAACAAGGGTCGCCTCAAAGACCCCACCATCGCCCTCCTCCGCGACGCCGGACTTCGCTTCGAACAAACCGAGCGGTCGCTGTCAGCTCCGGTCCGCAACGCCGACATCGAGCTGTTGTTCGTGCGAGCCGACGACATCCCGGAGATGGTTCGCGATGGTGTCGCGGATGCCGGTATCACCGGTGCTGACCTCCTCGCCGAGTTCGACGACGGACTCGTCGTGTTGGAAGAGCTGGGTTTCGGGCGATGTGATCTGGCCGCTGCCGTGCCCGCCGGTTCCGACTTCGACAAGCTCGAAGACCTGCAAGGAAGGCGCGTGGCCACCTCCCACCCGACGATCACACGACGCTTCTTCGCCGATCGCAACCTCGACGTGTCCGTGATCCCGCTCAAGGGTTCGGTCGAGGTGGCCCCCAAGCTGGGTGTGGCCGACGCCATCGTCGATCTCGTGTCGACCGGTTCGACGCTCCTGGTCAACGGGCTGCGCCCGATCGGCACTCTGCTGCGCTCCCAAGCAGTTCTCATCGCGAGAGCCACCAACCCAGACGTCGAACAGATCGCTCTCGCGCTTCACGCGGTCACCGCCGGCCGCGGCAAGCGCTATCTGCTCTTGAATGCACCTGCCGTAGCGGCCGCCGACATCGCCGCGATCATCCCGGGCATGGACGCGCCGACCGTGGTTCCGCTCTCCGACCCCGCCAAAGTGGCCATCCACTCGGTGGTCGCCGCCGACGAGGTCTGGTCGGTGCTCCCCGCCCTCCGGGCAGCCGGCGGACACGACATCCTCGTGTTGCGCATCGAGCAGCTGATCTCATGAACATCCTGACACTCGAAGCGGGCTCTCTCGAAGCAGCCAAGGCGTCGGGGATACTGAACCGATCGGCTGTGCCCGACCGATCGGTCCGGCGCGCCGCCGAGGACATCGTCGAGGCGGTGCGGCTCGGCGGCGACGACGCAGTGGCGGACTACAACGCCCGTTTCGGCGGGGGCCGTTCGACTCCCCGTGTACCACCGGAGGAGATCGCGAGCGCCCTCGGCCGCCTCGATCCCGAGCTGCGCCACGAACTCGAGAATGCCATTGCACACGTCCGTGAGGTTCACCTCGCCCAATCCCGGGAACCGTTGGCCGTGGAGCCGGTGGAGGGGGTCACCGTGGAGCGCCGCTGGACACCGCTGCAACGAGTCGGCGCGTACGTACCGGGCGGCAAGGCCTCCTATCCCTCGACGCTCGTCATGACCGTGGCTCCGGCCCAGCTGGCAGGAGTGGCAGAGATCGCGGTGGCGACACCGGCGGCACCAGACGGGACCATCGCCGACGTGGTGTTGGCCACAGCAGCCCTCCTGGGAATCGACGAGATGTACGCAATGGGTGGCGCGCAGGCGATCGCCGCGCTCGCATACGGAACAGAGACGATCCGGCCTGTCCAAAAGATCGTGGGCCCGGGCAACGCATGGGTCACGGCAGCCAAGCTGGCTGTGTTCGGAGATGTCTCCATCGACCTTCCTGCCGGGCCGTCTGAGGTCCTCGTGATCGCCGATGCATCTGCTGACCCCCGCCTGGTGGCCATCGACCTTCTCTGCCAAGCCGAGCATGGTCCGGAATCACCCGCCATCCTGCTGAGTCCGGCGCCGGAATTGTTCGAGCAGGTGAGAGCTGAGATAGACGACCTCCTGCCGCACCTCGATCGCCGCGACATTCTCGCCAAAGGCCTGTCGGATCACGCCCGTTTCGTGGCCGTGCCGGACATCTCCACCGCCGTCGACATCGGCAACGCCTACGCCGCCGAGCACGCATCGATTCACACGATCGATCCCGCCGCCGTGGCAGATCAGCTGACAGCGGCGGGCTCGGTGTATGTCGGCTCGTGGTCGCCCGAGAGCGCCGGGGATTACGCCACCGGCGCCAATCACGTGCTGCCCACCGGCGGCCTGGCCGCCTCCCATGGACCCTTGTCAGTGGAGGATTTCGGTTCATGGCGCCAGATCCAGACCCTGACGAGGAAGGGGCTCGAGACCCTCGCGCCGACCATCGCCCGCCTCGCCGAAGCCGAGGGGCTGACTGCTCACCGCCTGGCTGCGCTCCTGCGCTTGGAGAGTCGATGAGCACACCCGTCTACACGTGGCAGCCCACCACCCGGGTCATCGCCGAAGCGGCAGGAATGGCGGAATCCGACGTGGTCAGATTCGACCAGAACACCGTCGGTCGTGCCCCATCGTGGGTACCGGAGTTCCTCGAACAGTTCTCGTTCGCCCCCAACGAGTACCCCCAATCGGACTACTTCCGGCTCCGATCGGCGATCGCCGAGTATCGGGGATGTCCCGTGGACGCAGTTCTGGTGGGAGCCGGCGCTGATGACTTGATCGCAGTCTGCGCCGCAACGTTTCTCACCGAAGGCAGCACCGCAGTCGCGGCCGGCCCGACCTACTCGCTGTACCGGGTGGCCACCGCCCAGCGCCGGGCTGTGTACCACGAAGTCGATCGGTTGCAGCCGGGGTGGCATCTCGACGTGNNTTGCAGCCGGATTGGCATCTCGACGTGGACGCTCTCATCGACAGCGCCCGCAACACCTCCCTCGTGTGGCTGTGCGTGCCCAACAACCCAACCGGAACCCGGGACACCGATGACGAGTTGGAAACCGTGCTGTCCGAGGTGGCTGCTCCCGTGGTCATCGACGCGGCCTACGCCGAGTTCACCAGCGATGACTGGTGGCCGTGGATCGAACGGTTCCCCAACCTCATTGTGCTGGGGACCTTTTCCAAGGCGCATGGACTGGCTGCGGCTCGAGTGGGGTACGCCCTGGCAGCTCCGGACTTGGCATCCGCACTCAATCGGTTCCGGCCTCCCGGGAGCGTCTCGACCCTCAGCGCGGCGCTGGCAACCGAAGCCGCTCGCCATCCCGGCCACGCCACCGCCACGGTGGCCGACGTCACCGCGGCCCGCACCGATCTGGATACCGCTCTCAGCAACCTGGGATGGGCGATGTCACCAACCGTCACCAATTTCGTGCTGGGAGAGGTCGGTCCCCAGGCATCGGCGCTTCGGGAAGCGCTCATGTGGGAGGACGGCCTCGTCGTACGCGGCTACCCCGAGCACAGCCCCCTCTCCGACCACCTGAGGGTGACCGTGAGAACTCGCAAAGAGAACAGCAGGCTGGTTGGTGCACTCGAGAGGAGGAGTTGATGAGCAGAACCGCTGAGGTGCGTCGCACTACGCGAGAGACCCAGGTCATCGTGACCCTCGACGTGGATGGACGGGGATCGGCCGAGGTCGACACGGGTGTCGGATTCTTCGACCACCTTCTCACGTCACTGGCCCACCACGCCCTCTTCGACCTCTCAGTGCGCACCGAAGGCGACATCCACATCGATGACCACCACACAGTCGAGGACACCGCCCTTGCGCTGGGCGAGGCCCTCGACCGGGCCTTGGCGGACCGAGCCGGCATCAACCGATTCGGCCACGCCTCGGTACCGATGGATGAAGCTCTGGCGACCGCCGCGGTGGACTTGAGCGGCCGTCCCTACGCCGTCATCTCGATCCCACTGTCCAATCCGTCGATCGGGAACTTCACGACACAGAACCTGCCCCACGCCCTCGAATCATTCGCCCAAACCGGTCGAACCACGCTGCACATCAGCGCAACAGGGCGGAACGACCATCACATCGCCGAAGCTGCCATCAAGGCATTGGCCCGATCGCTGAGAACCGCCTGCGAAGTCGATCCTCGCCGGTCGGGCGTCGCATCGACCAAGGGGAGCCTGTGACGCGCATTTCCGTCATCGACCACGGAGCCGGCAATCTCGTGTCGATCGCCCAGGGGTTGCGGCGGGCCGGAGCCGACGTGACCATCGCCACCGCGCCCGCGGATCTCGAGAGCGCCGACGGAGTCGTGCTGCCGGGAGTGGGATCAACTGCGGCCGTCATGGCAGGCATCGAACGCAGCGGCTTCACCGAGCCACTCCGGACCGGTGAGACACCTCTTCTCGGCATCTGTGTCGGCATGCAGGTCCTCTTCGAGAGAAGCAGCGAGGATGGCGCAACCTGCCTCGGGCTGATGGCCGGCCGGGTAGAGCGCATTCGTCATGCCCCCCGTCTGCCGCACATCGGATGGAACGACCTCGCGGTCGTCGGGGACGACCCGCTCCTCGCCGACCTCCCATCCGATCCGACCGTGTACTTCGTCCACAGCTACGCGCCCGTTCCAGCGGACCGAAGCGTCGTGACCGCCACCACCCACTACGGAAGTGAGATCGTCGCCGCCGTTCGCCGTGATCATGTCGCTGGCGTGCAATTCCACCCGGAGCGCAGCGGCGACATCGGCCTGGGAATCCTGGCGAGGTTCGTCAAGAGTTGCCAGGAGGGCTCCCGTGCTGCGTGAACGCATCATTCCGTGCCTCGACGTCGCCGAGGGACGAGTGGTCAAGGGGGTCAACTTTGTGGATCTGGTGGACGAAGGTGACCCCGTCGAGTTGGCTGCGAGGTACGCCGCCGAAGGCGCTGACGAGATCTGCTTCCTCGACATCTCGGCATCACATCAGGGCCGGGAGACGATGCTGGACGTGGTCCATCGGACGGCCGAGCAGGTGTTCGTGCCGCTCACGGTGGGCGGTGGCATCCGAAGGCCGGACGACATGAAAGCGGCGCTCCGGGCCGGGGCCGACAAGGTGACGGTCAATACCGCAGCCGTCCGCGACCCGAGCCTCCTGTCCGCTTGCGCGGAGCAGTTCGGCCGCCAGTGTGTCGTGCTGGCGATCGACGCACGCCGTCGCCCCGGAGGCGGGTTCGAGGTCGTCGTCATGGGCGGCCGGCAATCCACCGGGCTCGACGCGCTCGAGTGGGCCACCCGCGCCACCGAGCTGGGCGCCGGCGAGATTCTCCTTACTTCGATGGACCGCGACGGCACCTACGACGGATTCGACCTGGACCTGACGAGAGCCGTGACGGATTCCGTTGACGTTCCCGTCATTGCCTCCGGCGGAGCCGGTTCGGCCGCCCACTGTGTCGAGGCCGCCCAGGCGGGGGCATCGGCTGTCTTGGCAGCGTCCATCTTCCATCGACGCGAGGTCGCCATCAGCGAGGTGAAGGCGGCGATGGAGAATGCCGGCCTGGCAGTGAGGCACGTCGCATGAGTCAGCCTGACTTCTCGAAGGGTCTCGTTCCGACCATCGCCCAGGATGCGGCCACCGGAGCCGTCCTGATGATCGCCTACATCAACGAGACGGCCTGGGAGGCAACGCTGGCGACGGGGTTCGCCCACTTCTGGTCCCGATCCCGCCAGGAGCTCTGGCAAAAAGGGGCCACGAGCGGCAACACGTTGAGAGTCGAATCGTGGGCGTTGGACTGCGATCGCGACGCCGTCCTCCTCCAGGTGACCGCCGACGGGCCTGCCTGCCACACCGGCAGCACTTCGTGCTTCGATGCTGAACCGTCAACCACCGCATCGGTGCTGGGCAGCCTGGAGCGGGTCATCGTCGAACGAGCCGCCGCCCGTCCGAGCGGCTCGTACACCACAGAGCTGCTCGACGGCGGGCCGGAAGGGGCGGGCCGCAAACTGGTGGAAGAGGCCACAGAGGTGCTCTTGGCTGCCAAGGACGATGCATCCGGCCTCGGAGAGCAGGGCCGAGTGGCCGAAGAGGCGGCAGATCTCGTCTATCACTTGCTGGTCACACTGGTCGAACGGGGGCTGTCGCTACGTGATGTCACGGCCGTGCTTGCCGAGAGATCGCAGGCTGGGCGCCGCAAGCCGGAGACCGGAGATTGAGGCGACGGCGGACAGCGGATCATCGCGTGTGATCGAGCGCGGCGAGCTTGCTAGGGCGCAATCGTCACGCCGACTCCGACGAAGCCGTCGCCCACCTCAGCGAGCGCCACGCTGAGTTGGCGGCCTTCGAAAGCTGTGATCCACAGCACCCCGTCGTCACTCGTCGCAGAGGGTGCCCCCAGGGCGTCCTCGTAGAACGCCACCAGCTCATCGAGCGGTGCCTCGACGTCCCAAGTCGCGGATTCGGCTCCTCCGACGTCGACCGTTCCCAGCAGCTCGCCACCTGGAGGAATCAGCTCGACCGGGAACGTGTCGGAGAGGCCGCTGCCCGCCACCGGGACGCTTCCAGTGTCTCCGCCGGTGTCAGGACTGCCTCCGCCCGGACCCCGGGCGATGAACTCGAAGCCGCAATACTCCTCGATGTTGTTGGCGGCTTCTTCGAACGCGGCATCATCGAAGCGGTTGAGGCGCTCGTCAGCCAGGTCCTCTTCGGGAATGGCAAGGAAGTTCCACTCGTACTCTTCGAAGAACTCGACCAGGTCGTTGTAGGCGTCAGCAAACAGCCGGACGTCGTCCTCGATCTCGGCTGGAGCACGGTCGGCGGCGTCGCCGATGTCGGTGGCGAACTGTTCCACCGTCGCTTGAAGCTGCTCGGGCGTCTGCGCCAAGGGGTTGAGTTCGACGTCAGCGACATTGGTCTCAGCAGACTGGCACCAGTCGTCACCACTGGTCCCGCCGCCGGAAGTCGTCGTCGTGGTCGTCGTCGTGGTCGTCGTCGAACTCGGCACCGCGTCGGTCGAGTTGTCCGAACGGCCGTCGCCCGCTTCTTCGTCACCACCGCACGAAACCAGCACCAGCGCCAGCACGAGCAGCAATCGAATCACCTTGCGCATTGACTCCCCCTCGATCGGCCGGCGGCCCAGAGGACACGCTACTCGGAGCGACGGGACCTCCGCCACCTTGTGGTTTCTCGATCCCTTGATAGCGTGGGGGCCTCGCACACACTGGGGAGTGGATGGTGAAAGTGCTTGTCACGGGGGCGGCGGGCTTCGTTGGTCCTCATGTCGCCCAACACGTGCTGGATCTGGGATTCGAGGTCAGTGCTTTTGACCTCACGCCGCTGGCACATCCCGACATCGAAGACATCACCGGGGATCTGCTGGACTTCGAGGCTGTCACGAAGGCCGTCGCCGGAAAAGACGTCGTCATTCACATCGGAGCAATCGGCGACGTCTACCTGGCCGGAGAGCGCCCGTCGCTGGCGGCTGCTGTCAACGTGACAGGCAGCGCCAACATCGGGGAGGCGGCGAGGGCAGCTGGCGCCCGGGTCGTGCACGCCTCGACATGGGAGGTGTATGGCGAGCCGGAGTACCAACCTCTGGACGAGGACCATCCATGCGCCCCGGATCACCCGTACAACATCACCAAGCTGGCCGGTGAGCGGATTCTCATGGCGGCGGATGAGCTCCATGACGTTCCCACGCTTGGGCTCCGACTCGGCACTGCGTACGGACCAGGATTGCGTCCGAATTCCGTGTTCCGGATCTTCATCGATCGGGCCATGCGCAGCGAGCCGATCACCATTCAGGGGGATGGATCGCAGGTCCGTCAGTTCACGCACGTCCGCGACATCGCTCGGGCGTTTGGGTTGGCTGCACAGTCCGACTTGCGGGGCACGGTCATGAACACCGTCGCCCCGGAAGCGACGTCGATTCGGACGCTGGCCGAGCTGGTCGTGGAACGATTCCCGACGGAGCTCACCTTCGGACCGGCTCGACCCGGCGATGTTCCCCCTGCCATGGTGTCCTCTGACCGGGCCAGGAAGATGCTCGGCTGGGAGGCGGAGATCCCCTTCGACGCCGGTCTCAACCAGCTGATGGACTCGGTCGCCGGGATCTCGTGATCTGACGGTGAGCGACCGACCTGTCGTCGTCATCGCCATCAAAGGCCTCGGAATCGGCGGCGCCGAGAAGCTGATCAGCGAAGCGGCCCCTTTGTGGAATCGCAACAGATTCGACTACCAGGTCGCGTTCTTCGTGCCTTGGAAAGATCAGCTGGTGAATGAGATCGCCCGGCACGACATCCCGGTTCACCTCCTGGGAGGTAATCGGGGTCTCGATGTTGCCTCGGCGCTCCGCCTCCGCCGATTGGTCAGCCGGACCAATGCCGCCATCGTTCATGTCCACAGCCCGGCGGTCGCGTTCCTGGCCAGGCTCGTCACCCCCTCCCCAATCGTCTACACGGAGCACAACGTGGTCGATTCGTATCGTGAGCCGACCCGCACTCTCAATCGCCTCACGTACCGACGCAACGCAGCCGTCATCGCTGTGTCTGAAGCGGTCCAGGAGTCGGTTGCGGGCTTTCGAGGACCGCCGGCTCGCGTCATCCGCAACGGCGTGTCTTGCCACGTCACCAACGAGGAGGCGGCGGCGGTTCGTGACGAGCTGGGCATCGCCGCAACGCAGCCCTTGGTGGTCCACGTGGGCAACATCCGGCCGTACAAGGGTCATCGCAACCTGATCGCCGCCGCCGTCCGAATCCGCGACGAGGTCGACGACGTCCAGATCGTCTCCGTTGGCGTCGAGAAGAGCCCGGGAGACCTCGCAACGCTGGAAACCGAAGCGGATTCGCACGATGTGGCCGGCACGATCCGGTTCATGGGCAGAAGGCCCGATGCCAGGGCCTTCCTCGCAGCCGCCGATGTCGTCGTGAATCCTTCGGACGTCGAGGGGCTGCCCATCGTCGTGCTCGAGGCCATGTCTCTGGCCCGTCCGATCGTCGCAACAGCCGTGGGCGGGGTACCAGGGGTGATCCTCGACGGGAAGACGGGTTTGCTGGTGCCCCCGTCTGATCCGGCTGCTCTCGCTACGGCCGTGGTGCGACTCCTGAAAGACCGGCGCCTCGCCACCGACGTCGCACAGGCTGCAGCTCATCTCGCAGTCCGAGACTTCAGCCTCGAGGCGATGGTGCGGTCAATCGAAGAGGTCTACGAGGAGGTCCTGCGTGGATGAAGGACCAAGCGTCCGACGCTTCCGAGATGATGACCTTCCCGAAGTGCTCACCGTTCTCAGAGCAGCGTTGGGCGAGCCGCCAGGCTTGCGGAGGACGCTTGAGCTGTTTCGCTGGAAACATCTCGAGAACCCTTTCGGCCGTTCGATCATGCTGGTCGCCGAACTGGACGGACGTATCGCGGGGTTCCGAGCCTTCATGCGATGGCAGCTCGCTTCTCCGGCCGGCGTGACGCTGGAGTGTGGCCGGGCCGTCGACACATCAACCCATCCCGACTTCCAGCGGCGCGGAGTCTTTCGCGCCTTGACCGAGGCCGGACTCGAAGAGGCCGGCCGGGAAGGCATCGACCTCATTTTCAACACTCCCAACGCCAGGTCCGGGGCCGGCTATCTGACCATGGGATGGCACGAGGTCGGGTCCATTGGTGTCATGCTGCGGCCCCGGCTGGGAGCGCTGCGGAGTCGCAACCGCCAATGGAGCTCCCACGAGGATGCTGGGCCGGACCCGGCTTCGTTTGCGTCGGTGCTGTCTCGCCCGTCCAGTGGACTCCGCACGCCTCGAACAGGGTCGTACCTCACGTGGAGGTTCGCGTCCCATCCAACCGCCCGCTACGTCACCGCGGAGCACGCTGACGGGGCCGCCATCGGCCGCCTCAGCATCCGGTACGGTCGCCGAGAACTGGTGATCTCCGAAATGGGCGGGTCCGAAGGCCCCCGGGCGGTCGCGGCGATGATCCGCCGGCACGCGCCTGACTACGCGGTCGGCTGGTTCTCTCCGGGGTCACCCGAGCGTCGATCGGCGGTCAGGGCCGGACTCGTCCCCATCCCTCGCGTGGCAGCCATGACCCTGGTCGCCCGTCCGGTGAGGACGGTCTCAGTCGACACCACCTCTCCCGAGAATTGGGACTTGGCTCTCGGCGACCTCGAGTTGCTCTAGGCCGTCGCTGCCGGATCCGGGAGGACTCTGCCAGAGGTGAGAGTCGCGACCGCTGCCAGGCCGACCACGTCGACTGCGACGACCGCCCAACCGACAGGCAGCCACCACACCAACACGAGGACGGTCCCGGCCAGCGCGATCTGGGCGGCGGTGGAGGCCATGGCCACCCGAGGCACCGACCACCCTCCGCGATGGAGCCGGTCGTAGACATGGCTGCGATCGCCGACGAACAAAGGTGCGCCGGCTCGCCGGCGACGCAGCACCGTCACCAACAAGTCGACGAGAAAGACCCCCAGGACTCCGAGTGCTGCTGCCACCTCCGCTGCACCCTCGCTGCTCTCGGAGATCAGCCACACCAGCAGTGCTGCGAGAACGTAGGCACCATTGTCTCCGAGGAACACCCGAGCCGGATGCCAGTTGTAGATCAGGAATCCGACCACGGCGGCCGCCACGAGGAATCCAGGCAAGATGTCGTGGCCTCGGACCGCGGCCAAGCCCGACGCAGCCATTGCGGTCACTGCTCCGGCTGAGCCGGCCAAGCCATCCAAGCCGTCGAAGAGATTGACGGCGTTGACCGTGATCACGACGAGAGCGACGACGAGAATGCCCGTGCCCAAGCCGGATCCCCACGCCAGCACCAGTCCGGCACCGGCCGTGACAACGAGGCGCAGCGCCGGACTGAGGCCGACGCGATCGTCCACCAACCCCAGCACCAGGAGAATCGCAGTGGCGACGACCAACAGCACGTCGAACCTCCCGGCGATTGCCAGCCCCGTGTGGACGGCGATGAAGATGGCAACTCCTCCGAGCGGTACAGCAGGACTCGCGTGCGCCTTGAGAGTCGGATCATCGGGCCGGTCGATGTAGCCGAGGGCCGGACCCAACCCGATGACTATCCGAGTCACTGCAACCGAGACGAGCAACGCGGCTGCTACGCCGACCATTGCAGGACCTGCGACAGCTCACCCGGATGCACTTCGGTCTGTCCGGCATGTTCGAAGCCCATCTTGCGGTATGCCGAGATCGCAGCATCATTCGATCCACCGACCACGACCTTCACGTTTCCCACACCTCTGTCGCTCATTTCTGCCAGGAAGGCAGCTCCCAGTCGGGAGGCGATCCCCTGGCGGCGCACCGAGCCCGACACGGCCATCGACAGGAGCTCGGCATCAGCGAATCCGCCGTCGGCCTCCGAATATCGAGCAGTCTCCCAAGCTCTGGCGAGCACCGCCGGACGGAGCAGAGCCGGCAACGCAGCGACCGCCGCCGTCACGCCGTGGCGACGATAGAAGTACGAGAAGAAGGCTTGCGTGTCCACTACGCCTGCCACGAATCCGACGGGAGCCTCGGCCCGATCCGCAACCACGATCACCGCGTCCGACCACTCGATCATCGCCTGATAGAGCCGGCGCATGAAGCGCCACCCCAGCGACGGCAAGAACCCGGACGAGATGCCTTCGATGTGCAAGCGCGCCAGGGCTCCTGCGTCTTCCGGACTCGCAGGACGGATGCGCACGTCGCCATCGTAAGAGGTGAGCTCCACGAGAAGCCGGTTCAAACCCTTGCGCTTCGCCGCAGACCGGTACGAATCCAGAACCCTGTCGACCACTCGCTGCTCGTCGAAGAGCTCTGCAGCCCTGCGGCGAGACGCCCTGCCCATGTCACGACGGCGATGGTCTGCTTCACCGAGCTCCTGGAGAGCAGAGGCCAGCGCCCCGGCGTCGGCCACCGGAACCAGCACGCCGTTGACACCGTCCTCGACCACTTCGCGGCAGCCCCTGATGTTGGTGGCCACGATCGGAAGTCCCATGGCGGCTGCCTTCATGGCTGCCCGC
>JABAOD010003047.1_pt5 | contig 20065 bp, 17 predicted proteins | sample 7062151 | NCBI WGS metagenome assembly JABAOD01 (sample SAMN14538626, study PRJNA623070) | marine sediment metagenome | biome: marine biome [ENVO:00000428]; feature: marine pelagic biome [ENVO:01000023]; material: deep marine sediment [ENVO:00002113] | place: India: Gulf of Khambhat ... | reverse complement strand
ATGAGCTTCTCTTCGATCAGCGTGTTGAGGGCCCGGAGCCTCAGATCCATCAGATCGAGTTCATTGTCGAGCCAGTCATTATTTTCGGGAGCGTGACGATAGAAGGATTTTCGGAATTCCTCGAGTTCCGAAAGGGTGATAATCTCATCATTGACAATGGCTACAATCCGGTCGATGATCTCTGCTACTCCAGAAGAAGCGAGAAAAACAGAGGCGATAATCAGTGAAGAGAGCACGGGGATTCTGAAAGCCATGGCGCATGTGAGACGCCTCATTGTGTGTACTCCAATAGCTTACGGTTGCTCTCAATCTTGGCCTTTCTTTTCAATCCTTCGAGCCACTTATAGTACTGGTCTTCGGACCTCATTTGGGTGATTTTTCTCTCAACATCCTCGACAACCTCCTCGAAGTTCAGCTGTCTTTCCGGCGTCTTATCCTCCACCTTGAAAATGTGGAATCCGTATGGACTCTTCACAATCTCACTGATCTCTCCCTTCTCCAGGGAAAAGGCCACATTGAACTCCTCGGGCATATCACCCCGGGCGAAATACCCCAGATCTCCTCCAAATCTTGCCTCAGGTCCCAGAGAGTTCTCTACCGCGAGTTCTTCAAAGTTCCTTCCTTTTTTCAGTTCACTTATGATCTTGTCAGCATTTCGCCTTGAGGCCACAACGATCTGTCGGGCTTTAACTCGCTCAGAAAGCATGTAGTCGTTGCGATGGGCCTCATAATACTGTCGAGCCTCTTCTGTGCTGATACCGCCTTCATATCGAGAACCCTGCCGAATGGTTTTCTCAACCAGTATTTTCTGCCTTACCCGCTCTCTCCAATCTTCAAAAGAAAGCCCCTGGCTATTCAAATATTCTCTCAGGCTTTCACCTTTGTAATCATCCTTGGTTCTCATAATCTCCGCTTCCAACTCCTGCTCCGTCACGGTGACGCCTAAGTGCTTCGCCTCCTGGAGAACAAGGGCCTCCTCGATGAGTTGATCCAGGAATCTTTCCTTCATTTGCATGAGCGTTTCATGGCTCCCTGGAGAAAACTGATTCTCCAGTCTCATCTGCTGAAATGCCTTATTGAAATCATCGAGCGTGATTATCTCACCATCAACCCGGGCCAAGACACCCAGCGGTGCTTCTTCTCGTTGACACGCGGGGGAGGAAAGAAGAATGAATGTGAAGGTCAAAAAGACAGCGGTTCTCATGTTTCGCCTCCCAGATAGTCTGATTGCGTGGCAAGGGAATCACTGAGACCCTTTGTTTCGTAACCAACAGGCCCTAGCTCCTCAACAAGGCTAAGTATAGCTTCCTGGACCTTTTCTCTCTGATCGAGTTGGACCTTCAGCCTGAAATCTGGACCGAACCTGATGCGATCCGGACAGCGGTGCGCAAGATCGACAATTTTCGTGGGTTCGATTTTTGCCTTCCTGTCGAAGGAGAGAACCATCCTTTTCCCATTGAAATCAAATGACCTGACCCGCAGGTGGCTGAGTATCGGCTTCACGCTCATGACCTCTAGGAGATTGAAGACGGGTTCTGGAATCGGTCCATACCGGTCTTCCAATTCAGATCGCATCGCATCGAGATCCTCATCCCTTTGAATCCCGGAGAGGCGCTTATAGATAGAGAGCCTCTGATGAGGGTTTTCAACATAATTGTCTGGAATAAAGGCTGGCTTATTCCACCGGATTTCAGGGGTTATTTCTTCCTCTATTTCCTCACCTCTGAGCCGTTTGAGGGCCTTCTCAACAAGCTGAGTATACATTTCAAAACCCACGGCAGCAATATGTCCTGACTGTTGGGGTCCAAGGAGATTTCCGGCGCCCCGAATTTCGAGGTCTTGAATGGCTAGTCTAAAACCGGATCCAAGCTCCGTAAACTCCTGAATGGCTCGAAGTCGCTTCAGGGCATCGCGTGAAAGAGCTGACTCGCCGGGAACGAGCAGGTATGCGTAGGCTCTTTCATTACTGCGACCCACCCGGCCTCGGAGCTGGTACAAATCCGCCAAACCAAATTTCTCGGCATGATTGATAATGATGGTATTGGCCGTTGGGATGTCTAGCCCGGATTCAATAATGCTTGTGCAGAGAAGTACATCGATCTTGCGTTCGATAAAATCGAGCATCACCCTTTCAAGATCCCGCTCGCTCATCTGTCCATGGGCAATTGCCAGACTTACTTCAGGGATGAGATCTTTCAGATAGCCCGCCATAGCTCCGATATCATGGACACGGTTATGAACGAAAAAAACCTGCCCTCCCCGCTTGACTTCACGTAAGATGGCGCCTCGGATCACTTCTCCATCAAATCTATGGAGAAAAGTACGGATGGACTGTCGATCTAGAGGTGGCGTATTGATGACTGACATATCACGAATTCCCGTTAAGGACATATGAAGGGTCCTCGGGATGGGGGTTGCCGACAGGGTGAGGACATCAACCAGTTTTCTGAGTTTCTTAAGCTTTTCCTTATGGGTGACGCCGAACCGGTGTTCTTCGTCGATAATCAGTAGGCCGAGGTTCCTAAATATCAGGTCCTCTTGGAGAAGCCGGTGGGTGCCAATGATGATATCGATCTTTCCCGTTTCCAGGTCTTCGAGTATTTTCTTCTGCTCCCTCGTGGTTTTGAATCGACTTATTGATTCAATGAGGACCGGGTAATCCCTAAGCCGCTTGGAAAAAGTCAAATAATGCTGTTGAGCCAGGATGGTCGTAGGAACAAGCACTGCGGCCTGTTTGGCATCGGTCAGAGCCTTGAAGGCCGCTCTGATGGCCACTTCCGTTTTGCCGTATCCCACATCCCCACAGATCAATCGATCCATAGGAACGGGCCGCTCCATATCGGTCATTACGTCGTGGATGGCTTCGGATTGGTCCGGTGTCTCTTCGTATTCGAAGCACGATTCGAATTCTCTGAAATAGCGGTCCGGTTTGGAAAATGAGAATCCTTTGAAGTGTCGTCGCGCCGCGTAGATTGCGAGAATTTCCTGGGCGAGTTTTTCAACCGACGCGGCGATTTTCTTCTTCAGTCTTTTCCATCCAGTTCCTCCAAGGCGATCAACCCGAACCTTTTTTTCTCCGGTTCCGATGTATCTTTGAACGAGATTCAAACGGTGGACAGGAACATAAAGCTTATCGCCGTGCATGTACTCCAATAACAGATAGTCATTGCTTATCCCACCCACGTCAAGGCGATAGAGTCCCCTGTAGATACCGATCCCATAATCGAGATGGACCACGGGGTCGCCGGGGTTCAGATCTCCAAAGGAGGTGATGAAGGGGCCTTCTTTTTTTCTTCTCGGTTTCCGAACTTTTCGTCGCTCTCCAAAAATCTCCTCTTCGGTGATGATGGTTAGGCTCTCCTGGGCAAAAGAGAAACCTCCAGAGAGGTTCCCAACCAGAATGACTGGACGATCATTCCGACTCCTTGAAATGGATGAAAAAGGCAATTGAAGATTGTCTGTCTGGACGCCATAGGCCGTAAGAACCTCGCTCAGCCGACCGGCCTGTTCCGGACTCATTGAAACGAAGAAGACCGATAAACCGCGTTCGCGGTGTTTTTCGATTTCTTTTACCAGAGGCTCCAAGAGTCGTTCGGTTCTCTGGCTACTCAGGATCTCGCTCCTTAAGTGTCCGTTGTCTCCAATCCGGAATCGAAATGTGGTCTCCTTTTCCCCCGATTCTCTCGCGATCTCCAGCTCTTCGAGAATAATCCTGGCCTTCTCCATCAGCCGGAGGCTAATTTCCTGGGGATCGGAACAGAAGACTTGAGGGTGTATCGATTTTCTAGACCGAGGGCTTGCCTTTTCAAACCTTTTGGAGACATCCTCCTGGAAACTCGCCATTCCTTGGAAGATTAGATCTGGCGAATCAAGAACCAGGATGTGTTTCTCAGAGAGGTAGGTAAGGAAGTCCTCCGAGCGCGAAGGTCGACCATCCAGCAAGAGTTCTTGGGAGGGAATTAAAGTCGCTCCCTCTATTTCTTTGATGGATCTCTGGGATTCCGTGTCGAAACATCGAATGGATGCAATTTGGTCCCCAAACCACTCGAGGCGCAGAGGATAAGGATAGAGCGGGGAAAAGAGGTCAACAATTCCCCCCCTAACGGTAAACTCGCCTCTATCCTCCACCAGGTCGACGCGAATATATCCGGACTGAGTCAGCGCGCGGATGACATGATCCCGATCGACATCTTGCCCCTTCTCTAATCGAATGGATAGGTTTCTGAGCGTTTCCTTGGGCATCACCTTCTGAAGGACCGACCGGGCTGAGGCGAAGCAGACTCCCCCTTCGTCCTGATTCAAATGGAAGAGGACCCTGAGTCGCTGTGCAATGGTATCCGGAGTTGGGGGGATATTATCCCACGGAAGGGTGTCCCAGGCGGGATAGAGAAAAGTCGACTCCTCTTCGTCCTGGGAAAAGAAGTGAAAATCGTCCCGAAGCGTCTCAGCGTCTCGATGAGTGGCAGCAATCACAAGAAGAGGGCCCTGGCCCTGATCTCTGATCCTGGATAGCATGTAGGCCCTGGCGCTTCCCACAAGGCCATAAACGCGCGCCTTTCTCTGTCGTCTGCTGGTCCACTCGATCAGCGAGTCCATGGTGCGATCGGTTTCATGGACAGCGTTTTCCAAAACCGTCCCCCCTTAACCCAGTCCAACGGGTATTAAACAAACCTGGTCACTCAAATCTCCCCATGGCAGAAAAAGATCTTTTATGCTCAAGACCGTCGTCCCCGGTCATTTGCTTGAAAAAGTCCACGAATATACTGGAAGGATATTCAGAGACGTGAGATACTCTGGAAACAAATCTGGGTCCTAGGAGTTTAGTTTCAGATCAATCACTGCCTGTTGAGGAGGTGTTTCAATCAGGACTTGAGGTAAAACTGCATCTTCGTCCGTCCGGCGGTAATAACATCACCGTCCTTCAGTTCCTGCTGATCCTGGATAGGAATACCGTTAACGCGTGTCGTCGTTCTCCCACTAGAACCGGAAATGTAGAACCCGGAGGGTCGTTGACTAATGAGAAAAACGGTTCTTCCCAAAAATAGCCCCTTGAGCTTTATGTCTGCATGATCGCCCTTGCCGGCCACGGTGAGGCGTCTCGTCAGTTCGATGTCTTCTTGACCCGATCCACCAGAAATAATCGTAACTCCGCCTCGGATTTCCCCAGATTTCCTCTCTACACTGGCCTTAGGGACCTCGGCAAGAAGCTCGCGCTGCTTTTTTGTCTCGAGGACAAGCGTTTGCTCGGCGATGTCTTGACCCGTTCGAATGGCCTTGCCGGTGGATTGAACGTCCTCTTCAATGAACAAGAGGGTGTGCTTCCCTATGAGTACCTGGTCATTATCGGATAGAATCCATTGTGAGACCTTTTTGCTATTAACAAAAGTTCCGTTCAGGCTTTTGAGGTCCTCGACGATAAATCGAGGGCCCTCTCGATAGATTCTCGCATGTTTTCTCGAGACAGCCATATTATCGAGGACGATGTCATTCTTCCCAGACCTTCCGATCGTGATGGAGGGCTTGTCTAACGGGACTTCCTTCAATGCGACATTATTAAACCTTACTTCAATTCTTGCCATGCCCCAACCTCCCCCTCAGATACGCATGGATTTCAAGGATGAGGTCCGTGGTTTCTTTAACAGTACCAGGCATTTCCATCGTATCGGAGAAAAAATGGGTTGTCAAGGGAACGATGGTTCTCTTGGCGCACGCCTTCCGGTATAATCTGAATACCATGAAAAACGAACGCATCTGTTTGATCAGCCTCGGCTGCCCGAAGAATCTGGTAGATTCTGAGGTCATGCTGGGCCTTCTGGGTCAAAAAGGGTATGGCATTACACCAAAGCCTTCCCATGCAGATATCATCGTGATCAACACATGTAGCTTCATAAAGGAAGCAACACGAGAGACGCTGGACACGATTCATGAGGCGGTGGAACTGAAAAAATCTGGATCGTGTCGCCGTGTTGTCGTGACGGGTTGTCTTCCCCAGCGATATGGGTCGGACCTCACTCGAGAAATCCCCGAAGTCGACATTTTCCTGGGGACCGAGGAGTTCCCCCGTATTGTTGAATATCTTGAGGGGGATCCTGATCATCAGGGGCAAGTGGCCGTCGGGAGGACCTCTTTCCTTTACGACCATGAAACCCCTCGTCTTCTCTCTGGCCATTTCTACAGTGCTTACATAAAGATCGCCGAAGGATGCTCGAGGTCGTGCTCATTCTGCATCATTCCGAGTCTAAGAGGAAGGTTTCGTAGTCGTCCGCTCGAGTCTATCTACGAAGAGGCCTTGCTCTTGGCTGACCAGGGGGTCCGTGAGATAAACCTTGTTGCCCAGGATACGACGTCCTATGGTCTCGATCTCCAAAACGGTACCAATTTGGCAGCCCTTCTCGAGGCTCTCTGCCGTATTGAGGGAATCGCTTGGATTCGCGTGCTCTATGCTTATCCCGAACATATCGATTCGCGGCTTCTCAGGCGGATCAAGAGTTCTGAGAAAATCTGCAACTATATCGATCTGCCCATCCAACACATCAACGAAAGGATTCTCCGGGCCATGGGGCGTCCTGTTTCTCGCAGGTCCTTAGAGCGCTTAATTCTGAAGATCAGGGATGAGATCCCGGGTGTTTCGATCAGGACCACGCTTATGGTGGGATTTCCCGGAGAAAATGCAGTGGAGTTTTCTGAGTTGATCGATTTTGTCGAGAGAATCCGCTTCGAGAGACTCGGAGTCTTCGAGTTCTCTCCAGAAGAAGGAACGCAAGCTGAGCGAATGGCGAAACAGATTCCCCAATCTGTCAAAAAGAAACGCCGTGAGCGCCTCATGCAACTTCAGCAACGAATTTCCCTGGAACATCACAGCGCACTTGTTGGAAAGAAGGTTCTCATTCTTGCCGAAGGGCCGTTGGGGGACAGGGACATTGTGAGGGGACGGATGGCAACCCAGGCACCGGACATCGATGGTCAGGTGATGATCACCAAAGGACGTGCCTCACCGGGGCAGATGGTGACTGTCCGAATTACGGAGGCTTATCCCTATGATCTGGAGGCGGAGATCGTTTGAACCTCGCGGTGCTCCACATGAGCACCCACTCAGGGCGGTCAGACCGAGATGCTGGCTGCTGAGGTTTGGCTTGGGGTTTTCTACTGAGAGCGATGGAATTCGCCCTCTTCCATTGGGTTGCTTCATATTTGACTCGATTCGAGAGAATCGCTTTTGCCCACAGATTCATGCCTTCTACTTTTTCTTGTGACGGTTTTTCTTCAGACGTTTTCGGTGCTTATGCCTCGACATCTTTCTCATCCTCTTCTTGACGACGGTACCCAACGCTCTCACCTCCTCGGGCAGATTTACTCGGTTTTCGAAATTCTTTCACATGGTCTTCGTGCAGTCGATTTCGTCCACTTCTAAGAGGCACCCCGTTATCTCGAAACTTCCGCTCGCGTCAAAAACCTATCATAACGAAGGCCGAACCATTTCTCAATAATCATTCTCAAAAAATCAAGCCAATAGGGAAGGGAGACCCTATTCCCGCCCCTGGCGGGATGCCCCTTCCCCCCTTCAAAGCCAGTATCTTCGCTCAGTCTCTTCCTTTTTTTTTATGGTCATGTCGATGATGGATCTCAGGCGCATGAGGGTGTAAATGCTCAAGTTCATCGTGCGTGTGGGGATGGGCGTGCAAATCAGCGAGAGTCTCATCCTCCTCATGCTCGTGAACGTGATGTCCGTTGTCATGACGATGACGATGATCGTGCTCGATGGCAGCGTGAACATGTCTGTGGGCATGTTTTTCACTCAATAGAAGTATGGCTCCCACAATCATCATGGGGATTGAGACCACCGTAAAGAGATCAGGGGTTTCTCCAAGAAATAAGAAGGATACAAATGCCCCAATAAATGGAGCAGTCCCGAAGAATGCGCTTGCACGGGCTGTGCCCAAACCTCGCATGGCGAGGACAAATATCACAATACTGAATCCGTAACCAAAACTCCCCAATAGCATTGCCCCGAAAACGACCAAAGGCTCAGGGAATGGAACTCCCTGAAGGAGAGAGAGCAGCAGAGAAAAACTGCCTGCTCCTAATCCCTTGATCATGACAATGGAAACCGGATCTCTCGCAGAGACCCCCCGAGTCAAGTTATTGTCCAAACCCCAAAACGCACAGGCACCCAAAACTCCTGCCGCGCCAAAGGAGAATCCCCATTCAGCCCCGAGATCCATCGAAAGCATCACGCTACCGACCGTGACGCAACCGATAGCCCACCAGACACGTCCTGCGATTGCCTCTTTGAAAACAAGGGCAGCAATGAGCGCAGTAGCCGTCCCTTCGAAGTTAAGCAGAAGGGAGGCTGTGGCGGCCTGGGTCGTCCTTAAGCTGAACATAAGGAGAATGGGAGCGGCAACGCCTCCCGCCAGGACGGCAGCGGTCAACCAAGCCAAATCGGTTTTCCTTACCGGTGCTTCAACTCTGATGAATCGATTACCCATTCGTTGGAGCACTCGAAATAACAACAAACCAATGCCACTGCCGAGGTAGAGAAAGGCAGCCAGGGGAATCGGTTCGACCTTGTCCAATAGCCACTTTGCAACTGGCGTGCTTGCTCCAAATAAGGCAGCAGCCAGCAAAGCTTGGATGATTGGGTACATGGGTACTCGGTTCATTCTGCCCTAGGGTTTTGATCTCGAGTTCACGGTCAGCAAGTCGCCAAAAATGGAAGTGGAATCGAATCCCATCGAGGCGCTAAATCCCATCCAGGTTAGATGTCTCGGATTGTCCGGTAGGTAGGAACTTCAAGGTCCGAAGATTGTGAGGGACCGCCACTGGCGATGATTCATCCTTTGAATCCATCATTACCATTAGTTTCCGGCATCACCTTTCCATGGGATTTGATAGATCCGGTGAAGCGCTGTGAATCCCTTAAGGTTGAAGACCCCCACGAGTTGGGCGTCGATCCCCTCGACACCGTCGATTTCTTCTTTCAATTCTTCGGACACGAAGATCCGATTCTTGTCTGGAAAGGCATCAGGCTTCAATCCGTCTTTCAGGCTCTCCTGATGGTCTATCGTGAGTCCCTCCATTCTGAAGGCCTTGTTAATGGCAACCCCATGACGTTTGCCCTGTTCATCGAGAACCAATTCACCGTAGCTAATCCCTATTCGCAACTCGATTCTCTCTTTCCGGGGTATATCCCTGTTGTACTCTTGAGCATTCTGGAGGATTTTCATGGCCGCTCTCACAGCGTCGGTTCCTGTCGGGAAGGTGATGAGGTACCCATCACCGGTGCTTTGGAGGAATTTCGCGCCAAAGTCTTCAGAGACCTCACGGACACACGCCATCATCTTGTTTTTGATTCGCATTGCAAAGGCGTCTCCCTGGGTGACAGCCAGCTTGGTGGATTCGCAGAGATCGACTACAAGAATCGCCTCGTTGACAAAGGGGGCTTGCTTTCTGAGAGCTCTCCAGGGAAGGACGCCCCACCGTCTAACGATCCAAAGGATGATAAGGACAAAAGCTGCCGTCATGATGACAAGAAAGGTTTTCTCCTGGTAGAAAGGAACCTCCTTGGGAGGGGTCATATCTCTCATCATTTTCCCCATTTCTCCTGGATCTGCACTTTCCATCCCCTCTCCCATCATCCTCTTGCTCCCCTGACTTTGTGCCGTGAGTTCTCGCGTCGAGGGNNCAAGCCAAGTGCCAGGGGAAAAGAGACTGAAGGGGCAAAGAGGGTGACAACAACGATCCAGACGACGGCCATGGAAATCATGCAGAACCATTTCATCCTTTTTTTCTCTGCCTTCATTCCGAACCCCACCTCTTATCGGTGATCACACCACCGAATATAGCACTTAGCCGAACAAAATACATCCTTGTGGAGTTCTGATATATGGCCGGAGCTTTTCGGGCTCATCAGATTCTTCGTGAAATGGCCTTGTTGAATCACGCAAGCCGTGTCGTGGCCTCGCCTTGACGTGCTTACAAGAATGGGGTAACTATTCTTCCACAGAAGATTGCATGATTCCCAGACCGATGCACGAGAGAGTTTAACGGAAAGAATCCTCATTGTACAGCAGAGGGATTCCAGAGTATCACCCGGAAGGAAGGGCTGTGGAAGAACGGAGTCAATTGCGTAAACAACGGCTGGAAAAGATCCGGCAAATGGAGAAAGATGGCATCGCGCTGTTTCCCAACGATTTCAAGGTACGGCACACATCCCAGGAAATCATCCAAACCTACGGTTCTCGGAGTGCTGAGGCCTTGGAAAAGGTTGATCGGGTCTTTGTGTTGGCTGGACGTATCATGGCGCTCAGGCAGTTCGGCAAGGCGTCTTTTTTCCATCTCCAGGATCGAAAGGGGAGGATTCAGGGCTATATCAAAAAGGATCAGGTAGGTGAGGAGACTTACACGCTTTTCAAAAAGCTCGATGTGGGGGATTTTGTGGGCATTTCGGGAAGGATCTTTCAGACAAAGACCGGAGAACTTACCATTGCCGTCGAATCTCTTCGGCTCTTGGCCAAATCGGTCAGGCCGCTTCCAGAGAAGTTTCACAAACTCAGGGACATGGAGACCCGATACCGTCAGCGCTATGTGGATTTACTGGTGAACCAGGAGGTGAGGGGTGTCTTCATCAAAAGAGCCCAGATTATCCAGGCCCTGCGTTCCTTTCTGGATGAGCGGGAATTCCTTGAGGTTGAAACGCCGATGATGCAACCCATACCGGGAGGAGCAACGGCTCGCCCATTCAGGACCTTTCACAATGCCCTCGACATGGAGCTGTTCCTGAGGATTGCTCCTGAACTTTATCTCAAGCGCCTCGTGGTGGGGGGAATCGAGCGGGTCTATGAGATCAACCGGAACTTTCGGAATGAGGGTATCTCCACACAGCACAATCCGGAATTCACCATGCTGGAACTCTACATGAGCTATGCGACCTATGAGGACCTGATGGACTTGACCGAAGAGATGATCTGCCACGTTTTCCAGACGATCTTAGGGAACACTCACCTGTCGTACCAGGGTAATGAGATCGATCTCGCAACCCCCTGGCGGAGAATGACCCTCAAGGAGGCCATCGTTCGTTATGGAGGGGTCGATCCCGCCATCTTGGAAGACAGAAAAAAGGCCCTCGACCATGCGACAAGGGTGGGGTGCAATGTCACTCAGAAAATGGGTCTCGGAAAGATATTGACCCAGATGCTGGATCATATGGTTGAGCCTAGCCTGATCCAACCCACATTTGTGACCCGTTTCCCCGTTGAGGTATCACCCCTATCGAGAAGAGAGGAAAAGGACCCAACGGTAGCCGAACGGTTTGAGTTCTATCTCGGCGCCAGGGAGATCGTCAATGGCTTCTCGGAATTGAACGATCCATTCGACCAGAGTGAGCGATTTCGTTTGCAGGTTCAGGAAAGGGAGGCCGGTGATGAGGAAGCCCATCTGATGGATGAGGATTACATCAGAGCCCTCGAATATGGAATGCCACCCAGTGCGGGCCTCGGTCTCGGCGTCGACAGGCTGGTTATGATACTTACCGATGTTCCCTCAATAAGAGACGTGATCCTCTTCCCTCACTTACGCCCAGAGAAGAGCCATTCCTGAAAACGAGGTTTCCATGTCTTATGAATTGTTCATTAGTCTTCGTCATCTGAGGGCCAAACGGAAACAGTTTTTCATCTCTGTCATAACCCTCCTTTCAATCGTGGGGGTGGCAGTGGGCGTCATGGCCTTGATCGTCGTCCTCGCTGTGATGACAGGCTTCGAAAATGATATCACCTCTAAAATCGTTGGCATGACCGCCCATGTCCTGGTTCGACAGCATGGAAGAACTGGCTTGGAGAACTATCGGGCAATTACACAGCGAGTCCGTGAAATTGATGGAGTGGTCGGGGCGACTCCATTTATCTTCAATCAAGTTATGTTAACGTCAGAGTTCGGTATTACTGGGGCAGTGCTCAGAGGCATTGATCCAGAAAGCATTGGGGAGGTAACATCCCTGGTCCAGAATACGAAGGTCGGCTCTGTTGGAGCACTGAAATTCTCTGAGCCAGCTGGAATTATTATCGGCAGCGAACTGTCAAAGACACTCGGTGTCTCGGTTGGGAACTGGATCAATGTGGTGACACCGTTGGGGACCATGACGCCCCTGGGGATGGCTCCGAAGAGGGAACGGTTCAGAGTTGTAGGCATATTCACTTCGGGATATTACGAATACGATACGTCGTTTGCTTACATCTCCATATCCAGCGCACAAAGATTCTTCAATATGCCGGATGTGGTCACCGGGATTGAAGCGAAGGTAGGGAATGTTTACAAAGCCAGAGAGGTCGCGTCCAGAATCGAAAAGTCGCTGGGGTTTCCCTTCTGGACATCGGACTGGATGGCCATGAATCGAAACTTCTTCAAGGCCCTGAAAATGGAAAAAATCGCCATGTTTATTATCCTCACCCTCATCGTTTTTGTGGCAGCCCTTGCCATTGTGACAACACTGATCATGGTTGTCATGGGCAAGACCCGGGATATTGCCATCCTCAAATCCATGGGAGCGACGACTTCGAGCATCATGAAGATCTTCATCTTCGAAGGTCTCCTTATCGGCGTAGTCGGCACGATCGTGGGCACAATACTCGGACTTCTCATCGCCTACAACATAGAGGGGATTACGCAGTTTTTGGAAGGACTGTTCCGGTTCAAGTTTCTTCCAGGCGATGTCTACTATATTGATGAACTGCCCTCTACCGTGAGGCCGCTAGACGTCGTTTTGATCGACGGGATCGCCATTCTACTCAGCTTCTTGGCAACGCTTTACCCCTCAAGGAAAGCCGCAGGTCTGGACCCTGCTGAGGCACTGAGGTACGAGTAATGCTCGGGTCACGTCAGTTCATCATTATGCGAGGCATCAAAATCCCCTCCGATGAGTATCCTTTTGGTTCTAACGAGGCTCAAGACTGACGGGCTTTGAAACGAGCATGGGAGGTGTTGGTTGGCCGAGATAAGGGTTGAAAACCTCTTGAAGTCCTATAAACAGGGATCGAGAAGGGTTGAAGCCCTGAGAGGCATCGACCTGGTATTTAACGGAGGCGAACCGGTTGCTGTCATTGGCCCCTCAGGAGCCGGCAAGACCACGCTTATCCATATCTTGGGGACCATTGATCGCCCCTCAGCAGGGAAGGTTCTTTACGATGGCCGGGATGTTTTTGGGATGAGCGACAGGGACCTGGCGCGCTTCCGTAATAGAACAGTTGGTTTTGTCTTTCAATTCCACCATTTGCTACTGGAATTCACTGCCCTTGAAAATACCATGATGCCCGCCTTGATTCAGGGAGTGCAAAGACGAGAAGCAAAGGGTCGTGCGCAGGAGATCCTCGAAGAGGTTGGCCTCGGGGATCGAATGACTCACAAGCCCGGTGAGCTGTCGGGAGGAGAGCAGCAACGGGTGGCCGTAGCCCGTTCGCTGATTTTAGAACCTCAGGTTCTTCTCGCAGATGAACCGACGGGGAATTTGGACCGAGAAACAGGGGAGGGTGTGTTTCAACTTCTGCACCAGATGAACAAGGAGAAAGGAATTACGCTGATTATCGTGACCCACAACGAAGAAATTGCCAGTCGCCTACCTCGGCGAATTCATCTGGTTGACGGAAGAGTCGTTTAGGAAGAGTCGGGACGAGCATTTACAAAGGCACAAATATTTGTTAATAGTTCCAGGTTCTAAACGTCCGCTATGAACGGTTTGCAAGAAGATCCAACCTTGGACCATGGATACGGGATCGAAATTCGTGCGAAAACTCTTGATCGTGGCGATGTCGTTGCTCTGTGCCGTGATACCTGCCTTTGGAAACGAAAAGCCGATTGCCAAAATCCAAGTCATGGGTAATGAGAAGATCGACTCATCGGCGGTTTTCAATCAGATCGTCACCAAAGAGGGAGATCCCCTGTCGCCGTCAGTGCTTCAGGGGGACGTGAGACGAATCTATGAGATGGGATATTTCACTGATGTTCAGGTGGATGTCAAGGCGACAGACGAAGGCCCGGTCGTGACGTTTCTCGTTGTCGAAAAACCCTCTATAGGACAGATCATCGTCTCAGGAAATGAGAAGATCGAAACCGACAAGATTCGGGAAAAAATCGAGATTCCCCTTCATTCGATCGTTAAAACAGACAGAATTCAGGAGATCATCGAAGAGATAAATAAGCTCTACCTGTCAAAGGGATACTACGGTGCCAAAGTCTCCTACAAGATCGAGCCTCTCGAAAAAAACGAGGTGATCCTTGAAATCTCGATTGAGGAAGGGAAAAAGGCCTGGATTCGTAAGATTATTTTCACAGGAAACGAGCGAATCAGTTCCCGTCAACTCCGTCGTCGGATGAATACCAAAAAACGGGGCCTTCTTTCTTGGGTGACAGGGAGGGGATTCCTCGACGAAGAGATCTTAAATAACGATATCGATATCCTGAGGGGTTTTTACTACGACCAGGGCTATCTACGCGTGAGGATAGAGAAGCCAGAGGTTATCGTTGGAAAAAAGGGGAGGTCCATCACCGTCCAAATTACGATTCATGAGGGGCCCCAGTTTAGGATCGAAACCGTTGATTTCAGGGGGGACATCCTGACGACAACGGAGGATCTGTTTAAGGTCATTAAGACAGAAAAAGAGGATGTCTATCGGAGTTCCTTAGTCCAACAGGACGTCCTAAAATTGACCGATGTTTACGCTGATCAGGGCTACGCCAGGGCAGAGGTTAACCCTGCAGTCAAATTGGATGAAGCGAAGCAGACGGTCCATTTGACTTTTGAGATATCGAAGGGGGAACAGGTTTATTTTGAACGGATCAACATCGTGGGGAATACGAAGACACGGGATAAAGTGATTCGACGAGAGCTTCGTTTTGGAGAAGGAGATCTGTACACTTCCAGCGGCATGAAGAGGAGTCGACAGCGGCTGAGGCAGACGGGTTACTTCAAAGAGGTTGATTTTGCAACCTCCCAGGGAACAAAAGATGACCAGATCGATCTCGAGGTGGCGGTTGAAGAGGCGCCGACCGGTACGGTGTCGCTTGGTTTTGGCTTCAGCACAAAGGATCAATTCGTCGTTGAGGGTTCATTTGCTCAGCGGAACCTTCTCGGTTACGGCTATCAGTTCAATTTGAGTGGCAGTCTTGGAGGAGAGACAAGCGTGGGGAGAATCGGCTTTACCGACCCCTGGTTTCTCGGGTATCCTGTTTTGGCAGGAATCGATCTCTATGCCACGGAGGACGAGTTTTTTGATAGTTACAGCACAAGGATTCGAGGCGGCCGCCTCCGTCTGGGAAAGGAGCTTGGAGAATATCTCCGCGGTAGAATCACTTACACTTATGAGACTGTCGACGTATTCGATGTGGCGGAGACGGCGTCTCGGGTTATCAAGGAACAGGAAGGGGAGAGAGACTCGAGCATTCTGGGGTTCAGGCTATCCATGGACAGGCGAGACGATTTCTTCTTTCCCACTCGAGGGGGGGTCTATCAAGTTGAAGTTGAGAATTCCGGGGGCATTCTCGGAGGAGACAATGATTTCTATCGCTCAGTTGGTGAATTCCAATACTACTATCCGATTTTTTGGAAACTTGTCGGCCACGGAAGACTCCTTCTCGGCTGGATCGATTCATACGGCGACACGGCTGAGGTCCCGATCTGGGAACGGTTCTACGTGGGGGGCGTTCGGACGATTCGGGGTTTCGAATACGGGGAGGCGGGTCCGGAAGACGAAACCGGAGAAGTCATCGGTTCGGAGAAAGAAGCCGCTGCAAGCTTCGAGCTCCTGTTCCCAATCAGGGAGGAGATGGGGATCCGGGGAGTGCTTTTCTTCGATGTGGCGAAAGGATTTGACGACTTTGACGATCTTTTCCCATTGCGGACCAGTGCCGGAGTTGGAATCCGGTGGTTAACTCCCCTGGCACCCATGAGTATTGACTATGGATTTAATTTGAGCCCTGAAGACGATGAGGATTCTGGCCGACTTCACTTCTTTCTCGGGGGGACCTTCTAATCGGTGTGGTTGGTCATCACTCGAATCGATGATGTATGGTGGGAGAATTTTTCTGGCGAAAAGGGGGACAAAAATGAGAAGAGCAGTTCTGATCGGAACGGCAAGCTGTATACTCGGCTTTTGGTCTTGGGTCTCCGCAGCGGAGGTAAAGATTGGTTATGTCAACCTCCAGCGGATCAAAGAGACGAAGGAATGGAAGCGGCGAGAGGATCTGTTCAAGGCAGAGGTGAGTAAATCACAGCTCGAAGTGGAGGAGAAGAGGAAGCAACTGGAGAACGCAGCCTTTCAATACGAACGCCAAAAGCCGATGCTAAGTGAGAATGCGCAGAGGGAGAAGGAAAGGGATTTACAGAAACTGAGACTTGAATTTCAGCTTTGGGCTCAGGATCGTCAAAGAGACCTTGACAGAAAAAGAGATGACATGACTGAAAAGATCTGGTCTCAGGTCACCGAGGTGGTTGAAAAAATCGCAAAGGAGATGGATCTCACCCTCGTTGTCGATTACGATCCCAATCCACCCACGACGACCACACGCCTGGAAAAAGGTCTGGTCTATTTGACTCCCGAAATCGACATCACCGATGAGGTACTGAAGAGATTCAATGCCCTTTTTGAGGGCAAGTCATAGGGTTGAAAATTGAAAAAGACATTGAAAGAGCTGGCAAAACTGGTGAATGCCCAGGTGGCGGGGGATCCATCGGTAGAAATTGAGGGGGTTGCGCCTTTTGACAGCGCCCAACGGGGGGACATCACTTACATCAAGAGTAAGAAGTTCTGTCACCTTCTGGAAACCACTGGCGCTTCGGCGGTGATCACCCCTATTCATGTGGAGTCGGACCAAAAAGACCTGCTCTGGGCTGAGAACCCTCAGCTCGCTTTTGCCAAGATCCTTGCTTTCTTCTACCACAGGCCACATCGGCCGACCGGGATTCATGAGACTGCCTGGATTAGCCCGACTGCCACAGTGGGCAAAGATGTTTCCATCGGGCCCTTCGCGTTTCTTGGAAAGCAGGTCGTTATCGGGGACGGTGTGGTCATCCATCCGGGAGTCTATATCGGCGAAAACTCGGCGATTGGAGAGGGAACCGTGATCCACGCGAATGTCTCGGTCTATGATGGTGTGACGATCGGTAAACGGGTGATTCTCCACAGTGGTGTCGTAGTCGGTAGTGACGGCTTTGGTTATGTGAGGGATGGAAATACCCACTTCAAGATTCCCCAGGTCGGTGGGGTGACGATCGAAGACGACGTGGAGATCGGAGCCAACTCAACGATCGACCGCGGAACAATGGGTCAAACGGTCATCAAACGGGGGGTGAAGATTGACAACCTGGTTCAGGTGGCCCATAATGTGGTCATCGGTGAAGACAGCATTATCGTTGCCCAGGTTGGTATTGCTGGAAGTACCCGGATCGGTCGTAATGTGATTCTTGCCGGCCAAGTCGGGGTGGCGGATCACATCGAGATCGGAGACAACGTGATTATTGCAGCTCAAGCCGGAGTGGGCAAGAGCATTCCTCCCAATCAAATCTTGCAAGGAAGTCCCACCATGCCCCAGAGAGAGTTTTTGAGGAGTTCTATCCTCATCCCTCGGCTCCCTCAAATCAAGCGCACCGTAGACGAATTGGTCAAAAGGATCAAGGCGTTGGAGGAAAAGATTGGAAGATAACAAGAAGAACGCATCCATTGAGATCCAGGAGATCATTAACTTACTCCCCCATCGATACCCCTTTCTGCTCGTCGATCGAATCCTTGAGGTGGAAGCGCAAAAGCGGATTGTGGGTATTAAGAATGTGACTTTCAATGAACCTTTTTTCCAGGGACATTTTCCGGGTCGCCCCATTATGCCAGGCGTGCTGATCGTTGAGGCTATGGCCCAGACGGGTGGAGTTTTGGCCTTTCTCTCGCTTCCAGAGGAGGAGCGGGGCCGAGAGGTCTTTTTTGGCGGGATCGATAAGGTGAGATTTCGGAGGCCCGTTGTTCCTGGCGATCAGATGCGGATGGAGGTGGAAGTGATCAGGCAGCGAAAACTGGTGTGGGGACTGTCCGGTAAGACCTTTGTGGGTGAGCACTTGGTGTGTGAGGCAGAACTGCTTGCCATGTTGGGTGAGAGATAGAGGGATCTGATGATTCATCCGACAGCCGTGGTTGACCCTTCAGCTGAGATCGCGGAAGGTGTTCATATCGGTCCCTATACGATCATTGAGAAGAACGTTATCATCGATGAGGGAACTCAAGTTGGTCCCCATGTAGTCATATGCCGAAACACAACCATCGGTAAGAACTGTCAAATCCTTCAGTTTGCCTCTATCGGAGAGAAACCCCAAGACCTCAAATACTCGGGCGAGGACACAAGAACGATCATCGGGGGCCACAACGTTATTCGTGAATATGTGACAATCCACAGAGCCTCCGTTCATGGAGACGGGAGAACCGAATTGGGGAATCGCAATTTTCTGATGGCTTACGCTCATGTGGCCCATGATTGCAAGATCGGGAATCACGTGATCATGGCGAATGGCGCCACCCTGGGTGGCCACATCGAGATCGAAGATCATGCAATCCTAGGCGGACTATCAGCAGCCCATCAGTTTGTGAGAATCGGCACCCATTGCATCGTCAGCGGCCTTACCGGCATTCCCCAGGACATCCCCCCCTACACGATGGCCGCGGGAGAGAGGGCAAAGCTCTACGGCCTGAATGTGACTGGACTCAGGAGACACAACTTCTCTGAGGATACCCTTCGATCCTTGAAAAAGGCTTATCGACTCTTATTTCGATCGAAACTACCGCTAAGCCAAGCGGTGCAAAGAGTTCTGGATGATGAGATCTACGCTGTACCTGAGGTCGCCCACATGATTGATTTCATCAGGCGTTCAGAAAGGGGGATCTGCAGATAGGTGGAGAAGCTTAAGGTTGGTGTCGTCGGTGTCGGATATTTTGGTTCGTTCCATGCGGAGAAATACGCAAGAAGTCCCCAGGTCGATTTGGTCGGCGTGGCCGATATTGACGAGGCACGGGTTCACGAAGTCGCTGACCGTTTTTCGACGCGTTCCTTTGTGGACTATAAGGATCTCTTCGACAAGGTCGAGGCTGTGAGCATCGCCGTCCCGACCCCGATCCACTTTCAAGTGGCTCGAGATTTTATTGAAAGTGGTATCGATGTCTTGCTGGAGAAGCCGATGACGGCCACACTGCACGAAGCCGAGGCATTGGTTGAGGTGGCCGAGAATAAGAAAAGGATCCTCCAAATTGGGCATCTTGAGCGATTCAATTCCGCTGTCTTTGCTCTGAATGGCCTTCTTGTCGATCCTCTGTTCATTGATTCCATCCGATTCAGTCCTTTTCTGGAAAGGGCCTCTCATGTCGATGTTGTCCTCGATTTGATGATTCATGACATCGATCTCATTCTGAGCATGGTTCAGTCGGAAGTCACTTCAATCAGGGCTGTGGGAGTCCCGGTGATTTCCTCTCACCTCGACATTGCGAATGCCAGGATGGAATTCCAGAACGGATGCACGGCCAACATAACAGCCAGTCGTGTATCGGGCAAGAAGATGAGGCAAATCAGGATATTTCAAGACGACGGGTACTTTACGATCGACTTTCTTTCTCACAAAATCAGAATTCATCGAAAAGAGCAGGATTCGGACGGACCGAAAGTGGTCTCGGAAGAGATCAGGATGACCCCGACTGATGCTCTCGAGAGCGAAATCCACTCATTTATCCAGAAGGTGAGAGATCGGACCGAGCCTCTGGTATCTGGAAAGAACGGAAAGAGGGCCCTGGAAGTCGCCTTATCGATCACCGAACAGATCGAGAGGAATATCGTTAGAAGGAGAGATTCGCACTCCCTCAATGTTGGAGAAGGTGAGTAAGCGTTCTGGGCCTAAGAGGGTTCTCATTATCGCCGGGGAAGCATCAGGAGATCTCCACGGAGGAAACCTCGTAAAGGCTGTTCACAGGGTCGCACCAGATGTTAGGTTTTATGGGATCGGGGGAGAATGCCTCAAGAAAGCAGGCGTGGAACTCCTTTTTCATAATTC
>JABAOD010006316.1_pt2 | contig 20091 bp, 17 predicted proteins | sample 7062151 | NCBI WGS metagenome assembly JABAOD01 (sample SAMN14538626, study PRJNA623070) | marine sediment metagenome | biome: marine biome [ENVO:00000428]; feature: marine pelagic biome [ENVO:01000023]; material: deep marine sediment [ENVO:00002113] | place: India: Gulf of Khambhat ... | reverse complement strand
CAGCCGTATTTGTTGTCGAATTTCGACTTGGTGACCGAGTCGTTCACGTTGATCGCCGGGAAGGGCAGCTGGCCGTCTCGCACCAGCTGGTACAGGCGGTTCACGCCGGTGGTGGTCTCTTCCGACACACCTTTGATCTGGTCACGCATCTTGGTGAACCAGCCCGGGCTGGCTGCCATGCGTTTCTTGATCTGCGCCTGAATGACCTCTTCTTCTTCCGAGGTCGCGACGCCGAACTCTTCACCCGCTTCGATGCGTGCGCCCCACAGGATGTACAGGGTCGCGTCGCCGCCATCGTCGAGGATCATGTTCGGGCCGTCTTCGAACATGAAGGATTTATCCAAATAATCCCAATGCTCTTCCAGGGTCTGACCCTTGATGGCAAAGACCGGGATATCCGCCGCCGCAATCGCCGCCGCCGCGTGGTCCTGCGTCGAGAAGATGTTGCACGAGGCCCAGCGCACGTCGGCGCCCAGGGCGACCAGCGTCTCGATCAGAACCGCGGTCTGGATGGTCATGTGCAATGACCCAACGATCCGCGCACCAGTCAACGGCTTGGTGTCGCCATATTCCGCGCGCAGGGACATCAGCCCCGGCATCTCGGTTTCGGCGATGTCGAGTTCCTTGCGGCCGAACTCGGCCAGCGAAATGTCTTTGACGATGTAGTCGGCCGCCATCTGCGATGCTCCGTCACGTGTTTTGGATTGATCCGGTGCCTATCACCCGATCAAACGCGGTGCAATGCAGGGTTTGGCGTGTGTTTCCTAGCTCGCGGTGCCTTTTGCCTCTGTCTCAGGGACAGAGTACCAGTGCTCGCCCGAGGCCACCACGCAGGCCACCCCATTGGGTCGAATAATTAACACCGTCCAGCTTCCTGTCTCATCCGAACTCCAAAGCTCCATCAAGGTGTCTGAAGTCTGGAGTCCCGCTCCGACGCGCGCTTCGCTGAAGCGTGCTTTCAACTGGTCCGTGATAACCTTGTGATTACCACATGGAATTGCGGTCTGAGCCAGAGCTGGCGGGCCGATTGCAGCGACGCCAAAGATCAACGCCGCACTAAAAAGTCGTTTAAACATGGCTGATCTCCTATCATCAGTATGCATAAATATATGGGGATTCCGGGGCAGAATTGCGACTTTCGCTGCTACACGTTTGCGGCATGGGTTTACATCCTCGGCCCCGCACCCTACCCAGAACAAAACGCAAACGGAGCCACCCATGCCCCAACCTCCCCGCGCCTGGCAGAGGATGCTGTCAGGCCGCAGACTTGACCTGCTGGACCCGACCCCCGTCGATATCGAGATCGAAGATATTGCCCACGGTCTGGCCTTCGTCGCGCGCTGGAACGGGCAGACGAACGGCGATTTCGCCTATTCGGTGGCGGAACATTCGTTGTTGGTCGAAGAGATTTATGGGCGGTTGGTACCCGGTGCACCGGTGAAATGGCGGCTGGCCGCCTTGCTGCACGACGCTCCGGAATACGTAATCGGGGACATGATTTCACCGGTGAAGGCTGCCGTCGGACCGAATTACGGCGCTTTGGACGAGCGACTGGCTGCGGCAATCCACGTCAGGTTTGGCCTACCTGCTGCGCTTCCGAAGACAGTGAAGCAAAAGATTAAGAAAGCCGATCGGATCTCTGCTTGGCTGGAAGCCACGGAGATCGCCGGTTTTACCAAGGTCGAGGCGAATAAATTCTTTGGTCGTCCTGACCCGGCCTTGATTGACGCGCTACATATTCGCCTGCGCCCACCGGTCGAGGTACGCAACGCCTATACCGCGCGACACGAGGAATTGCTGGGCCTGCTGGCCTAGTTTTACTGTATTTTCCGCTCTCCCAAAGGGCCCCTCAAGGACCGCTGGTCACCTCTATCGCGGGCTGCGCTTGGCCAGAATTCTTTGAAGCGTGCGCCGATGCATGCTCAGCCGCCGAGCTGTTTCCGAAACATTTCGGTCGCATTGCTCGTAAACCCGCTGGATATGCTCCCACCGCACCCGGTCCGCGGACATCGGGTTTTCCGGCGGAGGCGGCAGCGAATCGCCGTCTTCCAAAAGCGCCGCTGTCACGTCGTTTGCGTCAGCCGGTTTCGACAGATAATCGGTCGCTCCGATCTTCACCGCCGCCACCGCTGTTGCAATCGCACCGTAACCCGTCAACACCACGATCTTGCTGTCCGGACGGTTTTCGCGAAGGGCCTCGACCACAGTCAGGCCATTGCCATCCTCCAGTCGAAGATCAACAACCGCATAGGCCGGGGGTTCCGATTTCGCGATCGCCAAACCAGCAGCGACACTTTCAGCTGTCTTCACTTCAAAGCCGCGTTTTTCCATCGCTCGCGCTAGGCGTCTCAGGAACGGCTCGTCATCATCCACGAGCAGCAGACTCGGATCGTCACCGATCTCGATAGGCTGATCTGTCATCTGGTCAGTCTCCCGCGCTTCCAACCTGTTCGATTGGTTTTAGTTTGCTGCGGGCGAAGGGTCAAACCTTGCTGTTACTGATCCAGAAAACAGCCAACCTTCTCGGCCATCTGTTCCGGTGTCACCTCGCGGCGGAAGAACTCGAGAAATCCGTTCTCCGGCGTTACGAGATAGGTGAAAGTAGAGTGGTCGATCAGGTAATATTCCGGATCACCTTCCTGCTTTCGATAATAAGTCTTATAGGCCAAAGACGCCGCCTTGACCTGTTCGGGCGAACCAGTGAGGCCAATCATGTCCTCGTGCAGATAGTCGGTAAATTCAGCCACGGCCTCGGGCGTGTCACGTTCCGGATCGATCGAAATGAAAAGGCCCTGCACGTCGTAGCCTTGCTCCTGCAACAAAACCATGGCCTCGGCGTTGCGGGCGGTGTCGAAGGGGCAAACGTCCGGGCAGAAGGTGTATCCGAAGTAAACTAAGCTGGGCTTGGTGATGACATCCACATCCGTCACCGTGCGGCCAGTTTCGTCGACCAGAGTGAACGGACCTCCAATCGCACCCCCGCCACCTGCAACAGACCCCGAGCGACAGTCCGCAAACTTGTCCCCGTCGCCTGGCAAGAGCGTGAACGCCACACCGACAGCCAAGGCAGTGACGGCGATGCCGCCAGCAACAATTGCGAATGTCTTGGACATGGGTCCCTCCGGGTTCTGATCTTGGCCGCATTGATCGACGGAACAGGCGCGCTATACAAGAGGACGGCCTGTCACAGCGGAAATAGGGATCATGACGCAGGATGCAACTCATATCGGCGTGCTCGAAGCCCGGGACCGCAGCAAGTGGATCCGGCTTCAGACACTGATCCAACTGCGATGGGTGGCCGTCGGGGGCCAGTTGCTTGCGATCTCCATCGCCCAAAGCGAATTCGGTATCATCGTGAATACCGGGCTCTGCACCATGGCCATCGGTCTGGCGGTGGGCATGAACCTTGTCACTTTGCTGGTCTATCCCGAGAACAAACGTCTTTCGGAAAACGAGGCGATGTTGATGCTGCTGTTCGACCTTGGGCAGCTGGGTGTGCTTGTGGCTCTGACCGGAGGGTTGAACAATCCCTTTGCGCTACTGGTGCTGACACCGGTCGTCATCTCGGCCACCGCCCTTCACCTGCGATCAACGCTGCTCCTAGGAACGGCGGCCGTGGCGGTGNNACGGCTCTTCGCTTGCGGTCAACACTGGTCCTAGGGACGGCGGCCGTTGCGGTGGTAACAATGCTGGCCTTTGTTTATCTGCCCCTTCAGCTTGAGGACGGGACGATTCAGCAGGTTCCAGAGATCTTCCTGTTCGGGCATTGGGCGGCCATTGTCATTGGCGTTGGTTTCCTTTCTGTCTACGCGGGCCGTGTGACCGCAGAGATTAATTCGATGTACGATGCGCTGTGGGCGACACAACACGCATTGGCCCGCGAGCAGAAGCTTACTGATCTCGGCGGTGTGGTGGCCGCGGCTGCGCACGAGCTGGGCACGCCGCTGGCGACCATCAAACTGGCCAGCTCGGAATTGGTCGAAGACCTGCCGGACGGGTCTGACCAACGCGAAGACGCGATCCTGATCCGCGATCAGGCCGACCGTTGCCGGGACATTTTGCGATCTATGGGGCGGGCTGGAAAAGACGACCGGCACATGCACCAGGTCCCTTTTGAAACGCTGGTCATGGATGCCGCCGAGCCACATCTTGATCGCGGCAAGATCCTGCATTTTGACTTTCCGACAGATCATGACGGCAGGCAGCCAAATGTCATTCGACGCCCCGAAGTGGTCCATGGGTTGCGTAACCTGATTCAGAACGCGGTTGATTTCTCCCGTGGGAACGTCTGGGTATTCGGCCACTGGGATGATAACTGGGTTCGTCTCTCGATCATGGATGATGGCCCCGGTTTCTCGGCCGCTGACATCGCTCGGATCGGCGACCCTTTCATGCGACGGCGCCGTAGCCGTGGAGAGTCGAAACGCAGACCGGGCTACGAGGGTATGGGACTCGGCCTGTTCATCGCCAAGACATTGCTGGAGCGGTCTGGTGCCGAGCTTACTTTCGCTAACGCGCAGGAGTCTTTCACCCAAGCCCATGGGCTGGATAGGCCAGGGGGGGCGCTCGTTACGGTTGCTTGGCCGTCGGACAAGATTCGCGTCAGCGCTCAGGATGACCGCGCGGCACTGGGGGAAAACCTGCCCTTTACCTCCTGATCGCGACGGTGCTCCCGGTCTGTTAACCAAACCTTAAACAATAGTTCCAAGCTTGAGACCGATTGAATCAAAGTCTTGGGAAAATGGGTCCTGAAACCGCATCACTATTGAAGGTCCTTGCCTTGTCCGCGGGTTTCGCGGGTTTTGTCATATACGTCCACGTGCTGTGGCAACGCAGAAACCTTTCTCTGGCTGGCCAGAACGGGGGCGGGGACGCGTCGGCGCAGGTGGTCTTTCTGTTCGATAACGAGGTTCTGATTGACGCGACAACGCAGGCCAAAAGCATCTTGGGCCGGGCACCGTCACAGCTGAATGACTGGCAGAAAATGTCGCTGGAGCTTTCGAAGCGCTTCGCAGGTCTGTCCGATCAACTTTCCCTACTCAACAAGACCCCAACAATCGCGATACAGGAGACGGCCGGCCCCGCCAGCCTCATCGCCCGCAAAACTGGCCACCGTACGCGAATTTCGATCCTTGAAGCTAGCGCCAACCGACCACATGCAGGAGTGGACCATGGCCTGATCCTCGGTGCATCGGACCAGACCACACTGCGGGTCGCAGCGGAATCTGCCCCTTATCCGGTTTGGAAGGAGGGCGCCGGCGGTTCGGTCACTTGGGCGAATAAAGCCTATCTTGATCTGCACCGCTCTGCTTCGGGGGATGACCCTTCGCTAAGCTGGCCTCTGCCAACGCTCTTTCCCGAATCCATCCGCGAACCGGTACAGGAGGCCGATACCTGCCGCGTAAAACTCGATTTTCTCGGCAATGATCCGCAATGGTTCGAATGCACAACGCGGCCATGTGGGCAGGGCTCCGTGGTTTTTGCCTTTCCGATAGATGCCACGGTTCGGGCCGAAGCTCTGTTAACTTCCTTTGTGCAGACCATGACCAAGACCTTCGCGGATCTGCCCGCAGGTCTGGCCATTTTTAACCGCGAACGAAAACTTACCCTGTTCAACCCGGCTCTGACCGATCTTTTGCAACTGGATCCGGGCTATCTGGCGGCCCGGCCACGGTTGATGGAGTTCTTTGATCACCTGCGTGAAAAGCGGATGATGCCGGAACCCAAGAACTACAAATCCTGGCGCGACCAACTTACCCAACTCGACGAGCAGGCCCAACAGGGCAAGTTTCGTGAGACCTGGACGCTGGAAAACGGTCAGACCTATCGAGTGACAGGACGGCCCCATGCGGATGGAGCATTGGCCTTCCTGATCGAGGATATCAGCGGCGAGGTCACCCTGACCCGTCGCTTTCGGCAAGAACTTGATCAGGGACAAGCCGTTCTGGACGGGCTGGAACAAGCCATAGCGGTCTTTTCGCCCGCAGGCGTCCTGACCCAGTCGAACAGTGCCTATTCTGCCCTTTGGGGCACGGACCCCTCGACCTCTCTTGAGGATGTGACGGTCCACGACACGACACAGCATTGGCAATCCCGCTGCCAACCAAGCCCCGTGTGGGGTGAGATTCGCGACTTTGTCACGGCGATCGAGGACCGGGCCTGCTGGCAAGATGAAGTCTGCATGACGGACGGTCGCACACTTGAATGTCAGTGCATCCCTATCGCAGGCGGTGCGACCATGCTTAGCTTTACACTGCCTCCCGGTGCCAAGGTCCCGCTTGGCCAAGATGTCGGCAACCACGTCGCGATGATCTAAGGGGCTTGCGGCGCGGGGGGTGGGCGTTAAAACTGCCTCCATGGACGCCGCCCAACCCCTCTCCCTGACCGCTACCAGCCCCGAGGACACCACCGCGATTGCACGGGCAATGGCCCCCCTTTTGATGGCCGGTGATGTGCTACTTTTGGAAGGCCCAATTGGCGCCGGAAAAACCCATTTCGCCCGCGCCTTGGTCCAAGATCGCATGGAGGCCTGCGGCGCCGTCGAGGATGTGCCGTCGCCGACATTCACACTGGTCCAGACCTACGAACTGGAGCCGGTCGATATCTGGCATGCCGACCTATATCGCCTGACCGATCCCGGTGAGGTGATCGAACTGGGGTTGGAGGAGGCGTTCGAATCGGCCATCTGCCTTGTGGAATGGCCCGACCGACTGGCTGAACTCGCTCCTGCGGATGCGCTTTGGATTCGGTTTGAAGCCGGCAAGAACGATGATCAGCGCCGATTGCTCCTCTCTTCGCAAAACCCCGGCTGGCTAGACCGGCTCGTGCCGTTGAAAGAGGTGCAATGACGAAACGAGAGGCACTGATAACCCAGTTCCTGAAACGGGCCGGGTGGGATGCGGCGGAACGCGCGCCTCTGGCTGGCGATGCGTCGAACCGGCGCTACGACCGGTTGAACCACTCCGCGTTGGGCCCGGCGGTCCTTATGGACGCGCCCCCAGAGAAGGGCGAGGATATCCGCCCCTTCGTCGCCCTCGACCATTTACTGACGTCTTACGGGCTCAGCGCCCCTCGCATTCTCGCCGAGGACGCCGTCAACGGCTTCCTCTTGCTCGAGGATTTGGGTGATGACCTTTTTGCCCGCGTCGTTGCTGCTGATCCGTCGGCGCAGCAACTGCTTTACGAAGCCGCCGTCGATCTTCTTGCCGAGTTACACCAACACAAGGCACCTGCCGATCTGTCCGCCTATGATGCAGCGACTATGGCACCGCTGGCCGATCTGGCGGTCGAATGGTACGCCCCGAAACCCGGTGCAGAAACCGCCCTGTCAGACGCCTTGACCCCGATCCTTGCCAAGGTCGCGCACGGCGGGGAGGTGCTTGCCATGCGGGATTACCATGCAGAGAATCTGCTCTGGTTGCCGGATCGTACTGGAACTGCCCGCGTCGGGCTTTTGGATTTTCAGGACGGCATGCGGGGGCACCCAGCTTATGATCTTGTCTCATTGCTGAAGGATGCGCGACGCGACGTTCCCCCCGCACTGCGTCAGGCCATGACCGACCGCTACATTGGCCAAACCGGCGTTGATCCAATCCAGTTCCACGCAGCCTGCGCCGCGTTGAGTGCCCAGCGCAACCTGCGCATTATCGGCGTCTTCGCCCGCCTTTGCCTGCGCGACGGCAAGGCAAACTACGTCGATTTCCTGCCGCGGGTTTGGGACTACCTGATGGACGACCTTCGCCATCCCGAACTGTCGGAACTTGCAATGGTCGTGCACGCCCTACTGCCGCCGCCGACTCCTGAACTCCAAGCCGATTTGAAAGCCCGATGCGCCAGTCTCCAGACGCTATAATGTTGTTTGCGGCAGGGTTCGGCACGCGAATGGCCCCGTTGACCGATACGCGACCCAAACCGTTGATCAAGGTTGCCGGTCGGGCGCTTCTGGACCATGCGCTGGACCAGGTCGATACCGCCGGAGTTGGTCGCGTGGTGGTCAACAGCCACTACCTTTCCGACCAGATCACCGCCCATCTCAGCGCACGGCCGGAAATCTTGGTTTCCGAGGAACAGCCCGAGATTCTCGATACCGGCGGCGGATTGCGAAAGGCGTTGCCACTCTTGGGTGACGGACCGGTTCTAACCATGAACACGGACGCTGTGTGGACTGGTGAAAACGCGATCACCCAGCTTATTAACGCTTGGGACCCGGATCGGATGGACGGCCTGCTTCTTCTGATCCCGCAAGATCGCGCCGTCGGTCATAGCGGGAAAGGGGATTTCGCCCCGGATGCAGAGGGGCGACTGACCCGTGGCCCGGGGATGGTCTATTCCGGCGTACAGATCATCAATCCGGCGGGGCTGGGTGCGATACCTGACACGGTGTTTTCGTTGAACCGCCTGTGGGACGCGATGGCTCCTCAAGGACGGCTGTACGGAATTCCCCATCGCGGGGGATGGTGCGACGTGGGTCACCCCGGCGGAATCGCTCTGGCCGAAGACATGCTCGCGGGGGATTCCGATGTTCAGTGACCCAGGACCCAGAGTTTTTGGCGTTGCCCCCGGAGTAGACTTTCCCAAGGCGTTGATCGCGGGTTTGGAAGAGCGGCTGGCCGATGGCGCGCCCGAAGCGTGGGCGCAGGCCGAAATCTTCGTTAACACACGGCGGATGCAGCGCCGCATGCTGGACCTGCTAGCCGAGGGACCTGCGCGAATTCTGCCCCGAATCCGCCTGATCACCGATCTTGCGCATGATCCTGATTTGGCAGATATCCCGCCCGCCGTTCCCGCCCTTCAGCGTCGGTTGGAGCTCACGCAATTGGTCGCCGACCTGATTACGCGCCAGCCCGATCTGGCCCCACGGGCGGCAGCTTTCGACCTTGCCGACAGCCTTGCTGACCTGATGGATGAAATGCAGGGCGAAGGTGTTGAGCCAAGCCGCCTGCGCGAGCTTGATGTCAGTCACATGTCCGCCCATTGGGAACGCAGCCTGACCTTCCTGAACATCATCGAACGCTACTTCGGCCAGGATGCTCAAGACGCGCCCGATACCGAAGCGCGGCAACGGTTAGTGGTTCAGGCCTTGGCAAAGAATTGGGAAGCCACCCCGCCGCAACATCCTGTGATCATCGCAGGGTCGACCGGGTCGCGCGGCACGACGGCCTTGCTGATGCAAGCGGTCGCCAAACTGCCGCAAGGCGCGCTGGTTCTGCCGGGTTTTGACTTTGACCAACCCGCCAGCGTTTGGATTAGCCTGTCAAAACCCCCAGAAAATCGAGTGTTGGCTGCAGAGGACCACCCTCAATACCGCTTCGCCAAACTGCTGCGTGATCTGCGCTTGTCGCGCGATGACGTGAAGGCGTGGGATTCGTCTCTAACACAGCCTAATTCGGCCCGAAACAAGCTGGTTTCGCTGTCGCTGCGGCCTGCGCCTGTGACCGATCAATGGATGGTCGAAGGTCACAAGCTGTCAGACCTTCCTGCGGCCTGTGCAGGCCTGACTTTGTTAGAGGCCGCAAGTCCGCGGCAGGAAGCCAACGCAATCGCACTGTGTCTGCGTAAGGCTGCCGAAGACGGGCAGAAGGCCGCTCTGATCACACCTGACCGAACCTTGGCACGGCAGGTTGGTGCCGCGCTCGACCGGTGGCGGATCGAACCCGACGACTCCGCTGGTACACCTTTACCGCAGACCGCGCCGGGGCGGTTCCTGCGTCACGTTGCCGGATTGTTTGGCGAAAAACTCACGGTCGAGGCGCTGCTAACCCTGCTGAAACACCCGCTATGCCACGCTGGCGACCAGCGCAACCAACACATGCTTTGGACCCGCGAATTGGAATTGCAGTTACGCCGCTCTGGTCCCGCTTTCCCCGATGGTCCGGCCCTCCGCGACTGGACAGAGGCCCACGAAAAGGAGGATGGGCGTCTGGATTGGGCCAAATGGCTGGCAGAGATGCTCGATGGACTTGACCAGATCGGCCATCGCGCCTTGACCGACCATATCGCCCATCACCGGGAACTGGCCGAGGCGCTTTCGACCGGGCCAGCGGGTGACACCTCTCGCCTATGGGGCAAGAGCGAGGGCGAAAAGACCCTGAAACTGGTCGAGGAGCTGACAGAACAGGCCCCCTATGGCGGTGCGATGTCGCCCCGCGACTATGCCGACCTGTTCCGCGCCGTCCTGAACCGGGACGAAGCCCGAGACCCGGTGGCTCCGCACCCCAACGTGATGATCTGGGGCACGCTTGAAGCGCGGGTGCAGGGGGCTGATCTTGTGATCCTTGGCGGGTTGAACGAAGGCAGTTGGCCATCCGGCACCGCACCCGACCCGTGGCTGAACCGCGAGATGCGACAAGATTTGGGCCTTTTGCTTCCGGAACGTCAGATCGGCTTGTCCGCGCATGACTATCAGCAAGCTATTGCAGCGCCCGAGGTCGTCTTGTCCCGCGCGATCCGCGATGACGAGGCGCAGACGGTGCCTTCGCGCTGGCTGAACCGTCTGACGAACCTGCTGAATGGACTGCCAAACCAAGGCGGTCCGACAGCCTTGGAAGAGATGCGCGAGAGAGGCGCAGATTGGCTGCATTGGGCTGCGCTCTTGGACCGTCCTGATCGCCCGGTCGATCCCGCGCCACGCCCGGCCCCACGCCCACCCGCAACAGCGCGACCGGACAGCCTGTCGGTCACGCGCATCCAGACATTGATCCGCGATCCCTACGCGATCTATGCCGAGCAAATCCTGAAATTGCGTCCGCTTGATCCCCTGCACCCTCAACCTGACGCTCCCCTTCGAGGCACCCTGTTGCACAAAGTGATGGAGGCCTTCCTGAAGCAGAACCCGGATCCCGAAGATCCCAACGCGTTCACCCAATTGTTGGACACCGCCGATCAGGTCTTTGCCGAAGAGGCCCCGTGGCCCGCCGCCCGCCGTATCTGGCGCGCGCGGCTGGCGCGCGTGGCCAAGGGGTTTCTGCAAGACGAGGCCGCACGGCAGAAGCTGGGCCACTGGATCGCGCTGGAACGACGGGGCCGGATGCCGCTGCCGGGCGGCTTTACCCTAACGGCAGAGGCCGACCGGATCGACCAAACCGACGACGGTCGGCTGGTGATCTACGACTACAAAACCGGCAAGCCACCCACAGACAAACAGGTCAAAACCTACGACAAACAACTTCTGCTGGAGGCGATCATGGCCGAAGCCGGAGCGTTCAAAGACCTTGGCGCGGGCCCAGTCGACTGTGCTGCGTATATCGGATTGGGCACGGGTGCGGGCGAAGCCATTGTGCCGACTCCGGCTGATCTACTGGAAGAAACCCGGGCCGATCTGTTGAAACTGATCGCCGCCTACGCACGACCCGACCAAGGCTACCTCGCCCGTCGCAGCCTTGAGAACCGCACCGACGCCACCAACTACGACCATCTCTCACGCTTCGGCGAGTGGAACGAGGGCGACGAAGCCCCGACACAGGAGGTCGGCCAGTGATCCGCGATGACGCCACGCAGGCACAGGTGATCGCCGCCCGCCCCGAGGCCTCGACCTGGCTGTCAGCCAACGCAGGGTCGGGCAAGACACGGGTGCTGACCGACCGGGTGGCGCGCCTGTTGCTGGGCGAGGTGCCGCCGCAACGCATCCTCTGCCTCACCTACACCAAGGCCGCCGCCAGCGAGATGCAGAACCGCCTGTTCAAGCGGCTTGGCGAATGGTCGATGATGCCGGATCTCGCATTGCGCGAAGCGTTGGACGAGTTGGGTGTGGAAGATACCATCGACGACGAGACCCTACGACGCGCCCGCCGCCTGTTTGCCCGCGCCATCGAGACGCCGGGTGGGCTGAAAATCCAGACGATCCACTCGTTCTGCGGCGCGTTGTTGCGACGATTCCCGCTGGAAGCCGGAGTCTCCCCGCAATTCACTGAGATGGACGACCGCGCCGCCCATCGCCTGCGGGACGAAATTCTGGAGACGCTAGCCGACGAGGACGACGCCGAAGCTTTTGACGGGATCGCGCGGTATTTCTCGGGCGACGACCTGTCAAATCTGATTGCGGAGATCACCAAGCACCGGGCCGAGTTTCCGGCGAAGGTTGATACTGACGCGATTTGGCAAATGTTCGATCTGCCACCGGGGTTTAGTGCCGAAAACCTTTTGGCAAGGGTCTTCTTGGGAAATGAATCCATCTTGATCCACGACCTTTGCGCGGGTTTGAAATCCGGTGGCTCCAACGACAACAAAGCTGCGATCAAGCTGGAAAGTTATGCCGGGCCGACGGTTGAAATACTCCCAGTATTGGAAAGCGTCTTTCTGACCGGCAAGGGTGCGAAAGAGCCGTTTTCCGCCAAGTTAGGGTCGTTTCCTACTAAATCCACGCGCGCTTCTTTGACTGCGATCATGCCACAGGTGGACGATCTGATGCGACGGGTGGAAGACGCCCGTCCCCTTCGACTCACACTTGCCGCCGCCGAGCGCAGCCTAGCCCTGCACCGCTTCGCGGCTGCGTTCCTACCCGAATACGAACAACGCAAACAATCGCGGGGCTGGCTCGACTTCGACGACCTGATCCTGAAATCGCGCGACCTGCTGACCGATCCCGGCGTGGCAGAGTGGGTACTCTACCGCCTCGACGGCGGGCTCGACCACATCCTGGTGGACGAGGCGCAGGACACCAGCCCCCTGCAATGGCAGGTGATCGATCTTCTGGCACAGGAATTCACCAGCGGAATTGGCGCGCGAGATGAAACACGGCGCACGATCTTCGTGGTGGGCGATAAGAAACAGTCGATCTATTCCTTCCAGGGCGCGGATCCGGACGGGTTTGACCGGATGAAATCCCATTTCGGTACGAAACTGGGACAGGTGGACCAGACGCTGGCGGACCGGGCACTTGAATTCTCTTTCCGATCGGCGATGCCGATCCTGCAGCTTGTGGATGAAACCTTCCGCGACGCAAAGGGTGTCGGCGACGCGGTCCACCACAAGGCCTTTCAGACTGAGATGCCCGGCCGGGTAGACCTGTGGCCCGCTATCGAGCCGGTCTCGAAACCCGAGAAGCCCCACTGGTCCGACCCCATCGACACGTTGTCACCCGAGCACCACTCGGTCCAGCTCGCCGAACAGATTGCGGGACAGATCCGCGGGATGCTTGACCGGGGGGAGACGCTCTGGACCAAGGAGGGCCGCCGATTGCTGACGCCCGGCGATGTGTTGATCCTCGTCCAGCGCCGTTCGGACCTGTTTCACGAGATCATCCGCGCCTGCAAAGCCCGGCACCTGCCAATTGCCGGGGCGGACCGGCTGAAAATTGGCGGCGAACTGGCGGTCCGCGACCTGACCGCGCTGTTGTCTTTCCTGTCCCTGCCCGAGGATTCGCTGTCGCTGGCCTGTGTATTAAAATCGCCCCTGTTTGGTTGGGACGAGGCCGAGCTCTATGACCTCGCCGCAGGTCGTGCGCAAAAACACCTGTGGCCGACGCTTCGCGATGCGGGGGAGACACCGACGAAGGAGGTTCTGATCGATCTGCTCGATCACGCCGACTTCCTACGGCCCTTCGATCTGCTAGAACGAGTCCTAACCCGCCACGGCGGGCGCGAAGCACTGATCGCCCGACTTGGCCCCGAGGCAGAGGACGGCATTGACGCGCTTTTGGCACAGGCCATGACCTACGAGCGCAGCGAAGTTCCCAGTCTCACTGGGTTCCTTGGCTGGCTGGAAACAGACGAGGTCGAGATCAAGCGCCAGATGGACGGAGCTGGCGACCAAATCCGGGTGATGACCGTGCATGGTGCCAAGGGGCTCGAAGCGCCGGTGGTGATTCTGCCCGATACCGCCGAACGCCGCATTCAAATACGCGACAACATCTTTAACGGGGACGCGCCCATGTGGGCGCCGCCATCCGACGACAGCCCCGCGCAGATTCGCACCGAGCGGGATGGCGCCCGCCTGCGGCAAGAGGAAGAACGTCAACGGCTTCTCTATGTCGCCATGACTCGCGCGGAACAATGGTTGATTGTCTGCGCCGCTGGCGAAACCACCAAGCAGCCCTGTTGGTACAGTCAAATTGCCAGCGCGATGCAGCGCACAATGACTGTGCCCTTAGACACGGAACTTGGGCAAGGTTTACGACTGGAAACAGGAAATTGGGCTGGCCCCGCGCGGGACCAAACCACCAAAGATACCCCCCGGGACAATACGCTTCCGCCTTGGGCGACCGCAAAGGCAGCGACCCCCGACCACATCAAAACCAACCTGTCACCGTCGGATTTGGGCGGGACCAAGGCCATGCCGGGGGAACACGCGGATTGGAACGAGGCAGCCTCTCTCGCTCGAGGTTCAGCGCTGCACCTGTTGCTGGAACATCTCCCGCAACATCCTCCGTCAGCGTGGGTAAAAGTGGCTGAAACCCTGAACCCGCAAAGCCAAAATCTGCCGGTTTCCGCTGGAATAGAGACTGTTTTCGACGAGGCGGCTCGCGTTCTGACAACGCCGGACCTCGCCGAGGTCTTTGCCCCCGATAGCTTGGCGGAGGTCCCGCTAACCGCCCACCTCGAAGGATTCACGCGCCCTTTCTATGGGCTGATCGACCGTCTGATCATCACCGAAAACCGTGTTTTGGCTGTAGATTTCAAATCCAACCTTCTGGTTCCGACGCGGCCCGATGATGTTCCCGAAGGGCTCTTGCGCCAGATGGGAGCCTATGCGGCGATGTTGGCCTGCATCTACCCGGATCACCAGATCGATACTGCCATCCTCTGGACTCGCACCGCCAGCCTGATGCTGTTGCCCCGCGACCTGATCACACAAGCGTTAGCGCGCACGGCTCTTGACGGCGACGCGGGGCCTACATAGGTTCCAACCCCAACGCAGCGCCAAGGAGAGCAACATGGCAACCGTCGCAGTCACCGACGCCACCTTTGATGCCGAAGTCAAAGAGTCGGCCATTCCCGTCGTCGTAGATTTTTGGGCCGAGTGGTGTGGCCCCTGCCGTCAGATTGGCCCAGCTCTTGAAGAGCTGTCGGCAGAGCTGGACGGCAAAGTGAAAATCGTCAAAGTAAACGTTGACGAAAACCCGAATTCGCCCGCGCAATTGGGTGTTCGCGGTATCCCGGCGCTGTTCATGTTCAAGGACGGACAGGTCATCTCGAACAAAACCGGCGCAGCCCCGAAAGCGGTTCTGCAAAGCTGGATCGAAGAAGCCATCTAAGGCCTTTCAACAAACGGATGGAAGAGGGCGCTTTGAGCGCCCTTTTTTGTGGACTACCGAGAGAATCGTGCGGCCAGTTCGATATGCGGCGACCAGCGGAACTGGTCCACGACCTGCACCCAGTCCAGCGCGTACCCCGCCTCGACCAGCATCTTCGCGTCCCGCGCAAAGGTAACGGGGTTGCAGGATACTGTCGCCACGACAGGCACCTCGGACCGCGCGATCTGCTGAAACTGCGCCGCGGCCCCAGCGCGCGGCGGATCGATGCTGATGGCGCCGTACCTGTTCAGCTCATCCGGCATCAACGGGCGGCGGAACAGGTCACGGGCTTCCACTGTCACTTGTTTCAAACCGTGAGCGTGGCGCCAGCCCTGATCAAGAGCCTGCATCATGGCCGCATCGCCTTCGACAGCCAGCACCTCCGAACCTTTCGCAAGGGGAAGGGAAAACGTCCCGCACCCGGCGAACAGATCGACGACTTTTGATGCTGTCCCGACCGCTTCGACGACTGCATCGGTAAGGGCGGTCTGACCCTCGGCGGTGGCTTGCAAAAAGGCCCCGGCTGGCGGGACCACGTCGGCGACGCCGAACCGCTGGCGTGGCGGGCGGCGGGTGGCAACCAGTTCATCTCCCCAAGTGAGGCGGGCCAGATCGTATTTCTCTGCAATCTGGACCAAGGGTGAAAACAGAGACTGTTCCAGCGGTTTTACGCCTTTTGTCGCCACATCGACACCGTCCTGAGACAGTGAGATGGTAAAGCTCGCCTCTCCTTTACGGCTGGCCCCGGTGATGGTCATCTCCTCCAACGCCGGGATCACATCCATCAGCGCAGGATGCAGCAGGGTGCAATTTGGAATCGGGGTGATCGTGTCCGAGGCACGGGCATGGAACCCCACCATCGCGCCCTTCTTGGTTCGCCGCCCGGACAGCACGGCACGGCGGCGCGACGACGGCGGCGAGGTCAGGATCGGGCGCATCTCGGCGGACAGCCCCTGCGCGGAAAGCGCCGTCTCGACCACGCCCAGTTTCCAGTCTGCCACGAATCCGTCACTGGCGTGCTGCAGTAAACAGCCGCCGCAGCTTTTGAAATGAGAGCAGGGGGGTCGAACACGGTTCTCCGATGGCGTGGCGATGCGGATATCGCACAGCGTATCTCCGTCCAAGGTGCCCTCCACCTCTTCCCCGGGAAGGGTGAGCGGCGCAAATATCGGCCCGTCGGCAATGCCATCGCCCCGGTGGCCCAAACGGCGGATCGTATATGTCATTCGGCGGCCTCCGTCCCGATGAAGCCCCCTGATTGCCGCGCCCAGAAGCGGGCGTAAAGCCCACGTTTTGCCAAAAGCGCGTGATGCGTGCCTTCTTCGACGATTCGACCCTCTTCCATCACGATAATCCGGTCCATCTGAGAGATCGTGGACAGCCGGTGCGCGATGGCCAGAACCGTTTTACCCTCCATCAATCCGGCCAGGCTGTGCTGGATGGCGGCCTCGACCTCGGAATCAAGCGCACTTGTGGCTTCGTCCAACACGAGGATCGGGGCATCCTTTAGAAAGGCGCGGGCAAGAGCAATCCGCTGGCGTTGTCCGCCGGACAGCTTCACGCCCTGCTCGCCAAGATGAGCCTCGTAGCCTTCCCGATCCATGTGGTCTTTCAGGCCCATAATAAATTCATGCGCCTCGGCGCGACGGGCGGCGTCGATCATCTGGGCATCGGTAGCGGCGGGATTGCCGTAGATAATATTGTCGCGGGCCGACCGGTTAAACATCGCGGTTTCCTGCGTGACCATCGCGATTTGGCGGCGCAGGCTTTCCTGCGTGACCTCGCGCAGATCATCACCGTCGATAGACACAGACCCCACCTCTGTATCGTAGAGGCGTAACAGCAGCGCCACTAATGTTGACTTCCCGGCACCAGATGCGCCGACAATCCCCAGTTTCTCTCCCGGTTGGATGGTCAGGCTCAGGTCCTTGACCCCGCCCACTTGGCGACCATAGGCAAAACTGACGTTATCAAAGCGAATCTCGCCCCTCGACACAGCCAGATCCCTCGCGTCTTCGGCGTCGGTCAGGTCGTACGGAGAGGTCAGCGTCCGCATCCCGTCCTCCACTTCGCCGATGTTCGAGTAAACCCCCATCAGCGCAAAACTCAGCCAACCTGTCATCTGCGAAATGCGAATGGCGATCGCCCCTGCCGCAACAACATCGCCGGGTGTGGCGCTTCCACGCGACCACATGAGCAACGAGATTCCGGTCAGCAGGACGGGTACCAGCCCGGCCACAAAGGTCAGTGCCAACCGGAAAGACGCGGACACTTTACCATGCGCAACGGCGGCTTTGCGGAAGTTGCCCATGGCAACAAGGGCTTCCTTATCCTCGAACTCCGAGGTCGCGAAAAGTTTGACAGTCTTCGAGTTTGTGATCGTGTCGACCACCTGGCCTGTCACCATCGCCCGCGCACCCGCCTGTGCCTTCGACCGGGCGCGGATTCGTGGCATGAACCAGCGGATCATGTATAGATAGCCCGCTAACCAAATCGCCAGTGCCAGCGCGACCCAGACGTCGATTGCCAGCAGCAACAGGACCGAGCCGACAAATGAAGACAATGCAAACGTCACGACAGAGATCATCTCGTTCGTCACCTGCGTCGTGGCGCGGGCGGTCTGCATTTGCTTTTGTGCCAAGCGCCCTGCGAAATCGTTTTCGAAGAAACTGATCGACTGTCCAAGGGTCCAGCGATAAAGCCGCGACAGGATCATCGGCATGACGTTGGGCTTGACGATGACCTCGATCGCGGTGGCGGATGTCGCGAAAACCATGGGTCGGATTAGCAGGAAAAACAGGACAAAACCCGCAAGCCATGGCGCATTCGATGCCCAGAACCCTTCAGCTCCGGTTTCAATTGCCAAATCAACAACCCAACCCAGAACCAGCGCCGTCAGCACATCCATCGTACCAACGGCCATTGCCAACACGGTGGCGAGAAGCAACCAAGGCCAGGCCCCGCTAAGACACCAGCGCATGAACGCCAACAACGATTGTGGCGGCGGACCCTCTGCAGGGCGGAACGCGTCGATCAGGTTTTCAAGCTTCATGGCCCGACCATATAGGCGTGCTGGCTTACAGGAAAACCATTACCGCCGACAAAGCCAGCGCCCCGGCCATCGCGGTGGTAAAAATTCGCCATGCACGTGGTGTTTTAAGCAGGTAGGTCAACAACGACCCGGCGAAGCTCCAGAACAGGCAAACGATCAGATTGAGCCCTGAGAAAGCGCTGCCCAGTCGCAGGGCCTCGGCCGTGGGCTCCAGCCCGATGGAATAGCCAGACGCCGCCGCGACAGCCACCGCCCAGACCTTGGCATTGACCCATTGAAACAGAACCGCCTGCCAAAAGGTGAATGGCTTGTCACCGGCCTGCATCTGCCCGCCGCGTGATTGCAGCAGCCGCCATGCCATTGAACCGATCCATACGGCGGCAATTACTTTCAGCACCAAGGTTAGGGCTGGTAGAGCCAAAATCAGCGCTCCAATCCCCAGACCTGTAAGACCTGCGGTGATCCCAACGCCAACAACAACCCCCATCACATGGGGCAATGTCGCGCGAAACCCAAAGCGCGCACCCGAGGCGGTCAGCAGGATCACATTCGGACCCGGTGTGAAAAGCCCTGCAAACACAAACAGGTAAAGCGGGTCGAGCGCTAGTTCCACAGAAGCACCACGCAGCCCGCGATCAGGAGACCCATAACGAGATTGAACCACTTCTGCCGGTTATCGGTTGTCAGCCAGCGTGTCATCGCGGTGCCAGCGAGTGTCCACCCCCAAGCCGAAGTGAAACCAATCACCAGATAGGCCCCGGCAACGATCAACGTTGTGACAAAGGGCTGTTCGGGTTCGATGAATTGGGCAGAGACCGCGATCGCCATGGACCATGCCTTCGGGTTGATCCACTGGAACCCGACAGCTTCGATAAAGGTAAACGGTCGGGCGCGATCTCCGGTTCCGCTGATGCTGCCTGATGTTGCAATGCGCCATGCGATCCACAGAAGAACGGCGATACTAACCCAGCCCAATACCTGTTGCAGAAGCGCGCTGCGTTGAAACAACTCGCCCAGAAACAGGCCCACGATAAAAACCATCGCCGGAAAACCGAACGCGACACCCAGAGTATGGGGCCATGTTCGGCGCATGCCGAAACGGGCACCGGAATAGGCCAGTAAGGTATTATTCGGACCGGGTGTCCAAACGGTGCTGCCAGCCAGTACCAGAAGAGCAATGAAGGTTTCGGGTGTCATGTCGTCCCCGCGTAGAGACACTGCAGACTGGGAGGCAACCGCAAGGGCGTCAAGACAGAAGCTCAGCCTTGGTCAGGGTCATGCCAGAGGCCAGCCAGCGCTCTTCCAGCTCTTTCAGCTTCGCGCCCAGCGCGGGGCCGGAGAACTCCGGCATCAGGTCTGCGGGCTTGATCGGGAACTCGGCCTGGGCGCCATCAAGGGTCAATCGGTGCCAATCCTCGGGCGGGTGCATCTCTGTCATTGCCGCGCGCAGGACGACGACATCCGGCGCGAGGTCCTTCAGCTGGTACCCCAACGACCGTGAACAGTTCGGGCCACCGATCCCGTCGCGCAGCCCCTGCAGGCGTCGCTGGTCTTCACGGCTCAGCCGAAGGCGGCGGGGCACATCTTCGCCCCCGATTAACGCCAATCGGCGGATCGGGTCAGGCGCCATGTGAAACATCTCTTCAAAATGCACCAGAACCGCCAGGTTCGTGGCGTCTGATCCGGGCAAGACCCGTGCCAATATCCCACTTTGCTGCATCGCCATTACGGCGGGCGAAGGATCCGGCGCGGCAAGTAGTTTTAGGATTTCCGAACCAACCCGTTCCCTCGAAAGCGATGCCAGTCCGTC